>Ga0315912_10000406_pt1 | contig 84075 bp, 62 predicted proteins | sample VfabasoilMG_FD_204469 | JGI IMG/M metagenome (GOLD analysis project Ga0315912, IMG submission 204469) | Garden soil microbial communities collected in Santa Monica, California, United States - V. faba soil | ecosystem: Environmental > Terrestrial > Soil > Garden | place: USA: California... | reverse complement strand
GGTTGCGATCCTCAAGGACAACCTGAACCAGATGATCCGCGCACTGGCCGAGACGACCAACGTCAACCAGCAGCAGGACTGGCTCAAGACCAACCTCACCGGCTTCACCCGCATGCTGCAAGGGCAGCGGGACTTGCTCACCGTGGCCGAGCAGGTGCTCTGGGAGTTGGTCCGGGTGGTCGACTCGCAGTACGGCACCTTCTATCTGGCCCGCCGCGAGGACGACGGCGAGCTTCGCCTGCACCTGGCCGCTTCGTACGCCGCCAGTGGCACCACGCACGCCGCCGAGCGCAGCACGCTCGGCCAGGGCATGGTGGGGCAGGCGGCCCTCGACAAGAAGCGCATCCTGGTCACCAACGTTCCGGCTGATTACGTCGTGATTTCATCGTCTTTGGGCCAGGCGCAGCCGGTGAACCTGGTGGTGGTGCCGCTACTCTTCGAAGGCGAGCCCAAGGGCGTGATCGAGCTGGCGTCGTTCACGCCGTTCACACCGGTGCAGATCGCGTTCATCGACCAACTTGCCGAAAGCCTCGGCATCGTGGTGGCCACGATCGAGGCCACCATGCGTACCGACGAGCTTTTGCGTCAGTCCCAGGGAATGGCCGAACAGCTCACCAAGCAGCAAGAGACGCTGCAGCGGACGAACGAACAGCTCGAAGAGAAGGCGCGGCAGCTGACGGCGCAGAAGGACGAGGTCGAGCGCAAGAACCACGAAGTGAACGTGGCCAAGCTGGACCTCGAAGAGAAAGCCAAGCAGCTGGCGCTCACGTCGCAGTACAAGTCGCAGTTCTTGGCCAACATGTCGCACGAGCTGCGCACGCCCCTGAACAGCCTGCTCATCCTGTCGCGCCAGCTCGCCGAGAATAGGCGCCGCACGCTGGACGAAAAGCAGGTCGAGTACGCGCAGACCATCCACCAGTCGGGCACCGACCTGCTAAATTTGATCAACGAAATCCTAGACTTGGCGAAGGTCGAATCCGGGACCATGGCCATCGACACCGCCGAGGTGAAGTTCGCCGAGCTCGAGCAGTACCTGCAGCGCTCGTTCCGTCAGATCGCCAAAGAGAAGGGGCTCGTCTTCGAGGTACGCGTGCCCGAAGGCCGGCACTCCAGCTTGATCACCGACGACCTTCGCCTACGCCAGGTCTTGCGCAACCTGCTCTCGAACGCCATCAAGTTCACGGAAACCGGCACCGTGACGGTCACCATCGAGCAAGCACGCGGCAACGAGTGGTCGCGGGACATCCAATCGCTCAATCAGGCCGACGCAGTCATCGCCTTCAAGGTCAGTGACAGCGGCATCGGTATCCCAGAGGACAAGCAGTCGATCATTTTCGAGGCGTTCCAGCAGGCCGAGGGCGGAACCAGCCGCAAGTACGGCGGAACCGGTCTTGGTCTTTCCATCAGTCGCGAGATTGCGCTCTTGCTCGGTGGCGAGCTGCGCGTCGAAAGCTCGCTCGGACACGGCAGCACGTTCTCGCTGTACTTGCCGCGATTCTACGCCAATCGCGCGGGTCCGTCGCGCGAGGGCCCTTCTTCCCCACCCATGCGCCACGAGGCGGTGCTCGCCGCGCCCACCGGGGTGCTGCCTTCCCTACGCGGCAAGCGCGTCCTGGTCGTGGACGACGACGCTCGCAACATCTTCGCGCTGTCCGTGCTGCTCGAGGAGTACGAAATGCAGGTGATCAAGGCAGGGACCGGCCACGAAGCGCTCGCTCAGCTCGAGGCTCACCACGACGTCGACATCGTGCTCATGGACGTGATGATGCCGGAGATGGATGGCTTCAGCGCCATGCAGCGCATTCGAGCCCAAGAGCGCTGGCGCGACCTGCCCATCGTGGCCCTCACCGCCAAGGCCATGAAGGGCGATCGCGATCAGTGCATGGCCGCGGGTGCGTCGGACTACGTCACCAAGCCGGTGGAAGCGGAGCACCTCAAGCGCGTGCTCGCTCGCTGGCTTCCAGAATGAGCGCGAGAAGGCTCTGGCCAGCCATTCTCTAGCGAGCAAGCACTAGCGACCAAACTCCGAGCCAGCAGGGCCTAGCGAGCAAACTCTACCGAGCAAACTCTAGCGGGCGACGGAGATCGGCCCCGCCGCTTGCGCGAGGCGCCGGGTCATCAGCTTGCGCACCGCCCGAGCCAGCATGGCAAAGCGGAAGGGCTTCTCGAGAGCCTCGGCAAAACCGTAGCGCTCGTGGTCACACATCACTGGGTCGTTGGCATACCCGCTACAGGCGATGGCGAGCACCCCAGGGTCCATTTGCTTCAGCTCGCGCATGGTCTCCGCTCCGCCCTTGCCGCCGCGGATGGTGAGGTCGAGGATGACTACGTCGAAGGGATCGTCCTTCATCGCCTTCTGATAGAGCGCGATCGCTTCGTCCCCTTGTGTCGCCCGCTCGACGCGGCACTTGAGCGCCACCAAGCAGTCCGACAGGAGCTCGAGCAACCGGGGCTCGTCGTCCATCACCAAGACGTGGCCCTCGCCCACGTAGTCCTCGGAGAGCGGCGGGGGTTCGCCCACCAGTGCACCCGGGCTGGCGGGCAAGTACACGTGGAAAATGCTGCCGGCCCCAGGCGACGAGTCCACCTGCAAGAGCCCGCCGTGGCGCCGAACCACCGAATAGGAGCTCGCCAGCCCCAGGCCGTGGTGGCCGGGCTTGGTGGTGAAGTAGGGATCGAAGATGAGCCCGACTTGATGGCCGGGAATGCCGGAGCCCTCGTCGGCCATGGAGATCTGAATGTAGTCGCCTTCGTCCAGGGGCAGAGTCCCCGCATCGATGTGCAGGTTGCTCGCGCGCACCGTGATCGTGCCCGCGTTTTCCATCGCGTCCTTCGCATTGAGCGCGATGTTGCTGAGCACCTGGGTGATCTGGCCCACGTCGAGCTCGGCCGGCCAGAGCGAATCCGAGAGCTCGAAGACACACTGGGTGGCCGCGCCGCGGAGGCCGAAGCCGACGGCATCCCGGATCACGGGCGCCACCTCGCAGGGCTTGCGCACCGGCGCCCCACCCTGGGCAAAGGTCAGGAGCTGGCGAGTCAGCCCCGTGGCGCGATCGCACGTGTCCTCGATGTCGTCCAAGAGCGCGCGCGCCGGGCTGTCCTCTGGCAACGCACGCACCGCCAGCGTGCTCGATGCCATGATCATGCCGAGCATGTTGTTGAAGTCGTGGGCAATCCCAGCCGCGAGCTGACCGAGACTCTCCAGGCGCTGATTGTTCTGCAGCGCCAGCTCGAGCCGGCGTTGCTGGGTCACGTCCCGCAGCACGAGCACCATGCCCTGTTCGGCGCCACTGTCGTCGACGAGGGGCGCCAGGCTGTCGGTCACCCGGTGCTCGGTCCCGTCTCGCGAGAGCAGGATTGCGTCGCCGTCGACGTGCGAGAGATCCACCGGCCGTCGGTTGGCCGGGTCGACCAGGCGCACGACCTCGGACAGGGGCTTGCCTTGCGCCTGGAAGTCGGACCAGCCGCAGAGCCCCTCGGCGGCGCGATTGAGGAAGATGATGCGCTGCTCGGCATCCGTGGCGACGACCGCATCGCCGATGCTGCGCAAGGTGACCGCCTGCTGTTGCCGGGCTGCGGCGATGCTGCGCTGGAGTGCAATCTCGCGGCGAAGCTGCTCCGCCTCCCAACGCGCCCGTTCCTCGGTCAGACGCTGCTGGTGCGCGCGCTCCTGCGCTGCGCGCAGCATCTCCTTCTTGCGATGCAGCTCGACGAAGACGGCGATCTTGGAGACGAGCATGGGCGGGACCACCGGCTTGAACAGGAAGTCCACGGCGCCCAGCGCGTAGGCCCGCGTGACCTGCTCGTCGACGCGATCGTAGGCCGTCAGGAAGATGATGGGGACGTGCCGAGTCTCCTCGCGCTCGCGCAGCAGGCGTGCCGTTTCGAGACCGTCGATGCCCGGCAGGATCACGTCCATCAGAATGAGGGCGAAATCTTCGAGCTTGGCGGCGTCGAGCGCCTCTTCGCCCGACGCAGCGTGCACGACGTGCAGGTCGAGCTCTTCGAGCATTGCGTCCAGCGCCACGAGGTTCGCTGGCCTGTCATCCACCGCTAGGATGTGAATGGTTCCTTGCTCCTGCATGCCGCCGTCCTTCCCTTGTCGGCTGTCCGTGCCGGACTCAGCGTCCGTGAATCCGTGAATTGCGAGACGCACCGCGGGCTCAACCTCTCTAGATGAGGGAGACCCCCCCGCCCCGTCAAATGGCCTTGAGAGCTACTCACGCCAAGTTCAACGATTGACCAAAGGACGGCTCGGCGAGCGCAGGGCGTGCGGAACGAAACGTCATGATTTCGAAGTCACGGCACGCCGCCGACGAAGCAGAGCGGCGCGACCTTGCGCGAGGCGATGGTCAGTCGTCCTTGGCCTCGGGAACGGCCGCCGGGCCGCACGCGCGGTCATGTCTTGCGAGCAACTACAAGCACGTTGTCCAGCGCACCCCTTCTTTCCGCTGACAGCACCAGAAGACCCGCCTGCCGCAGCTGCTCCTCGAGGCGCCGTGTGCTCACGAGCTCCGTCCGCTCTCCGCGGTTGATGCCGAGCGCCCGCCCCATGCGCTCGAAGAGCCCGGCCAAGCGAGCACCAAGCCCCGCTCCGCGATCGGTCTCGCGCACCAGCACGTGGCCACCGCTTCGCAGTGCCCCACATGCTAGGCCGACGACCGCGGCTTGCTCCTCGGACGAGAGGTAGTGCAGGACATCGAACAAGAGCACGAGATCGCAATCAGGGTAGGGACCTTGGCGAAGGTCGCGCGCGGAAAACGTCGCTTCCACGCTCTCTGCAGCGATCGTGGCAGCGGCGATCTTGTCGGCGTCGTGATCGAATCCGATCGTCGCTTTCGAGATGCCGAGCTCGTGCAGGAGGAGCGCGTACTGGCCGCGGCCGGTGCCAGCGTCGACCACCTCGAGCCGAGCGCCCGCCTCTGCCTCCGGAACGAAAGTACGCAGGGCCGAGTACAGCTGCTCGGCCAGAGGATCGAGCAGCAGCTTGAAGCGTACGTAGTGTCTGATCGCAGGCGGCGCCTTCCGATAGCGACGCGCCGTGCGCCCGATGGCCGCTTCGAGGCGCAGCGCGGGGCTCGGGCCACCACGACGCGAACCGAACAGACGCAGGGCGAAGTAGGCGAGCACGCCGCCTGCCACCGCGAGAATGCTGCCTAGCAAGAGCGATCCCACGACCAGCTTCGCGCCCAGGTCGGCGGCGCGGTCCGGCCTGAAGTCGGCGGTGGACAGATCCATCCAGCCGCCCGTGAAGAAGAGCGAACCGAGCTGGAGCGCCAAGAACCACAAGAAGGGCAAGCTCGGTGGTATGGAAATGTGAGCGGCCGCGTAGGCCACCAGGAAGTTCAGGCGCAGTGGGATCGTGAGCGCCGCGCACAAGAAAAAATGCAGGCCGTAGAGCGGCTGGCAGCCCACCCAAAGTCCGACCGCCACCGAAAGCGCGAAGCGGAGCGGGGTGAGCTCGCTGCCGCGCAGCCGCTGAATCGTGCGTCCCAGTGCGCCGCGGAGGTCGTTTCGGCCAATGCCCACGGGGATGCCCACTGGGAGCGTTTGTATCTCGCCGCCGTGTTGGCTCGCCACCTGCTAGGTTGAAAGGCTGCCACCGGGCTCCGTGACCGCCCGCCCTGAAGGGCGAGCGGTCGGTCACTTCGCCCGATATTCCAGGGGTCTGCTCGATGCGCTCCCCGTCTCTTGTGGGCGCATCTCAGTTGTGAGATGCGCGGCTAGTGGCAAAAGGGCCTCGTTCGAAGGAGCCAGATGGGCGCGGAGCCCGCTTGGTGGGCAGCATCGTCGACCCGGCTGTCGACGACGGGCTTTCCCTGACGGGACCTGGCGCGCCGGGCCCAGCCTTCGGCGGGCAAGACGACCACCCGGTGAAGGCCCGCTTGCTGGCGCGGGCGCGCCTAGCCCGAGGCGAGGCGACCGAGGAGGACCTGCGCCTGCTCGGCACCGCAGGCGCGGGCGCTCCCTCCCCCACCCCGCCCGCCGCACGGCTCTCGATCAACGGGGGGCGTGCGGAGGAGCACGCGGAGGAAGGACCACCCAGTGCCAGCGGTTCAGGCACACCCGCTGCCGACGAAGACTCGCTCCGCGCCTCGAGCTCGGCCGCACCGACGCCGGCCACGCCAACGCCGGCCATGCCAACCTCGGCCACCCCGGGCCCGACGAGCAGCGCCACGCCGTCTCCTGGCGCCGTAGCCGAAGAGCTCGAGCGCATCATCGCGCGCACCGGCAGCGCACGGGCCGGGTCCGGTCGGACGAGCACGGCTGAGCCGCGTCGTCCAGCCTTGTCGCCCAACCTGGTCGCCCTCTTGGCCACCCTGGTGGGCCTCTCGGCGATCGGAACGGCAGGCCTGTTCCTGGAGCCAGACACCTTCGGACCTAGGCCGGCGGAGGTCGCCCCGCTGACCAAGAGCACCCCCGATCCGAGCGCGGAGATCCCGCCACCCGTGATCGATCGCCCCGTGCGCAAGAAGCTACCCGGACCTTGGCGGATCTCCGACGACCAGAGCAAACCAGGCCACCGGGTGCTCAGCGGCAAGATTGGCAAGCTCGCCTTCCTCAAGGCCATCGAGCAAGCAGGCCTGTCGAAGAACGAGGCGTACCGCGCCTACGGAGCGCTGAAGGACACGCTGGATCTGGACCATTGCCGTCCCAAGGACGCCTTCCGCGCGCTGGTTCAAGGTAGCGAAAGGCGCCTGGTCGCGTTCGAGTACGAGAAGTCGAAGGAAGAAGTGTACCAGGCCAAGATCGACGCTTCCGGCAAGCTCTCGGGGCAGAAGCTGGACTTGGCGGTGGAGCGCAACCAGATCCGCCGCGCCTTCGTTTACGACGGCGAGTCCTTCGACGAGTCGGCGGTCCGTGCCGGGTTCGACGAGGGACTGGCGCAGGTGGCGGAGCAGGCGTTTCGAGGGCACCTCGGCCTGCGGGAGCTTCGTGCCGGCGACCGCCTGCGGGTCATCGCCCAGGAGGTGACGGTGCTCGGCGAGTTCGCCCGCTATGCAGGCATCGAGGCAATCGAGATCGTGCGCGCGGGTCGTGACCCACAGCGCTTCTATTACTTTTCGCATCCCGAGGAGGGCGGCTACTTCGACGCCAACGGTCGGGCGCCCTACGAAGGCGGCTGGCGCAAACCGATCCCCGGCGCGCCCGTGACCTCGAAGTTCAACATGAAGCGCCTCCATCCGGTGCTGAAGAAAGTGATGCCGCACACGGGCACGGACTTCGGCGCTCCGTCAGGGACGCCCATCGGCTCCACGGCGCCCGGGGTCGTGAGCTTCATCGGCAACGGCGGACCCAGCGGCAACCTGGTGAAGGTCAAGCACGACGGCGGCTACGAGTCTGGCTACGCACACCTATCGCGCTTCGAGCCAGGCCTGCACGTGGGCGATCCGGTGGAGCGCCTGGAGACCGTGGGCTACTGCGGCTCGACCGGTCGCTCTACCGGCCCCCACCTGCACTTCACCATGAAGAAGAACGGGGAGTACATCGACCCCGAATCCCTGAACTTGGATGGTCTGCGTGTGCTCGGTACCGCGCATCGCAGCGCCTTCGCCGAGGTGCGCCAGAAGTACGACGGCATCCTGGAGGCGATCACGTTGCCCGAGGTGCCAGCCGCCCTCTTGGCGCGAGGGTCGACGACGCAAGCAGGGACGGAGGTCGACGCACACGCTGCCGGCAACGACGAGAGCTCCGACGGGACGGCCGCAGGCGAGACGATGGCGGGCACCGAGCCTACGCCAGCCCTCGCCGCGGCCGAGCCCACGCCTGCGCCCGGGCCTGGTCCCGCGCAGACCACGCAGACCGCGCAAGCCGTGCCCGCGCAGCCCGCACCGGTCCTGCCCGCAGGCAAACCGGCACAGAGCGTGGGAAGCTCCGCCATCTTCCTGACCGACGCCGATCTCCTGAAGATGCAAGGCGCCTCGCACGACGGCGAGGTTTCGGAGTAGCGCGCAAGCGAGCCCTCACTCGTTTGGGGCCGCAATCGGCGGAGGGACATCAGCGCGACGGGGTACCGCTCCGAACCAACAAGGAGCGGCGCTCGCAGGGTTATGGCCTCCCGTAGCCGATTCGGCCCTCACTCGTTTGGGGCCGCAATCGGCGGAGCGACATCAGCGCGAGGGGGTACCGCTCCGAACCAACAAGGAGCGGCGCTCGCAGGGTTATGGCCTCCCGTAGCCGATTCGGCCCTCACTCGTTTGGGGCCGCAATCGGCGGAGGGACATCAGCGCGACGGGGTACCGCTGGACGCACGGAGCGTCATCACGAAACGTGCGCCGTGTGCAAAGCGGGCCTCTTCCACCCAGGCGCGGCCGCCGTGAGCCTGGGCAATCTGCGCCACCAAAGAGAGCCCGATTCCGCTTCCGCGCTGCGCCTTGCCGGCTTCCTGTGCGCCGCGCACGAAACGCTCGAAGATGCGCTTGCGTTCGCCGACCGGGATGCCCGGACCGTCGTCTTCGACCGCAATGGAGAAATAACGTCCGTCGCGCAAGAGGCCGATGCGAACGGCCCGTGAATCCGGGGCGTACTTCAGCGCGTTGTCGATCAGATTGATGACGGCAATCTCGACCGCACGCTCATCGACCAGGGTCTCCGTCGACTCGTCGGGCAGAGCCAAGTCCAAGGTCACGCCTTGGCGTTCGGCCCGCGGCCGACAGATGTCGACGGCGCGCGTCAGCGTCTCGGCCAAGGGTGCACTCGCCAGCTCGAAGGAGCCCTGTCCACGATCGACGCGGGCGAAGTCGAGCACGTTGTCGATGAGCGCCGTCAGACGCTCGCTCTCGGTGACGATGATCTCCAGATACTGCTTCTGCTTGTCTGCAGGCGCTCGACCAGAAAGCAGCATTTCGCTGAACATGCGCACCAGCGACAGGGGTGTCTTCAGCTCGTGGGAGACGTTGGCCACGAACTCGCTCTTGAGCTCGGCCAGCTTGCGCTCGCGAAAGGCAGCCACGGCGCTGACCAGAAGCCCCAACAGCACGACCACGCTCGACGCGCCGACCAGGGTCATCTCCAGAATGCGGCGCTGCTCGACCTCGCTGGCGAGCGTCTCTGCCGCCGACATGCTGACATTGACCCGCCATTTGTAGAGCGTGGTGGCAAACTGCCGACCCAGCGTGAGCGCGCCGCGGCCGAGCGGCGGCCCATAGACGATGCGGCCACGGGCATCCACGACGTTGACACGGCTCGGTGGCCCGGCCTCGCCGGAGTAGAGGCGCGGAAACAGGTCGTGCACGATGCGGGGCACGTCGTGCCACAGCACGACCAGTTGCGTGCCCCCGGTCGTCGCGCGAAGCACGTAGCTGACCAGGTAGTTGGTCTCACCGACGCTGGTGTGCAGGTGCTTGAGGCCCGCCGAACCCGGCGCTGGCAGAGTCAGGTCGAGCTTGACCCAGAACTGCCCGAGCAGCAGGCGCCGAAACGAGTCGTCGTCCGGGCCGGGCGCGCGGGAGGCAAAGGCCAGGACCTCGCGCGAGGGCAAGCTGACGTCGATGAGGAGCGCCGCCCGCACCGACGGGGTTTGCGAGAGGGGAACGGAAAGCCAACGCTTGCCGAAGCGCAGAGCATCCTCACCCTCGATCAGGTCGAGCAGCGCGTTGTCCTGCTCGATGATGCTCTTCTCCAGTCGATCCGCCTTCTCGTTGGCGACCGAGAGCGTCGCTTCCACGACCGAGCGCTCGCGCAGATGGTCGAGCTGGAAGCTCGAGCGGTAGAGCACCGTGCCGAGCACGACGAGTGCGAGCACCACGACGCCGAGAACGGTCGGCAAGAGGAGGGAGCGCTCCCGGGTCCTCGCCATCGCCGGAACTGTACATCACCTTGGACCCGTGGGCTGCCCTTGGTAGACCGGGCCCGCATGACGCGCGCGGCTCCTCCCCTCGAGCAATCCCGTCTCGAGCAGCCAGCCAAGCGGAGCTTTTCCTGGCGCCAGCTGGGGCTCGCCTCTTGGCCGGGCGCGGAGTCCTCGTACGTCCTCTGGTCGGCACTGCTCGTGCTCGTGACCGCGCGCGCGTTCTACGGCTACATGCGTGTGCAGACCGAACACGCGCTCCTCTGGTTCACCCCTGGCGGCCTGCGCGACCTGGAGAGCGGCACGCGTCAGGCTGACTGGTCCGCGCCTCTGGACGACGTGTTCATCCACTTCGACTTCGCGCAGTCCATCGCCTATGGGGCGCCCCTCGAGTGGATGCCGGGGAACGGCTACTCGAGCGGCGGTACGAGCCTGCTCTACCCCTTCGTCCTCGCCCTGGGGCGTATCGTAGGCTTCAGCGGGCTCGAGCTGATGCATTTCGCCGCCACGGTGGCGGCGGTGTGCACCTTCGCGGCCTTGCTCGGCATGCGGCGCATTTTCTCGGGCTTGCCAGCGGCGCTGTCCTTGCTCCTACCGCCCGCACTGCTTTCGGTGGGTGCGCTCGCTTGGTCGCTCTTTTCCGGGATGGAAGTGGCGCTGTTCTTGGCCACCTACGCTCTGTGTCTGCTCGTCTGGGACGACCTCGTGGCAAAGCTCACCAGCGGGACAGCGGCCAGATGGAGCGCGGTCTGGCTCGGCCTTTCTGCCGTGCTGCTCCTCGGCACCCGGCCGGAGGCGGCGCCGCTGGTCGCGCTCTTTGGCATCTGGGCTGCCATCGTGGCGGGACGCAGCATGGGCAGGACGCAGGCGCTGTGGACGCTCGTGCTGTCGGGGGCTCCGGGCGCGCTGCTCTTGGCTCTGCAGCTCTGGGCCAACCATCATTTCACCGGTAGCTCGTCGGCTGCGGGCGCCCTGGCCAAGCTGGAGATCCACCACCCGTACATGACGAGCGCCGAGGTGTGGAGCTCGTGGCGCCATTTCGTCGTCTACCAAGTGGAGCGTCTCTCCGGGCACCATTTCAGCGCCGCACCCGTCGTTGGCTATGCGGTCTGGCCGCTCGCGCTTTCCGGCCTGCTCTCTTCGAAGACGCGGCGTTACGCAGGCATCCTGCTCGCCTCGAGCGCAATCTGGATCCTGCAGGTAGCGCTCAACGGGCAGGTCCGCTGGCAGAACGAGCGCTACTCGATGCCGGCTGCCGCCTGGATCTTGATGGCCGCCGCCCTCGGCACTGCCGCGCTGCTCGACCTCGCCTGGCAGCGCTCGAAAGGCGCTCCGGCGCGCGTGGCTTTCAGCGTCGGCTTGGGCGCCGTCTGGCTGGCGTTCGGCATCGCGCAAGTGCCACGCTACCGGGATCAGATCTGGTTCTTCGGGCGCGCCAGCCGAAACATTCTGGAGCAGCACCTGCGCGCAGGCTCGTACCTGGGCTTCTTCCGCGAGCCCCGCCCGCACCGGATCCTGCTCAGCGACGCTGGCGCGCTCCCCTACGCATCCGGCCTGCCCGCCATCGACCTGATTGGCCTCGGCGGCTACCAGAGCCTGCCCTGGGCCGAAGCCAGCCGCCAAGGAGTGGGCGCCGCGGTCGAGCTGCTCGAACACGTGCAGAAGCCCGAGCGCCCCGACGTGATGGCGCTCTACCCAGGCTGGTGGGGCACGTTCGTGCTTTGGTTCGGCACGCCCGAGCGCGATTTCCCGGTCCGAGGCAACGTCATCTGCGGCGGCCAGAGTAAGGTGATCTATCGCCCCAACTGGGCAGCGCTCGACGCAGGCGGGAGCCCGTTCTTCGCCGACCTGCCTGGGCAGGGTTCATCCGGGCGGGGTTCATCCGGGCAGGGTTCATCCGGGCAGGGTTCGCTCGGGCAGGGCGACCAGACGCACGTGAAGGACGTGATCGACATCGCCGACCTGGTCAGTGAACGAGCCCACCAAGTCGCGCTCGATCGACCAGCGAGCGGCTTCGTGGACATGAAGCTGCTGCCGGATCCACGGCGCAGGATGGTCGACCGCTGGGATGCCGGCCGCGTGCTGGGTCCGGGGATCGGTCTTCGCTTCTGGCCGAAGAGCTGGGGAAGCTCGCTCGTCTTGCGCGTGGCACCACCTCAAGCGGCAGAAGTGCGCCTGGAGTGGCCCTCTGGGTATTCCGCGAAGACGCGCATCGTCCCCAGCGATGGTTGGCAGGAAATCGCACTGCCACTGCCCGAGGCCGGACCAGGCCCGCTCACCCTGCGCGTCACCGAGGGGGAGCTCACCGTCTATCACCTGTTCGTGCTCGAGAGCGCTCCAAGCCTGGCCCCCGTGCCATGACGATCGGTTCTCCTCTGGAGCCTCTGACCTGGCTCGGGCTACCCCCGCATGCGTTTGGGTGGGGAGCGGGTCTTTTCGGCGTCTTGCTCCTTGTGCCCAGCGTGGCCCGGAGCGCTCGCCGGCTCGGGCGTTTCCCGCTCGGCTTGCCGCTCCTGGCCCTCTCGGCGGCGCTGCTCTCCATCTGTTACTTCGCGCTCGTTCTCGGCGGACAGCCGCGCATCATCGACGCCAGCACTTACTTGCTTGAGGCGCGCACCTTCGCGGCAGGTGCGTTCACCTTCGAGGCCGGTGAGACCAGCGCGCTGTTCCGGGGGCGCTTCTTGATCTCTCCGCCTGCCGATAGGGCTCGACTGGGCGCAATCTTTCCCCCTGGCTATCCGGCCATTCTGTCCGTGTTCGTCCGCCTCGGCGACTTCCGGCTGCTCGGGCCGACGCTGGCGATTGCGATCACGCTCGCTACCGCTTGGCTCGGCATTTTGGTCACGAGGCGCCGCTGGGTCGGGCTCTTGGCGGCGCTCTTCAGCGTGCTGTCGGCTGCGATCCGCTACCACACGGCAGACACCATGAGCCACGGCTGGTCGATGCTGCTCGCCACCCTCGCCCTATGCGCCGCGGTGTCGATCCACGCGCGCTCTCGGCCCGCCCTGACCAAGGCTTCGCTGCCCGGCTTCGAGCGCCTGGCTCCCCATGCGCTCCTGGGCTCGTGTCTGGGTGCCTTGGCCGCTACGCGCCCGCTGACGGCGCTCGCCATCGGCCTCGCCTGCCTGCTTCCGCTCTTTCGCTGCCGAGACCTCGCAGCGTGGAGCTGCTTCGCGCTCGCGCTCGCACCAGGGCTCTGCCTCTTGGCTCTGCACAATCGCGCGCTCACCGGCGAGCTCCTCGGCTCCCCCCAGCTCCGCTACTACGCCCTGGCGGACGGACCTCCGGGCTGCTTTCGCTTGGGCCTCGGGGCAGGCTGCCAGGTGGAGCACGCCGACGTCGTCGCGGCGCAAGGCGGGCAGGGCCTGACGCTCGGGTGGATGCTCCAGAACACGGTGCATCGGCTCCACTGGCATGCACTCGACGTCGCCAACTGCGAGCTGCTCCTGCCGATCGCTTGGTATTGGCTGGGGAAGAGCGCGCTGGCAGGCAAGGGTCGGCGCGCGCTCAGCCAACCGCTCGCGCTCGCCGTGCTTGCGCTGCCGACCGCCTACGCGCTCTTCTATTTCCAAGGCAGCTATCCGGGCGGCGGGGCGCGCTTCCTGAGTGAGCTCTTGCCGGCCCTCCACGTCGCGCTCGCTGCTGGTCTTCTTTCGCTCCGCCGCGTCGCCCTCGGCATCTCGCTTTCGCTCCTCGGCTACGCCGGTCACGCGGCGCACGTGCACACCGCGCTCCCCGGGGCGCCGCCCCTCGAAACCCGCCCCGGAAAAGAGGGCGTGCCCAGGGTCGAGACCGACCATGCCTTCAACCTGCTCTTCGTGCCCGGCAGGATGGAGGCGGGCCAGCGCCCCTCGGTGGTTCGAGCGACCAACGATGCGCGACGCCTCGCCCCCAGGGCGGTGGTGATCCCAGCCAAGCTCGAGGCCGAAGCCGACTGGCCGGTCCAGGCACAAGCTGGCCTCTGGACCGAGCGAGTCCCCATCGCCGACCCCTGCGTGGGCGGTGGGCGGGCCCTGCGCCTCCATCCCGGATCGGGTGCGAGCCGAGGCGACGCTTGGGTCGAGCTGGAACTGACGGGCGTCCCGCCCGGCGTCTACGAGCTGTGGGCGCATGTCTGGGACCCTGGCGCGAGGTGCCGAGGAGTGCCGCTCGGCGCCGTCGCCCTGCCTCGTCGTTTTCAGCTCTTTTTGGCTGATTTGCCCGCTGCCTCCGGCACCCAGCCCCTCCACCTGGATCGGCTGACACTCCTTCCCGCGCCGTGAAGCCCGAGCAGGCAAGAAAAACCCATCGGAAAAAGCGTTGACAATCAGCAGCTTACAGAAAACCATGGTGACTGGGATCGCCGGGGGCGGAAGGGACTGTGGGATGACGAAGAGCGAGCTGATCGAGGCCATTGCCGCGCGAGGAGAGCTCACCAAGGCACGTGCGGAGCTCGTCGTGGGCTGCGTCTTCGACGCGATGACCGAGGCATTGCAAAAGGGTGAAGGTATCGAGATCCGCGGGTTTGGCAGTTTCACGGTGCGACCGTACAAGCCCTACGCCGGCAGGAATCCACGCACGGGGCACCCCGTGCCCGTGTCGGCCAAGCGCCTGCCCTTCTTCAAGGTGGGCAAGGAGCTGAAGGAGCTCGTCGATCAAAGTCGCGCGCTTGGGTCCCAACTGGACGATTCCACTGACGATTCCGAGGGTGATCTGCACGACGACGGCTGAGGCGCGGTTGCTCCCAGCGGCGCGGCCCGCGGAAATTTGCACGCGATCACGAGCGCCTACGCCGCCGGCCACGAGGTGCTAAGCTGAGGTGCGCCGCACGATCGCGTCGCACCACGAAGTCGGACGGGGATCCGCGGGGAGAGCATGGCGCGCGCAGCAAGAAAACCCATCGAAGAGGACGGCCCGACGAGCGGCTCCGGCTTCGAGATCAAGATCGGAACGCTGGTCGTTCACCCCGCGCACGGTGCAGGCCGAGTGGAGAACATCGAGGAGAGATCGTTCGGTGGCTCTGCCACCATGGTCTACGTACTGCAGATCCTCGGCTCGGGCTTGAAGGTCATGGTGCCGCGCGACGCCGCAATGCGCGTCGGCCTCCGGCCCGTGATGTCTGCCACCGACGCCGACGAGATCCTCGGCGTCCTCAGCTCGCGCGAGATCGCCGTCACCGTGCAACCGTGGAACCGACGTTTCCGCGCCTACACGGAGATGCTCGCCAGCGGCAGTCCGCACGAAGTGGCGAAGGTCCTGCGTGACATGAGCCGCTTGCGCATGGACAAAGATCTCTCCTTTGGCGAGCGGAAGCTCTTGGATCAAGCCAGGAACTTGCTCGCGCAGGAGCTCGCCCTGGCGCACGGGGTGAGCGGCGAAGAAATGGCCGAGCGCATCGAAGGCTTGTTCAGCCCACTCGCCGCCGTACCCTGAGGGCGGCCGCCCTGGCGGGCGAGCCTCGCACGCGCCATGAAGATCTACACACGCACCGGCGACCGTGGTGAAACCGGGCTCTTCGGCGGGGCGCGCGTGCCCAAGAACGATCCCCGGGTCGAGGCCTACGGCACGCTCGACGAGCTGAACGCTCAGCTGGGCTTCGTGCGCGCGCTTTCGCCCCCCCTGGAAATCGGGCCGCTCCTGGAGCAGCTCCAGGCGAGCTTGTTCGTGCTGGGTGCCGAGGTCGCCTGCACACCCGGGCACACGGACCGGCTCGGCTTCGAGCTACTCGGAGCCAGCGAAATCGCGGCCCTGGAGGCGGCCATCGACGAGCACGAAGGGCACTTGCCGCCTCTCGAAACGTTCATTCTGCCCTCGGGATCCGCGGTTGGTGCGGCGCTGCACGTGGCGCGAACGGTGTGCCGGCGAGCCGAACGAGCCAGCCTCGCCTTGCCCGAGCTGCGCTCCGAGGTGCTCATCTATCTGAATCGATTGAGCGATCTCCTATTCGTCCTGGCTCGCCGCGCTAGTCACCTGGCGGAAACAAAAGAGACACCCTGGACTGGTCGAGTGAAGCCGTGAGCCAGGAGATCAGCGCACGCGATTTCGCGGAGTCGCTCCCCGAGGAGTATCGAGTTCGGTTCGACCCAGCCCAGATTGCCGCCCACGCGTTCGCGTCCGTGCAGCGCGGGGAGGGCCGGGTCACGGTGCGTCGCTTTCCCTGGGCTGACCCCGGCAAGACGGCGCTCTGCGTGATCGCCGACGATCGGCCGGGCCTCCTGGCGGACATCAGCGCCACCTTTGCGGAGCTCGGCTTCGACGTCGATGCCGGCGAAGCGTACACGCGCGCCGTCGTGCCCCCGGAGGCGGTCGACGTGTTCTGGATTCGCGATCCCGACGGTGAGATCGACGACGCCCACATCCAGGTGTTCGCCGAGTTGCTCGAGGAAATTTTGGCGGGTCGACCGGTGCAGGGCGCCGGGCGCCCGATGGCCCGCGCTGGCAGCGGCGGAACCACGGTGCGCTTCCTGGAGGACGCCAGCGGTCGACTCAGCGTGCTCGAGGTGGAAACCGACGATCGCTCTGGCCTGCTTTGGGCCATTACCCGTGCGCTCTTCGAGCAGCGCGTGCAGATCGTCTCCTCTCGCGTGCGCACCGAGGGCGGCCGCGTCCACGACAGCTTCACCATCGTCGAGCTCGACGGCACGCCCATCGCACCGAATCGACGGCTGCAAGTTCAAGTAGCTCTGCTGTCGGCGATCCAGATGGGCCTCACGCCCGCTCCACCGATGGTGTGAGTCAGCGCCCCAAAAGGACCCGGCCCGTCGGCGTCGCCTGCTTGGCCAAGCGCTCGGGCGAGCCCGAGAACACGATGCGGCCCCCACTCGGGCCCCCTTCTGGGCCCAGCTCGACCGCCCAATCGGCGGCTCGAATCACGTCCGGATGGTGCTCGATCACCACCAAGGTGTCGCCGCGCTCGGTCAACTTCGACAGCACGGAAATCAGGCGCCCGACGTCGGAGCGGTGAAGCCCCGTCGTCGGCTCGTCGAGCACGTAGAGCGTAGGCTCGTGGTTTGCTCCCGCTGCAAGCTCGGCTGCCAGCTTGAGCCGCTGAGCCTCACCGCCGGAGAGCGTGTGCGAGCCTTGACCCAAGGTGACGTAGCCAGCGCCCAGCTCGTCGAGCACCCGGAGCGGACGGGTGATCTTCGGGTGAGCCGAGAATACCCGACAAGCCTCGCTCGCCGACAAGCGGAGCACCTCGCCGATGTTGAGCCCGAGATAGCGCACCTCGAGCGTGCGTTCGTCGAAGCGCAGCCCCTCGCAGGCCGCGCAGGTCGCGACGACGTCCGGCAAGAAGCTCATCTCGTGGGAAATGGCGCCCTGTCCGTCACACGTCGTGCAGCGTCCTCCAGCCGCCGCGTTGAAGCTGAAGCGCGTGGCGTCGAACCCCCGCACCTTGGCGTCCGGACTCTGGGCGAACAAGCGGCGCAGATGATCGAAGATGCCCAAGAAAGTAGCGGGGACGCTGCGCGGCGTGCGCCCAATGGGCGATTGATCGACTGCGGCAGCCCGTGCCAAGCCGGAGAGCCCAGTCAGGCTCTTGAATGGGCCAGGCGGAGGAGTCTTGCGCCCGAGCCCGGACAGGAGCGCCGGCAGCAGAACACCCCGCACCAGAGTGCTCTTGCCCGAGCCGCTCACCCCGCAGACGACCGTCATTTTGCCGTGGGGGATGCTGAGCGCATCGCCCTTCAAGTTGTGCACCCGCGCGCCGTCCAGCTCGAGCCTCGGATGCTCCTTGCTCAAGCTGCGCCGCGCAGGCGGGAGATAGGGCACGCGCAACGCCTGCCCGGTCGGTGAGTCTGGATCGGCGAGCACCTGGCTCGGAGCCCCGGTGCTGACGACCCGGCCGCCTTCGCTGCCGCCACGAGGGCCGAGGTCGATCAGGTGATCCGCCGCACGAATCACCTCTTCGTCGTGCTCCACCAGGAGCACCGTGCTCCCCGTGTCCACCAAGCGCTTCAGGTTTTCGATCAAGCGAGCGGTGTCGCGCGGATGAAGCCCGATCGTCGGCTCGTCCAGGACGTAGAGGGCACCGGTCAGGCCCGCGCCCAGCTGCGCCGCCAAGCGCAGGCGCTGGATCTCGCCGCCGGACAGAGTGCTCGCGTCGCGATCCAACGTCAGGTAGTCGAGGCCCACCTCGCCGAGGAAGCGCAGCCGGCGCTCGAGTTCGGGCAAGATGGGCTCCGCCAGCTGCTGCTCGCGACCATCGAACTCGAGCTTGCCCACGGCATCCCGGAGCCCCTGCACCGGGAGCCCGACCAGCTCCGGGTAGCTCTGCCCGCTGACCCGCACCTTGCGCGAAAACGGAGCCAGGCGCTGGCCCGAGCAGATCGAACACGGCGCTGCCTCGCCGGATCCCGCGGCGGCCTGAGTCGCGGCCTTGGCGCCTCGTCTGCCGCGCCGGGGCTTCTTGACCTCGGGCTCGAGCCCGGTGCCCTCGCAATGGGAACACTGCCCCTGCTTGGTGTTGAAGCTGAAAAAACGCGGGTCGATCTCGCCAATCGAGAAGCCGCAACTGGGACAGGCACCTCCCACCGAAAGCTCGATTCGCTCCTCCCCCCGCAAAAGTGCCACGTGACCGCGGCCCCAGCGCAGTCCGAGCCGGAGAACTTCGAGATCGAGGGCTCCGAAGGAGACGCCTTCCCGCAGGACCAAGTCGATGTCGTGCTCGCGCGACTTGGCTAAGCGCGGGGGATTGTCGACGAGCACGCGGCGCCCGTCGGCGATTGCGTGCTTGATGCCGGCGCGGGACGCGGCGTTGAAGACGTCCAGGTAGGTCCCCTTGCGCGCCCGCACCACGGGAGAAAGGAGGGCACCCGAGCCCGACTGCCGCTTTGCCAGCGCCAGCACTTCCTCGGCGGCCAAGCTGGTGATGGGCAGGTCGTGCGTCGGACACACGGGCCTGCCGACCTTGGCGAACAAGAGCCGCAAGTAGTGGGCCACCTCGGTCACGGTGGCTACCGTCGAGCGTGCGCCCAGACGGCTCGTCCGCTGCTCGAGCGCGATCGAAGGGGGGACACCGATCACCGAATCGACGTTCGGCCTGGGCAAGGTGGGCAGAAAGCGTCGCGCGTAGGGGGTGAGTGTCTCCAGGAAGCGGCGTTGACCTTCCGCAAACACCACGTCGAAGGCGAGTGTGCTCTTGCCGGAGCCGCTTGGGCCGGTGACCACCGTGAGCCGATTGTGCGGAATCACGACCGCGACGTCCTTCAGCGTATGCTCGCGCGCGCCGGTCACCCGGAGCTCCGGTGCCGCCGCCACGCGCCGAGCCACGAGCGAAGGCGCTCCGGCGCTGGCGGGGCGCTGCTTGGACGAAGCGTCGGCCTGTTTCCGAGCTCGGGCCAGCGCACGACCGGTCGCGGTGTCGGCTGCGGCCAGCCGGCTCGGAGTGCCTTCGAAGACCAGCTCCCCTCCCCGTGCCCCACCGCCGGGGCCGAGCTCGATCACGTGATCCGCTGCAAGCACGAGCGACAAGTCGTGATCGACCAGAACCACCGAGCCCCCCGCCCGCTTCAAGACGGAAAAAGCCGAGAGCAAGAGCTCGACCTCGTCCGCGTGCAGGCCCGCGCTCGGCTCATCGAGCACGTACAGGGTGCCGGGACGCGGATCGGACAAGGAACGAGCGAGCTTCAAGCGCTGCGCCTCCCCTCCCGACAAGGTCGACAGCGGTTGCCCGAGCCTGATGTAGCCCAGGCCGAGAGTGGAGAGCGGCGTGAGCGCTCGACGAAGCGCGCTCGAATCAGTGAAAATCCGCAGGGCCGCGTCGACCGAGAGCTCGAGCACGTCGAAAATGCTGAGCCCGCGGTGCCTCACCGCCAGGATCTCGTCCTTGAACCGGCGCCCCTGGCAGACGGGGCACACGAGGGAGACGTCAGCCAAGAACTGCATCTCCACCGTCTCGTAGCCCTCGCCAGCGCACGCGTCGCAGCGCCCGCCGGCCACGTTGAAGGAGAAGTGCGACGCCGAAAAGCCCAGGCCCACCGCTTCAGGCTCTGCAGCAAACGCCTTTCTCACCACGTCCCAGGCCTTGGTGTAGGTCGCGGGGTTGCCGCGCGAGGTACGACCGAGCGGAGCCTGGTCCACGAGCTCGACCGCCAAGACACCCGCGGCTCCTTCCAGCGCCTCGTGCTCGAGAGGTCGCTCGACATCGCCGAGCTTGAGCTGCCGCGCAATCGCGGGGTAGAGCACGTCGACGACCAAGCTGCTCTTGCCCGAGCCGCTCGGTCCGCACACCGTCACGATCTGGCCGAGCGGGAAGGCCACGCTCACCTTCTTCAGGTTGTGCGCGGTGACGTTGACCAGGCGGATCTCCCCGCTCGCAGCGCTCGCTGGCCCTACCTCGAGCCGCGGGCCGGCCAGCGCACGGGCCGTCGCGCCACCGAGCGCCCGCGCCTCCTCCGGCGTGGCATCGAGCACGATGGTCCCGCCCTGGTCGCCTGCCCCGGGCCCGAGCTCGATGACTCGATCGGCTACCTCGATTAGCCCCGGATCGTGCTCGATCACGATCACGCCGTTGTTTCTGGCCGACAGCTCGACGATCAGCTGACCCAGCGGCTCGACGTCCTCGGGGTGCAAGCCCACCGTCGGCTCGTCCAGAACGAACAGCGCACTGTGAAGCGACGTCCCGAGCGCCGCCGTCAAGGTCACACGCTGGGATTCACCGCCGGACAGCGTGCGCGCCTGGCGATCCAGCGTCAGGTAGCCGAGCCCCACTCGCCGCAAGTAACCCAGGCGGCTGGAAAGCTCGACCGCCAGCAGCTGCCCGTGCGGCGTCTCGAGCTTCTGCTCGGCGAGCTTCGCGGCGGCCGCTTCGATCTCGAGCGTGTGCCACTGGCCCAGGTCGAGCCCACCCAAGCGGTAGTGCCGGGAGGATTCGTTCAGGCGCGTGCCTTCGCACACTGGGCAGGGGTCATAGGAACGATAGCGCGACAGCAGCACGCGCACGTGCATCTTGTAGGCCTTGCTCTCCAGCCAGCCGAACCACTCCGCGATGCCCCAGTAACGCTCACTGCCCCGGCCCTTCTTTCCCTCCCAGATCTTCGTTCGCGCCAGCGCGGGCAAGCGGGACCACGGCACATCGAGCGCGATGCCTTCCTGCTCGCAGAAGCGGGCCAGCTGCTTGCGCTCCCAGGCGGTGCTGTCCCCACGCCATGGCCGAATCGCACCTTCCTTCAAGGACAGCGCGTCGTTCGGAATGACCTTCTCGGCGTCGATGCCGAGCACTCGACCGAAACCGCGACAGTTGTCGCAGGCGCCGAGCGGCGACTCGTACGAAAAATAGCCTGGCCGCGGCGGCAAGAAGCCTCGGGCACAGACGGGGCAGGACAGGCCCTGCCGGACGTGCAGCGGCTCAGCCGGCCCCTCCGCAAGGCCTTCCGCAGCGCCCGCCGCAAGGCCTTCCCCGAAGACGTAGGCGTGCCCCGGAGTGAGCAAACCTTTGCTGCGCGCAAAGGCGATCTCGAGTCCTTCCTTGAGTCGTGACGTCGCGCCGTCGTCGACGAGAAATCGGTCGAGAACCACGTGCAGGCGGCCGGCCTTCTCGGCCACGGAGGGCTTGACCTGATCCAGGTCCAAGACTGCACCGTCCAGGACGACGCGGCGGTAGCCTTCGCTGAGCAGGCGCTCGCGCACGCTCAGGTACTCGACCCGGTCGCCGACCAACTCGGAAGCGGTGAGCAAGACGCGGCGACCGGCGAAGCGCCCGCGTACCACACTGGCGGCCAGCGCCAGGTCCATCGGCACCGCAGGCACGTCGTGGTCCGGGCAATGCGGAACGGATTCGGTCGCGAACAGGCCGGCCAGGTACGGCTCGAGGTCGGCCATGGTGGCCAGCGTGGAGCGCGAGCTCTTGACCGGTGCACTGCGGTCGACCGCGACCCCGGCGGCAACCGGCTCGAGCGCGTCCATGGGGGGCCGCTGGAGCCGTTCGAGGAATTGCCTCGCATACGGCGAAAAACTTTCGACGAACCGACGCTGCCCCTCGGCATAGAGCGTATCGATGGCCAAGCTGCTCTTGCCGGACCCCGAACGACCGGTGAGCACGGTGACCTCTCCCGGTCGAATCTCGACACTGACGGCGCGGAGGTTGTTGGTGCGCGCGCCGCGGAGCCGCGTGGGGAGCATCGACCCGAGCATGGCAGCGGGTGCGGCCAATTCAAACTCCTAGCCCCGCTCCGATTGCCTTTGCGCGCACTGCCGGCATAGTCGGGCGGCCCCCGAACGCCCACCTGCGCTGGACGGGAACCTCGCTAGATTGGACTCTGTTGGTTCGGGCAGGGGTAGGTTCGGGCAGGGGTAGGTTCGGGCAGGGCCGGAGCGCCGAAGCAACGTGGGCAAATCGAAGGGCAGCAAGGACTCCGCCGGACCGAGTGGCGAGAAAGTACTCGCTACGAATCGTCGCGCGAGCTTCGACTACGAGCTGGGGGAAAAGTTCGAGGCAGGCATCGCCCTGATCGGCAGCGAAGCGCGCTCCATTCGTACCACCTCACCCGGTATCGGGGATGCGTTCATCGAAGTGGACAAGCGGGGCGAAGCCTGGGTCAAGCAGATGCGCATCGCCCCCATGCCGCACGCCGCCTTCAGTCACGAGGAGCTGCGTCCACGCAAGCTGCTGCTCAATCGACGGGAGATCGATCGGATGCGCGCCGCGACCGAGCGCGAAGGCATGACGCTCATCCCTACCCGCCTCTACTACAAGAACGGGCGCGCCAAGCTCGAGCTGGCAGTCGCCCGCGGCAAGAAGATGTACGACAAGCGCCAGACCTTGAAGGAAAAAACCGCCAACGACGAAGCGCGCGCTGCCATGACCCGGGGTCGGAAAGACTACTGAGGCGTAAGAGGCGAACCGAGCATGGACCAGGAGCAGCCGGGATTTCACTTTCACTTGGACGGAGGCGGCGACGGGTCGGTCGCCACTTATGCGGCATTGCGCACGCTCTTGCAGAGCTCGCGCGCGTTTCCTCCCGGTGCGACCCTGCGCGGCTCGATCCCGGGCATCGCCTGCCCGCTCGAAGTGAAGGTCAAGAGCTGCAAGCGCACGAGCGAGGACCCCCTGACCTTCAGCATCGAAGGCCGCCTGCAAAATGGTACCCGCGAGATGCTCGACCACCTGGGCAAGCTGCCGCCGCCCTGAGACGCGCAACCGACCTCTGGAGGGGCACCTTCCGATTTCCGGAAGTGGCTCTGAGTAGCCAGTCAGCTCGCTCACCACCCCAGGTCAGCCATCGCTGGTCGGCTCACTCCGAGACTGACTGGCGATGCTCTCGGTCAAGCCGCTCAGCGTCGCCCCGGAGAGTCCAACCTCCTTCAGCAGTGAGTCCACGAGTGGCGCCTGCGCTCGATAGGCGAGCGCATTGCGCACGACGTCTTCCGCCAGATTGCCGGACCCAGACCCCCCCACCGTCGCACCCGAGGCGGCGCGCGAGGCGCCCGTCAGGCCATCGACCTGCACGATCTTGATGCCGTCGATCTGCAGCATCGGCTTCACGCTCTCCTCGATGATGCGCGGCAAGGCCTGGACGATGGCAAGACGAATCTGCATCGCCACCTGGTCGGCGCTCAGCACGTTTGCCGCCTCGTTCAGGGCGCGCGTACCCGTCGACTGCACCTCGTAGGTGCGCTCCGCCGCATCCGCGCGCAGCTTCTCGGCCTTGGCACTGCCTTCGGCGGCAATCCGCGCCTGGTCGGCTTCCGCTTGGGCGGAAGTGACCAGCGCCGCTGCTCGGTCCATGGCGGCTTTCTTTTCCGCGTCGGCTGCCACCGTGACGCCGATGGCCTGCTGCTCGGCTTCCTCCGCGGCCTTGATCAGCTCGATCTTCTTCTGGCGCTCGGCGCGTTCGGCTTCCCGAACCGTGACCACGAGCTCCTCGGCACGCACCGCGAGTGCCCTTGCCTCGTCCGCCTTGGCTTGCGCCTCGGACTGCTCGCGAGACTTCTCTGCGATCGCAATCGCACGCCCCTGGTCACTGAGCTCGACCAGCTTCTTCTGCTCGATCTCGGCCGTCTGCACGGCGCGTGCCTTGTCGATGTCGCGCTCTTTGACGAAGCGCTCCTTCTCGATGCGTTGCTCCTCGACCGCGCGCTCGGCCGCAATACTCGCCAGATCGACCTCGCGCTTGGCGGTGATCTCCGCCTGCTTGGCAGTCTGCTCCTTGGAGGCGCGTTCGCGCGCAATCTCCATGGCCTGCTCTGCGCGGCGCACCTCGATCTCTCGCTGCTGCATCAGGCGAGCGTATTCTTCGTCGCGTGTGATGGAGAGCTGCTTTTGCTCTGCCTCCAGGTTCTTGAGCTTGATGGCGATCGCCGTGTCCTGCTCGATGTCGTTTCTTTGCTTGCGCTTCTCTTCGATCTGCATGGTGAGTCGAGTGAGACCCTCGGCGTCGAAAGCGTTCTGCGGGCTGAAAAAGTCGAGCTTCGTTTGATCGAGACCCGTGAGCGACACCGTTTCGAGCTCGAGCCCGTTCTTGAGCAAATCCTCGGAAACGGCCGCCTGCACCTTCTGCACGAAAGCAACGCGCTGCTCGTGGAGCGCCTCCATCGCCATCTCGCTCGCAACCGACCGCAAAGCGTCCACGAACTTGCCCTCGACCAAGTCACGCAGCGCGTCGGGGTGCATGGTGCGCTGACCGAGCGTCTGCGCGGCGTTGGCGATCGACTCCTCGGTGGGTTGCACGCGCACGTAGAACTCTGCTTGCACATCGACGCGCATGCGATCCTTGGTGATGAGCGCCTGCTCGTCGGCTCGCCGCACCTCGAGCCGTAGCGTGTTCATGTTGACCATGATGATCTCGTGCAGAACGGGCAATACGAGCGATCCACCGTTCATGATCACCTTCTGCCCGCCGAAACCCGTGCGCACGTAGCTCACCTCTTTCGACGCGCGCCGATACATGCGTGCGAAGATGAGGCCGATGGTGAAAAGCAGGACGACGCCTGCTCCAATGCCGGCCAAAATCAACATTCGCGTGTCTTCCATCAACGTCTGCAGCATGTTCCATTCCCTTCTAGAAAAGAGACCCCAAGACCCACCTTCGACGCATCACCGCCACCGAGAGCGCGGCTGTCGTCGTCAAATCCGATTCTGCTGGCGCGCCGTCACGCGCCGGAACGCGTGCCCAATGCCGCGCTCGTATTCGTGATGGCGAAGTAGACGGCTCCCCCTTGGCGCACGATCAAGACATCGCTCCCAGGATCGAGCGCGTCGCCAGCGTTGTCCGGCTCGACCAAGACGTAGTGCGCCTGACCGTGCTGGTCCCTGAGCTTGGCCTGCGCCGGATTCCCGGTGGTGGCGCGAGCCTGCCCCAGGGTTGCAATGCGACCAATGAAGCTCGATCGAGAAACTGCGTCCGTTTCGTCACGCGGCAGCACCCGGGAAAGGAGTCCGCCCGCGACGCGCACGCCGGGCAGCGCGCCCAGAAACGCGGGAAAGACGGCCAATGCGGCCGGTAGCATCGCGCCGGTGATGCGCAGGACGAGCGCCTGCAGAGCGAGACCCAAGAGCCCGAACCAGGTGAGGAAGATCACGAACAGGATCAAGATGGGCACCTTGCCCACGTGGAGCCAGCCGAGCACCTGGCTGAGCGCGCCCACGTGGTGGGCATCTCCAATGTGAACGTCACCGTGCACATCGGTGTCCAGATGCAGGGCTCCGACGACCTTGTCGAGCGCCGTGGAAACACCCAGGCCCGTCAGCGTTGACAAGAGCTCGAGCAGGCCGATGGCCAGCATCAAGCCGAGCGCGATCGTGAACGGGACCGCATCGGATGCGAAGAACAGGCTCCCGGACGTGGCGGCGATCATTCCTTGGCCGACCGGTCTGCCTTGAGCCGAGCGAGGCGCTCCTCCACCCTGTTGTCGCGGGACAGGTTCTCCAGCTCCGAGAGCTGAGCGGCCGTGCGGGCGTCCGCGACCGAGCGCATGCCCGGTAGGCCGGCTTGGCGACTCAGCATGCGATCGAAGGCACTTTCGGCTGCCCGGACCTTGGCCCCGACCTGGCCACCAGCCGCTGCTTCGCTGGTGTCCATGCTGGCCGCCCGCCGCGCCTCGCGGAAGGCCAAGAGCTCGCCCTGCATTTCGCGCCGCTTCGCCAAGAGCGCCGTCACGTAGCCCTCGAGCTCCTTCTCGCGCGAAGCCGCCTCGCTGATGGTGGACTCGAGGATCGGCATCTGTGCCTCGATGTCGAGCTGCTGCGCAATGGCCACTTTGGCCAAGTCTTCCCGACTCTGATCGACTGCAATTTCGATCCGACCACCGAGCTCATCGTGACGATTGTTCTCTTCGAGCAGGCGCTTGCTGGCCAAATGCTTGCTGGCCACGACGCGTCCGAGCTCACTGCGGACTTCGTCGGTCGCCTGATCGATCTCGCGGATCGCTTCCTCCATCACCGCCTCCGGTGTGAGATCTTCGATCGCGCTGATCAACGCGTGCGCGCTGCCGCTGATGATCCTCTTGACTCGATGGGTCAAACTCTCGGCCATACTCGTGCTCGCTCCCTTTCCTCCCGACGCACTTGCGCCGGCCATCGTACCAGTTTGGTGCGTGACATTACCCGGCGGCCTCTGCTGGCCCGCCCGTCGCCCAGGATCGCCGTGCCTCGTCGACCGCGCGAGCCAGCATGAGCAAGGGCGCGATACCGCGGTCGACGACGGCTGGGTCGTAGGTCTCCGCCCGCTCGGTGATGCCGAGGCGGAGGAGAGCCTGCGCCCAGCGCATGGACCGGTCGACCAAGCCCTGCTCGAGCTCTTCGAGCTCTCGGGTCGCCTCCGAGCTGCCGGGAACGTGGGAGAGAGTGAAGGCCAGCGATTCGGCCAGCCAATCCACCAGCGGCAGGACGAGTGCCGAGTGCACGCGAGCCCGGTTCTCCGCTTCCAAGATGGCGGCCGTAGCGGGCGCAACGAGGTCCCGCACCTGGCGCAGGCTGCCTCGATAGTCGCCGAGCTCTTCTCGGCGTCGACGCGCCTCGGTGATGAGGGCGCGAACCTTGTCGCTCGGGGTGGTGGCCCCTTCGAGGGTGAGAGTCGCCAGGAAGTCCGCGTCCGCCTGCGTCACTCGGGTGCTGATCTGCGAGGTCTTCATCCTGCTCAGCTATGGTGGTTTCAAATGAAACCATTGTCAACCAAATGATCGCAACTGGAGACGATTTCAGTTCCGCCGGGGAAATAGAGCCTCCCCGGTGTCGAAACCCCCCCCGACGCACAGCCCGTCATTCGCCGCCGAAGCGCCAGGCCCCTCGCACCCCACCTAGCCCCGAGCGAAGCGGAGGGCGCGACGCTGCTGCTTCCCAAGTGGCCAGGCGTAGTCGAGCGCCCGATCGACGGACCACCTCGCCAGCGTCGGATCCTGGCCGCGAGCCAAGAGCACCCACACGGCGCCCCGAGCTAGGCGGCCCCCCTCCACTAGCCACTCCTCGGGCGCCAGCGTCGCGCGCGAGATCGCGACGTCGTAGCCGCCTTCCGGCAGCTCGTCGCTGCGCGCGCGCACGACCTCGAGCTCAGCGGTGCGAAGGCGCCCTGCGACGGTCCGCAGGAAGCTCACGCGCTTGGTGCGCGGCTCGACCAACGTGACCTGGCCACCGCCACGCAAGGCGGACAGGAAGATCGCCAGCGGAATACCCGGCGCACCGCCACCCGAGCCCACGTCGACGATCCGATCGACGGCGCGGCCGCGCAATGCCTCCTCGCGTGCGACCACAGCCGCGTCCCAGAGGGCCAAATCCAAAAACTCGTCCTGGTCCCGCGGCGCGACCAGATCCAGGCGTGCTCCCCAGGCGCGAAGCTCGCAGAGGTACGCATCCAAGTCATTGCGATGCTCGCTCGTGAGCGGCGCTCCGAAGAGCGGCTCGAGATGCGTGCGTACGTACTCGTCATCGCGCTCACGGCTGCCGCCGAGTGCATTGCCTGCCATACCGAGGTCGATGTAGCGTCGAAAGCTTGAACGGCCCAGACACCCAGCGCACGGCCGAAGTGTCCATCACGGAGGGGCTGCGCCTCGCCTCCATCGAGGCCGAAATCGTGGAGGAGATGCCGCCGGGGGCGTCGACCCGGCGCTTCTTCCGTTTGAAAGCTACCAGCGGCGCGACGCTGGTCGCCATGTACGCTCCGCGCGGGGTCGGCGGCCCCGTCCAGGCCAAGCAGGCTCTGGGGCATGAGCCGTTCCTCCGGGCGCGGGCCCTTCTTGCTAGCTGGGGCCTCCCGGTGCCGGCCGTGCATGCCTTCGTCGAAGAACGCGACCTCCTCATCGTCGAAGACCTCGGTCCGGAAACGCTGGCGCTCCACCTCGAGCGCTATCCCGAGCACGCGCCGCGCCTCTACACGCACGCAGTGGAGCTCCTGGCTCGAGCGCAGGATCGATTCGCCACGGCGAGTGAGCGCTGCATCGTCCACGAGCGCGCGTTCGACTACGAGCTTCTGCGCTTCGAAGTCGATCACTTCTTGGACTATGGCCTCCTGGCCTCGGGCGTCCAGGTGAGCGCTGCGGGGCGCTCGGTATTCGAGGCGGCTGCTCACTTCTTGGCCAGCTCCATTGCGGAGCTCGAGCGTGGCTTTTCGCATCGCGACTATCAGAGCAAGAACCTCATGGTGCGCGACGTGGCTGGGAGCCTCCAGCTGACCTGGATCGACTTCCAGGACGCCATGCTCGGACCGCGCGCCTACGACCTGGTTGCATTGCTCATGGATAGCTATCAGAGCTTCGATGATGCATTCGTCGAGGCCCGGCTCCGTGACTACTGCCAGGCGCGGGGCGGAATCGATCTCGCCGAGCTGCGCGCCGAGTTCGATCTGATCACCGTCCAGCGCAAGCTCAAGGACGCGGGCCGCTTCGTGTACATGCTGCGAAAGCGCGAGAACCCGAGCTTCCTCTGCTACGTGGATGCCTCGATTGCCCGCGCGCGCGCGGCCCTCGACCGCGTGCGTGACGCGACCCCCGCCCTGGAGAGGCTGGCGGACTTCCTCAGCGAGGTGGTCCCGCAGCGGACCGCCCTTAGCGCTCAGTCGACCTGAGTCGGCGCCTCGGCTTGCCACGGGGAAAGCCGTTCGCGGGACCAATTGCTGTCGTAGAACCCGAGCTCCACGGCGGTGCCCAGGGAGGAGGCGAGCTCTGCCCGGATCGCTGCCAAAGCATCAGGCTCTGGCAGCGCCCACAGATCCAGATAGTCCCGCTTGGGCCCGAAGCCACTGCCGCACAGCGCGCACAGCTTCCGCTCCGCCAGGCGAGCGATCGAGCCTTCTCCACGCTGCCTGGCGGCGAGCCGCTGGGGCAAGCCTCGCGCGGTCCAGCCGAGCCAGATCATCACCTCGGGGCCTTTGGTGAAGCGCGCGGAGTCGAAGGGGAGTCCCTCGAGCGCGGCTTTCAGTGCCTCGGGGACGTTGGTGAAGGCCTGCGTCCGCTCGGCTTGCGGCCCCGTGGTGCCTGGCTCGAGCTCGAGCGCCGTCCAACCGTCTGCCTCCGAGCCAAAGCGAGACTCGGGTAAGCCTGCGCGCACTGCCTCGATGCCGAGGTCGACCAACCGCTCGAGCCACGGAAGCGGGTGCGTCTCGGCGGCCGCCACCTCGCTCGAGAGCACGGCAAGCTTCGAACGCCGAGCGGAGCGCACGACGTCGATACCCACCACCCAGCGGTCGAGCACGTCCTCTCCGAGCGCGCGCTCGCACAAGGCTTCCGCCGCTAGTTCGAGCCGATCGGCATCCGCGGGCACGTCGAGGGGGACGGAAAAGACGAGCGCAAGCAGGTGGCCGCGAGTGATGCCCACGCGCACCTGGCAGGAGGACAAGTCGACGCCGTGGGCGTGCTCGACCCAGCGCAGCGCCGACTCCCAGCCCAGGCGCGGCAGCCCCAGGACCACCGCCTGCCCCGGTGGGGCGGCGCGAGCCACGGACTCGGCCCACGGCCGCAGGCTCGGGTCCTCCCAACGCACCACCCACGTGCTCCCTTCGCGCTCGACCCACAGGCCTGGGCCGAAAGCCAAGCGGCCTCCGCTGCGGTCGAGATCCAGGAGGCGCTGCCAACGCCCGAGCGCGTGCTGCACGAAGCGGTCCCGCTCCGCGCGATCGGCCTCCGTGCCGAGGTCAGCCCACCGGTGAGTCGAAACCACTGTACCCTCTCGCCATGAGCGACCCAGCCACCACCGAACGCTTCATCCTGCTCGAAATGAAGATGGCGTATCAAGAAAAGCTGCTCCAGGAGCTGTCCGATCTGCTGCGGGAAAAGGGGCGCGAGATCGAGCAGCTCGGAGCCCGGCTCGCCCGCCTCGAAGCGGCCGCCGCCGCAGCGGGGGAAGAGGCACGGCTGCCGCACGAACGCCCGCCCCACTACTGAGGCCGCGGACGGAATGGTCGGCCCGATGTCCGTTTCTGTCCGCCCGATCCCCCGGACGGACACTCGTCCGCGCACACTGGAAGGCGGACGCGCATCATTTCTGAATTATTTCGAATACTTATCAAGATGAGGCTCCTGGCATGACCCCTGCATTAACTCGGGACGTGGTGGATGCGAGTCCACCCGTGGGTCGAGAGACCCGTTCGACATCCAAGGAGTCTCGGATGGCAGTCGATGGTGGTCAGGCGCTGTTTCGCCATCCCATCCCCCCATCCCCCCTAGTGCCTGACTCAGGCTGTTATCCGGACTCCTTGGACGCCGAACGGCGAAATCCCAAAGCAAGCTCCGCGCCCCGACTGAGTGGCTCGGGGCAACCCAGCGAGCGGGACCCGTAAGCTGCTATCGTCCGGCCCGGTGGTGCGGTGGACGTCCAGCTCGACGTGATATTGCTGGATCGAGGGCTCTGGACATCTGCGCTCTGGACCCTGGTGACGCTGCAGCTGCTCGCGCTTCTGTCGGTGCCGAGCGTGCTCCTCCGCCGTCGTGGGCAGCCCGTTGCGGCCGTGGCTTGGCTGCTCGCATTGTTCGGTGCTCCGGGGGTGGGACTGTTCGCGTGGTGGGCCTTCGGACGAACCACGCTCGAAAGGCGACGCCGCAAGCGCACGGAGAAGAAGCGGGCCTTCTCCGGCTACCACGCGGGACCGAAGACGGAGCTCGGCACTCCTTTCGACCCACTATTTCCCGATCGAGCGCGGGACTCGGCCTTCGCCAGCCGGGGCAACCGGGTGCGCATGCTCGCCGACGGGCGCAGGTTCTTCGAAGCACTCGAAGCGGCATGCTCCAGCGCGAAACACCGCATTCACATGCAAATGTACATCCTTTCCTTCGACGATACCGGACTGCGCATCCTCGACCTGCTCGAGCGGCGGGCGGCCGACGGAGTCGAGGTACGCATCCTCTTGGACGGGTTCGGCAGCCAGCGCCCCGTCAGGCGCCTGCGCCGACGCTTGAAGCGTTCGCAGATCAAGGTCGCCTACTTCTTGCCCTCTCGCTTGTTCCCCCTGCACTCGCCGCGCCTCAACTTCTCCAACCACCGCAAGATCGTCGTCATCGACGACCACCTGGCCTTCACTGGGGGCATGAACATCGCGCACGAGTACGAACACACCTGGCGTGACCTGATGCTCGAGATCCGCGGTCCAGCTGCACGCAGTCTCCACCACGTGTTCCTCGACGACTGGTACTTCGCCACCGATCAGACGCTGGTCGAGCCCGAAACCTCCCCGCCACTCGAGGGTGGCTGCGAGATGGCCGTCGTCGCCAGCGGTCCGGACACGGAGCCCTGGATCCACGACGCGTACTTTCTCGCCATCACTCGCGCTCAGAAGAGCGTGATCCTGGTCACGCCCTATTTCATCCCCACGCCCGCGCTGATCGCCGCCCTGCGCACGGCAGCCGGCCGTGGCGTCGACGTGCGCGTGGTCTTGCCGACGGAAACCGACGTGACGCTGGTGAAGTGGGCGTCGCGCTCCTACTACCGCCAGCTGGTACACGCGGGCGTTCGCATCTTCGAGTACCAGGGGCCGATGCTGCACGCCAAGGCTCTCGTGCAAGACGATGCCCTCCTCTCCGTGGGTACCGCCAACGTGGACAGTCGGAGCTTCGGACTGAGCTTCGAGGTGAGCTGTTTCATTGCCAACCCGGAGCTGAACCGCGAGCTCCGGGGGTGGATCCACGGGATCCTAGCAGCGAGTCAGGAAGCCGACCTCGCGTCGATCGACGCCAAGGGGACTCCACAAAAGCTGGCCGAATCGGCCGCGCATCTCCTGAGCCCGCTGCTCTGAAGGGCGCTGCGCCTGGCGCGACGAGACCGGCCTACGGCCGCTGCGCGCGAACGACGATGTAGGGTGAAGCCGGCCCGAAGAACGCGCCCGGGGTCGAAATGTCGCCACTCACGTGGCCGACGCGGAAGCCCACCTCGTGCAGCAGCTTGCCGAGCTCGGACAGATCGTAGAGCCGCACCGAGTAGTGGAGCTCCTTGCTGCGCCCGTCGTCCAGTATGAGCGAACGTTTGACGCGAAGCCGGCTGGTGATCCAGTCGAAGTCGACGTCGTCCATACACACGCAGCCGTCGCCTTCGAACCAAATGTTGGTCGGCGACTCCTTGGCGGCGAAATCACGGTTCATCACGTGCAAGAGCAGGCTTCCGCCAGGCTTCAGCGCTGCCAAGATGCGCCGGGCGACGTCCACGTTCTTTTCTTCTTCGAAGTAGCCGAAGGTCGTGTCCCAGCAGACGATGGCATCGAACATGGCGTCGAACGCCATCTCGCGCATGTCACCCTGCAAGAAGTTGATCTTCTGCCCCTCCTGCTGCGCGCGATCGCCGGCCATGGCCAGCTGGAACACCGACAGGTCGTAGCCCACGACCGACACCCCACGCCGCGTGAGCTCCACCGCGTGCTCGCCTTGGCCACAACCGAGATCCAGCACCACCTGGTTCTGGGCCAGCGCAAGCGTCGTCACCATGAAGTTGACCTCGTGCGCGAGCTGGCGCGGCGTGGGCGAGCGGTGGGCGCGCGCGAAGTCGTCCCCGAACAGCGTCTCCCACCAGGGGCGGCGCCGAATCGTCGCGGAAGGCAGGGCAGGCTTGGCGGTGCGCTTGGGCGGCGGCGGCTTCTTGCCGTCGGAGGTGGGAGCAGTTGCCCCTTCCGAAGCAGGGCCGCTGGAGACGTCGGGCACGGGAGCCTCGGGGGCGCGTGCTTCGGCGGCAGGAGGAGGTGCAGCAGGCGTGACTTGGGGGCCGCGCTGGGTGGCTGGCTCACCCATGTCCACTTCGGGAGGCTCGCCCGTGACGCTGATCTCGAGGTCGGTCTCACTGAGCCGCATCTCCTCGTCGTCGAGCGGCGCGTGCGTCTCGAAAGCGGCTTCGGTCTGATAGCTTTCGGGCTGCATCGCTGCCACGACGGCATCGGGAACGACCGGCGGCGGACGCGACGGGCGACGCTCCGGCTGCGGCTCAGCCTCGGCGGCCTCTGCGGACGGCATCCCTCCGGACGGTGGAGCAGGCGGTGGTGTGATCGGTAGCGGCGGCGGCGCACTCAGAGCGAGCTGAGCCGCTCGCGGCGCAGGGTCGAGCGGCGGCACGCCAGTGAAGTCGGGCAGCAAGGGCGAAGGCGGCGGCACGAACGGGGGTGGTGCCGATACGTGCACGGGCGCAGCCGGGATCGGCGTGTCCACCTCGTCGGGGTCGGCAGCCGGTTCGGAAGACACAAGCTGCGGCGGAGCCGGGGTGCCCAGCACGACGCCATCTTCGTGCTCGGGATCGGCGAAGGACGGCAGATCATCGAACGAGGGCAAGCGATCGTGCACGGGCGCGGCGACGGCCGCGACTGCCGGAGGCGCTTGTGCTGCTGGCGCCTGTGCTGCTGGCGCCTGTGCTTCTCCCTCTGCGGTCACGGCCGGTGCGCCGACGCCCTCGGCGGGGAGCGGAGGCGGCGGTGGCGAGGCAAGTGCGAGCTCGGGGTGCGGTGGCGGAGCCGAAGGCAGATTGCTGGAGGTGCCCGGCTCGGCGATGGACAGGCGGCGCATCGGACGGAGCGGCTCGAGCACCTGGGCCTCCGGAGCGACAGGCACCGCCTGCGCGGACTCGGGCACTTCCGCCGCCGCCGGGGACACCTCTTGCACGGGCTCTTCCGCATCGTCATCGGGCGCCTCCATCACCTCCGCGTCGAGATCGACCGGCTCCTGTGCGGGGACGGGATTCGCCTCCGGTGCTGCCGTGCTGGGTGGCTTGGGCGGAACGGAAGTGCCTTGCGGAAGCGGGACGGGAATGCGCTGCGGCGTTGCGGCTGGTGGCACGGAACGGGGCGGAGCCATCGGCATTGGCGCGGTCGCTGGCGGCCCAGCTTGACCCGGGGGGGGCGGCGGCCAGCCGGACTTGTAGTCGCTCATGGCGCCACCAGACCCTCACCCATGCGCACGGGCCCCGCCTCCCGAGTGAGCGCCGTGCCGCGCTCGAACAGCACGACCGCCGTCGAGCCGAGGTGAAACATGCCGAGCTCATCGCCGCGGCGCACGGGGTGAGCGGGAAGGTGCGTGTCTCCGGCAGGAACGGCGGGCTCCGGAATCAGAGTGACACTGATGCGTCCAACGATGGTCGCGCCCACCAGGACCACGGCAACCCGGCCCGCAGCGGGGCTATCGATGTAGACGACGACGCGGTTGTTGCGCACGAAAAGGCCACTGACGTGCTCTTCACCGATCGCGTTGACAGGGTACAGATCGCCCGCAATTCCTCGAACGAGAGACACCGTGCCGTCCACCGGCACGTGAACGCGGTGGTAGTCCCTGGGCGAGAGATACACCACGCAGAAGGAGCCTCCTTCGTACCGAGCAGCGTCGGGGCCACTGCCCAGGAGCTCCGCCACCTCGTAGGCCTGCTTCTTCACGGCGATCGATCCGGAGTCGACCGGGCCGACCACAGAGAGTAATCCGTCAGCCGGCGAGACGACCTGAACCGCCGCGATGGGTCGGGCCCCTTCGCGCAGACTGCGGGTGAAGAAGGCGTCGAAGGAGGGATAGGGTCCGCTGTCCTTGGCCTCGCTCAGATCCACACGGAAGGCTGCGCAATACATACGTTGCACTAGTGCTGAAACGGGTCCGGGGAGGGGCTGCTCACAAAGCCGCCCCACCACGCGGCTGATCGGCACTCGGGGCATGGCGCGGATCAGCTGCGCTGCTGCAAAGGTCGAGACACTCACCGGGGATCTTTCCGGAAACTGGGCGAAGCCGCTTCCGAGCGATGGTACTCGGGGCGCTCTGATGGGGTCAAACTCCTCCCGGTACGGCCGGCCAGCCTCGGGTCCTCCCTGCGCTGCCCGGGAGCTCGCGGACTCCGGTCGCTGGGTCAGCGGGCGGTGCGTGAAGGGAGCGCACGCACATGGTCGCAGAGCGCCATCAGTTCCGGCTGTAGATCTAGAGCGCGACCGTCCGCCCTGCCGAACGCGCCTTTGCAGGCGACGTCGAGCTGCAAGGGGTCGAGGGCCAGTGCGTGCTGATGCATCGCCTCGGACTCTGCGCTCGACTCACCCTGCCCGAGCAAGGCCGCGCGGAGCGCCAGCCAACCAGCAAACGGGGCATCCAGATCGGAAAGCTCGCCGAGCGCCTCCGAGCGCCGCTTCGGATCGGCAAACCCCCGCGCAGCGGCGTAGCGAAGCGCACCAACATGGGGAGAAAAGTCCAGGTCGGCCCGCGCGCGCTCGGACGAGAGCTCCGTGTATCCCGCATCGTACAGGAGCTCGGACGTGCGCAGGGAGCGCGCGAGCTCGGGAGCGCTCAGGCTGTCCTGTTCGGGCCCCAGCGCAGAGATGGCGTGCCCCGGCGAAACCCGCCGTCCGAGGTCGTCGCGCCACAAGAGCTCCCAGTCGCCGACCCCGAGTCCGCTCACGCTGCGCATGGCGCTCTCCGCGTCCTTGGTCACCGCCAGGTCGCGAAGCAAGAGCGGCAGCGCCTGGGGGCCGTTTTGCCTCATCCAATAGTCGATGAAGCTGCTCACCTCGGCGAAGGCGATGCGCGCGGCTTGGGCGCTCGGCAGCATGGCAATGGATGGCCCGAGCTTGGTCACGCCCACCGCCTGACCCGAAAGGGCAGCAGCCAGGGCGACTTCGTCCGCAGCGGGCTCGCCGTCGAAGGGCCGCGCCACTCGCCAACGCTCCTCCATGGTCTTGGCCACTCCTTCCTGCAGCCAAAGTGGAGCACGATCGGAGGAGGCACGGGTGAGCATCAGGTGCGTGAGCTCATGAGCGAGCGTGTCGGCCCACGGATAACCGCCGCCCGTAGCCCGGGGGGAGAGCATGGTCACTTTTCCCCAACGAGCCACTGCAACCGTGCCCGTTGTTTCCGCTGCTTGAAGTGGAAGGCCCGACACGGCCGACAGCGAGAACAGATCTCTCACTAGGTCCAGGCGCAGGGGCCGCGGCAGGTCCACTCCAAGCTCGGCGCCAACCGCCTGCCGCGCCCGATCGATCACCGGAAGGAGGAGTGGGAGGAGCACCCGATCGGCGTCGTCTTGCAAGCGGATCCAGATGCCGCGCTCCCGGTCTTCGTGCAGCAGACCCCCCGCCGTGGCCCCATGGCAAGCGGCGGCCAGCGCCCGCAGATCGGCGGCTCCCGGAAGTGCTTGCACACTCGCCGCCGAGAGGTGGACGAGAGCCCCTTCGCAGTCGCTCGAATAGAGGGCCAGCCGCGCCTTGGCCAAGAGCGCGCGGGGGCCGCTCGTGCCAGCCAGGAGCGCCGTCGCTTCTTCGACGTCCAAACGCGTGGTCGCCGCCTCGGCGAGCACGAGCCGGCTACTTTCGACCCTCGCATCCCCACGCGCAGAGGGGATGGCGGTCGCTCCCGTTTTCTCGACGGGTCCGGCCGGTGCGCGCTGGCAGCCGACGAGAACCAGGCCGGCCAAGAGGAAGCTGCGGTGCGTCCTCATTTGAGCGTCTCCGCGTACCGTCGCACCGCGGGACCGAAGCGGCCTGATTCGCGCCCGAGTCCAGCCTCGACCCGCTGCCTAAAGTCTCGCGAACGATCCTCGCCCTGACCGGGCACCTCTGTGTGACCGGAATGCGGCGTGTCGGAGTCTCCCGAGTCCGACTCTGCCGCTTCGCCATCCGTGTCCGCGCGGCGCTGCTCGGGCGACGCCCGCTCGAGCTCCTCCTGGGCCTCTGCTGCAAGCTCCTTTCCTCGCTCCGCGTCGCCACGTTCGAGCGCTTCCGCAGCCTTTTTCATCAGCTCGCCCGCCCGGCGCAACGCCTCACCGGCGTCCTCGCCCAGGGGAGCGGTGCCCTCTCGAGCTCGCTCTGCCAAGTCCGAAGCTGCATTGCCCAGCTCTCGCTGACGTGCGGCACGCTCGGCGAGCGAGGCCTTGGGACGCCGGTTGCGAGCGGCTTCCGCGGCCGCTCGCGCTCGCTCCACCGCGGCGCGCGCGTGCTTCAGGTTCTCCTCGGAAAGGTAGCTGCCCATCGTTTCCATGGCGCGGCGTGCGCGCTCGAGCCCTTCTGCCGTGGCCTGGCCAGCCTGAAGGGCGCGCTCCAGCTGGCCGGCTTCCAGAGCATCCGCCATGCCTTCCCCCTGGCTTCGGGCCTGCGCTGCCTCGGCCGTCGCGCTCCCGGGCACGCGCCCGAAGCTGGGCAGGACTCCCAGCGCTTCTCGCAGCTCGTCCGCCACGCGCTGCAAGTCCTCGTCCTTGCTCGCATCCGCCTCGGCGGCACGTGCCGCTTCCTCGAGCATCTTCTCGAGCTCACTCTGTTCACGCGCATGCTGCTCGGCCAAAGCGCGCACCTCGCTGGACAGCCGATCGTAGTCCGAAGGGGCGCGCGACAGCGGCGGCTGCGAACCACCCGAGGATCCCGAGGATCCCGCCTCCACGCTCGCCCCCTTCGATCCGAAGGACGGAGTAGCCCGACGCAAGCGGGCCGCCAGATGCATCAGCGCTGCCTCTGCGCGCGAGAGCTCTCCCGCCTCGAGCAGTCGCCGCGCCCGGCTCAAGTCAGCCAGAGCGACCGACCCGAGGTCCAGACCCGCGGTGCCGATCTCAGACAGCCTGAGCGCGCCCTGGCGCGCGGCCTCGTGAGACGCCAGAAGTTGGTCCGGTCGTGGAGTCGCCTCACTGCCAAGCGCCGCATGGACCCGGGCGGCCACCTCGTCGACCACGTCGCCCAGCTCCTGCGAAACCCGCTCCGCGTCCGCCCGCGCGAGCTCGGACAGAAGCATGTCGGTTGCGAGCAGCGTGCTCGCTATCCGCGCTCTGGGTGCGGCAGATGCCTGCAGTCGGGCCAGCTGGGCACGCAGAAACTGGAGCGATCCGCGCGGCGGCGCGGCCGTCCGCGCAAGACGGCTCTCGAGCTGGGTGAAGGCGCCACGCAGCGTCTCCGTCGCAGCTGCCATCGCAGGTTCGACGTCGGCGGCCGGGCCGCGTGATGCAAGATCCGACTTGACCAAATAGTCGACCAGTGCCCGCCGAAAATCGCGCAGTGCTCGATGCCTCTCTGCGAGCGCCTCACCGAGCGGCTCCGGCAAGAGCACGATGGGCTCACTCTTGCCCCAGTGCGGACCCGTCACGAGATCGGCATCTCGCACCTGGATGGTGACGATGACCGGTTGGTAGGCACCCTTGATCAGTGGGGTTTTGCGAGTGAGGGCCGTCGCCCCGCGATAGGTGCGCCGATTGCCGTCCAGCCGCGCCAGCTCTTGGCGCTCCTTGCGCTCGCCGCTTTCCACGACCAGCTCGACGACAGAAAGGCCGTAGTCGTCCTGCGCTACGAAATCGATGGGCAGCCGATCGAGCTCCGCAATCCGCAGCTCCTTGCGCCCGCCAACCAAGGTCACGGTGGGGGCACGATCGACGATGGTGCTGACCAGCAGACGCTCGCGATCGTGGACCTTCACCGCGCCGAAGAGGGCCGCCACGCGAAGGTCACTGGATTCGTCCACGCGTAGGCGAGCAATCCAGGCGCCGTGCCCGTCGCTGACGAACGGCACATCGCGCACACCGTCCGTCAGCACGAACTTGCGGTCCAGGGCGCGCGGGACGATGCGCCAGCTGACCTCGGACCCGGCGGGAAGCGCCATCTGATCGTAGAGGATTGGGATCTTGCGGCTTCCGCCCAGGTGCGGGGGCAGCTCGGCCTCGATCTCGGCCTCTTCGACGTAGGGGATGGTGAACGGTGCAACTCCGCGCCTGGCCAAGAGCACGTCCAGCCCTTCGACGACCGAGAGCGTGCGTCCCCAGGTCAGGGCACAAACGAGCAGCAGGAGGCAGAGGCCGATCCAAGTCAGCCTGCGGCCGCGCTGCCGCGCCTTCTGCTCGACGTCGACGGTGGGCACCCGCGCCAGCACCTCGTCCAAATAGAGCTCGGAAAGCGCGACCGACTCGCCAAGGGGACGCTCCGTCAGCCGCCGAACGAGGCGCACGGCTCGGCGCATCCGTGCGGACAGCTCGACGTCGACGGAAGCGACGGCGCGCGTAGCCGCACTGACGAGGTCTGCCTTGCCACGACGCTCCCACAGCGTGAGGCCAAGCGCGATGAAGAAGGGCGCGAGCACGAGGGCAGCAGCAACGGCGCGAGCGCCAGGAGTCCCCACGCGCGCAAGCAGCGCTCCCGCGATGACCAGCACCAAGACGCCATACAGCAAGAGGAAGAAGCGCGGCCGACGAAGCGGAGCGCGGCTGCGAGCGGCGAGAAGCCGTAGGCGACTCTGGACGTCGGGAGACAGCTCGCTCACGCGCGCAGCATAGCAGGGCCTCCCAGCGCGCAACGGGGCCACGCCGCCCGGCTCGCCGTTCGTGCGATAGCGCTCTTGACACACTGGGCCGGGGCGCGGACTGGGCGATCGAACGCGCCTTTCATGCTACAATCCTGGCATGATCGTCGAGAAAAAAGCGTTCAGCCGCGGCGAGCGCTGCAAGACCTGCATGGGAAGCGGAGAAGCAGCAACGGAGTACGGCGTCGTGGACTGCCCGGACTGCGGCGGGTTCGGCACCCTGCCTCCGCGCAGTGAGCGCACGGCGTGGCGGGTGAGCGACATCGAGCGCGCCATCGAGGCTGGACGCGCCATCGAGGCAGAGCACGTGCGCTGGGCGCTCAACGAGCTCCGTCAGGCACGCGGTGCACTGCGCGAGATCATCTCGCTCGCGCACGACACCGGCGACGAGGATTCGATTGGCCTGCGCATTCGCTTTACCGCCAATCGTGCGCTCGGCCTCTACGACCCGACGTCGGCGGGGCCGCGGGAGCCCACGGATTCGTGACCAGCACGGAGGAAGCGACGCGCCTGGTGAGGAGTTTGGCCTCGTTCGCCGACCTCAACCTTCGCGTGTCCTGGCTCCGTGAGCATGCGGCCAAGAGCGGCCCAATGACGTTCGCCCACGCCCTGGACGGGGTGCTCGTCCTGGCGCAATCGGGTCAGGCGGATTCGCGACAGGCACTGCTCGCTTGCGCGATCCTACTGGTGGTGGATCGCAAGTCGCCGCTCTTGGCAGAGCTCGCACGCGAGGCAGAGCGCAGCGCTCTGTTCGGGCTCGGGCGACTCTTGGCCCCGCAGAGCCAAGACTCGGTGCCCGCTCCGGCTGAGGACGAACGCGCCGTAAGCGACGAGTCCGGGCGCGAGCTTTCGGTCGGCGAGCGGCGCTCGCTAGCCCGGCGCCCCTCGCGACGTCAGCTCGAACGCCTGCTGGGCGATCCACACCCCCTCGTGCTCGAAGCGCTGTTTCAATGCCCGACCTTGACGGAGGCGGACGTCCTACGCGTCATCACCAAGAGGCCGGCGCCCAAGAGCGCCATCGAAACGCTAGCCGATGGTCCGCGCTGGCTCGCGCGCCAGAACGTGCGCATCGCCCTGATCCAAAATCCAGGTTGCCCGCAGAACATCGCGCTTCCGCTCGTGGCCACCTGCTTGCGTGCCGACCTGATCTCCGTGGTCGAATCGACCAACTTGCATGGGGCGGTCCGCAACGCAGCCCGCGAAACCCTGCTCCGCCTGCCCCCGCTGGAGCCGACCTCCGTCACGCTGCAATAGAGCTCCGCCGAACAAGCCTCTCGCGAGCAAACAGGGCCGAGCAAGCCTACTCCGAGCAAGCAACGTGCAGGAGCTCGACGACGTCGAGCGCACGCACTTCGTCCTCTTTCGCCTCGGCCTTCAGGCCGTCGGTCACCATGGTCATGCAGAACGGACAGGCGACAGCGAGCGTCTGCGCACCGGTGGCGAGCAGCTGGCGTGTCCGCGACACGTTCACCCGGTCGCTATTCTGCTCCTCCATGAACATCTGCGCCCCGCCGGCCCCGCAGCAAAGGCCCTTGTGCCTGGATGCGCCATCGACCTCGACCAGCTCGACGCCCTGAATCGCACGCAGGATGTCGCGAGGCGAATCGTAGATGCCGTTGTAGCGGCCCAGGTAGCAGGAGTCGTGGTACGCCACTTTCGCGGCCACTGCCTTCTTGGGCACGAGTCGCCGCTCTGCCAGGAGGCCAAGCAGGAAATCGGTATGGTGTACGACCTCGAACTGGGCGCCGAAGTCGGGGTACTCGTTCTTGAGCGTGTTGAAACAGTGGGGACAGGTCGTGACGATGGTTCGAATCCCACCCTGGGCCTGGTAGCCGCGCAAGGTCTCGACATTGGCTTCTGCCAGCATCGAGAAGAGATACTCGTTGCCGGCCCGGCGCGCCGGGTCACCGGTGCAGGACTCCTCCTCGGCCAGGATGGCGAAGTCCACGCCGGCAGCCAAAAGTAGCTCCGCCGTAGCACGCGCGATCTTCTTGGCGCGGTCGTCGTAGCTGACTGCACAGCCAACCCAATAGAGCACCGGAGCGCCAGGGTGGTCGGCCATGCGCTTGATCGGCAGGCCTTCCGTCCAGGTGGCGCGATCCAGGCGCGAAAGGTTCCAGGGGTTGCCGTTGGTCTCCATGCCCTCGAAGGGCTTCTGCAGCTGAGCGGGGAACTCGCCGCGCATCATGACCAGATTGCGGCGCATCTGGACGATCTTGTCGACGTAGGTGATGCCGACGGGGCACTGCTCTTCACAGGCCCGACAGGTCGTGCAGGCCCAGAGCACATCGGGATCGATGCGCTCGGGAACGAGGGCCGTCGCCCCGCGCGCCCCGTCCTCCGCCGCTGCCGCTGCTTGCAGCGAATACAGCTCGCTCCGCAGATCGAGGCTGAGCTGCTTGGGGGAAAGCTTCTTTCCGGTCTTGGCCGCAGGGCAGTTGTCCGTGCAGCGTCCGCATTCGGTGCAGGTGTAGAGGTCGAGCAGGTCCTTCCAGGTGAGGTGCTCGATCTTCGAATAGCCGATGCGCTGCGCCTCCGGCTCGCTGGCTTCGCTGGCCTTTTCCACCCGTTCCAGCAGCTCCTCGGTGCTCTTGGCCATGGGGCGCAATCGTCCGGGCGCGCTGAGATCCGACAGGAACACGTTCGGGATCGAGGTGATGATGTGGAAGTGCTTCGAGTACGGAAGAATGTTGAGAAAGACGAGCACCAGGCTGGAGTGCGCCCAGAAGCCGAACGTGGCCAGGCTGGTGAGCACGGGCAAGTCAGCGCCGACGAGCACCACGGAAAGAAGACTGGCGGCCGGCTCGCCCAGTGGGTGAAAGGCGACGGGCTGAGGCGGTCCGAGGGGCGCCTTGAGCAGGCGAGCGCGATCGCAGAGCGGCGCGAGAGCATCGCCGCCGCAAAACTCCTGGTAGCGCGCGTTGATGACCATCGCAGCCGCGTCGTAGGTGATGTCGGCGAGCATCATGACCGTGATGATGCCCAGAATGAGCAAGCCCTCACCGCTCAGCGTCATTCGACGCTGCGGGCGGATCACGCGGTAGTAGACGAACACGGCTACGCCAGCCAGCACGAGCAAGGCGAAGACGTCCTTGATGAAGCCGTAGAGCTGGCCCAGCGGGCTTTGTGGCCCCAAGACCCAAAGGTTGAAGGCCGGGTCGAAACCGCGACCCCAGAGCACCAAGGTACGCAGAAGCAGGACGCCGAAGCCCAGGAAGATCGCCCAGTGCGCAAGCCCGGCGAGCGGGTAGTAGCGCATCTTCTTCTGCCAGATCGCCTGCGTCCATACGCGCAGGAGGCGCTCGAGGGTGCGGTCGGTGCGGCTCTCCCACGTCGGCGCTCCAATCGTGAGCAGTCGAAAGCGCCGGAGAGCGCTCACGCCAAACAGCCCCACCAGGCTCGCCAGGAGCAAAGTCATCCCGATCGCGCTCATCCTGGTCATCATGGCAAACCGATCGCTCGAACTCCACCACCGAGCCGTGCGCGTCCCGGGCACGCTTTTTCGGCATGCTGAAGTGGCCCGCGGGGCGGGCCGCACCTGCGCCGCCAGCTAGAGCCAGCCCGAGAAGCGCAGCAAGTAGACGAAGAGCAGCGCGACCAGGGCCAAAAAGACCACCATGCGCGCGGCGGAGCGCGGATCGACTCTCGTCGGCTTGATGGCCGCGCTCACACAGCGCCGGACGCCGCGACTCGGCTCGTCCCCAGCCCGCACCGAAAGAATCAGCTGTCCGCGCCCGAGAGCAGCATCCGGGCTCGCGCCGCCGCAACCGGGAATGCGCACGCGCACGAGAGCAGCCGGCTCGAGCTGAGTCGGCAATGTGAGCTCGAGCGGGCCTTCCCTGGGCGGCAGCTCGAGCGCGCCGCTCCGTCCACAGGCATCGCACCCTCCGCCGCTGCAGGCAGCGCAAGTCAGGCGACCAGGCAGATCGATCTGGATGCGCTCGCCGCTCGCCAGCCAGGGGCCAGGAACGACGACCTCGCAGAGGACATCCGGTCCCCGTGGCCCGTCCAATGGGAGCTCGATCCTGCCGAGTGCCTCAGTCACGCGGAGAGGCTACACGAGCCTCGTCTGCCACCGAAAATGCGAGCGTGACCTCACGGGCGTCCGCGGAAAACTCGATCTCCCGCGCCAAGGTGGCGTCCTTCAGGCGGGCGCCGAAGCGCACGGAAAGGGGCCGCTCCAAGCGGGCTCTTGCGCCCGTCTGCACCACGATGCGCACGTGGTACGTCCCGACGGGAACGTCGTCTGCATCCAAATGGACGCTCTCGAAGGCCTGCGCGGAACAAGCTCCGCCCGCGCGAGGACAGTCGTCGGAAAGGACGAGCCCCAGCGTCGAGGGCGCGGTAGCGGAGGCCAGCGACCCCGACGGATCGACGACGAGCAGGTCGACGTCCAGGCTGGGGTCGGGCCAGGCGACCATGAAATGGACGTCCCCTTGGCGAACGTCGCAGCCCTCGTCCAAAAGTAGATTGCCGTTGTCGTCGGTGGCGTTGAAGCAGGTCTCCGCGCCGCCCGGGCTGGTCGGAAGCAATACGCGCACGACGGGCCCGGGAGGGGCGGCGCCAGCGTCGCGAGGCGGCGCGCTTGCCGCCGGCCGCGAGCAGGCGGTCAGCGTGAGTCCGAGCACTCCCCAAGAGAGCCCCAGCGCGAGTGAGCGGCGCGCGCGCAGCGGACGAACGTCGTGGTCGGCCCCCAATGGCGGCCGACACACGGTGATCACTCGCCGCCGCCCGGCGTAGCGACGGTCCCGGCGGTGGTCAGACGCGGATTCACGATTTCGAACGCCGCCTGTCCCGCCAACTTGGCGGACGGGGCCGAGCTGTCGCGCACCGCCATCAAGACGCCGAGCTCCTTCATGAACTTGAGCGTGCGAATGGCACCGGAGGCCTTGTCGGCATCACTGCCGGCCGCCATCTGCAGCAGGCGGTTGCGGAGCACCACGCGCGTGAACGAGTGCGGACCGTTGTCGAAAATCAGGTTGTCGAACTGACGCTCGAGCAGCTGCGGTGCCCACATTTGCGGCGTCAGGTTGATCTCGATGCGCGAGATGGCCGTGGCGTTGTCGACGTAGCGGAACAGGACACCCGCATCGAGATCGGCCACGGACCAGAAGCCGAAGCTCTTGAACCAGAGGTCCTGCAGCTCTTCGAGGGCGACCTTCGGCTTGTCGGCGAAGAGGGCCACCGCGCGCGCCGCCGATTCGGGTGAGCCACCCAGAACGAGAGCCAGCACGGCGTGGTTCATCAGCGCCTCGTTCTTGGCCAGCTCCATCAGCTTGCCTTCGGTATCAGCGTCGATTCCGGCTTTGGCGATGGCGCGCGCGACCTGAACGCGAGTTTCGATGTGCTGGTCGGGCGAGAGCAGCGCCAAGAGGGCAGTCGCCGTGCCAGGTACCGGCTTCTGCACGAGCGCTTCGAGTAGGCACTTGCGACGGAACGCGTCCTGCGGCTCTTGCCCCGAGAACTCGTTGATCTTCTCGGCGACCTTCTGCAGACCCTCGGTGTCGGAGGTCCACGCGAGCGCTGCGCAAGCTGCCTCGCGGGCGTTCTCGTTCTGCTTCACGTCCACGATGAAATCCATCAGGGGCTCGAAGCCTTTGGGGTCACCCCACTCGGACAGGCCGTCTGCCGCGCCCTTGCCAATGGCGTTGAGCGACATGCCCAGGATGGCAAGCCCACCCTGGTACATCGACTCGTTGGCGATGCTCAGGTTGTCGGGCTTCTTGTCGAGCATGTCGATGAGCACCTTGAAGGACGATTCGTCCTTGAGCATGCCGATGTAACGGAGAGCGCTCTGCGCAACCACGAACTCCTGGGGCATCGGGGGCTGCTGGCCCTCTTTCGGCAGCGGCACGTCCGGGTTGGACCACTCGCGCAGCGCCTTCATGTCCTTGTCCGAGCCCATCAAAGCGAGCGCCCGCAGACCGTTCGCGTGCGGCGAAGGCATTTCGTGGCTCCACAGGATGACGGCCTCCTCGGCCTGGTCCTTGATCTGGGCGCGCTTGTCTGGATTCAGCACCGCCAGATCGGCCAGCATGCGGGCGGCTTCGATGCGCTCCTTGTCGTCGCGCTTGAGCAACATTTCCCAGTCGTACTGGTCGCTGTAGATCTTGAGCGGATCCATACGCAGGCGCTTGGCCAGCGTCGGCACGGCCCGAACATCGCCAATCTCTGCCAGCGCGCGCGCCGCGCGGTACTGGTAGTGGATGTGCTCCTCCACCTGCAGGTAGTCGTTCAGCGAGTCCGCGGCGCGCGGATCGTTGATCGCGTCGATGAGGCCGAAGATCTGCTTCTTGCGGAACCAGCGCGTTTCGACGTTCTCCTCGTTCACGAAGGCGTAGAGGGCCGTCACTAGGCCGACGCCACCGCTGCCGTTCTTGATCGCTTCCAGGTACTTCTCGCGCGAGTCCTGGTCCGCCGTCTTCAGCTTGGCGATGAGGGGATCCCGCGCGGCCTTGTCGCCAATCTTGCCCAAGCCAGGAGCGGCCTGTCGTGCGACTTCGTGGTCGGGGTCATCCAAGAGCTTGAGCAGCGGTGCCGTCCAGCGAGGCTCGGCATTGCGCGAGAGCACCGTGGCGACGAGCTGGCGCACGGCCGGGCTTTCGTCGGTGTGCAGCTCGGCCAGCTTCTCGATGGTAATCATCGCCACCAGCTTCTGGGCGTCGAAGGCGTTACCGCCGCCGAGGCGCTGCACGTTCGCCAAATGACCCGCTCGGTACAGGGTCAAAACGTCGTTGAAGGCGCCGGCCTCACCCAGCTCGACGAGCGCCCACGCGATCTGCGGCTTGGCGCCCGCGCCCGCCGTCTTGAAGGCAGCGAGCAGGTTCGGCTTGGCGCCGTCCGCCTTGGGCGAGCCGTAGTAAGCAAGCACGGTTGCGGCCATGCCCTGCAGCTTCTCGGACGGCGAGGTCAAAGCAGTCGCCGCCAGGGGCACGCCTTCGGGATCGTCCGCCCAAGCCAGCTGCTTGAGGGCCTCCTGTTTCAGCTCCGTGATGCCACCGGAGTCACCCTTGGTGGCGGCCCATTTCTTCCAAACGGCCGCCTGTTCGCCCTTGGGCAGGACGAAGGTGGCCTTCATCTCCGCCGCAGCCTGGGGGACGGTCATTTCGATCTCTTCGGGCTGGGATCCCATCAGGAAGAACCCAGCACCGCCGAGGCCCGCCACGACGGCGGCGACTGCGATCAGCCGACCCTTGTTGCCTTTCTGGAAATTCGTCTCACCGGGATCGAGCCCCCCGGGCATGACGCCCATCGGAGCACCTGAACCACCAGGGAGATCAAAATCGTCAGGGGGAAATTTCGCCATCGCGGGAACGGACCTTACAGCGAAGGCATCAACGTGTGTAGCCTCGGTGAACGTGGCGAGCGCACCGGTCTCGAACGGGGATGCTGGAATCTTGCAGTCCCTTCACCCAATGGGGTGGGGTGTCCTGGTGTCGGCTGGCGCAGCTCTGGTCGGGCGTTTCCTCCCATCCAACCTGGCCGGCACCGCCGTCGCGGCACTCTTTCTCGGCGCAACCTACCTGCTCGCTCTCCGCCCAGCGCAATCGGCCGAGAGCTCAGGCCTGTCCTTGGGCGGCCTCTTCGACCGGGCCCCGCTCGATGCGCGTGCGCTCGCTCGAAGCGCCCTTCGGGCCTGTGCCGTCGGCAGTCTCGCCCTTCTGATCGTCGCACCAGCCTACACGGTGGGGTTCGTGTTCTGGCACCAGCCCGAGCTGCCGTTCGACCTTCGGCGCGCTTTCTTCGTGGGAAATAGCGGCCTGCCGAGCGCGCACTTCTTCGATCTCGCCCTGGGTCACCTCTTGGTGGTGGCATTGCCCGAGGAGGCGTTCTTTCGGGGCTACCTGCAGTCGGCGCTCGACGCCCGCAGTGAGCCCAGGTGGAACCTGTGGGGGGCTCGCATCGGCTTGGGCCTCGTGACGAGCGGAATCATCTTTGCCTTCGGGCACTTTCTCAGCGTGCCGGACCTAGGACGGCTGGCCGTGTTCTTCCCGTCGCTGCTGTTCGGCTGGCTCCGCGCCAGGACGGGCGGCATTGGCGCAGGAGTGGTCTGCCACGCCCTCTGCAACCTGTACGTCCTCGTGCTCGGCGCCGGCTACGGGCTCAACCTCAGCTAGCCGGAGGGGCCCAGCCAGAGGGGCCCAGCCGGAGGGGCCAACTAGTAGCCGAAATCGCGACTGCCACCCGACTTCTTCGTGGTCGTGGTGGTCTTCTTGGTGGTCGCCGTAGAGGTCGTCTTCTTCGTCGTGGTGGAGGCCGCGGTCGTCTTCTTCGCGGTCGATGCCGTCTTGGTGGGCGTGGCGGAGGCAGCAGGGGTCGCAGGCGCCGGATCCGCCACGGGAGCGGGAGCCGGGGGCGGCGTGGGCGCCGCGGCGACCGGTTCAGGCTGAGGCGTCGGAGCCTTTTCTGAAACGGCCGGGGCAGGAGCGGCGGCAGCAGCCTTCTCCGCGGCGGCCTTCTCCGCAGCAGCCTTCTCCGCAGCGGCATCGGCATCGCCGCCGCCACTGAGCAGAGCGAAAGCTGCGCCGGCTGCGACGAGCACGGCCGCGCCGATGCCCGCCATGACTTTCACGTTCAGGCCGGGGGCAGGGCGGGCGTCGCCGCTCGTCTGCGTCCAGGCGCCTGCGGTCTTGGTCGTGCCACCGCCCGTTGGCGCGTAGGCGGTGCGCCCCAGATCGGCACCTGGCCCGAGCGTTCCGGCCATCTGCGCGATGTCGATCGACGCAGACGAATCGCGACCTCCAAATCCGTTGGACGCGAGCCATCCCTCCACTGCGCGCAGGAACTCGTCGGCAGACTGAAAGCGCTGGCTCGCATCGCGGGCCATGGCCTTGTGAACGATGGCACGGAAGTCTTCAGGGACGCTCTCGGGCAGCGGGGGCGCATCGGAGAGCACGATCTTGAACATCAAGTCGTTGAACGACGTGCCCTCGAAAGGCACGCGCCCGGTCAGCGCCTCGTACATGATGACGCCGATGGCGTAGAGATCCGTGCGTGCGTCGACGCCCGCAGCGCCTTTCGCCTGCTCCGGCGACATGTAGAACGGCGTGCCCATCACGGCGCCTGTCGTCGTCATGCTCATGTCGCCCGTGAGCGCGTTGAACTTCGAAATACCGAAGTCGATGATCTTCACGTAGTCCGTGTGGCCGGCCTTCTCACGCAGGATGAAGATGTTGTCCGGCTTGAGGTCGCGATGGACGATGTCCGCATTGTGAGCGGCCCGCAGGCCGACCAGCGTTTGCCGGATCAACGAGGCCAGCTGCCGGGGAGGGATGATGCCCATGCGCTCGATGCGAGCGGACAATTCCTCACCGTCCAAGAACTCCATGACCATGTAGCGGTCGCCGTCTGGCAGCGTGCCGAGGTCGAGCACCTCGAGGATGTGGTCGCTTCCGATGCGACCTGCCGCCTGCGCCTCGCGCTCGAAGCGCTTGAGGACGGCCTCGTTGCCAGCGGCAGCCGCGTGGAGAACCTTGATGGCGACGCGACGAGAGATGAACGTGTTCTCACCCTCGAACACGCTGCCCATTCCGCCCTCACCGATCAGCCGTACGATGCGATACTTCCCATCGAGTACCTGACCAGGTTCCAAAGCCATGACCATTTGAGATTACCTCTAGTACGGCGGGAACACCAAAAGGATCCCTCGCCTACTTGACTCCGGCGCACTTCCTTGGCCAATCGCTACAGTGTGGCTCGAAGTCGGCCTCCTCCTCGAGCCAGGACCGGCCGGCACGGAGGCGCCTGGCGTGCGGCTGATGTAGGCTCTCCGCCCCGTGACGGTCACGAAACAGTTGGAGGAGCTCGTCCGCAACGCCCTTTGGGAGGACCTCGCCGGCGGTGACGTCACGACCGAGGCCACCATCGATCCCGAGCAGATCGCGATAGCCAGTGCCGTGGCAAAGGCCCCCTTGGTCTTGTCGGGGATCGACGTCTTCGCAATGTGCTTCCACGCCGTCCATCCGGGCTCTCGCGTCGAAGCATTGGTCAGCGAGGGCGACCAGGTTCCAGCGGGCACCGAAGTCCTGCGCGCCGAAGGGCCGACCCGCGCGCTGCTCATGGCCGAGCGAACGGCCCTCAACTTTCTTCAGCATCTCTCCGGGATTGCCACCCTGACGCGCAGCTTCGTCGATGCCGTGGGCGGGCGTGTGCGCATCGCAGACACCCGCAAGACCACGCCAGGGCTCAGGCGGCTCGAGCGGCAGGCGGTTCGGCACGGAGGCGGCCACAACCACCGAAACGACCTCGGGGCGGCGGTCCTGATCAAGGACAACCACATCGCAGCGGCGGGCAACGTGACGCTCGCCATCGAGAAAGCGCGCGCCTTCGCTGCCCACACGATGAAGATCGAGATCGAGGTGACCAACCTGGCTGAGCTCGAGCAGGCCTTGGCCGCGCGCGCCGACATCGTGCTGCTCGACCATTTCGACGACGCCGGCGTCGTCGCGGCGGTCGCGCTGTCGGCGGGGCGCGCCCTGCTCGAGGTCTCCGGCAACGTGGGCCTCGAGCGTGCCGAGCGCCTGGCACGACTCGGTATCGACGTCATCAGCGTGGGTGCGCTCACCCACTCGGCGCCCGCCGCCGATATCAGCCTCCGTCTCGTCCCCGTCGGTGGCCCCGCTCTGCCGCGCTCATGAGCGACCTTTGGTTCGACGCGGCTCGCTTCGAGGCGCACCGTGCCCTCGTGGGCGCAACCTGGGGCCGGCCGGTGCGGGTGCTGGATCGAGTCGAATCCACGAACGACCTCGGCCTCTCGGCCGTCGCCAGTGACGCCCGGACGGGCATCGTCTGGGTGGCGCGCGAGCAGACGCGCGGGCGCGGACGGCGCGGCAACGCTTGGGTCAGCCGGGCGGGCGATGCGCTCTTGATGTCGACCCTGCTGCGCTGGCCCGCGCCTCACCAAACTTCCGCCGGGCTCGGTTTGGCGGCTGGGCTCGCCGTGCTCGAGGCCTGTCAGAAGCGCTCCAGCACACCCCTCGCGGTCAAGTGGCCGAACGACGTCCTCGCTAGCGGCGAGAAGCTCGCCGGGATCCTGATCGAGAGCCGCACGGGCCCGGGCGGCGGCATTGCCTTGGTCCTTGGCGTCGGCATCAACGTCCGCAGCCGCACCTTCGAATCGGCAGCGGGGCGTGCGACCTCGCTGGCGCTCCTCGGCGCGAGCGATGCCGACATGGCGCTCGAGCCCTTGCTCGCCGACTTGCTGCTGGCGCTCGAGCGCACCGTGCCTCGCGTCCTTGCCGGGAAGCTGCATGAAATCATCGCTGAGGTGCGCGCCGTCGATGCACTCCAGGGCAGGCCCGTCCGCGTGCTGGATGCCGGGAGCGAGGCCTTATCCGCGAGCGGCGGCATGGAGGTCGTCGGTGTGGCGCGCGGCATCTCGGACGCGGGCGAGCTCTTGGTCGATACGCCGTCCGGATCGCGGCGTATCGAGAGCGGCCACGTGGTCCTGGACTGAGCGCTCAGGCGGACAGCGCAGTCGGCAGCTCACTGCCCAAGCCGGACGGTGCGGGCTCCCGCAGCACGGCGGCCAGGCGACTCCGTCCGCGGTGCAGTCGACTCATGATGGTGCCCACGGGGACCTGAAGCTCGTCGGCAGCTTCGCGGTAGCTCGATTCCTCCAGATCCACGAGCCGGAGCGTGGCCCCGATGCGAGCTGGCAAGCGCTCGAGCTCACGCTCCAGTGCCCGAGTGAGACCGAGCTTCAGCGCGCTAGGCGTACCGCGGGTCCAGCCGTTCGGATCGTGGGCAGCCAGCTCGAGCACGCGACGCTCGATGCTCTGACGACGCCCGCCGCTGATGAAGGTGTTGGAGAGGATGCGCATCGCCCAGGCGCGCAGGTTGCTGCCCGGCACGAACGAGGCGCGAAAGCGCAGCGCCCGCTCGAGCGTGTCCTGAACGAGATCCTCGGCCCTGATGGAGTCGCCGGTGAGGAATCGGGCTCGACGACGGAGGTAGGGCAGGACGGCGATGAGCTCCTTGTCGAAGGCAGCGGGAGGAGCGGAGCGCTGGGCGGCGATGCTTGGAGGAGTGTGCATGATGACCCAGCACTTCAAGCGCCGTGCCAACCGCACTCCAGTGCGACCAGGAGAGAGCAGAACCGTGGAAACCTCGAGCGCTCTCGGGCGTTTGCGTGCCGAGCAGGGCAATCGCCGAAGGTGCACCGCTGACGCCGGTAGGACCCTCTGCCGTGTCAGATTGGCAACGAACGGGCTCGGCGAAGGCTGTCCTCGTGACAGCCCGTCAGGAAAGCCCAGCGCGCACCGACGGGAGGCCGTCAATCAGATCCGTCGCCACGAGACCACGGTCGCCACCGCTCGTGGACCAGCGTTCTGCGGTGAGGCCGTGCAGCGCGGCCCCGAGCCACGCGGCCTCGAGGCGACCCTGACCCCTCTGGGCCTTCCCCTCGCTCGCCCAGAGTGCTGCCACGACGCCGGCCAGGACGTCCCCACTGCCGGCGGTGGCCAAGGCGGGCGTGCCGAATGCGCTCACGATCACGCGTCCATCCGGCTCGGCAATCAACGTGCGCGGCCCCTTGAGCAGCACGATCGCATTGCTCTCGCTGGCGAGCTGTCGCGCTGCAGCAAAGCGGTCGCGCTCGACTTCTTCGGAGGTCGTGCCGAGAAGGTCCGCTGCCTCTCCGGCGTGCGGGGTCAGGATCAGCGCGGGATGCTGGGAAAGCCTTACCCCACCCCGCAGTGCCCCATCCCGGGCGACCAGACGCAGTCCATCCGCATCGAGCACCGTGGGTCGACCGAGCGCGAGAGCCGCTCGCAGTCGTGCCTCTGCGTCCGCCGAACGACCGAGCCCGGGACCGACCACCATGACGTCAGCGCGTGAGCAGAGCTCGCGTACCTCGGCCGAAAAGGGGCTCGGCGTGCTCTTGGTCATGAGCGCCGGAAGCTCCCCTGCCGCACCCCACACGACCTCGGGGGCCAAGACGACCGTCACCAGTCCGGCCCCGGCGCGGAGCGCGGCCCTTCCGGTCAAGTTGGGGGCCCCGGTCATACCGGGGCTCCCGCCCACCACCACGACGTGGCCAGCCTGCACCTTGTGCAGGCCTGGGTCGCGGGGGGAGAGCGCAGCGCGAACGTCCGCCACCTCGAGCAGGAACGCTTTTGGCTCGACGGTCGGCGGAAGCACCGCGGGCACGCCCAGGTTCGACAGGGTGATACGACCCCCTGCTCGGAAGCCGCTCGTGGTGAGCAGGCCCGTCTTCAGGAAGCCGAAGCTGATGGTGTGCTCGGCCTGCACGCACGCTCCCAGCTCCGCGCCGGTCGTCGCGTCCAGGCCCGAGGGAACGTCGAGGGCGATCACTGGCCGCTCGCTCGCATTGACGGCCAAGATGGCGCGCTCCACCGCGCCCTCCGCAGCCCGGTTCGCGCCCGTACCCAGAATCGCGTCCACCACGAGGCCAAAGCGCGGGAGCTCGCTCGAGAGCTCGAGCGTGCGGGCGTCGTGGATGCGCCCTCCCACGGCGCGCAGCGCCGACAGCGCGAGCGCGGCATCGCCGGAGAGCCCCTCTTCGCCCACGACCAGGAAAAGCTCGACCGAGGCTCCACGCGCGAGCAGGTGGCGTGCCACCACGCTGCCGTCGCCGCCGTTGTTCCCAATTCCACTGACGACCGCTACCCGGACACCAGCGAGGGCTCGTTCATCGGCGCAGCGCACGCACGAGCCACCAAGCGCGCGCTCGGGCGGAGCACCTTCGCCTGCCCCGCTAGCCTGGGCGAAGCGAGGCCGATCGCGAAGTCCAATCAGGTGCGCCGCCCCACGACCGGCGTTCTCCATCAGGACGATGCCCGGGACGCCGCTGTCGATCAGATGCGCATCGACTGCGCGCATTTCCGCTGCAGTGAGCACTGGCCGCATGATCTCACCTCGCACCCCGAGCGCCGTCCATTTTCGCACGCAAGCGACGCACCGCGCCATCGAGCCCGAAAAAGAGCGCATCCGAGATCACCGAGTGGCCGATGTTCAGCTCCGCCATGTGAGGCAGGGCTGCGATCGGCTCCACGTTGTCCACTGTGAGCCCGTGCCCGGCGGCCACTTCCAGGCCGAGCGAGTGGGCGAACTCGGCCGCCTGCTCAAAGGGCTCCAAGAGCCGCGCTCGCTCCAGAGGAGGAGCCGAGCAGTAGTGGCCGGTGTGGAACTCTACCTGCGTCGCACCGAGCTCTTGCGCGATGCGCACCTGGTCCAGGCTCGGCTCGATGAACACGCTCAGGCGCGTCCCCAGCGGACGCGCGCGAGCGGCAAGTCGCAAGAGAGGAGCGTGGCACGCAGCCAGGTCGAGCCCGCCCTCCGTGGTCCGCTCCTGCCGCTTTTCGGGGACGAGCGTCACCGTATGGGGCGCGACCTGGGCCATGATGTCGCTCATCTCGTCGGTGAGCGCCATCTCCAGGTTGAGGACACGGCCAGCCAGGACGTCCTTGACGCGCCAGACGTCTGCGTCGCGGATGTGGCGCCGATCCTCGCGCAAATGCATGGTGATGCCGTCGGCCCCTGCCGCCATGCAGATCGCAGCGGCTTCGGCAGGGTCGGGGTAAGCGGTGTCCCGCTGGTTGCGCAGCGTGGCGACGTGATCGATGTTCACGTGGAGGCGCATCAAGGCCCGCCGAACTCCCAATCACCACCCAAAAGGTCCGCCTTCGGCGTCGGAAGCGCCTCGCCCGACGGACCGTCCTTGCGCACGAATACGGCCTGCGCGGTGGCCGTATCCTCGTTCTGCCGCGTGACGACGATGATGCGGTTCATGCCAGGCGTGAGCGGGACGTCCACTCCGATGTCCATGCGGTCCCCACCCACCTTTGGGTTCGGCGCGTAATACACCTTCCGATTGCCCACGTAGACGTAAGCGTCCTCGATGCCTCCACTGCCATCGAGCCCGGTGGCTTCGATGCGGATCTTGCCGTCCCGCGTCGAGAGTGCCGCTGGCTTGACCGTGAGCAAGGGGGGTGAGTGCGAGAGCTCGGGGTTGAACGCGACCTCTCGCGGCGCCTTCTTGGTCGAAGGCTTGAGGTCGGCAGTCTTGACGAAAGCCAGCCGATCCGCGCGCAGCCGCACCTGGGTGAACTCGCGGTAGTCGGCCACCGCATCCAAAACCATGCTTTCCGCCAGCCGACCGACCACGAGCCCACGCTCGCTGGGCTCGGCGTAGAGCAGCGCCGAACGCACGGTCTCGCGCGTCCCACTGGTGGCCGCGAGCGGCAAGGCACGCCGGCTGTCGATCACCGGGAAAACCAGCTTCTCCGAAGCGCCAGCTCCGAGGTCCTGGTCGACGACGCTCAGACGAACCTTCACCTCCGGTGCACGGATCGAGGACAGTACGTCGAAAGTAAAAGCGACCTCGCGTTCCTCGCCAGGGCGCATGTTCGACAGGTCGAACCGCCCCGCACGGAGCAGGAGGCCATCCCCAGTCAGGTTCTCCAGGTTGGCTTGAGATTCGAGGGATGGCCCGGTGCCGATGTTCTTCACGCGCAGGTAGAGGGTCGCACCCTCGCCCTTCTCCAGCTGCCCATTCGCGTTGCCGCCGCGGTTGTCGGAGAGCTGGAAGCTGTAGGCGAACACGGGTCGAGCCAGGCTCTTGACCGTGGGCCGGAGCTCGAGGTCTGCGGGTGCGTCGGCCCCCGCCGCCTGAAAGCGGATGGTCATGACGTCCTGCCGCGTCACCGCATCCACCGGCAGCTTGCACACGCGTGGAGCGTCGAGCGGTACCGGCTTGCTCGATCCCGGTTTCCTGCCCTCGACCTCGCAGCGGCCGAGCGGCACCTTGCGCTCGAGCGTTTGCCCAGGCTCCACCTTACCGAACACGATCTCCCGTTGGTCGTAGTAGTAGGCGTCGCTCTTGGTCAGACCATGGAGGCGGTAGAACGGCACCTTGCCGCGATTGGTCACCTTTACGATGAGGTTCATCGCCTCACCGGCGTTGACGGTGTGCTCGGGGCGGTCGGTGGTTGCGCTCACCTCGAGCGAGTCGGGCTCGGCGCCAAATCCGTAGTTCGCCTGTGGGGCGCTCCAGTCGATGCCCATTTTGCTGAGCTCGGCGGTGACATCGGCCAGCTCCTTCTTCTGCAGCGAGTCGATGAGGTCCCGCATGGCGTCGAGCTGCTTTTTGCGCGAACCCGACTTCATGCTCTGTGCGATCTCACGCGCGATGCGCAGTGGCCCGTCGACGACGAAGTCGTCGTCGAGCGTCGTCCCACGTTCGCGAATTTCGGCGCGCACGGATTCTGGAAGCGAGTACTTCAGCGTGTAGGTCGGCGGCGCCTGCACGCGGATCCCGCCTGCTCCCAGGGTCTGGCGTAGGTCGCGCTCCTTGATGTTGCCCTCGTCCTGGAAGAGGTCCATCTGCAGCATGTCGACCGTCATCGGGTCCAGGCCAATGTCGGGCGTGACGCCCACGCCTTGGATGGAGATGTCACCCGGCGTCAGATACTGGGCGATGGTGAGCTTCAGGGCCGCTCCGCCGGGCAGGTCGCTGAACACCAGCTGCACGCTGCCCTTACCGAACGTAGTTTGCCCGAGCACCACGGCGCGATCCTGGTTCTTCAGTGCCCCCGCGACGATCTCGCTGGCGCTCGCGCTGCCACCGTCGACCAGAACCACGATCGGGTAGTCGGGCTGGGTGCCTGGCCGCGTCGCTCGCTGCTCGTGGCGGCCTTCACTCGCGCCCACGGTGGCGTAAATGATGCCGTCGTCGAGGAACAGGTCCGCGACCTTGCCCGCCTGATCCAGAAGGCCGCCCGGATCCTCTCGCAGGTCGAGTACCAGGGCGTCTAGCGAACCCTGCGCCTTGAGCGCAGTGAGCGCCTTTACGAGCTCTTGCGCGGTGGTGGATTGGAACTGCTTGATGCGCGCGTAGCCGACGCCACCTTCCAGAGCATGGTGATCCACGGACGCGACGGAAATGACCTCACGCGTGAGGTCGAACGGGCGATCCCCGGACCAGCCCTCGGTACCATCGCGGTGAATCCAGACGGTCACTTTCGTGCCAGGGTCCCCGCGCAAGCGGTTGACCGCGTCGTCCAGCGGCATGTTGAGCGTGGACTCGTTGTTGATCTTGGTGATGCGATCGAGGCGCTTGAGGCCCGCTCGCCCAGCCGGAGTCCCAGGCATGGGCCGCATCACCGTCAGCATCTGATCGCGCATGCTGATCACGATGCCCAAACCACCGAAATGACCGGAAGTCTGGACGTTCATGTCCTCGAAGTCCTCCGGGGACAAGAAGGCGGAATGCGGATCCAGCGTGCGCAGCATGCCGTTGGCAGCCGCGTACTCCACGTCCGGCAGATCCACTTGCTTGCCTTTCAGGTTGCCCTGCAAGAAGGCGAAGACCTCGCGCAGTCGGGCCGGCACGTCCCAATGCCCCTGGATGTTGTCGACACGGAACTCCGCTTCGGCGCTACCGATGCGGACTTTGACGGTGGGCGACTTCTCCTCGTGGGTGACGATGACCTGGGCCACCTCTTGCTGGATCGCGTCGAGCGCGCCGAGGAACATCTTCCGGGGCTCGACACGATCGGGCTGCACGTACTTCTTGCGAATGTGCTCGAGCGTGGGATTGACCGCCCGGAGCTGCGTGAGGTCGTAAGGGACCTCCGCTTGGCCACCCACGACGGCGTGGGCCGCACGCAGGCCATGAAAGAGCCCTCCCGTGCCGTGCTGCAGAGCATAATGCGAGGCGAGGCCGAACATGCCCAAGACGAGCAGCGTTCGACCCAGACGCGAGATCCAGGCCATGAGGCCGACCATAGCAGGCTCTTTCAGGGGGTCGTAGCTGCGGCGGAAGCCCCAGTCGCGCCCGCCTCGTCCGCGGAGATTTCGCCACCCGGGCGCGGCTGACCAGCCCCAGAACCGTTCTGCCCGGAACCCGGATCGCTGACGCGCCCGGACTCCTCTTCCTGACGAATCGAGTACCGCACCAGGGCCCGCAGGGAGCGGTTCCGCCCGACGTTCCCCAAGAGCACCTTGATGTCCTCGTACACCGAAGGATCGGTCAAGAACGCTCCGAGGGTCCCCTTGCCTTGCCGCAGGTCGCCGGTGATGGCGGAGAGATCGGCCGAGGCCCGATTCAGGTTCTCGACCAGCTTGGCGCTTTCCTCTTCGTAGAGAAGGTTGTGGGCCAGGCTGTCGCCCTGTCGAATCCCACGCAGGGCCAACGCGAGCTCCTCGGCCGCTCCACCGACCTGGGCCAAGGCTTGCGACCCACTTTCCCCGTAGATCACCTCGTGTGCGAAGCCGGGGCCCGTCTTGACCTGATTCATCACCGAGCGCGAGCTGGCCAGAAGGCCTTCCAGCTCTTGAGCAGACTTGCGGAAAGCGGCGATGGTGCTCGACAGGTTGTCCGCTTCCTCCTTGGAGTGGATGAGTCGGCCAATGTAGCCGTCGCCCTTGTCGATCGATGCCAGGAGCTCCTGCAAATGGTGCATCGACTCCTTCACGTCGGTGGTGAAGGATTCTTCTGCGAGCGCGGTGGTCGTTTTCTCCAGGTTCTGCATCACCTTGCCGGCATCGGACGCAGTCTCCTTCAGGTTGGCGATGATGGCCTCGATGTCCTGCGACTCCTCCGACTGGATCACCTCACCCTCGGCGATCGGCGCGCTGGTGAGAGAACCCGGCGTAATGACCACCATCTTGTCGCCAAGCAGGCCCTTGCCTTCGACCGTCGCCACCGAGTCGCGGCGGATGCGCTTCGACTCTTCGGTGACCACCAGCATCTGGACGAAAATCGTGTGGTCCTCGGGGTTGGCGCCGTAGCCGACACTGACCACCCGGCCGATGTCGACCCCGCCCATACGCACGGGCGAACCGCGGGACAGGCCGGCGACGTCCTTGAACGAGGTGCGCATCTCGGAGTGGCGCTGGAACATCCGCCGCTCGTCTCCCAAAAGGAAGACGACCCCGCCCAGCACGATGAGCGAGACGAGCACGAAAGCTCCGACCTTGATCTCACGGGATACCATGTGTCGCCTCTGGTTTGGGAGCCGCGCGCTCAGCGCCACGGGGCACCCGCCCTATGCTCCAGCTTGCCCGAAGTCAGGCGTTGAGCAAGGTCTGCACGTCCTCCTGCGCTGGGGCCCGGCCATCGATGAAGTCCCGCACCCGCGCGTCGTCCGCCTGGCGAAACTCGTCCACCGTTCCGGAGTAGATGACTTGCCCGGAATGGACCATGGCCATCCGGTCGCTGATCGAAAACGCGCTCTTCATGTCGTGAGTGACCACGATGCTCGTGATGTTGAGGCGCTCCTGCAAACCCATGATCATGTGATTGACGCGAGCCGTGTTGATCGGATCGAGTCCCGTCGTCGGTTCGTCGTAGAGCACCACCTCGGGCCTTACGGCGATGGCCCGAGCCAGGCCCACCCGCTTGCGCATGCCGCCGGACAGATCGGACGGCCACATGTCCTCGATGCCGGGCAAGCCGACGAGCCCGAGCGCCCAAGCTACCCGGTCGTCCTGCTCGGACCGGGACATCTTGGTGTGGAAATGTTCCTCGAGCCCGTAACGCACGTTGTCCCCCACCGAGAGTGAATCGAAAAGGGCCGAGCTTTGAAACAGCATGGCGATGCGCTGCCGGACGATGGACAGCTCTGCCTCGTCCATCCTGGTGACGTCGGCGCCATCGAAGAAGATGCTGCCCGTGTCCGCTCTGAGCAGCCCGATCAGCATCTTGAGCATCACGCTCTTGCCGACGCCGGAACCGCCGACGATGGTGAAGACCTCCCCACGCGCGAGGGAGATGTCGAGACCCCGGTAGACCACCTTGCTGCCGAAGCGCTTGGTGACACCGACGAACTCGATGAAGGAATGCGCAGGCGAAGCGTTCACGCGCGAGGCACGATAGCACGGATGAGGAGTTCCACCTCGTCCCCGCCACGATGGCGGTCCGCGCGCAGCTCGCCGGTGAGGCGAACCCGAGCGCCGAGCTCGGGCACCTGCTCGCCTAGGTTTGGGCCGAAGGCGTGGAGCGGGCTTTGAGGCCTACGTTCGAGGAGCAACTTCAGGTGTCCACCCCGCACGCTTCGCGCCTGACTGACCGTTCCTTCGACGACCAAGCTCGGCAGCGGATTGCCTGCACCACAGGGCTCGAGAAGGCGAAGATCGGCGAGCACGTCGACGAGCGCGTCCTCGGGATGGACCTCGAGCGGGGTAGGTCCGGCCGCTGGTTCGAAGGTCGCGCTCTGCTCGGCGCATGCCTTCTCGAAGGCGCTGCGAAGCGCGGCGAGCTCTTGCTGCTCCACGGTGACGCCAGCCGCGGCCTGATGTCCGCCGAAGCGCAGCAGGTGCTCCCGACAGGCAAACACGGCATCGTACAGCCGGAAGCCCGCCGGACCCCGCACGGAGCCACGACCGATTTCGCCCTCGAAGCCGATGACCATGGTGGGCAGGCCGAGCTCGTCCGCAAGACGTCCGGCGACGATGCCGACGATGCCGTGATTCCACCCCTCGTCAGCCAAGACGAGCGCCGCGCGGCCGGCGGCCGGACTGGCACGGCCGAGCTCGGCAGCCTGCTGGCGCGCCTTTTCCTCGATGCTCCGTTGTTCCACCCTGCGCAAGGTGCAGCTTTGATCAATGCGCTCGGCCAGAACCCGCGCGTCGGTCAAGCTCGGGCACATGAGGAGCTCGAGCGCGAGATCGGGCGCACCCAGACGGCCGGGCGCGTTCAGGCGCGGCGCGACGCGGAACGAGATGTCGCCCGCACTCACCGGCTGGTCGGAGCCGAGATCGAGCAGCTCCAAGAGGGCGCGCAGTCCCGGCCTTTCTGGTCGCCTCAGCCGCTCCAGCCCCGCTCGAACCAGGATGCGGTTGTCGCCTTCGAGCGGTGCGACGTCGGCGATGGTGCCGATGGCGACCAAGTCGAGGTAGTCCTTGAGCTCGAGCTCGCGCCGAAGCTCGGTTCTCACCTGACCGAGCAGCGAAAGCACGAGCCCGCAGGAGGCCAACCATTTGAATGGAAAGCCGCAGTCGGGGCGATGGGGGTTCAGGAAGGCGAGTGCCGGCAAGGGTTCCTCTGGGACCAAATGGTGGTCGACGACGATGACGTCGACGCCATCGGCTCGGAGCTCCGCCAGCGACGCATGATCGGACGAGCCACAGTCGCACGTCACGACCAAGCCGGGGTTCTCTGCTCGGACCTGCGCCAGCGCAGTAGGGGAAAGCCCGTATCCACCCGCAAAGCGGCTCGCCAAGCGGGCCGTCACGCGCCCGCCCAGACGCTCGATGCCGTGAGCCAAGATCGCGGTGGAGGTCATGCCGTCGCAGTCGTAGTCGCCGAAAACGACCACCGGCTCGGCGCGGCGGATCGCCGCGGCCAAGCGCCGGGCTGCTGCCTCGCGATCGGCCATCGCGGTCGGCGGCGTCAAGCTGGAGAGGCGGGGATGCAGGAACGCATCGAGAGCCGGTCCCGCGGGCAGTCCGCGCTCATCCAGGTGCGCGCGGATGGTCTGGCTAGAGAGGCCCGGGGCCACTTGCCCGGTGAGTGGCCCCCTGCCTTTCGACACTCAGGCCTTTTGGCTCTTGGCCTTCTGGAAGAACGCGGTGTCGAGCCACTCGGTGAGCGGCAATGCGACGTAGATCGACGAGTACACGCCGAGGAACAGGCCGATCGTCATGCTGAGAGCGAAGTCCTTCAGAACACCGGTGCCCCAGATGAAGAAGCAGAGGAGCGCCATGAGCACCGTGCTGCTGGTGAGCACGGTGCGGCCCAGCATCTCGGAAAGACTGACGTTGATCAGCTGCGAGAACGTCGCGCCACGAAGCTTGCCCAAGTTCTCGCGAATACGGTCGTAAACGACCACTGTGTCGGCCACCGAAAAACCGATGATGGTGAGGATGGCGGCAACCGTGGTCAGGTTGAACTCCTTGCCGAGCATCATCAGGATGCCGAGGGTGCCAATCGCGTCGTGGGCCAGGGCCAAGATGCCGCCAGGCGCAAAGCGCATGTCGAAGCGGAAGGCCACGTACACCATGATCAGGAGCAGCGTGATGGCGATGCTCTTGATCGCGGAATCCCGCAGCTGCGCGCCCACCTTCGGCCCCACCCACTCGGTACGCAGTGCCGCCTCCGGCGTGGTCCCGGCCGGCAGGTTCTTCTCGAAGCTGGCCATGATCTGGTCGCTCTTGCCCATGAGCGCGATCTCCACGCGACTGTCGCGGGCGTTTTGCAGCGAGGGATTGTTCTTGCCGGGGCGCAGCTCGATGCCATCGACCCCCGCTACGGCCGCGCGCACGAAGTCGAGGTCGGGTGCTTCGTCGAAGCGCAGGGTGATCTTCTCCCCACCAGGGCTGAACTTCACCTCGCTGGGGACCTGCTTGCACTCGGGCGTCTTCGGACCTTCGAAGCACAGCCTTGCCTCGACGGCGCGCTGAGTCTCGTCGCTGATGGTGCTGACGTCCTGCACACGAACCAGGAAGTGGAACGGATTCTTGAGGTCCTGGACCCGGATGACCTCGGGACGCGACAGCCCTGCTTTCTCGACTGCGTCACGAATGTCGTCGGGACTGACGGCCTCTTTGAAGGCGATTTCGACCTCGGTACCGCCCGCGAAATCCGTGCCCAGCTTCGGGCCCGGATACACGAGCAGGACCAGAGAGACGACAACGAGCAGAGCGCTCGCGCTGATGAACCACCAGCGCGGACCCATGAAGTCGTAGACTTTGCTAGATGGAAAGAACTGCATGACTTACCCCAGCGAGAAGCTGCCCTTCTTGCCAACCGCACGAACCCAGATGTCGAACAGAGAGCGGCTCATCACCACGCCGGTGAAGACCGAGACCGCCACGCCCACCATGAGCGTCACGGCGAAGCCCTTGATCGGGCCGGTGCCGTATTGAGCCAAGACGATGCCAGATATCAACGTGGTGAGGTGACCGTCGACGATGGCGGAGAATGCCTTGGCGTAGCCAATCTCCACCGCGGCCCGTGGGCTCTTGCCCAGCGCGATTTCTTCGCGAATACGCTCGTTGATGAGCACGTTCGCATCGACGCCCATACCCACGGTGAGCGCGAGACCGGCGATGCCGGGCAATGTCATCGAGGCACCGAACGAGGCCAGAATCGCCAACTGCAGGAACACGTTCGCGATGACGGAAATGTCCGCAATGAGCCCCGCCAGCCGGTAGTAGAGCAGCATGAAGAGCAGCACCAGCGCGCCGCCACCGGCAGCGCCTTGGAGCGCCAGATTGATCGAGTCGCGCCCGAGCGACGGACCGATGCGCTGCTCGTTGGTCGGAGAGATCGGCGCCGGCAGCGCACCGGAGCGCAGCACCAGCTCTAGCTTGCGCGAGTCGCGCAATTGGACTGTCGGATCGCTCGAGCCCATGGTGATCGAAGCGTGCCCACCGGCGATCCGATCCTGAATGACCGGCGCGCTCTCGATCTTGCCATCCAAGATGATGGCGAAGCGCTTCTTCACGTTCTCGGCGGTGATCTGCTCGAACACGTCGCCGCCGCGATCGGTGAAGGTGAGCGCCACGTACCAGCCGCCCAGCGATCGACCGGACTGGTCCGGCATGGCCGCAGCATCGCGCACCTGGTCGCCGGTGATCTCCGTCTGCGCGCGCAGGAGGAAGGTGCGCCAGCCGACTTCTTCTTCCTTCAGGGTGGCCTCGTCGACGACCTGGCGCACCACCTCGAAGCCAACCTCGCGGTCCGGGGGGACGGTCAGCGTGTCCGCCCAGTCGCGCAGACGGCGCAAGGTCTGCTCGCCGGTCTCGCCGGCCTGGATGGGCAGGTAGGCGTAGGTGCCAACGGAGAACTGTTGCTCACCCTTGGCGTCGAGACCGACCGACACCTGCTCGCTACGGAACTCGAGACCATCGGGCTGCGCGGGTGGGTCGGGACGTTCACTGAGCTCGCGGAAGAACGACCCGTCGTCGTCGACCATCTTGAACTCGAGACGCGCCGTTTGGCTGATGATTTCCCGGATCTCCTGGAAGCTCGCCTCGTCTTGGCCAGGCACCTCGATGATGATGTCTTCATCACGCGTGGAGACCGCAGCCTCGCGCAAGCCCAGCGAGTCGACGCGACGCAGGATGATGTCCTTGGCCTGGGCGACGGCACGTTCGCGAATGCTGCTCTCGGTCGCTTCGCGCACGGCAAACTCGAAGTTCCTGTCGTCGACGCGCCGCATCTCCAGGTCCGCCTGGAACGTGCTGCGGAAACGGGCGTCGAGCTTGGCCGCATCGGCAGCCGGCTTCAGGCGGAGCCGAATCAGGTTCGATGGGTTGCGCGGCGCCGAAAGGTCCACCGCTTCGCGCAGCTTCGCCAGCACCGCTTCCTTCGGGGCATCGTCGCCTTCGTGACCGGCGTACAGCTTTGCCAGCTCGCGCCGCATTTCCTCGTAATAGGCGTCGCGCTTGTCCTTGACCGCTTCGGCAACGTCGACGGTGTACACGAGGCGCAGACCGCCCCGCAGGTCGAGCCCCGCCACCAGCCTGGCAGCGACTCGATCCTGAACCCACTTGGGGCAAGGCACGAGGCCCCCGGTCATCGTATCCAGGCTCGGCCAGAGCAGGATGAAGCCGAGGATCCCGACCACCTTGACCAGGCCGAAGCGGAAGCGCCAGGCGGACTCGCCGATCGGCAACGACATGAAGCCGAGCAGCAGCGCGAGCAGCCCCAGCGCGGCCAAGGTCCAGAACGAATCGCTCAGTGCTCCGCCAGCTGCACCCAGGGCTGCCAGCGCGGCGGGCCAGGCGGTGCCGCGGGCGGACCGCTGCATGAGGCCATAAAGGGCCAGGATGAGGCCAAGCCCCCCGAAAACTCCCATCAAGACGGTGGTGACCACGGGCATTGGGTTCACTTCTTTTCCAGTTGCGCGGCGGTCTCGCTGCCGTCCTTACCCAGGACTGCCGACTTCAAGATCTCGACCTTCGTCCCCGGCGCGACCTCGATCTTGGCGAAGCGATCGCCCATCTCGACCAAGCGCCCGCGCAGGCCCCCTTGGGTAAGCACCAAGTCACCCTTCTTCAACTCGGCCAATGCCTTTTCCTGTTTCTTCGTTTGCGAGCGCGACGACCAGAACATCATCGCGATCAACGGAACGAACAGGACCAGGAAGAAGAGTGGGCTGCCGAGCAGCCCGCCGGGAGGCGCGGCCTGCCCCGTCGGCGCCGGCGCAGGGGCGGATGTCGTCGCCTCACCGGGTGTTGGGGCGAGCGTTTGCAGGGCGAGTGCCAATGATTCCTCCAGTGAAGATCGCCGGCCTACCGAGTCGGTCGCCCAGTCGCATTCGACAAGCGTGGGCTCCGGGGTCAGGAATGCCGGAAGGGGCCGGCTTCTAGCTAGAAACGGCGGGAGCGGCAACCGGGCCTCGGGCCGCTATCCTTGACACCCCCGGGCCCCAGCGCTAATTGCGAGGCCCCCTGCAAACCCCCAGGAAATCCCCTCTGCTCACGCGACTTTCGCGCACCAACCGCCGCCCGGCAAATGGGTCGGGGCAGCTCACCTGCCTCGTACCCCCTGGCGCGAGGAGCGAAAGGGGTCTCGTTCGAGTCGCGCGGATGAAAGGGGACCTGCTCGGGCGGTCACTCGATCGGTTACTTCAGCACGACCCACAGGCGCGTAGCTCAGTGGTAGAGCACTACCTTGACACGGTAGGGGTCGGCAGTTCAATCCTGCCCGCGCCTACGAAAGCCCGAGCGCTCGGAAACCGCGCCGGCTCGCTCTCGGGCAGCTCGGTCTCGGGCAACTCGATTTCAGGCCGCGCCCTTGCAGACGCGGGCGCGCGGCGATGAGCTGCGCGGTATTGTTCGGGCCAGCACTGTTCGGGCCAGCACTGTTCGGGCCAGTGTTCTCCGTGCGGGTGCTCTCTACCCGTGCGCTGTGTTTTCACGCACCAGGCTTTCACGCACCAGGCCCTCTCGCGCTGCGCCATCTCGTAGCAGGCCTTCTCGTAGACAATAGGAACGAAGCAAGAATCTCATGACGATGCGGCGACGGTTTCGGCGGGGTGAGCCTCGGGCACCGCAGGTTCGAATCAATCATCGAATCCGCGTGCCGGAGGTATTGGTCGTTGCCGAAGACGGCTCGAACTTGGGGGTACTGCCCACCTCCGAGGCGCTCAAGCGCGCCCAGCAGGCCGGGCTCGACTTGGTCGAGATCAATCCCAAGGGTCAGCCACCGGTGTGCAAGATCCTCGACTTCGGCAAGTACAAGTACGAGGAAAGCAAGCGCAAGCGTGAGACCAAGCGCAAGCAAACCGTGGTCGAGGTCAAGGAGATCAAGGTGCGTCCCAAGACGGACGACCACGATCTCGACGTGAAGTTGCGAGCGGCGCGCAAGTTTCTGGAGAACGGGAACAAGGTGAAGGTCGTGTGTCGGTTCCGCGGCCGTGAAATCACCCACCCAGAGATCGCGCGCGGGCAGCTGGAAGAAATCATCAAGGGGGCCGAAGACCTGTCCAACGTGGAGCTCCCGCCGACGATGGAAGGGCGCGCCATGGCCGTCGTACTCGCACCCAAACAAGCCATCTTGCAGCGGGTGGCACAGGACCGCGCTCGCCGCGAGCACGAGCGCGAGGCCGAGCGGGAGCAAGAACGCCTCAAAGAGGCCGAAGAGCGTGCCGCGCGCCGGAAGCGGCAGGCCGAGGCGCAGGCCGCGCGTGCCGCCTCCACCAAGAGCGTGCTCGAGCTCGGGCACGACGAGGACGACGACGACTTCGACGACGAGGATGAGGACGACGACGACTTCGACGACGAGGATGAGGACGACGACGACTTCGACGATGAGGACGGCGACGACGACGACGACGACGACGACGACGACGACGACGACGGCGACGACGAGGACAAAAAGGACTGAGGGCGAGCCCGCCCGAGGCACGGCCTCTCTTGTGTGGCAGGGTGCTTTTTCAGCACCCTGCTAGAGGCCGACCGCTCGCAGGAGCGACTTCGGGATCACCCCGGCGAAGTAGGCGCCCGCGCCTGCGCCTACCACGACGAGCGCGATGATCAGCATGGCGACGCCGCCCCGCCCCGCGCCTTTGGGCGTCGGCTGAATCAGATCGGACGGCAAGATGCGCGACCCAACCTCCGACTCCTCGTCGTAGTCGCGTGGAAGAGGCTCGGAAGCCGCCTCCCCATCCTCGAGCGCAGACAAGTTACCGAGCTCGAGGGCGTCTCCGGCCAGCGGCGTGCCCCCTTTCAAGGTCGAACCCCAGTCCACGGACGGGTCGGCGTCCTTCGTGGGCAGGATGCCTGCGAACGAGTGCACGTCGAGCGGCGACGACGCCAAGAGCTGGTTGTCGGCGTCGCTATCCTTGACCGACGTGAACTCGAACAGTGCCTGGTCGATCATCGTGCCGATGATCGACTGCCTCATCTGCCGCCGGCGCTGCTGCAGCGCCTGCTCCTGCACCGGCGCCACCAAAGTGGAGATGTCGAACGACGACACGGCTCGCGGCAGGCCGAAAAGAACCTGATTCAGCTCGTGTCCGGCTTCGCGTGCAGTCTGGAAGCGCGCGGTCGGATCTCCCGCCAAGAGGCGACCCAAGAGATGCGTGACGCTCGGCGGCACGTTCGGGTTGATCGTGCGAATGTCGGGGACCTCGGCGCGCTGGACCATCTTGACGGTTTCGAGATCCGTCTTGCCCATGAACAGGCGGCGACCGGCGAGGAGCTCCCACAAGATGATGCCGATGGCGAAGATGTCCGTGCGCGCGTCGACGTCACGACCGAGCGCCGCCTCGGGCGAGAGGTAACCGAACTTGCCCTTGATCACGCCCGGCTGGCTCTGCTCGAGCTGGGAGTTCGCCTTGGCCAGGCCGAAGTCGGCAATCTTGACCTCTCCGTAGCGGGTGATGAGCACGTTCGGTGGCGACATGTCGCGATGGACGATGCCGAGGCCGAGCCCGTCCTCGCCGACCATCTCATGGGCGTAGGCCAGACCCTCGCAAAGGCGCACGCAGATCAGGCAGGCCTCCTCCACGGGGAACGAGCGACCCTGCGCCCGATGATGCTCGGCGATGGCCTTCAAGTCGGCACCATCCACCATCTCCATCACGATGAAGTACGTGTTATCGCCTTGCCCGATGTCGAACACCTGGACGACGTTGGAGTGGTTGAGGTGGGCGCTCAGGCGCGCTTCATCCAGGAACATCCCGATGAACTCACGCTTCTCCGCCAGGTGCGGGAGCACCCGCTTGATGGCGACCTTCTTCTTGAAACCTTCGAGCCCCGCGCTCTCGGCCCGATAGACCTCGGCCATCCCGCCCGCGGCGATGCGCTCGATGACTCGGTATCGCTGCTGCTGTTGTTTGGACATTTGTCTAGCGAAAGGGCTCGCGAAAGGGGCGGAATTGGGGGCCTGATTGCGGGCCGGGATCGAGTTTGGCTGAAGTCGCGCTCTCCGTAAAATTTCGCGGTCCGTGCTGCCAGGCGCACCTGCGAGCCGCACCGAGCCGCGCCGGCCCCGGCGTGGGTAGGACGGCCGAGCGCCAAGTACCCACACCCGTCTCTGCAGCTTGCAGCGAGCGTGCGCAGCCCTTGGTGCGCGAAGAAGCGCGCCCGGTGTCGCCGCTTGACGAGGTGCTCGGGGGGCCCGATAAGCCCGCATCATGTCCGACAGCGCCCCGAGCGATCACGCCTCCTCCGAGCACGGTCACGAGCCTGCCGAGAGTGGCCCGGCCGCGCTCGACCCCGATGAACCCAGCACGCCCTACTGGCTGACGGCGCTCGGCGGCGCGCTATTTCTGTTGGTCGCCGTGTTTTTCCTCGCCACCGCTGGCGACGAGCCCGAAGCGGTCGGCAGCGAAAACGGAGGCCCGGAGGCTCCGGCGGCGGACCAGAATCCAGCCGACGAGCCCTCCGAGGAGTAGCGGGGCGAGCGGGCCTGCCGAGTAGGCCTGCTGAGCGGGCCTGCCCCGTGCTTTTCTGCGGTCTCGGACCACATTTCCCCTCGCCACGGCGCCGCTCCCGTGCCAAGTTCCGCGGCCTTCCGGGAGCCTCGGCGTCCCGGGAAATCGCACATGATTCCTTGCCTGGGGCCGTAGCTCAGCTGGGAGAGCGCCGCACTGGCAGTGCGGAGGTCACCGGTTCGATCCCGGTCGGCTCCACCCTCAGGTTCTCGCAAACTCACCCGACTCGCTGGGTCCCCTCCGGGGGTCTCTTTCGGGCAGGGGGCTCGGCGTGCCAAGCTGGCCGCTCGCCCGCCCATGTACTACTCGCGTGCCCCCGCCAGCAGCGCGGCGAAAACGAGCCGTCTGTTCAAGCTGATCCCGGCGCTCGGCTCGCTCCGCGGCTACGGCTGGCCGAGTCTGCGCGCAGACGTGCTCGCCGGGCTGACGGTAGCGGCAGTCGCGGTGCCGCAAGCGATGGCCTACGCGCTGATCGCCGACTTGCCCGCCGAGATCGGGCTCTACACGGCGATCGTGATGACCTTCATGGGTGCGCTGCTCGATTCGTCCAAGCAGCTCATCAACGGACCGACCAACGCCATCTCCATCGCAGCCGTCAGCGTGCTCGCACCGATCACCACGCCCGAGACTCTGGTCCCCGCGACGATCCTGCTCACGTTCGTGGTTGGATCGATCCAGCTCTTGATCACGGCCCTGCGGCTCGGGGACCTCAGCCGCTACATTTCCCACTCGGTGATCCTCGGCTTCACCACGGGGGCGAGTGCGCTGCTCGTGTTGGATCAGGCGAAGAACCTACTCGGAGTGCCGGGCGTTGGTGGTGGCCACGACTCCTTCCTGGTGCGCTTCTACGAAACCTGGGCCAGCGCCACCGGCGTGGACTGGCCAACCACGGTGGTGGGCTTCGCCGCCGTCTTCGCCGTGCTTGCCCTGCGCTGGGTCAAGACCCGGCTCGGCATGAAGCTCTTTCCCGAGCTTCTAGTCGTGGTCGTCGGTGCCGCCGGCGTCGTCGCCACGATGGGACTCGACCAGGACGGCGTGAAGGTGGTCGGCGCGATTCCACGCAAGTTGCCCAACTTCGAGTTGCCGCATTTCGACCTCGAATTGATGCAGAAGATGTCCGGTGGCGCCATCGCCCTCGCGCTGCTCGGCCTGTTGGAAGCGGTGTCGATGGCCAAAGCGATCGCTGCCCACACGCGCCAGCGTCTCGACATCAATCAGCAGTTGCTGAGCGAAGGCGTTGCCAACTTCACGGGCAGCTTCTTCCAGTGCATGCCGGGGTCCGGCTCGCTCACCCGCTCTGCCATCAACCACCAGGCGGGCGCCGCCAGCCAGTGGTCGGGCGTGATTTCGGCCGGAGCAGTCGCAGCCACGGTGCTCTTGTTCGCACCTCTCGCCCGCTACATTCCCCGCTCGGCGCTGGCGGGCATCCTGATCGTCACCGCCTTCAAGATGGTCGAGTGGCGGGCCCTCGCCTACCACTTGCGCGCCAGCCGCTTCGACGCCGCGGTGGTAGTGGTCACGGCCCTGTCGGCGGTCCTGATTTCGGTCGAGTTCTGCGTGCTCATTGGCGTGCTTTCCTCCTTCTTGATGGCCGTGCCGCGCGTAGGCCACACCCGGCTGACCGAGTTCGTCGCGTCCAACGCAGGCTACGTCAACGAACGCTTGGCGGACGACCGCCCCTGCTCGCAGATCCTCATCTTCGGCCTCGAAGGCGAGATGTTCTTCGCCGCCGCGGCCAGCCTGGAGGGACAGCTGGCGCGCATCGAGGACCGCATCGACCAGCGCACGCGCGTGGTGATTCTACGCTTGAAGCGAGCGCGCAACGCGGACGCGGTGGGCCTGAACCTCTTGGAGCAGTTCTTGGCCGACATGAAGGAGCGTGGCGTCACGGTACTCTTGTGCGGCGTGCGCCAGGACATGCTGCGCATCCTGACGCGCGCAGGCATGACGCGGCGCATCGGGGAAAAGAACCTGTTCGTCGAGCAACCGATTCGACAGACCAGCACGCACCAGGCTCTGCTCTACGCGTACACGCTGATCGGAGAGCGCTGCGAACACTGCCCGGTTGGAGACGAGGTAGACGCGCCCGCGCCCGCGCTGCGCAGCGAGACACGCTTGCCGATGCTCCCCGGTTGAACCAGCGAGAGGCCCCATGCCCGAGCTGCCGGACGTCACCATCTACGCCGAGCGCTTGACGGAGCTCTTCGGTGGCCAGGTGATGAACAAGACGCGCCTGCGCAGCCCATTTCTGGTGCGCAGCGTCGAACCGGCGCTGACCAGCCTGGAAGGTCGCAAGTTCCTCGGTGCGGGCCGGATGGAAAAAAGGCTGGTTTTCGGCTTCGAGGGCGGCATCTGCCTGGTCCTGCACCTCATGATCGCCGGCCGCCTGCGGCGCCACGAAGCAGGGGCCGCGCTGCCGAAGAAGACGGGCCTCTTGGCCTTCGACTTCGAAGCCGCGACCCTGATTCTGACCGAGCAGGGCACGGAGCGTCGCGCCAGCGTGCACCTCTTTCACAGTCGAGACGAAGCGCGGAGCCTGGCCCGCGGAGGCGTGGACGCGCTCGCAGCAAGTCAGGCCGAGTTCACTTCCGCGCTCCAGCGTGAGAATCGCACCCTGAAGCGGGCGCTGACCGATCAGGCGATCGTCGCGGGCATTGGCAATGCGTACTCCGACGAGCTCCTGTTCTGGGCCAAGCTCTCACCCGTGCGTCTGACGCAGGCGCTCACGGCGGACGAGCACGCACGCCTCTACGTTGCCATGCGCCAAACGTTGACCGAGTGGACCGCCCGCCTCAGGCGCGAGGTGGGCGCCGGCTTCCCCGATCGAGTGACGGCTTTCCGCCCAGAAATGGCCGTCCACGGCAAGTTCGGCAAGCCCTGCCCCGTCTGCGCGACGACCATCCAGCGCATCCGCTACGCGTCGAACGAAACGAACTACTGCCCCCGCTGTCAGACCGGCGGCAAGCTCTTGGCCGATCGCTCGCTCTCGCGATTGCTCAAATCCGACTTCCCCAAGACCATCGAAGAGCTCGAAGGCTCCTGATCGGTCGCTCGCGCCCCCATCCAGTCGAGCGCGCCCGCGTCGCAACGGTGCCCACTCGGAGATGCCGGCCGAGACAATGCCGGTCGAGACAATGCAGGTCGAGAGAATGCCGATCGAGGGTGCTCGGGCATGCTTGCCGGCGCCGCGCCGCCCTGATAGGTCGGGCGATATGCTCGACGTTCAGGATCTCGAAATCGGCCAGGGCGCCGAAGCGGTGGCAGGACAAACCGTCAGCGTGCACTACACGGGACGGCTCACGGACGGTTCCAAATTCGACAGCTCGCTCGACCGCGGGCGGCCATTCTCCTTCGAGCTCGGCGCGGGACAGGTCATCCGCGGCTGGGACCAGGGCGTGGCTGGCATGAAGGTCGGCGGCAAACGGCGCCTCACCATCCCGCCCGACCTCGGCTACGGGCAGCGCGGCTACCCGCCCGTGATCCCCCCGAACGCCACGCTCGTCTTCGAGGTCGAGCTCCTCGCGGTGGGGTAACTGCCCGTCGGGTAGTCAGCGAAATCTCCCGCTAGATCGCGGCCTTTCCCCGGGTCGATGCTCAAAGCCAGACCAGCGACTGGGCCCCGTCACGGGGTCCGGCGACGGCGCCGCTGGGCCGAAATGATCCCGGTTCCGCGGAATCCGAGCGAAGGTTCGCTTTTTTGTGGATGCCCTTCCCTCCTGGAATTATGGTCCACGCGCACATAGTCGCCTATTGGCGACTCGAGGTGGAGCGGCTCGACCTGGTCCTCTTACCGGGTGTCCCCGCCACCTCGATCTCCCCCAAGGAAACTGGAGTCCCGTGATGAATCGCTTGCGCTTTGGATTGCTCTCTGTTGCAGGGTTGGTGTGGTTCGGCTGTAGCTCGGCCGGCACGAGTCCAGATGGAGGCGGTAGCACAGGGGGCGCCGTGAGCAGTAGCGGCGGAGCCATCGGCAGTAGCGGCGGAGCCGTGGGCGTGGGCGGCGTGGCCCCAGGCGTGGGCGGCGTGGCCCCAGGCGTGGGTGGCGCGGGCCCGGGCGTCGGCGGTACGGCTCCGGGCGTCGGCGGTACGGCTCCGGGCGTCGGCGGCACGGCTCCGGGTTCGGGCGGGGCCAGCACTCTGGCCTGCACCGGCGCAGCGACCGCTAGCGGCTACATGGATAACGGCACGCTCTGTGGATACGCCTGGACCGCCACCAACATGGAGGGCGAGACGATCGATCCCCCCTGCGGTACCGCAGGTCCCTGCTTCGATACGATGATCTGTGCGGATGCTACGATTCCGGCCAATGCGGACCCAGTCTACACGGGAGTCATGATCGGTTGGAACGTCGCACAGGCGAACGGCGCCACTGCGACGCAGACCTGGAACGCCACCGGCGCCGGCATCACGGTGAACTTCGTCGCGCCTGCGGCGACGGGCGAGACGCGCGTCATCATCCAGTCGGGAGGCACCGACTATTGCGCACCGATGGCCGCTTCGGGCGTGGCGCTCACCTGGTCGGATTTCACCGTCAGCTGCTGGGAGGCAGGCGGCACGGCCTTCACGGCTGGCAGCCCCATCACGGCCATCGCCGTCCAGATCAACGGAGCGGCCACAGCGCAGACCGTAAGCGGCTTCTGCTTGAACGGCGTCACCGTCAACTGACCCCCAGCCGGACCGACGCCCCACTCTGCCGTCGAGCCACAGCCTGGCACGAACGGCCGGTGGGGCGTCTTCATGTCCACCGCTGGACCGCCCGCACTCCGCCTGCCAAGGTCCGCCGCGCGTGATTCAGCTCGACTCGGTGTCCAAACGCCACGGCAGTCAAATCCTGTTCGTGGATGCTTCGCTTTCGATCTTCCGCGGCGACAAGGTGGGACTGGTCGGTCCGAACGGCGCCGGCAAATCGACGGTGTTTCGCCTGTTCGTTGGCGAAGAGCAGCCGGACGCTGGCCAAGTGGTCGTCGAGCGCGGACTCCAGCTGGGCTACTTCGACCAGAAGGTCGGTGAGATGTCGGGCGAGAGCGCGCTCGAGATGGCGCTGCGCGGCGCCTTCGAGGTGGCGTCCCTGCGGCTCGAGCTGGCCGAGCTGGAGAAGCAGATGGCGGACCCAGAACAGGCCGATCGGCTCGACCAAATCGTCGAACGCTTCGGCGCCGTTCAGGCCCGCTTCGACGAGCTCGACGGATACTCGCTGGAAGCACGCGCGGAGGAAGTGCTGACCGGTCTCGGCTTCGACCAGGGCATGATGCGCGGCGACATCGGCGCGCTTTCGGGCGGCTGGAAGATGCGCGTGGCGCTGGCGCGCGTCCTGATCATGAAGCCGGACGTGCTCCTTCTGGACGAGCCCACCAACCACTTGGACATCGAGTCGATCATCTGGCTCGAAGGCTTCTTGAAGGCGTTCGAGGGTGGCCTCCTGATCACCTCGCACGATCGCGCCTTCCTGAACCGCCTGGTCACGCGCATCGCCGACATCGACGATGGTGACGTCACCAGTTACAGCGGCAACTACGACTTCTACGAGCAGAAATGGCAGGAAAGGCAGCGCGAGCAGGCCGCACAGTTCGCGCGCCAGCAGGCGATGCTCTCCAAGGAGCAGGCTTTCATCGACCGCTTCAAGGCTCGGGCCAGCCATGCCGCCCAGGTCCAGTCACGCGTGAAGAAGCTGGAGAAGATCGAGAAGGTCGAGGCACCGCGCAGTCGCAAGCTGGTGGAGTTCGACTTCCGGGCGCCACCGCGGTCAGGCGACGATGTCGTGCAGCTGAAGGGCGTGCACAAGCGCTACGGGGACAAGGTCATCTACGCCGGCCTGGACCTCTTGGTGCGACGAGCCGAGCGCTGGTGCGTGATGGGCGTCAACGGAGCTGGCAAGAGCACCTTGCTCAAGCTGGTAGCGGGAAGCACCGCTCCGGATACGGGCTCGGTCAAGCTGGGGGCCAGCGTGAAGCTCGGCTATTTCGCCCAGCACGCCATGGAAATCCTGCGGCCGGAGGACACCGTGCTGGAAACGGTCCAGAACGCGTTCTCGACCTCGAACCTCGGCACCTTGCGCACGTTGCTCGGTGCATTCGGCTTTTCGGGCGACAGCGTCGATAAGTCCTGCAGCGTACTGTCCGGAGGCGAGAAGGCGCGCCTGGTCCTGGCCATGATGCTCTTCGACCCGCCGAACTTCCTGGTCCTCGACGAGCCCACCAACCACTTGGACATCGACACCAAGAAGATGCTCGTGCGCGCGCTGGAGAGTTTCGAGGGTACCTTGCTCTTCGTGTCGCACGATCGCGCGTTCCTGAGCGCGCTGTCGAATCGGGTGCTCGAGCTCGGGGAAGGCGCACCGCGCGTCTACACCGGTGGCTACGACGAGTACGTGGCGGAAAGCGGTCACGAGGCACCCGGGCTGCGTGGTTGAGGCGCGCTGCGGCTGACCCAAATCTCGCCGCGGCCGAAGCCCCGGCCAGTGTCAGAAAGGCTTGAAGACGAACAGGGCGCCGAGCCCGATCAGCGCGAAGCCCACGCCGTGGTTCCAGCGCAGCGGCTCGCCCATGTAGATCGTCATGAAGGCCACGAAAACGCCGAGCGTGATCACCTCCTGCAAGGTCTTCAGCTCGGCAGTGGAGATACCAGCCACGTGGCCGAGGCGATTGGCTGGAACCTGAAAGCAGTATTCGAAGAACGCAACCCCCCAGCTCGACAGCACGACGAGCCAGAGCGGAGCGTGCTTGAGATCTTTCAGATGCCCGTACCAAGCGTAGGTCATGAACAGATTCGAGAGCACGAGAAGGGACCCAACCAGGAGTAGGCGCACCGCGAAGGGATACTACGGGCCGAACCGCTCCGGGATGGCGCTCATCCACCCCGAGAGATAGCCTCCAAATTCGATGGATTCACCGGCCCCGGATCACCCCGAGACCGCGTCGACGCCCAGCGCTGCCTTCTACCGCACGCTGCTCGATAACAGCTTCGAAGGCATCCTCATCGTCGATCACGATGCCGTCATCCGCTTCCACAACCCTGCGGCCGCCAAGATTCTGGGCAGTGAGCCGGGGGAGCTCTTGGGACAGTGCGCGCTCGACCTCGTCCACCCGGAGGATCTGCCGCAAGCACAGGCGACACTCGCCGCACTGAACGCCGAGGCGGGGCTCCTCTTGCCGGTGTTGGTCCGCCTCAAACGCTTCGACGACGGCGCCTACGCCACAATCGAGGTGCGCGCGGTCAATCTCTCCAGCACGCCCGAAATCGCGGGCATCGTGGTGAACTTTCGCGACGTCACGGCAGCGCACGGAGCGCTGAGTGCGTTGCGCGAAAGCGAGGAGCGCTTGGAGCTGGCCGTCCAGGGCTCCGGCATGGGCCTCTGGGACTGGGACATTCTGGCTGGCACCATCCGGACGGACGGGCGCTTGGCTGAAATTCTCGGCGTCAGCCCCGGCTCCGTCCCCACCAGCCTCGAACAAGTCCGCGCCCTGGTGCACCCCGACGACGTGACGTCCCTCGACAAGACTCTCGATGCCCACATCGCGCACGCGGACACGTACTTCGAGCACGAACATAGACTGCAGGCGCGCGATGGCACCTACCGCTGGATCGTCGCCCGCGGCAAGGTCGTGAGCCGTGACGCGACGGGCGCAGCAACACGCTTGGTCGGCACATTGATTGACGTGGATCAGCGCTACCGGGACGCGGAGCAGCGAGATCGCTTGCGCGAGCAGCTGCTGAGCGCGCAGAAGGTGGAAAGCATCGGACAGCTGGCAGGAGGCGTTGCTCACGATTTCAACAACATCGTGCAGGTCGTGCTCGCCAACACACGATTCGCCGCCGACGAACGAACCGATCGCGAAAGCATGCTGCAGGCGCTCGGCGAGATCGAAGAGATGGCCGAGCGGGCAGCGCAACTGACCCGGCAACTGCTGGCATTTGGCCGACGCCAGCCGATCAGCCCGGCCGTGTACGACCTGAACGACCTCCTGCGTCAGAACCTGCAGCTGCTCGGCAGGCTGTTGCCGGAGAACATCGAGGTCGACTTCCGGCCACACGCGGGCGTTTTGGCGGCGTCCGTGGACGCAGGGCAGTTCGACCGTGCGATTACCAACTTGTGCGTCAACGCGCGAGACGCCATGCCCAGAGGCGGCCGCCTGCGCATCGCTTCCAAGAAGGTCGACCTTGCAGCGAACGAACCCGAGCACGAGCCTGGAACCAGACCCGGTCCGTACGTGGTGATCTCGATCGAGGACACTGGCACGGGCATGGACGAAGAGGTTCGGCGTCGGGCGTTCGAGCCATTCTTCACCACCAAGCATGAAGGCATCGGGTCAGGCCTCGGGCTTTCGATGGTGGATGGCATCGTGCGCCAACACCAAGGCATGGTCCGCCTGAAGAGCGCCCCAGGCGAAGGGGCCTCGTTCGAGCTCTACTTCCCGGCGTCGTCCGCGCCCGTCGAACGCTTGCGCGATGCAAAGAGAAAGCACGCCAGTGGTGGCTCGGAAACGGTGCTGGTGGCCGAAGACGAGAGCGCGGTGCGCCGTCTGGTCGGACGAGTGCTGGAGTCGGCAGGATACAGCGTCATCTTGGCCAAAGACGGCGAGGAGGCGCTGGCAGCATTTTTTGCCAATCCGGATCGAATCGACCTCTTGGTCTTGGACGTGGTGATGCCTCGTCGCAACGGACGCGAGGTGTTCGAGGAGATCCGCGCGCGGGCGCCGCGGCCGGTTCTGTTCACCAGCGGCTACAGCGCCGACGCCCTGCCAGCCGAGTTCCTCGCCGAGCACGGGCTCTCGGTGCTCGCCAAGCCGTACTCTCCCGATCGCCTGCTCGCGCAGGTGCGGACAGTCCTCGACGAGGCGCTCGGCCTGGTCACCCCACCCGGCGACTGAGCTAACGCTCGGCCGCGGGCTGTTCGCGCACGCTGCCTTCGTACGCAGACAAGATGCGTCGCACCGCGCGGCGCACCTCGTCGGCCATCGCAGGCGCCACCACGTGACCGACGTCTTTGGCCTCGCGAAAGTCGACGTGGAGTCCCCGCGCACGGAGCGCCTGCACCGTCTGCCGCGCTCGTGACTCCGGTACGATGGAATCGGCGCTGCCGTGCTGAGCGAAAATGTAGGGGAACGACTCTCCCTTCCTCGGCTGTGGGTAGAGGGGCGGCGGCAGCCAGGCCGCCAAGGGAAAGGCGGCGCCGAAGTGCTCCGGAAAGCGGGTTGCCAGGGCGTAGCTCAGGATCCCACCCTGCGAGAAGCCGATCAGGATGGGCTTGCCGAGCGTGGGCCGGAGACGACGAAATGCTTCGATCGCGGGTGCCAGCTGATCGGCACGACCGGCGAGCGATCGTGCGAAGAGCTGTGCATCAGGGTCGCTCGTGGGCGTAGCGAGCCACGTGTAGCCGTCACCCAGGGGATCGGGCGCTTGTGGGAGAAACATGCGAAAGGGAACGCTGGCGCTCAGCGGACCCTTCGGCACCTGGGGGCGATTTCCCCGGCCGTGCAAGAGGACTACCAGCGGCAGCGGGTCGTCGGGATGGACGGGGCGTCCGACGATGACCTCGAGGTAGGAAAATGGTCCGATCTTGCCCGTTTCGACGAACAGACCCCGGATCCGGTCCGCTGGCGGCGTCTTGACGTCGATCGACTCTTGTCGTGCTCCCAAGCGCTCGCGCAGGAGCCTGGATGCGCGCAGCTCGACCTCGAGCTCCACGTCCTGCCGGGGTGGCCATTCCGGATCGATCGGCCCCAGGAAATCCGGGGGCGGCTCGACGTCCCGCTTCGGCTCCAGCACGACAGGCGCCGGAGCGTGGTCCTCTGCGTCGCCTGATCGGCATCCCGAAAATGCGCTCCCGACAAACGCTCCACAAAGAAGCGCCCAGCGCGAGCTCACGGGCGCGCCCGCCTGGGCAGCGTGTCGTCGCCACCTAGCCCCAGCGCGCGATCGGTGAGGACGAGAGAGAACCTCCGTCCGGGCAGAGGCTTTCCTTCGCTTGGAGGATGGTCGGCCCACCATTTCTCGGCGGCTTCGTCGGTGAAAGGGTCGAGCGCGTCGAGAGTGGCGCGCAGGCGCTCTTCGAGCGCGGCCATGGACTTCGGCCGCTGGGAGGGCTCGTGCGCAAGGCACGCCTGCACCAGCTCTCGCAGCACCGCCGGGATCGCTGGGGCGAGCGGGGTCACCTCCCCCGCCAAGGTGCGGGTCAAGGAACCGACCGAAGTCGGCGCCGCGAAGGGTCCGATCCCCTCCAGGAGAAAGTAGGCCACGGTACCCAGCGAGAAGACGTCGGACAGATGGCTGGCCGCCTCGCCCCTCACCACTTCCGGAGCGACGTAGCCGGGCGTGCCGGCGAACGCACCTGGCCCCCCGGAGAGGGTGGAGCTCGTCGTCTCGGCGCTCGGCTCCCACTCTCGGGCTAGACCAAAATCGAGCACCTTCACGAAGTCGTACAGGCCAGCTCGCGCCGTGACCATGATGTTGCTCGGCTTGATGTCGCGGTGAACGAGCCCTGCCCGATGTGCTTCCTCGAGCGCAGCGGCGGCCTGAGCGAGGATCTTCACCGCACGCGCAGGCGGCAGGCGCCCGCTGCGCTGCACCAGTGCCCACAGGTCGTAGCCACTCACGTACTCCATCGCGACGTAGAGCGTTCCGCCTTCCCCCCGCCCGTAGTCGTAGACAGTGACGGTGTTGGGGTGGCTGAGTAAGGAGTGCAGCTGCGCCTCGCGCTCGAAGCGCTCAATCGAGCTCCCAGGGAGCGCGATCTTGATCGCTGCCGGCCGACGCAGGACCGCATGACGGGCCCGGTACACCCGACCCATGCCGCCGCTGCCAATCAAAGCCTCCAGTCGATACTGGCCGAGCGATTCCAGCTTGCGGGACAGGGCTTGCACGCGGCGCCGGGAAACGACCAGCTCGAGACCCAAGAGGCCGAGGCCGAGCGCAGCCAGGAACGCAGCGATCGCCCAGGAGTGCAGTGTCGGTCCTGGCTGAAAGTAGACGCTGAGACCGTACGTGCGGTCGACGAAGGGAACGGTCGTGGTGTGCACGCGCATGCCTGGCTTCGGGCCGGTGGAAAACAGTTGCCGTAGACCTTCGGGTGCATCCAGGTCGGTCAGCGTCAGACCCACGTCGGCCGTGTCCTGAAGCTCCAGCGCGGCCACGAGCAGGTTGTCCAAACGGAACAGCGCGACCGCGACGCCGCGGCTGAAGGTGTGGCCGTCCGCGCTCTCCGCGTCCACCCAGTGGGCATTCCCAACCGGCGCGTAGACGACGACGCTGAAGACGTCCTCAGGATCTTCGACCAAGCGAAAGCGGTCCGAAAGCGTGACCTCCTGCGCATGGAGAGCGCGCCAGGCAGGCTCGGCTCGGACTGCCTCGAAGGTCAGATCGAGACCCATGACGCCATCGGCCAGCGGCTCCGCGTAGGTGAGCGGTAGGTGGCTGGAGCGAGCCCCCGCAACCACCATCTTCTCGTCTGCAAACTCGAGCAGCCGGAAGTGCGGCTGCTCGCCGCGCACCCAGTGCTCGAACAGGGGGCGCTCGTCGCCCATGACGAGCGGGAACCATTCGAGCGCCACCATCTCCTCGTGGCGGTCGAGGGCGGGCCGACAGAAGGCCCGGAAGTCCGCCAAGGAGAGCGCTGGCCGGGGCGTCTCCAAAAAGGCAACGACGGCGTGGAGCGATTCGACCGGGGTGAGCAGAGCAGTCGCCAGGGAAACGCCCAGATCGGTCGTGCGCTGCTCACGGCGCCTGGCGTCGACTGCATCCAGCCAAGCCTCCGTGCCGGCACCAATGGAGAATGCAACGCCCAGCAGGATCGCAAAGCCCCACGCGCGAGGGTGGCTAGCAGAGTGCTGAGAAAGCACTCTGCCAAATAACAACGACCGTGTCTGCGCAGAAGGGCGCGCCCGGGAAGGTGCGAAAACCCTCACTCTCGTGGGTTTTCGCACCGAACTCGATCGGCCTTTGGCGCGAGGAAGCACGCAAGCCCGGGCGCTGCCCCGTGGACGCTCAGCGGCCCGAAAGCAGCGCCAGGCGTTGAAACACGGCTTCGGGCAAGAGGCGCACGACCAGCATGATGAGGCGCCAGAAACCTGGCACGTAGGCTTCGCCGGAGCGCCGATCGATGGCGCGAACGACACCACGGGCGGCGCGTTCGCTCGCAATGAAGAGGGCGCTCTTCTCATGCTGGCTGGTCATGGGCGTGTCGACTGGGCCCAGCATCACCGTGGTCACGCGCACGCGGGGCCAGAGCCGAGAGCGAAGTCCCTGCAGGTAGATGCGCAGCCCACCCTTGGCCGAACCGTACGTGTAGTTGCGCGGTCGACCACGGTCTCCGGCCACCGACGAGATGACGCAGAGAGACCCGCGTCCCTGCGCCTCGAAGAACGGACCGAGCACCGTGAGCTGCGCAATGACGCTGGAGTAGTTCACCAGGATCTGGCGCTGTGCCTGGGCGAAGTCCCGCTCGCTCTTCTGCTGGTCACCCAAGTCGCCGTGGGCGATGAGAGCCACATCCACCACGGCAAGTGCCTCGAGCGCGAAAGCGAGCGCCGTGAGAGTCGCCTGTGTATCCAGGAAATTCACCGCACACTGGCCGAGGACGCTAGGGCCAAGCTCGCGGGAGAGGAGCTCCAGTTTCTCGCGCGACCGGGCGAGAAGGTAGAAGCGAGCTCCCCGCGAGCGATAGATGCGCGCGACGTCGGCAGCGACCGAGGAGGTGGCTCCGAGGATGAGGACGTTCATTCGCAGCTCGGAGGGCTGGCGAGGAGTTACGGCTGTGAGCTCGAAACCAAGCGGCGACGCAGCACGTCATACTCGGCGCGCATCACCCCCTGTGGGAACTTGGCATCGTAGCGCTCCAATGCTTCCGCCGCGAGCGCTCGATCCACCCGGAGTAGCTGCTGAGCTCGACGCAAGAGCTCGACCTCCTCGTCGAGTCTTTCAGCGCCGAGTCTTTCAGCGCCGAGTCTTTCAGCGTCGAGTCTTTCAGCGGCGGGCCTTTCCGTGCCGAGTCTTTCAGCGCCGGGTCCATCCGCTGCCGCCAGGGCGCCGCCGCTCGGTGGCAGGCTCCCGGCGGGCAGCGCGGAGCCGTCCTCGACGTCTTCGAGATCCTGCAGCGAAAGCGCCCCTTGCGCGCCGAGCGAGCTTCCTCGACTGGAAGCGCCCGATGCCGACGCTCCGTCCTTCGCCGCCCCCTCCTTCGAGGCAAGAGCGGACTCCGGCAGAGGAGCGGCCCCCATTCGGGTGCCCACGCGCGTGGCACGCGATCGCGCCGCGTTCGGCGCCGGTGCCGAAACTGGAGCAGGCTCCAGCGTCGACGCGGGGGTCGATCCACTTTCGTGCGCAACGTAGCCGGCGCCAGCACCCGTCGCCAAAGCAACGCCCAGCACTGCAGCCCCCTTGGTCACCGAGACGGCACCGGCCAGCCCAGCCGCTACGCCCTTGGCGCCAGCGAGGGTCAAGCCGACACCAGCCGCTGCCGTCGGCGCCACACTCGCCCCAACCGCCGTTCCGGTGACAGCCACGCCGGTGGCGGCAGCACTGCTCGCCGCCGCACTGCTCGCCGCCGCACTGCTCGCCGCTGCACTGCTCGCCGCCGCACTGCTCGCGGACATCCCGCCGGCTGCAGTTCCGGCCCCGGTCGTCCCAACGCCAGCGCCCCCCGTCGCAGCGCCCCCCTGCGAAAACAGCCCGCCCACCTTGAGCGAAAGCGGTAGCGCAAGCACGCTCGCGGCGATCCGACGCTGGACCACATCACGCTGCCGGGAGGGCAGCGCATCCGGGCGTGACTCGCCGAGCATGAACTCTCGTAGCTCCGCCGCGACGCTGGGATCGTCGAGGAAGCGAATCGGATCGCTGGTCATCGCTTGCCTCCTCGGGGACCGTCGGGCGTGCGACGGTCGACGGCTCGAAATTCGGTCAGCGCCCCGCGCAAGGTCTCGCGCGCCTTGTGCAAGCGTGAATACACCGTACCCACGGGCACCTCGAGCTCGTCCGCGATCGCCTGACAGTCGGCGCCCTCGATTTCGAACATGGTGAACACGGCACGATGTTCGGGCGACAGGCCGTCGATGGCAGAGCGCAGCGCCGTCTTGAGCTGTCCTTGCGCGGCAACGCCCGCACCGTCGGCAGCACGCCAAGAGGCCTCGCCCACGATGTCCCCCGTCGGGGCCACGCAGGCGCGCGTAGGTTCCTGACCGTCGGCGTGCAGCTGCGGTCGCTTCTTGCGCCGTTCCGCGCGCACCACGTTGGCCGAAATCCCGAACAGCCACCCACGCTCGGTGCCACGACTCGGATCGAACGCCGCCTCGCGTCGATGCACGATCAGAAAGACCTCGTGCAGAGAGTCGGCTGCGTCCTCTGTGTCCATCCCCATGCGGCGCAAGCACTTCCAAACGAAGTCGGCGTGGTCCCGATAGAGGTCCCCCCACGAGCGACTCCGCGTCGCAGGAGGTACTGCAGCGACCGAAGACATCGCGGCGACCGAAGACATCGCGGCGACCGAAGACACCGCAGCGACCGAAGACACCGCAGCGACCGAAGACACCGCAGCGACAGCCCGAGCGGGTGGAGACGCGGGCGGGGGCGCGCTGGCCCTGCGCTCGTGGGGCGACGACTCGAGCGGCTCCCGGACGGCGGTGAAATGAGTTCCCGACTGCCGCGGCTCGGCCGGGGGCGTAGACGCACTCCGGTCCTCCGGCGGGAAGGAAGAAGGCGCGGCAGTCACCACGAGGTCCATTGTAGAGAAAGCCTACCCGCCTTCATGGAAATCGTTCGCACCGGCCGTTAGGCCGAAGGGACCGGGTCAAATCGACGGTCAAAAGCGCCCTACTGGGGGGACGTCGGGATCACCGGAGGCCGGGGCCGCGCCGGCTGCCCCGGAGCCGCCACGGCGATGTAGAAGCCCATGTGCGCCCCCGTCCAAGGCTGCTCCCAGGCCAGGGTACTGTCCCCGTCGAGGAAGCGGGCGCGAGCGAGGTTGAACGCCCCTCCCCCCTGCACTCCCGCCCAAATTCCCGGTACCAGCCGCACGCCCAAGCTCACCGTCAGGTCGATGCCCACCGTCGCGGCCAGCTCCCAGTCCTCGAAGGTGCCGGTACCGACCTGGAGGATGGCGAGCCGCGGTCCAACCTCGAGGGAAAATTCTCCCCGTAGGCCGACGGGCAGGTGCTGGCCAAACCGTGCGCCGAAGGTCGTCGCTGAGACGTGGACGACCGTTCCGTCCGTAGCCACGAAAGGCGGCGCGACGTTCTCGGCAGCGGTCAAGCCCAGAAAATTCTGGGGGGTCAGACGGATCCGGAGCGTCGCCGCCAAGCCAAACGCGACGCCTGGGGCGTAGGAGCTGTCGACGCCGGGGACCAGGCGCAGGCTGGCGCTCGGCTGCGGCTCGATCACGGGCACCACGGGGGCCGGCTCGGGCTGGGGCAAGTTGAAGGGATCCAAGTCCTGCCCAGGCCAGTCGGCAGGCGTCGAGGCCGCGGGCGCGACGGCCCCCTTGGGTGCACAGGCGCCTTGGCCCTGCTCGTCGGGATCGAGAAAGATCTCGAGCGCCAAGGTCAGGGCCGATTCGACCTCCCGGCACGAGGACCCGCTGACTTCGCGCACGTACTCGGCCTGGTAATCCCTGAGCACGACGAGCGTGCCGGTCACGGACTCACCCTGGCGCAACCGGAGCAGGAGCTGGCGCTCCGGTGCGGCACACTCGCTCTCGTCCAGGACGGTGCGCAGTCGGTCTTCGATCTCGGTCCCGTCGGGGCACGGCGCGGGGAGCGTGGGGGGAGGGGCCGCCGCCGCAGGCGGCAGTGTGAGGGGACAAGCGAAGTGAGATCTGGCCGGTGAACCGGAAAAGCGTGGGACTCA
>Ga0315912_10000405_pt1 | contig 84126 bp, 71 predicted proteins | sample VfabasoilMG_FD_204469 | JGI IMG/M metagenome (GOLD analysis project Ga0315912, IMG submission 204469) | Garden soil microbial communities collected in Santa Monica, California, United States - V. faba soil | ecosystem: Environmental > Terrestrial > Soil > Garden | place: USA: California... | reverse complement strand
GGCAGATCGCTGAGGCGCTCGAGTATGCACACGAACGGGGTGTGGTGCACCGTGACCTGAAGCCGGCGAATGTGAAAGTGACGGCCGATGGGGTGATCAAGGTCCTTGATTTCGGTCTGGCCAAGGCGATCGGGATTGAGACGGGGTCCGACGATACTTCGTCGCCGACGCTGACGTTCCGCGATGCGACGATGGCGGGCATGATCCTGGGCACGGCGGCCTACATGAGTCCTGAACAGGCGAAAGGAAAGCCGGTCGACCGGCGGGCCGACGTTTGGGCGTTTGGCGCCGTGCTGTGGGAACTGATAACCGGCAAAGTGCTGTTTGCGGGGGAGACGGTCTCCGAAACGATTGCGCAGGTACTGACGCTCGAGCCGGATTGGAGTCTGGCGCCGGCGCGTGTCCGAAGGCTGCTTCGGGCCTGTTTGCAGAAGGATTTGAAGCTGCGGCTGCGATCGATTGCCGACTGGCGGCTGCTGCTGGAAGACCCAATTAAACCTACAGCCCCGGAAACGCCGGCGCGAAATCTGTGGCCGATCGCGGCTGCTGTGGCGGCAGTGGCAATTTCCGTTGCCGGCGCATGGGTATGGACTCATCGCGCCGCACCACCGGAATCGGCGTCCTTCGATCTTTCGATTATTCCCCCGGACGGGGAGTCGCTCTTCCAGGACGCACCCTCTGGGTTTCATGCCATTTCACCCGATGGGCGAAACCTGGCTTTCATCTCGGGAGCCAACGGCAGCCGCCACATTTGGATCCGGCCACTCGACTCACAGACGGCACGGGCCATCCCCGGCACCGAGTTGGCCGAAGGCCTATTCTGGTCACCGAATAGCCGCCACCTAGGATTCATTGGCAATAGCAAGCTGTCCCGAATCGACCTCAGCACTGGAGCCGTCAAAGAGATTTGCAACGCTCGCAGCAGCGTGCGCGGGGCCTCCTGGAACGCGGAGGGCACGGTAATATTCGGCAGCACGGCGAATCCCATCCAACGAGTTTCGGCCGACGGCGGCACACCGGTGGGAGTAACGGCCTACGATACCTCGAAAGATGTGAACCATAATTTTCCGGTCTTTCTGCCGGACGGAAGGAACTTTCTTTACTGGGTGCGAGGATCGCAGCCGGAGGCGTCCGGAATCTACGTGGCTTCGCTGGACAAGCCGGCAGACCGGCAGGAACGCAAGCAGATCCTGGCATCTAATTCGACCGTTTCCTATTTCGCTCCGCCCGGGGGCGCCACCGGTTACCTGATCTTCCACCGGGGAAAAACGCTGTTCGCGCAGGCGTTCGATCCGGACCATCTGAATTTGACCGGCAATGAGCGGGCCATTGCAGAAAATGTCGGCTCACGGATCGCTTTTCCTGAGTTCTCGATCTCACAGAATGGAATTCTCACCGCGAGCCCAGCCGGGAGTGTGGGCCGGTCGCTGACTCTGATGTCGAGGAAGGGAGACGTCCTATCGACACTCGGCTCATCGGACGCCTACTCGGCGGTTCGGCTCTCGCCCGACAAAAAGCTGGCGGCATTGGTGCGATCCGGCACCGACGGGACACTTCAAATCCACTTGATGGACGTGACGAATGGGACGACCGTGCGATTCTCGGAGGCAGGTGCGGTGAATGTCTATCCAACCTGGTCGCCAGACGGAAAGGAACTCCTATTTTCGTCCCATCGCGGTGGCTCCTACCAACTCTACCGAAAGCCGATCGCCGGGCTAGAACAGCTGATTACAACCTCGCGAGACCACGCACTCGCCTGTTTCTGGCTCAAGGATCCCGATCGCGTCATTTATGTTTCGCGGGCAAGAATCAGATCCGGATTTCTCGCAGGCTTGCACATGCTTTCGTTAACGCATGGCTCCAAGCCGGTGACTCTAATCGAACCGAGCGCGTCGTTCGTCAGCACCGCCGCTGTTTCGCCGTCGGGAAAATGGCTAGCGTATGAGGCAGATGATTCTGGTACATCTGAGATTTATGTCCGGTTGATGCCCACCGAAGGCGGTCGTCCTGGTCCAGCGGTGCGAATCTCGACGGATGGCGGCCACAATCCGGCTTGGAGTGCGGATGGGAACGAGTTGTTCTTTAACTCGCTGGATGACCGGCTAATTGCGGCGAGGATTCGGATCAGCGAAGGGCGAGCGGAACGAGATTCGCCGGTGACGCTCTTCCCGCTTGACGCGACGACATCGTACAACGGGGCCTTGTATTGGCAGTTGATTGGCAATGGAGAGAAAATCCTCGTTCTGCGAGCGGCGCCGGTGCCGGCGAAGGACAACATGATCAGTGTTCGGATCAATTGGCAACGGGCGTTGCAGTAAGGCGTTGTATGCGATTCCTGATCTGGTTGGCGGCGGTTAGCGCTTTGCCGGCGCCGGAACGGTGGGTGTTTAAGGACCTGCCATTCCGGATGGCGGTAACGGTTGCGGCGCGGGGCCCGGTGGATGTACCGTTGGATGCTCCGACGGTTCGAGTGGTGTTGGATGGGGTGGAGGTGCCGGCGCAGATATCGGAAGAACTCGAAGCCGGGATGGCGGGACGGGTGAGTTGGTTTGCGGGTCGGCCGGGCACCTATTGGGTTTACTACGCGCAGCGGCCGGCATTGCAGCGGGGCGGGCGGGAGCCGATCGGCAATGGCGACAACCTGTTCTACAACCGGCCGGATGGTTGGGACCCGCTGGGCGTCGGGATGAAGAACGATCAAGTGCTGCCGGTGGACTGGGACGGGGATGGGCGGGTCGATATTCTCCAGCGCAATATCTACTCGGCGACCTTTGGCCAGCCTTATTGGGGGCTGTACTTCTGGCGGAATATCGGGTCGAACAAGGAGCCCCGGTTTGACCGCTACATCCGGCTGCGGGTGGGCGACCGGTTTATTGACGACTTCTATGCGTCCTATCAGGTGGCCGATTGGGATCGCGATGGGTTCCTGGATGTTCTTTGCGGCGTGGGGGCGGGGAAGGAACGCGGGCGCTTGAAGGTGTATCGGAATACCGGGCGACGGGATTCGCAGTCTCTGCCTATTTTGGAGACTGGTCCGGAAATCCGGCGGGAGGGCGGGGCGGAGCTGACTTATGGGATGCGGCTGTTGGGCGATGAACTGTTCACGCTGAAGGTCCATGTGCAGTACTTTCCGACGCAGGAGACGAACTTCGCCCTGTTCCGGCATCGCCTGGTGGATGGCGCGTTTGCGGATGGAGTTGCGGTGCCGTTGGGACGGAAGGTGCAGTATGACGAGTGGCCGTCGGACCGTTTGGATGTGAATGGGGATGGGGTGCCGGACTGGATCGGGTCGACGCGGGGGCCTGGGAATGGCCCGTTGAAGACTTGTATTGTGGCTTGGGTGGGGGACCGGCCGGCGGAGTGCCTGATCGATACGACACCGGAGGGGTTTGCGATTCCGCTGGCGGCGGCGCCGTGGCCGGGACTATTTGTGAGCCACCAGGGAAGCTGGATGCGCTGGTTTGTGCCGCAGGGGAAGCGGTGGGTGGACCGGGGCTTGCTGCAGGCTCACGGGATGCCGGTTTCCTCCGGCGGATACAACGGCCTGGATGCGGCGGATTGGGATGGCGATGGCGACGTCGATTTGATTGCCGGTAACGAGACCGGGTTTGTGCACCTGATTGAGAATATTTCGACGCCGAAGCGAACGCAGTTCAAGACGGGCCGGATTTTGAATGGGAATGTCTATGCGGCACGGTGGCAGTTCATTACCGATGAGGATCCGGAGCGGCCGTTCGGGCAGGCCAAGCCGGCGGTGGTGGATTGGGATGGGGACGGGGACCTGGACGTGTTGGTCGGGAACAACAGCAATCGGATCGCCTACTTCGAGAGGGTTGGTTCAGGCTTCCGGCCGATGGTTCCGCTGCGGCATGACGGCGGGGAGCGGTTCAGTTTCCGTGCGCGGCCGGCACCTGTCGATTGGAATCGGGATGGTTTGATGGACTTGATTGCGGGTACGTCGAGTGGAAAAGATCGCAACGATGGGCCGGATATCGGGATGTCGGTATATCTGCGGTACCGCGATGCGGCGGGCGCGCTGAAGCTTCGCGGGCCGGAGCCGCTTCGATTGGTGGATGGTTCACCGATTCGTACTCCGATTCCCTACCATCACGGATACACGGCGGTGGACTGGGATGGGGATGGCGACGTGGATGTTTTCGCGTGCGAGAAGTCCCATGTGGTGCTGTACCGGAATGAGGGCGGACGGTTCCGGCGGGAGCCCGTGTTGTTCTATGGCCGGCCGTTGTCGGTGAGTCATCACGAGACGAGTGTGGTGGCGGTGGATTGGGACAAGGATGGACGGCTGGATCTGTTGCTGGGGGGCGAGTCGGGACGGGTTTACTACTTTCACCGTTCGACGCTCGAGGCGGCCGCGGTGCCGGAGGTTCGCGTGGGCCCGGTGGAGAAACGGCCGGGATGAGTATTTGCGAGACCGGTTCGCGCTGGTGGGATTGAGGATACTCTTCGATGTCGCGTGCTGGAATGATCGCTGCCGGAATCTACTTTGTGATTGCCCTTGCGATTATCGTGTGGGACGAGACGGCTTCGACTGGCGGAGGATGGATCTCATTGAAGCATATGGGCGCGATGCTGGCGACGTTTCCGGCGTCGGCGCCGTTGTCGATGATTGGGCTCAATTTGAATTTCGATAGCAAAATGACCATCGCGGCGTTGCTGGCGGCGAGTACGGCGATCGTTTACCGGGTGGTGTCGCTGATCGCTTGGTTTTTTACTTCGCGGTAGCTGGGGACACGGCTTGCCGCCAAGGCGGATGATCGCGGCGTTCATTCGGTGTATATTTGGCGCATGAAAAAGTTAAAACCAGACAAGCCCACCGACTTGAAAATAGATCGTAAACGTGAACCACGCGTCCCTGGAGTGGGCAAAGGCCCGAAGCCTGGGCCGGCTCCCCAATTTAGAAATGGGGCTCCAGCAACGGGAGATCGATGCCGGGACTGCGTCGTGGTTTCGCTCAACCTCGCCACCTCGGGCGCGCCTTCCATAACCGAACTGCAGGATGGCGGACGGGTTGGCTATGTAACCGTTAAAGAAAACGAACCGGCCCTGACGATAAAGGCTAATACGCGGCCGCCAAATTGTCCCTGCAAATGGTCACTGGTGGGCATCGAGTATGTCGAGGTACTCACGGGAGCGGCTGCGCAGCTCAAGCGGCGAAACTTTCAATTCCATCAATTGATTGAAACGATCACCATCAATCCGGCTAACCCGCAGAATCCCTATATTACGGTGAACAATTGCACTCTGACTATAAATATCAAGAGCCTGAATGACGACCTGCGCCGCGGAATTAATACCGGACGCCCGCCATTTTCACAAGGCGTGGTGGTTCGCCTCGGCGTGAGAGTGAAGTGTGGAACGAAGGCGGTTCAACTGATCATCAACGTGGCTGACGCTTAGATCGCGTTGCCGGGCGCTACTTGGCAGCCGCTTTGCGCTTTTCGGTGTCGGCGGCGGTTAGTTTCCGCAGAAGTTCGATGGTCGCTTTTGGGGCTTCGAATTCCGCTTCTTCAAGCGGCGTGCGGCCGAAGCGGTCGCGGACGGTGAGGTCGGCTCCGTGATCGACCAGGTACTGGATGATGTCGAGGGCTCCGAAGCGCGTTGCGGTGTGAATCGGATTGGGGGCAAAGCCGCCCGCTCGCCTCTCGTTTACGTCCGAGCCTAGTTCCACCATGAACTTTACGGCGTTCAGGTTGCGGCTTCCGGTCGCCAGGAGCAGGCCGCCCGCGCCGTCTGGGGTTTTCGCTTTGGGGTCGGCTCCGAGGGCGATCAGTTCCTTCATCATGGCCAGGTTGCCACTTTCGGCGGCGGTGAGGAAGGGTGTCATGCCGGCCGAACTCCGGAAGGGGCTGGCGGGGGCTCCTGGCGGCTGAGTGGTGCGGGCGTGGATGTCGGCGCCTTTGGCTACCATTTCTTTGACGAGCTCGATTTTGCCCTGGCGGACGGCTTCATGGAGCGGGGTGCCGCCATTTTTGTCGCGGCCGTTGATGTCGGCTCCGTGGGCGAGCAGGAGTTTGGTGACGGGCTCGTAGCCGCGGCTGAGCGCGATCTGAAAGGCTGTGCTGCCGTCGGATGTTTTGTACAGCGGATCGGCCTTGGCGGCGATCAGGGCCTGCATGGCGGCGAGGTCGCCGCGCTGGGCGGCGAAGAGGACGGGGGTGAAGCCGCCGGTGGATACCGCGTTGACATTGGCTCCGGCTTCGATCAGGGACTTGGCGATGGCGGTGCGGCCTTCAGAGATGGCCCACATGAGCGGAGTCTGCTTCATGCGGCTTTCGGCGACGTCGGCCTTGGCGCCGTTTGCCAGGAGTAGTTTCACCAGCTCGGCGTTGCCGGCTTCGACGGCGGACATAATAGGCGTCTCGCCATTCCACTTCGTGGCGTTGGGGTTGGCTTTGGCTTCGAGCAGGATTTTTGAAGTCGCCAGGTCGCCGTTGGTGCAGGCGAGGGAAAGAGGCGTTTCGCCGTTCTCGTCGGCCTTGTTGACGTCGGCTCCGGCGGCGATAAGAGCGGCCAGAATTTCGGCGTCGTCACGGCCGGCGGCCCAGAGGATGGGCGTCGTGCCGTCGGGGCGGGCGGCATTGACGTCGGCGCCGCTTTTGATGAGAGCCAGAACCGTTCGTTGGTCCCGCTTCTGGACGGCATCGAGAAGCCGCATTTCGGCGCCGAGTAGAGTCCATGCCAGCAGGGGAAATGAGAGCCAGCGCATACCCTGAATGATATAGTGTTTCCAGGCAACGGGGAATCATCGTCCGAGACAATCGCTCACATAAATGGTCCAAAAATACTTCTGGTTGATGGCAGCAAGCGCGGTGCTATTCGGGCAGGCGGCGTCCATGTCTCCGCAGACCATTCTTTCGAGCTATTGCCAGGGTTGCCATAACGAATCGAACCGGTCGGGCGGTGTATCGGTTGAAGGCCTGAAGGCCAGTGCGGTGGGCGAGGCGGGAATGACGTGGGAAAAGATCCTCCGGAAGGTACGCACGGGCGAGATGCCTCCATTGGGACTGCCGAGGCCGAAGGCGGCGGATACGGCTTCGTTCGTTTCGTGGCTGGAGAAAGAACTGGATACGCATGCGACGGCCAAGCGGAATCCGGGTACGCCGATGGTGCACCGGTTGAACCGTGCGGAGTATTCGAATTCGATTCGCGATTTGCTGGGCCTTCGATTGGACCATGCGGCGAGCCTGCCTGCCGATGACGCGGGCTATGGATTTGACAATATCGGCAGCGTGCTGACGGTGTCGCCGCTGTTGATGGAGAAGTATATGACCACGGCGCGGCGCGTGAGCCGACTGGCGGTTGGGACTGTTAAGGCGAGTCCGGCTATTGAGCGGTTCAACCCGGGGAAGGGTCCGGCCCTGGATGCCAGCGATGAATTGCCGCTGAATCTGCGCGGCGGGTTGCTGCTGAAGTATTACTTTCCGGTGGATGCGGAGTATTCGTTGATGGTGCGGGTGCGCGGTGTTCCCGCGGCAAAGGCACCGCCGCCGAAGCTGGATGTGCGGATCGACGGTGTGCGGACGAAGCTGCACGATGTGATCATCGACACGAACGAAGAGGCGCAGATTACAAGGAATTATGAACTGCGGCTACCGATTACGGCGGGGCTCCATTCGATAGGCGCTTCGTTCCTGGCGGAGACGTTGAAGCAGGAAGTTGGCGTTGTTGTGCGAAACCGGTTTGGCGGAGGCGGCGGACCGCCGCCGGGCGTATCGGTGGAGTATTTGCAGGTTGGCGGACCCTTTAATGTGTCCGGTCCGGGCGACACCGAGAGCCGGAAGGCGATTTTTGTTTGCCGTCCGGCGAAGGGTCAATTGGAAACGCCGTGTGCGCGGCGGATTCTGACAGGCCTGGCGCGGAAGGCATACCGGCGTCCGGTAACAGCGGCCGATATTACGCCGCTGATGAACCTTTTCGCGACTGGCCGGAAGGACGGCGGGTCCTTCGACAGCGGCATTGAAATGGCGCTGAAAGCGGTGTTGGTGAGCCCGAGCTTCCTGTTCCGCGTGGAGCGGGATGCGGCGCCCGGTGTGCATGCTGTTAGCGATCTGGAGCTGGCTTCGCGGCTGTCGTTCTTCCTTTGGAGCAGCATTCCGGATGAAGAGCTACTGCGATTGGCCGAGCAGAACAAGCTGCGCGCGGCACTGCCGGCGCAGGTTCGGCGGATGCTGGCCGATGCGAAGGCGAAGTCGCTGGTTGAGAATTTTGCCGGGCAGTGGCTGCAGTTGCGGAACATTCCAAGCTGGCGGCCGGATCCGGAAAAGTATCCGCAGTTTGACGATGCGTTGCGGACGGCGATGCAGCGGGAAACGGAACTGTTCTTCGAGTACATCGTGCGGGAAGACCGGAATGTACTGGACTTCATTAGTGCCGACTACTCGTTCCTGAATGAACGGCTGGCGCGGCATTACGGCGTGCAGGGCGTGAAGGGAACGTACTTCCGGAAGGTCACGCTGAACGGGGAAGAGCGGGGCGGGGTGATGACGCATGGGAGCGTGTTGACGGTGTCGTCTTATCCTACGCGGACTTCGCCGGTGTTGCGTGGGAAATGGATTCTGGAGAACATTCTGGCCACGCCGCCACCACCGCCGCCGGCGGGTGTGCCGGATTTGGCGGAGAAGGCGGCCAATTCGGCCAAAGACCTGCGGGCGGCGTTGGAGAAGCATAGGGCCAGCGCGGGGTGTGCGTCGTGCCATTCGCGACTGGATCCGCTGGGGTTTGCGCTGGAGAATTTTGACGCAATCGGCAAGTTCCGGGCGATGGAGGATGGGGCGAAGGTGGACGCGTCCGGGTCGCTGCCGGGCGGCATCAACTTCGAGGGTCCGGCGGGGTTGAAGAAGGTGCTGATGGAGCGCCAGAACTACTTTGTAGAGTGTATTTCGGAGAAGCTGCTGACCTATGCGCTTGGCCGTGGATTGGAACATTACGACCTGCCGGTGGTGCGCCAGGTGAGGCGCGAAGCGGCGGCGAAGGATAACCGTTTTTCAGAGTTGGTTTTGGCGATTGCGAATAGCGTACCATTCCAAATGAGGAGATCCCCCGAGCGATGATCATTACCAAGAAATCCCTATCGCGCCGCGCTCTGTTGCGCGGTTTCGGCACCGCCGTTGCGCTGCCGTTGCTGGATTCGATGTCGCCGGCGCTTGCGGCTGCCAAGAAACAACCGGTACGGATGGCGTTCCTCTATGTTCCGAACGGCATCATCATGAAGGACTGGACGCCGGCGGGCGAGGGCGCGGGATATACGCTTTCGAAGACGCTGGAACCGTTAGCGGCGCACCGCGAACGGATGCTGGTGCTTTCCGGACTGGATCAATACAACGGGCAGTCGCTGGGCGATGGCGCCGGCGACCATGCGCGCGCCGGCGCGAGCTGGCTGACGGGCGTGCATCCCAAGAAGACGCAGGGCGCCGATATTCTCGCCGGAATTTCGGCCGATCAGGTGGCGGCGAAAGAGATCGGGAAGTTGACGACGCTGCCTTCGCTGGAATTGGGGCTGGAAGATAACAAGCTGGTGGGCGGGTGCGACTCCGGGTATAGCTGCGCCTATAGCAACACGGTTTGCTGGGCTTCGCCGACGACGCCGCTGCCGCCGGAGATCAATCCGCGGTCGGTGTTTGAGCGGCTGTTTGGCGACGGCGAAACGACCGATCCGGCGGCGCGGGCACTGCTGGCCAAGCAGGACCGGAGCATCCTGGACTTCGTCCGTGCCGATGCGGCGCGTATGGGCATGGGATTGGGCGCGGGTGACAAGCGGAAGCTCAGCGAGTACTTGGACGCGGTGCGGGAGATTGAAGTCCGAATACAGAAACTGGAGAAGCAGGATCCGAACGCCGTGGCGTTGCCGGCGATGGACCGTCCGGGCGGCATTCCGCCGACCTTTGAAGAGCACATTAACCTGATGTTCGACCTGATGAAGATTGCCTTCCAGGCCGATTTGACGCGGGTGATTACGCTCATGATCGGACGCGAGGGCGGCAACCGGACCTATCGAAATATCGGCGTTCCGGATGCGCATCACGGGTTGTCGCATCACTTCAACGATGAGTCGAAGATTTCGCGGCTGCAGAAGATCGACCAGCATCATGTGGCGCAGCTGGCGGCGTTCCTGACGAAGCTGCAGGCGGCCAAGGATGGGGATGGGACGCTGCTGGATAACTCGATGATCATGTACGGCAGCAGCTTGAGCGATGGCAACCGGCATGAGCATCTGGACCTGCCGGCGATTCTGGCGGGCGGCGGCGGCGGCCGGATTCACGGCGGGCGGCATGTGCGCTACAAGAAGGGCACGCCGATGACGAACCTGTTCCTATCGATGCTGGACACGGCGGGCGTGCAGCCGGAGAAGATCGGCGACAGCACGGGCAAAGTGGAACACCTCAGCAACCTGTAATGACCAAATTACTGGCGGTTTTATTGGGTTTGGCCTGCTTCGGGCAAACGCGGGAGGAACGTGTTTCCAAGGCAGCCGATGCGTTGCGCGACAAGCTGCTGGAGACGCGCCGGGACTTTCACATGTACCCGGAGTTGTCCAATCGCGAGGTGCGCACGGCGAAGGTGATTGCCGATAAGCTGCGGGCGCTGGGGCTTGACGTGAAAACGGGCGTTGGCAAGCACGGCGTGGTGGCTGTGTTGAAGGGCGGCAAGCCGGGCGGCGTGGTGGCGTGGCGGGCGGACATGGATGCACTGCCTGTGTTCAGCATTAGCGATAAGCCGTGGAAGTCGAAGAACAACGGCGTGCATCATGCGTGCGGGCACGATGCGCACATGGCGATCGGGCTGGCTACAGCGGAACTACTGGCGGGAATGCGGGAGCAGATTGCCGGGACGGTGAAGTTTATTTTTCAGCCGGCCGAGGAGGGTGCGCCGGTAGGAGAAGAGGGCGGAGCGGCGTTGATGATCAAAGAGGGCGCGCTGGAGAATCCGCGGCCGGCGGCGATTTTCGGTTTGCACGTGTTCACACCTTATGCGGCGGGGACGGTCGGGTATTCGTCCGGTCCGGCCATGGCGTCTGCCGATACCTTTTCGATTTCGATTAAGGGGAAGCAGGTTCACGGTGCAATGCCGCATATGGGCATTGACGCCATTTCGGTGGCGGCGCAATGCATTACGTCGCTGCAGACGATTCGGAGCCGGCGAGTGGATCCGCTGGAGGGAATGGTGTTGACGATCGGCTCCATTCACGGAGGGAATCGGAGCAATATCATCACTGGGGAAGTGAAGATGGAAGGAACGCTGCGGACGTTTAGCGAGAGTGTACGGGAGAGTGTCCGGACGATGATGAAGCAGACGCTGGCGGGCTGTACGGCAGGGGCGGATGCGAGTTTCACGTTGGCGTTTGACGGTGCGCAATATCCCGTAACGTTTAACGATCCAAAGCTGACCGAGGAGAGCCTGCCGCAGATGCGGCGGGTGTTGGGTGCAGCGAATATTATTGCGACGAAGCCTACTACTGGGGCGGAGGATTTCTCGTATTACCAGAAAGTGATTCCCGGGTTCTTCTGGTTTTTGGGAGCGAAGAACGAGAAGTTGGGGATTACCGGGGCGCATCATACGCCGGAGTTCGATATCGATGAGTCGATACTGGTGACGGGGCTTAAGCTGGCTTCGAACCAGATTCTCGATTACCTCGAACGACACCCCTAGAGCCTTTGCGGTTAGATTTGTATTTTCGCTTCGCCTTGGGCGGCTTGGGTTCGGTGATGACGACCTCGGCGGGGCGCGGGGCGCGAGACACGGCTTCCTGGACGAAGCGGCGGACGAAGTGGCGTTCGAGGTCCGGGATGGAGGATAGGCGGAGGTAGCGGAGATTGACGGCCTCGCCGCGGAGGATGCAGGAGGGGTCGGGGATGTCGGCGCCGCGGTTGAAGGCGAGGCTGACCCAGGTCTTATGGACGAGGGTGTGGATGAAGGTCTGCGGGAGGGCGCCGGTGAAGGTAAAGGCCAGGGCAACGGCGTTAGGGGATTGGTAAGGGATTTCGAAGGCGCCGAGGGCTTCTTCGAGTACCATGGCACGAACGGCGAGGGCGATTTCTTGGATTTCAGGCGGGAGAGTTTGGAGGGCGGACAGATATTCGGGGGTCGGGGGTGGAATCATACTCGGATTAAAAGGAGGAAGCCAGTGTGCTTCGGGATCGATTCCAGGATATCGGGTTTCCTCCTTCCGGTGAACGGGTCAGGCGTCGAGGGCTTCGAGGATGGCGCCGGTATTGGAAAGTCCGAGGTGAGAGTAGATCTTGCCGTCGCGGAAACGGAAGAGGTGTGCGATGGGAGAGTTAACGGGAGCGCTGTTGACGGTGAGAGTGCATTCGTAGCGGCCGAAAGTGGCGATGGAATCGGGGCCCTCAAAGTAGTCGTTGATGGTGAGTTTGACGTCGCGATGTTCGGTAGCGAGAGCGGTGAAGTAAGCGATGGCGCCGGCATGGCCACGATATGTGCCGGTAAAACCGAGACGGGCCGGCCCTTCGGTTTCGAAGACGACGTCGTCGGTTAGGGTGCTGAGAATCGCGGGAACGTCTCCGCGGGAGAAGGCTTCGTAAGCAGTTTTAATGACTTCCAGGTTGGTTGGCATGCCACATTTTACGGTAAGTATTGAGAATTGGATTCACGTGTAACAAATTTCATTTTTGGGGCTCCAATGGACGAAGCGCTTGGGTTTGGTTAAAGAAGATGACGGCATCGTACAACCGTTGAATCCAGTGCTTGTGATTGTTGATTCTTGAATTCGTTTCGAGTGCCTTCGGCGCGGCCGAGCCAATGAGCCGGAAAGTGTGAGGTTCGGCGAACCACTGGACGGCCGGGCCCGAATGTGGCAAATGCCGAAGATCTACGACGGCGTCGCGCAACCCAGCCGATGCACAGAGTGCATCGAAAGTCTCCGGAGGCGCCTGGCCGACTGTGAAACGCCTTGGGGGGACGGCGCCGCGGACCGGAATATCCTTAGCGAGGAACGAACCGGCGTTGAACGCAAACCCGAGCAAAACCGTATCCTTTCCGAGCTTTTTTCGAAGATGCCATCCCATGAAGAATGCCTGCGCCGCGACGTGGCCGTTGTGTGCCCACACCATGACTTTCCCGGCGGGTCCTTCCTGATCGAGCAGACGCAAGGTGTTGTCGGCCATTCGGCTATCGCGAGCGAATCGCTGCCGCCAGAAATCAGTATCCGGTATCGAATCGTGCGTTAACTGATTCAAGACGTGATGAGATAGGTAGGATGCGATGGCCCACTCGCGGCTGGAAGTGCGGGCGATGAGGTCTGATCGATGCTCCTGGAGGATCGAAACGAGGCGTTGAGCATCCTGGATCGACGCGGGCGGAGTTGCAACTATGTCCGGGGGCAGAGCGCGTTTTAGGTATTCGACGAGTTTGGAGGAGGCAAAGGGCAACTCCGCGTCGGTGCCGTAGTACCGGAGTTTGCGAGTGTTCTTCGGGTTTGCGTTGTAGCCGCGCATCCAACGCAGGAGAGACGTGAACTCCTGCGTTCGCATGTACCAGTAACCGGACGCTACGGCGGTTTCCGGCTGACCTTCGCCGGTGAGGATATAGCGATCAATTTCGAATGCGGCGGACATGGTGGACTCGACCACTAACGCCGTGAATCCTTTCTCGGTGACTAGATATTTGAAGAGCCTGACTTTGCATTCCGTGAAGTCGCGGGTGCCGTGTGTGGCTTCCCCGGCCGCTACAACGCGCGCCTTGCCGATGATGCGGCCGAGCGGGCGAAGGTCGTCAAAGCCGGAGTCCGATTGGATGTTTTCGATGGGCCGGGCGTTGGCGCGAATCCATTGCACTGTTGACTGGCGGAGAAGAACTTCCTGGCGATCCGATTCCGCGCGCGCGGCAGGAGTGAGATGACGTGCGTTGCGCAGCCGATACTTCACACGGGAGGCTTCGATCGGGCTGATATCGATGCGATACGTTCCGGCAACGGTTGCGTCGATGTCGAGTGGCTCGGCCGCATCGACATCCTGGGGGACGAAGACCTCGCGATTGGAGTCGGGGTTCGGGCCCAGGATCTTAACGCGGAGATCCCCGGTCGTGCGGATGATGGCGATGCGAAAGTAAGCGCCCTGTTCAAGATCGATGCGGAAACGATCGACGCTGGTTGGAGATAAGTTGCGCTCGATGGAAGGTTCGCCGGGGAGCGGAGGGCTGGATTCCTCGGCGACGAGCGGGGCGGCGGCGCACAGAAGGAGTGTTCTACGGTTCAGCCGGGAAACGGGGTCGCGCATGGGTTCGAGTCTACTAAATTGTTGAAGGGAAACGATGGGATCGGCCGGACTCGAAAATTTGCTGCGTTTGGCCGAAAATTTGCGCTTGCAAAGCTCCTTGGATTCGGCTTGACAGGGCATGAAAACAGGCGCAGACTGCGGGTAGAGAAACTCAAACCGGAGGTGCTTATCGAAACGATAAATGAATTCGAGCCTTGGGTGAATGGGGCGGCAGACCGCAATTTACCGGGTAGTTTCGTGCACGGCCGGAATCGCGCATAAACATTAGCGCAGCATCTTTACAGGTTGCAAACGGCGTCCACGCGAAATGAGACGGGAGATTTTTTTGCGGAGGCCGCCCCTAACATGTTGGTTGGCGCTTCCCGGGAATTTCGTGGTAAGTGTACACGATGAGCCTGTTTAACCGTAAGCCCAAAGAGACCATATCGATCACCTATATTTCCCATGCAGGGAACAGCCGAACGGCGGCGGTGCCGTTGGGAACGTCAGTAATGGAAGGGGCCGTCAGCAACGGCATTGACGGGATTGTGGCCGAGTGCGGAGGCGCGTGCCTTTGCGCTACGTGCCATGTATACGTCGATGAAGCGTTTTTGAGCCTGTTGGAGCCGATTGCCGAGGGTGAAGAGGAGATGCTGGGGAACACCTACTCCAAGCGCCTTCCCAGCAGCCGGTTGAGTTGCCAGATTTACGTCACCAAGGCGCTGGACGGACTGATCGTGCAGACGCCCGAGGCGCAACAGTAGTGGCGGCTGGGGTCGTAATTGTTGGGGCGGGACAGGCTGGTTTTCAGTGTGCGTTTTCGTTGCGCGCCGACGGATACAGCGGGCCGGTAACGCTCATTGGCGAGGAGGACTGGCTGCCTTATCAGCGGCCGCCGCTTTCGAAGGGTTGTTTGTCGGGCCGGCAGGATCTGGACGGGATTGCGCTGCGTCCGGTGGAGTTCTACGAGAGCAACCGGATTTCGCTGCGGACGGGGGAGCGGGTGTCGGCGATTGACCGCGTGGGGATGCGGGTGGCGCTTGCAGGCGGCGGGGAGGTTCCCTATGAGCACCTCGTGCTGGCGACGGGGTGCCGAAATCGAATGCTGCCGGGGCGCGAGCGGGTGTGTTATCTGAGAACGCGGGCGGAGGCCGGGTTGTTGTTGGAGCGGCTGGAAGCGGCTTCGCGAGTGTGCGTGATTGGCGGCGGGCTGATTGGACTGGAGGTGGCCGCGGCGGCGGCATTGCACGGGCTGGAGGTGAGTGTTACCGAGGTGCAGGGACGGCTGATGGCGCGGGCGGTGGGGACCGTGATGAGCGAGTATTACCGGGCGCTGCATACGCATCACGGGGTGCGCGTCCGGTTGGGGACGCCCGAGGCCGATTGGAGTGCGGATGTCGTTGTGGCGGGGATTGGCGTCGTGCCTTCGACAGAGTTGGCCGAAGCGGCGGGGTTGGATGTGGCCAATGGGATTGTGGTGAATGAAGAGCTGCGGACGGCGGATGAGCGCTTGTTTGCGATTGGCGATTGCGCGGTGTACCCGAGCCGGTTTGCAGGCGGGATGACGCGGTTGGAATCGGTACAGAATGCGGTGGATCAAGCGCGCGCGGTGGCGGCGGCGATCTGCGGGCGGGGGAAGCCGTATGCGGCGGTGCCGTGGTTCTGGAGCGATCAGTATGAGGCCAAGCTGCAGACAGCGGGTTTGTTGGCTGGGTTTGATAGAGAAGTGGTGCGCGGGGACGTGGAAAGCGGAAAGTTTTCGGTTTGCTATTTCCGCGGCGGGCGGTTTGTGGCGATGGATTCGGTGAACCGGCCGGGGGATCACATGGCCGCGCGGAAGATGTTGGGCGGGAGGGCGGAACTGACGCCGGAGGAGGCCGGGGATTTGAGTTTCGATTTGAAGGCGGCTGCGATAGGATAGGGCTCGCTATGCGTTTCCTTTGGATGGTGGTGATGGCAGGCGTGCCGTTGGCGGCCGAGGATTGGGTGGAGTTGTTTAACGGCCGGAATCTGGACGGGTGGGTGGTGAAGATCGCCGGGCACGAGTTGGGTGACAACTATGGCGATACGTTTCGAGTGGGGAAGGACGGCGTGATCCAGGTTTCCTACGATAAGTATGAGAAGTTTGGAGCCCGGTTTTCCCACTTGTTTTATAAGAAGAAGCTGTCGTATTACCGGCTGGCGATGGAGTACCGGTTCGTGGGTGAACAGATGAAGGATGGACCGGGGTATGCACGGTTGAACAGCGGCGTGATGATTCATTCGCAGGCGCCGGAGACGATTTTGAAAGACCAGGATTGGCCGATATCGGTGGAAGCGCAGTTTTTGGGGAATGACGGGAAGCTGGCGCGGCATACGATGAACGTTTGCACGCCGGGGACGGAGATCTTTATGAACGGTGCGATGGTGAAACCGCACTGTGTGCAGTCCAATTCGAAGGTATTGAGCGGCGCGGATTGGGTGAAAGTGGAGGTAGAAGTACTAGGATCGGAAAAGGTGCGGCACAAGGTAGATGGGGAGGTGGTACTGGAGTACGAAACGCCGCAGATTGGCGGAGGGGTGGCGAACCGGTTCGATCCGGCGATCAAAGTGGACGGGAAGATTTTGAGCGAGGGTTATATCGGACTGCAAAGCGAGAGCCATCCGGTGGAGTTCCGGAATGTGCGCCTGTTGGAATTGAAGGGCTGTATGGATCCGAAGGCGGCGAATTATAGGGCGTATTACGTGGCGCGGGACGATTCGCGGTGTGTCAAGAAATAGGCAGGACTTTGGGTTGGGCGATTCCGGTACCTTTTTGTTGTTAGCGGATTTGCGGGTAGACGGCGCGCCATTGTACTAGGCCTGTATCCGATGGCTTTGTTGGGGTTTCGTTGCTAGTCTGGCGGCAGGCGAATGCGGAACAAATACTCGGAACCCGTCAAAATGCCCGGCCTCCCGAAGCCGAGGCCGGAGAAGCCGCAGCGGCCGGTTGCGCCGCCGCCCCCGGAACGAATGCGGCTGGGCTGGTCGCGTGGGATTGTGGACGAAGTGCGCGGAGTAAACCCGTTGCCCCGTATTCCGAATGTGCGATCGACGGCGGCGCTGCGGGCCCGTGCCGGGGAGCCGGTGGTGCATCAGGAAGAGCCGAAGCCCGAGCCCATTGTTGTAGCGCGGCCCTATGTTCCGGCGCCGGTGCCGAGGGTACGCGAGGTTGTGGTGAAGCGGCCTTCGTTGCTGGAGACTGCCCGAGGCGTGGTGCGGGAACTGTGGGAATCGATACCGCGCGGGTGGCAGATTTCCGACTAGGGCTGCCAGATAGTGGCACCGATGAAGCGGACGTTTTCGTTGGCGGTGTTGTAGTAGTAAACCGATACGATCTTGCCGTCCGGACGTTCGGCGGAACGGGGGTAGCCGAGATCGGTGGTGCCGCCGTCGGTGCGGAGGACGATTTCGTCGCTCCACGATTTGCCTTGATCCTTGCTGATGCGGGCGCGGATGCCAAAGGGCGGGCGGCGATAGCCGTAGATGAGCGCGAGGCGGCCATCGCGGAGCTTGAGGAGACTGGGCGGGTTGCCCGCGCCGATCTCGGGAGCGATCTTGCCTTCGGCGGTCCAGGTCTTGCCGTCGTCAGTTGAACGGTACGCTTCGATGAAACCCCTCTGGCGGATGGCGGTGTAGAGAGTCTTGGGGCCAAGGCGAAGGGAGGCGGGCATGATTGCGTATTGATCGTCGCCGGGTTCGGGCCCAATCAGGCCTTCGAGTGTCCAGGTCTTGCCGCCATCGCGCGTGCGAGTGCAGGCGACGCGGCCCTCGCGGCCGTTGGACTTGCCGAGCGTGGTGAAGAGGAACATGTCGTGTTTGCCGTTGACGATGTAGTCGGTGCGGGCGGCAGTGCCTTTGTGGCCGAAGTCGGGGAGTTTGTAGGGGCCGGACCAGGATTTGCCGCGATCGTGGGAGTAGTAGAAGCGGGAGACGCCCGGATTGCCGGTCATGCGGGCGGTGAAGGCGAAGTCTTTGTGGGTGAAGTTGATGTTGCCGGGGGAGTCGGTTAGCGCGGGGCCTTTGCCGCCGGGGTAGCTTTGGTATTTAATTTCGGCGGGAAGTTCGAGGGATGGGGGCTGCTCGATGGTCCAGGTTTCGCCGCCGTCGAGGGAGCGGGCGAGCATTTGATCGGGAGCGTGATCGCGGCTGATGGCGTGGCCCTGTTTGCGGAAGACGTAGGGTGCGGCGTCGAAGCCGGTTAAGATTTCGTTGCCCCAGGACCAGAGGCCGTGGTTGGCTGGCCAGCCGGCGAAGCGGCCGGCCTTTTCGTAGACGGTAATGTTCTTGGGCTGTTGGGCGTAAGCGGCCAGAGCGAGGAGGAAAAGTAGGAAGCGCATGTTAGTTTTTGGCGAGTTTCAGGAGTAGGAGGGCGGCCCGTTTAGATTGGCGCGGAAGGCTTTCGAGATCAACGGCTTCACCGACCGCGTGGGCTCCGGTTCCGATAGCGCCGAGGCCGGATAGGGAGTCGACGTAAGGAGCAAGGAAGGAGATGTCGCCGGCGCCGCGGAGCATGGGATCGAGTTCGCCGACTTCGGGGATGCCAGCGGCTTTAGAGGTTTCGTTGAGCAGGGCCAGGAGGCGCTTGTTGCCGGCGGTGGGGGCCATGGGCGGGTAGCCGGACTCGAAGGTCAGTTCGGCTTTGGTGCCGGGAAGGTTCTTGGCGGCGATGGCGTGCATGCGGTCCTTAATGCGGGCGACCTGTTCGGGGGAGAGGGCTCGGATTTCGCCTTTGGCGAGGGCTTCGGACGGGATGATGTTGTCTTTGCCGTTGACCGTTCCGGTACCGGAGGGATCGAATTTGGGATTGGCGCCTCCGAGCAGCATGCCGACGTTGAAGGTCATGTTGGGCTCGCGGAGAGTTTGCTGGAATTCGTTGAGGATGCGGCTGATTTCGTAGACGGCGCCGTAGCCCATGTTGTCATTGAAGATGCCGCCGGAGTGGCCGGCCTTGCCGGTAGTGCGGAGGGTCCAGCCGGTAAAACCGCGGCGGGCGGTGGAGACCATGTCTTGCGAGACATTGCGGATGCCGGTTTCGAAGCACAGGGCGGCGCGGGCGGATTTGCCGGCCTCGATGAATTCGCGGCGAGAGATGGTGATGTCGCCAGGGGCTTCTTCGTCGCCAGTGAGGAAGATGGTGATTGGAATTCCGTCGAGGCGGCCGGTTTTGTGGAGGGCTTGTAAGGCCGAGAGCATAACTACGATTCCGCCCTTCATGTCGGAAGTGCCGGGGCCGGTGGCGGTGCGGCCTTTGCGTTCGAGGCGCTGGAAGGGACTGGACGGTTCAAAGACCGTGTCCATGTGGCCGATCAGCAGGATTGGCTTGCCGGGGCCTTTCCGCGTGGCGACGAGATGGACGCCGCGGTTGATGGAGTCGAGCGGAATGAGCCTGACTTCGAAGCCGAGAGATTTGAATTCGGGTTCGAGGATGGCAGCGATGGCGCGGACGCCGGCGGGATTGAAAGTGCCGGAATTTTGATTGACGAGGCGTTCGAGGAGGGCGATGGTGGCGGGGGCGGCGTTATCGATGGCTTGGAGGACGGCGGTGTCCTGGGCGGGGAGGGCTGCGGCGGCCAGAAGTGCGAGGAGGAGGCGGGGCATTCGTTTGAGGATATCGTATGAGGTTTTTTGAACATGTTCAAAAAACGTTTGACCGGCGCCGATATCGGGCGCATAGTTGAAATTGAACATGTTCAAAAAAGAGGTCGGATGGTGAAGTTGGAGACGAGGATGGTCATTTCGGCTCCGATCGAAAAATGTTTTGATTTAGCCCGGAGCGTGGAAGTCCATTTGGCGGGCAATGTTCATTTCGGCGAACAGGCAGTGGCGGCGGGAGGCGTGACGACGGGACTGGTGGGGCTGGGCGAGCGCGTGACTTGGAGGGCGCGGCATTTTCTTGTTTGGCAGGAGCTGACTAGCGAAATTACGGCGCTCGAGCGGCCGGTGTATTTCCAGGACGCGATGATTTCCGGCGCTTTCCGAATGATGCGCCACGATCACTACTTCCGGGCGATCGATGCTGGCACGACCGAGATGGACGACGTGTTCGTTTTTGCGGCGCCGTTGGGGCCACTGGGTTGGATTGCCGAATGGCTGGTTTTGCGGCGGTATATGCGGGCACTGCTAATGGAGCGGAACGCGGCGATCAAGGAGTTCGCGGAGCGATGAAAATCGTGATTCCCGGCGGCAGCGGACAAGTGGGCGGGATTCTTGCGCGTCATTTTCGGGGCTCCGGACATTCGGTAACTGTCTTCGGCCGCAAACCTGTTCCGGCGGGTGAATTGGAAGGCGCCGATGTTTGCATTAATCTGGCAGGGCGGAGCGTGAATTGCCGGTACAATGCGGCGAATCGCCGGTTGATCTATGACTCGCGCATTGAGAGTACGCGGCGTTTGCAGACGGCGATCGAATCGCTGCGCAATCCACCGCGGTTGTGGCTGAACGCCAGCACGGCGACGATTTATCGTCATGCACTGGACCGGCCGATGGACGAGGCAACGGGGGAATTGGGCGGGAACGAGCCGGGGGCGCCGGATACCTGGAATTTTTCAATTGATGTGGCGATGGCGTGGGAAGCCGCGTTTTTCGAGCGGCCAACACCGCGTACGCGTAAGATCGCAATGCGAAGCGCGATGACGTTCAGCCCCGACCGCGACGGCGTGTTCGATGTGTTGTCGAATCTGGTGCGTTGGGGGTTAGGAGGACGGCAGGGTTCGGGGATGCAGTTTGTGTCTTGGGTTCATGAAGTGGATTTTGTTCGAGCGGTGGAGTTTCTGATTGCGCGGGACGACATCGAAGGCGCGGTTAACATCTCCACGCCCAATCCCGTACGCAATGAGGAGTTTCTGCGTGTTCTACGTAAGGCGTGGGGAATGCCGGTGGGGCTACCCGCTCCGAAATGGTTGCTGGAGATCGGTACGTTTCTGCTGCGGACCGAATCCGAACTCGTTTTGAAGAGCCGGCGCGTTGTGCCTGGACGATTGCTGGATGCCGGGTTTGCATTTCAGTTTCCCGAATGGCCGGCCGCCGCGCATGATCTGGTCCAGCGTTTGATACGATACGGCACATGAATCGACGAGACTTTGCGTTATCGGTAGCGGCGGCGGGCGGCGTGGCACCGCAAATAAAGGCGGCGAATGCTAAGACGCCGTGGTCGCCGGGGATCAAGATGGCGATCCAACTTCGCGGCGATATGACCGATGAGGATCTGCAGTTTACGAACCAGATCGGCGTCCGGTACACGGCGGTCACGGTCGACCGGAAGGACGACCGCGTCGAGAACTTTTTGAAGATCAAGGCGCGCGTGGAGTCGGCTGGGCTGCGGGTTTGGAATATCGGGCACGACGGGAACCGGAACCAGGAAGAGATTGTGCTCAATCTCCCGGGGCGGGACGCGCGGATTGAGGCTTATAAACGCTATTTGCAGAACTGCGGGAAGGCCGGGATCCGGTATGTGACCTACGCCCATATGGGCAACGGCATTTGGCATACGGACCGGGAGACAACGCGCGGGAGCGCTTCGGCGCGCGGCTATGACATGGCCAAGGGCGGGGAAGGTTTGTGGGCCGGGAAGATATTCAAGGGCCCGTTGTCGCATGGCCGGGTTTATACCGAGAGCGAGTTGTGGGATAACTACGAGTACTTCATCCGGCAGGTTGCTCCCGTCGCCGTGGAGAACAACGTGTTTATCGGGATCCATCCGGACGATCCGCCGGTGCCGATGCTCGCCGGGGTGCCGCGGCACATCTTTGGGACGTTTGAAGGTTATAAGCGGGCATTGGAGATTGCCAATTCCTCGCATGTGGGTGTGTGTTTCTGCATTGGAACATGGCTGGAGGGCGGAGACCTGATGGGCGCCGATGTGGTGACGGCGATTAAATACTTCGGTGAGCGCGGGAAGATCTGGAAAGTCCACATGCGGAACATGAGCGCGCCGCTGCCGCACTTTGTGGAGACGTTTGTCGATAACGGGTACTACGATTTGTACTCGGCGATGAAGGCGCTCAGGGAAGTGAACTTTGATGGGATTGTGATTGGGGATCATTTCCCGACAATGGTCGGCGGGCCGAAGGTGGCGGTGGCGTACACGGTGGCTTGGATTCGTTCGATGATCGACCGGGCCAATATGGAAGTGGGTCTGCGGAAGGCTTAGAAATTTCGGGAACTTTTCGGGGTTGGGGCGTATAAAGAGTTATGGCCATACGCCCTCTTTCCCTGTTGCTGCTAGCTCCGCTTGCGCTGCTCGCGCAAAAAGCATTCGACGTTGCGACGATTAAGCCGAATGCGGAGAACGATCATCGGGTGATGATCGGGTTTGCTCCCGGGGGAGGATTTAACGCCACCGGGATAAACGTTCGTTTCCTGATTATGGAGGCGTTTGGCGTGCGGGATTTCCAGATCTCCGGAGGACCGGGCTGGATGACTACGGACCGTTTCGACGTGAAAGCGAAGGCAGAGGGTTTAGGGGACCGGCCGGGCCGGGAGGTAATGCGGCCGATGCTGCAGAATCTGCTGGAAGACCGGTTTCAATTGAAGTACCACAAAGAGACGAAGGAGATGCCGATTTATGCATTGGTGGCCGGCAAGGGGCCGCACAAAATGAAGCTGTCAGAGGTACAGCAGGGCGGACCTGGCGGACCCGGCGGTCCGGGCAGAGGGATGTTTCGGATGGGGCGCGGGCAGGTGGATATGCAGGGCGCGACGACGGGGGCATTGGCGCAGATGCTTTCGCAACAACTTGGGCGGACGGTGATGGATAAGACGGGCATTACCGGGAATTTCGATGTGAAGATGAACTGGACGCCGGAGCCGGGGCAGGGAGGCGGGCCGTTTGGCGGAGCGCCGCCGCCTCCGGAAGCGGTTGCGTCGAGCGATACAAGCGGGCCGTCGATTTTCACGGCAATCCAGGAGCAGTTGGGATTGCGGCTGGAGACGCAGAAGGGGCCAGTAGAGATCATAGTGATCGATAGCGTTTCCAAGCCGTCGGAAAATTAATTCGAACATTTTAGCTAACGGATTCGTCGTATAGTAGTCTCAACTACGTGCATAGGAGATTCCAATGGCTAAACCGAAGCTGACCAGGCTGGAGTTGCAGATCATGGAGGCGCTGTGGACGCTCGGCGCCTGCTCGGTGCGGGAGATTCTGGAAGCATTTCCGGAAAAGGGGCGGCCGGCCTACACGACGGTGCAAACGACGGTTTACCGGCTGGAGGAGAAGGGGGCGCTGCGGCGGGCGAAGAAGATCAGCAATGCGTTTGTTTTTGAGGCGGTGATTTCGCGGGGGGAGGCGCAGGGACGGCTGATCGATGAACTGTTGAGTCTGTTTGGGGGTCGGACGCAACCGGTGATGGCGCATCTGGTGGAGACTGGGCGGTTGACGCTTGCCGATGTGAAGGAGACCGAGGCGCTGTTGGCGGAGATGGCGCGGAAGGAGGGATCCCGATGAACGCGGTGTTGAATCATCTATGGCAATCGACGGTATTTGCGGTGGGGGTGGCGGGGCTTTGCTGGGTGCTCCGGGGGAACCGGGCGCGCACGCGGTATTGGTTGTGGCTGGCGGCGTCGCTTAAGTTTCTGGTTCCGTTTTCGCTGTTGATGGGTGTGGGAAGGGAGTTGGCGGTGCGGCCGGCGATTGGCGTGACGACTTCGAGACCGGTGGCGATCGCGGTGGGTCCTTTGAGCGATGTATTCCTGTTTGGTCCACCCGTTGAGAGCGGATTTGCGGGATGGGTTGGATTGGCTTGGCTGGCGGGATTTGTTTTCGTGGTTTGGGGTTGGGGACGGAGTTGGTTGGAGATGGCGCGGGCGCGCAGGTCCGGGGTTGCGGTGGAATTGGATGCGCCGATTCCGGCGGTAGAGACTTCGGCAATGGTTGAACCTGGGGTTTTCGGGATCTTTCGGCCGGTACTGTTGCTGCCGCGGGGGATCGCGGGCGTGTTGACGGATGAGCAGATGAAGGCGATTGTGGCGCACGAATTGTGCCATGTGCGGAGCCGGGACAATCTGGCTGCGCTGCTGCACATGCTGGTGGAGGCTGTTTTCTGGTTCCATCCTCTGGTTTGGTTCCTGGGTGCACGGCTGGTGGAGGAGCGCGAGCGGGCTTGCGATGAGGAAGTTGTTGGATTAGGCAACCGTCCGGAGGCTTACGCGGAGGGGATTCTGCAAGTTTGCCGGTTCTATTTGCAGTCGCCGCTGCCGTGTGCGTCAGGGGTTACGGGCGCGGATTTGAAGCAGCGCGTTCTGGCGATTATGGCGAGGGGCGGTGGGCGTCGGATGACATTGTCACGACGTGTACTGGTGGCGGGTACTTTTGTGTTGGCAATGGCGCTGCCGGTGTTTGTGGGCGTTGTGCATGGGCAGGGAGCGCTGGCGTTCGATGTGGCTTCGATTCGGCCATCGGAACCGGGCCAACCGAATTCGCGGTTTAATATAGCTCCGGGCGGGGGGATTAACGTTTCGAATGTGCCGGTTCGGCGTTTGATTGAGTTCGCATATGGGCTGCGGGAGCGGCAGATCATTGGCGGGCCGGCCTGGATAGAGACGGCTGCTTACGACATCATCGCGCGCGTGGACAAGGGTGATGGGCCTGTGGATCTGCGGAACATGAGCAACAGCGATCGGGACACCATTGAGCAGAAGATTCAACGTCGAACCCAAGCGCTGCTGGAGGACCGGTTCAGGCTGGTGGTGAAGCGTGAGACGCGCGAGATGCCTTTAATGGCGCTGACGGTGTCCAAGGGCGGATTGAAGATTAAGCCGAATCCGCCGGGCGACACACGGCCGCCGGAGACGCAAATGAGGCGGGGATTGCTGCGGGTGCAGAGGGTGCCGATGATGCGGTTGGCGCAAGGGCTTTCGATGCTGCTGCAGCAGACGGTGGTCGATGAGACGGGACTCGCGGGAGAGTATGATTTTGAGCTGGCGTTTTCGCCGGAGAACAATCCGGATGCCGACGGGCCGTCGATCTTCACGGCACTGCAGGACAAGCTGGGATTGAAGTTGGAATCGAAGAAGGGACCGGTGCCGGTGATTGTAATTGAACGGGTGGAAAGGCCGTCGGAGAACTAACGGGATGATGCGGTTGTTATTGATTCTGGCGATTTGGTTGCCGTTAGTTGCGGCGGGGCACAAGGGCACGGTGACATTTGGCGGACTGCCGGTGCCTGGAGCGAGCGTTACGGCGAAGAATGGGCAAGCGGTGCACTCGACGATAACGGGCGCTAACGGCGTTTATGAGTTTCCCGACTTGGCGGATGGCAAGTGGACAGTGAGTGTGGAGATGCAGTTGTTCGCACCGTCGAGCCGGGAGGTTTCGGCGGGCGGGGAAGATGCGGTGTTTGAGTTAGAGACGGTGCCGCTGGAAAAGCGGGAAGTAACGGTGGCGGCGCCGCCGGATCCGGCGCAGAATCCGAAGAAGGCGGGGCCGGCGGCGACGAACACGAAGTCCGGTTTTCAGAAGGCGGAAGTGGCGGCGGCTAAGAATGGAGCATCCGCAACTTCACCGGCTACCTCACCGGCGCAGGTCGACCAAGAGACGGCGCAACGGGCGGCGGATGGGCTTTTGATCAATGGGAGCGTGAACAATGGCGCGTTGACGCCATTCGCGCAGTTGCCGGCGTTTGGGAATTTCCGGCGGGGTGCGCGGTCGATGTACAACGGCAGCCTGGGGATGATCTTGAACCACTCGATCTTCGATGCGCGGTCGTATTCGGTGACCGGGCAGGATACGCCGAAGCCCGATTACAGCCGGATGCAGGGGCTGTTCGCGTTTGGCGGGCCGATCAAGATTCCGAAACTGCTGCCGCGGAATGGGCCGATGTTTACGGTGAACTATGAGTGGGTACGGAATACTACGGCGATGACGCAGTCGGGCCTGGTGCCGACGGCGGCGGAGCGCATGGGAGATTTTTCTGGGTCGGCTAGGCCGCCGCGGGATCCCCTAACGGGCGTGCCGTTTCCAGGGGGCGTCATTCCGCAATCGCGTCTGAGTCCGGAGGCCCAGGCGCTGCTCCCCTTGTTCCCGGCGCCCAATTTTTCGGGCAGTTCGCGGTACAACTTTCAGACGCCGATCGTGAACGGGCTGCATCGGGATGACTTGCAGTTCCGGGCTAACAAGGCAAAGCGGAAGAACTACTTTTCGGGGAATTTCAACTGGCAGTGGACACGGACTTCGAACCCGAACTTGTATGGGTTGTTGGATACCGGGCGGACGATGGGCCTGAACACGGGAGTCAATTACCGGCGGACGATTCATCCGCGGTTCTTCGTGAATTTGGGTTTGCAGTATAGCCGTCAAAACGACCGGCTGATCCCGTTCTTTGCCGAGCGGCGGAATGTTTCTGGCGAAGCTGGCGTGGGCGGAAATGATCAGGATCCGGTGAACTGGGGGCCTCCTGGGCTGCTATTTGCGGGTGGCGTGAGCGGGTTGACGGATGGGCAGGCGTCGCACACGCGGAACCAGACGGCCGGGTATACGGCCGATGGGTTCTTTAGCCGTTCCGGGCATAACCTGACGTTTGGCGGGGTACACCGGCGGCAGCAGTTCAATCTGTTAACGCAACAGGATGCGCGGGGGACCTTTACGTTTAACGGCGCCGCGGCGGGGAATGATACCGCGGGGTTCCTGTTGGGCATTCCGGATGCGAGTTCGATCGCGTTTGGGAATGCGGACAAGTATCTGCGGGCGACGATTACCGAAGGGTTTATTAACGACGATTGGCGCGTGAATCCGGGGTTTACATTGAACTACGGTCTGCGGTGGGAGTATTGGTCGCCGTTGACGGAGAAGTACGGGCGGCTGGTGAACTTGGACGGCCAGGCGCAGCCGGTTGTGGGTGCCGAGATGGAGCCGGATCGGAATAATCTAGCGCCGCGGATTGGGTTTTCGTGGCGGCCGCTGCCGGCGTCGTCGCTGGTGGTGCGCGGCGGGTATGGCGTATATTTCGACACGTCGATCTATCAGCCGATTGCGACACAGATGGCGCAGCAGGCGCCGTTGTCGAAGAGTGTGCGCGTATCCAATTCGCGCGAAACGCCGTTGACGCTCGCGAATGGATTTCCGAGTGCGGAATCGGCGCCGACTTATGCGGTGGATCCGCGGCTGCGGGTGGGATACGCGCAAACGTGGCAGCTAACGATTCAACGGGACTTGCCGTGGGCGCTGCAAATGACGGCAGCCTATAACGGGAGCAAGGGAACGCGCGGGCAGCAGATGTTTCTGCCGAACACGTATCCGACGGGCGCGGTGGGGCCGGCGGGGTTTACGCTGCTGACCTCCAATGGCAATTCGACTCGCAATGCGGGGACGATTCAACTGCGGCGGCGGTTGCGGAGCGGGTTTACGGCGCAGGCGGCCTATACGTATGCGAAGTCGATTGATAATGCTCCGCCCGGCGGGCGGGGTCCGGTGATTGCGCAGAACTGGTTGGATTTGAGTTCGGAACGCGGGCGGTCCTCGTTCGACCAACGGCATTTGGTGACAATGATGATGCAGTACACGACGGGTATGGGGTTGCGGGGCGGGACGCTGGCTTCGGGTTGGAAAGGGCGTGCATTGAAAGAGTGGACGTTTGGTTCGCAGGTTAGCGCGGGGAGCGGACTGCCTTTGACGCCGATTTTTCCAGCCGTGATTCCGGGCACGGGTGTGACGGGGAACTGGCGTCCGGATTATACCGGGTTTTCTTTGTATGAACCCCCGCCGGGGCTGTTCCTGAATCCGGCTGCGGTGGCGGCGCCACGGGCGGGCCAGTGGGGCAACGCGGGACGTAATTCGATCGAAGGGCCGTCGCAGTTTGCGCTGACGGCGTCACTGGGGCGGACGTTCCGGTCGACGGAGCGGTTCAGCCTGGATGTGCGGATGGATGCGTCGAATGCGTTGAACAGCGTCCGGTATCCGAGTTGGAACACGATTGCGGGGAATACGCAGTTCGGACTGCCAGTGACGGCGAACCCGATGCGGACGATGCAATTAACGGTGAGGACGCGATTTTGAGACTGATTGGGCTATTGCTATCGACGGTGCTGGCGGCGCAGCAGGTGGGCCAGAATACGCAGCCGGGCGGCGCTACGGCTACGTTCCAGGCGTCGTCACAGTTGGTAATTGAAACCGTTACGGTGAAAGACAAGGACGGCAAGCCGGTGGCAGGCCTGAAGGCGGAGGATTTCACGATTACCGAAGACGGTGTGCCGCAGACGATCAAGTTTTTTGAGTTTCAGAAGATGGACGAGGCGGCGCCAGCGCCGGTGGATGCGCGGATTGAGCTGCTGCCGCGGTTGACGCGGACACAGATTGCGCCGGCGGCTCCGGGGGAGATTAAGTATCGGGACCGGCGATTGCTGGCACTCTATTTCGATTTGACGGCGATGCCGCCGGGGGATCAGTTGCGGGCGTTTAAAGCGGCGAAAGGCTTCGTGCGGTCGCAGATGACCGGGGCGGATCTGGTGGCGGTGATGGCGTTTACGAGTGGGTCCGTACAAGTGCTGCAGGACTTCACGGCCGACCGGAATCGCGTGCTGAGTGTGTTGGAGACGCTGATTGTCGGAGAGGACGAGAACGCACCCGCCGAGACTTCCGATACGGGCGCGGCTTTCGGGCAGAACGATTCGGAGTTCAACGTATTCTTCACGGACCGGCAATTGGCGGCGCTGCAGACGGCTGCGACGATGCTGGGGCGGCTGCAGGAAAAGAAGTCGCTGGTGTATTTCGCGAGCGGGCTGCGGTTGAACGGGACGAACAATCAGGCCCAACTGCATGCGACGATTAACGCCGCCATTCGTTCCGGGGTGTCCTTCTGGCCGGTGGATGCCCGAGGGCTGGTGGCGCAGGCTCCGTTGGGCGATGCGACGCGGGGCTCGTTGGGCGGGACGACGGTTTATACGGGCGCGGCGGCGACGAATACGCTGGCGAATTTGCAGCGGTCGCAGGACACGTTGTGGACGCTGGCGGCGGATACGGGCGGGAAGGCGCTGCTGGATTCGAACGATTTGGGGCAGGGGATTGTGCAGGCGCAGCGGGCGATTTCGAGTTACTACATTCTGGGTTACTACACGACCAATCCCAACCTGGACGGGAAGTTCCGGAAGATTAAGATTACTGTCAGCAGCGGGACGGCGGACTACCGGCAGGGTTATTATGCCGGGAAAGATTACTCGAAGTTCAGCGGCGCGGACAAGGAACGGCAGTTGGAAGATGCGCTGATGCAGGGAGATCCGGCAACGGAATTGACCATTGCCATGGAGATCGACTACTTCCAGTTGAACCGGGCGGAGTATTTTGTGCCTCTGGCGGTGAAAATACCGGGGAGCGAGTTGGCGCTGGCGCGGAAGGGCGGGGCGGAACATACGCGGATTGATTTTATTGGGGAAGTGAAGGACGAGTTCGGGACGACGGTGTCGAATGTCAGAGATAAAGTCGATATCAAGTTGAGCGGGGCGACGGCGGCGGAGCTTATCAAACGCCCGATTGAGTATGACTCGGGGTTTACGCTGCTGCCGGGGAAGTACAAGATCAAGTTTCTGGCGCGCGATGCGGAGACGGGGCGGATGGGGACTTTTGAAACGCAGTTTGTGATTCCGAACTTGAACAAGGAAGAGAAGCGGATTCCGATCAGTTCGGTTGTGCTGAGCAGCCAGCGCGCCGATATGCGGGAGGCGCTGTTCAACGCCGGGAAGGACAAGGGGCAGGCGCATTTTGTGAGCCCGCTGGTGCAGGATGGGATGAAGCTGATTCCTTCGGTTACGCGGGTATTTAGTAAGTCGAAGGATATGTATGTCTACTTACAGGCGTATCAGCAAGGTACGGAGCCGGCGCAGGCTTTGTCGGGGTATGTGACGTTTTATCAGGGTGGGGCGAAGGCGTTTGAGACGGCGCCGGTGGCGGTACAAGAGGCGTTGGGAAACCGGCTGCGGACGATGCCGATGAAGTTTCAGATTGATCTGGATAAGCTGCCGCCGGGGGAATATACATGCCAGGTGACGGTGCTGGATGGACAGCGGAAGAAGGCGGCGTTCTGGCAGGCGCCGGTGATGCTCATTCCGTAGTTTATTTGTTGGCTTCGGCGAGCCAGATGTTGCCGGATTTTTCCAGTAGAGCGTAAATGATGCGATCGGGGGCAACGGCAGGTCCGAACCTTGCGAATCCAGCGTTATAGGGAGAAAGGCGCGTCTCCTGGAAACGTAGCACCGCGAATGGCGATCCCTGTGGGTGTTTGTCCTTGCTGAGACGCTGTGCCCAAATGGCCATTGGGCCATCCCGCTCCGACATCCAATACAGAGTATTACCATCCGCCGACCACCACCCACGGCGGTTGAGACCCATTGATTCGGTGATGAGTATCCACTGGGACTGAGCCGGCGCTTTGCCATTTTGAATGGGAGCGACATAGAGGGGCTCCAGCAATGGACCAACAACGTGGAAACTCAGCCATTTTCCGTCGGGTGAGAGTTCTGCGCCGTGAATGCTGACAGTTGGGTGTGATATGAGTTCGCGGAGGCGTTTGGTTTCCGGATCAAGGAGGAACGTTTGGAGGGGAAGGCCTTGCCAATAAATGATGCCCTCCTTATGCCAGCCGTAAATATTTGAATTTAAGTTCGAGTTCTGGTCAAGCAGCTTGATGGTTTCTCCGCCGGACCGGTCGGTTGCATAGACGCCAGAAGTGTCGCGGTAAACGATGCGAGATCCATCCGGGGATATTTTGGCGCGCGCATAGCCGTGAAAAAGGGCAGTATCCTTTCCGGAATCGAATTCAAGGATCCGTACCTCCTCTCGACCGGGAACCTGCTGGGTATAAATCAAGAACCGGCCCGCAGAGTCGATCGAAGGCATGAATTGGCTTCCACCCGAATGGGCTAAACGAATGGGCTCCCCCTTGGACGATGCGGTATTGGAATCCAAGGCCAGCGACCATAGATGTTCCGTGGCCGACTCGGCGGCGAAAACGACCCGATTCGGCAGTCCGCTGCGAGCGCCAATCGCCCGCGAAAACCGCAGCGCTGCGGTAGATTCCATCAGTTTGCTCGCCGTTCCCGTCTTCCAGGATCCGTCGGCGAAAGGAAGAGCCCAGGCCGCACTGCCGATTGAGTAGGTGAGGAATCCAGGTACCCAATCGTCCAATTCGCCAACAACGAGAGTGCCGGTAGGGGATGCCGGGCTTCCGTCAATAGGAACTACCCAGTACTCCCGAGCCGCATCCAATGTCTTTCTCGCGTCGACGGCAAGGTACTTTCCATCGGGCGACCACACGGGGCGAATAGCCCAAGCAAGATCTGTACCGACAACCTTTCGCGGCCCGCCGCCTGCAGGTATGATGACCGTTTGAGAGGGTAGCATTGTGCCCCCGGAGGCGAAAGCTATCCACATTCCATCGGGCGAAAAACGGGGAGCGGCGGTCAAGGAGGCGAGCTTTGACACCAGACGTTCTTCCCCACCGAGAGCCGGAACTGTGTAGATGCCCCCGCCATCGCGCCGGGAAACAAATACAATCGTTCCGCTATCCGGCGAAAACGAGGGCGATAAATCATCGGCGGAGTGGCTGGTGAGACGGATAGGGCGCGCGTTGACCGTTAAAGGTTGTACCCAGATGTCCAGGTTGCCACTCTGGCGGTCGGAGGCGTAAGCGATCAACCGACCGTCGGGTGAGATTGCGGGGGTGGTGCTGAACCCGCTGTCTGCGGTGATTTGCTTCAATGAATAACTGGTCGCGACCTGGGCGGCGTGCCGTGTGCGCCAGTAGTAAAAAAACGTTCCAGTCGCCACTGCTACCGCTATCCCGGCCGCCAGAAGGACGCCAATCGCCGCCTCGCCATATCCGATACGAGACCGCTGGGCGGTGATTCTTGCCGGTTGGATTTTCCTAGACTCTGACTCTTCTCGCACCTCTTCCAGGGCGAGTTTGAGGTCGTCCATGTGCTGGTATCGCTTGTCCCGGTCCTTGCGCAGGCAGCGGCGGATGATTTTTTCGAGATCGGGCGGCACGTTTTCGACGGGCTTCGGCTCTTCCTTGAGGATGGCCGACATGGTGGAGAGCTTGGAATTTCCGGGGAAGGCGCGGCGGCCGGTGATGATTTCGTAGAGCAGGGCGCCAAAGCTGAAAATGTCCGAGCGGACGTCGACTTTCGTGCCTTCGGCCTGTTCCGGGGACATGTAGGCGACCGTGCCCATGACGGTGCCCTCTTCGGTGTCGGGGCGTTGCGTGCGAGTGTCTTCGTCGCTGGCGGAGGCACCGGATTCGGTCAGTTTGGCGAGGCCGAAATCGAGGATTTTGACCGGGCCGTCGTTGGCAACGATGATGTTGGACGGTTTGATGTCGCGGTGGATGATGCCTGCGGAATGGGCTTTGCGGAGCCCTTCGGCGATTTGAACAGCGATGCGCAGGGCTTCGTTGAGACGGATGCCTTGATGGGGGATGAGGGCGTCGAGGGTTTTGCCGTCGATGTATTCCATCACGAGACAGTCGATGCCTTCGTGTTCGAAGACGTCGTGGACGGTGACGATGTTGGGATGGTTAAGAGCGGAGGCGGCTTGGGCTTCCTGGACAAAACGCTGTTTGCGGGCGGCGTTAGAGAGCAGCTCCGCTTTAAGGACCTTGAGCGCGACAAAGCGGTTGAGGCGGGTGTCGCGGGCCTTGTAGACTTCGCCCATGCCACCTTGGCCGAGGATTGCAAGCACCTGATAGTGACTAAGTGTGCGGCCTAACATACGGGTGGATTGTTTCGTAGTGTAACAGCAATAGGGCGGCCGCTTCCGGCCCATGTGAGGACGTGATAGGATTGCCGGACCCTCATGCCAAGTCGCGCCGTCCTGTTCCCCGTGTTAGTCCTCTTCGGAATCAACATATTGAACTTCTACGACCGTCACGTGACGGGGGCGCTGGTGGAGCCGATGCGGCGGGAGTTCGGCCTGACGGATACGCAGGTGGGGTTGATGGGCAGCGCATTCATTTGGATTTACGCGATTGTGGGCGTTCCGTTGGGAATGGTGGCGGACCGTTGGAGCCGGAAGGGACTGTTGCTGGGGGGGCTGGTGGTGTGGTCGGCCATGACGGCGATGGGCGGTGTGGTGAGTTCGTTTAACGGGATGCTGGTGACGAGGCTGGGAGTGGGCGTGGGAGAAGCGGTTTGCGCGCCGACCGGCACGTCGTGGCTGGGCGACCTGTTTCCGCCGGAGAAACGCGCCCGCGTGTTGGCGCTATTCATGCTGGGCGTGCCGGTGGGCGGGGCGTTGAGTTACTTCTTCAGCGGGCCGATTGCGCAGGCGTGGGGATGGAGAATGGCGATGGTGGCGGCGGCGCTGCCGACCCTGCTTCTGGCGCCGGCGCTGGCGATGTTAAAGGAGCCGGAGCGGGGTGCTTCAGAAACAGTGAAAACCGCGGCGCCGGCAGGATCGGCGTGGGCGGTGCTAAAGATACCTACGCTGTGGTGGATCATCGCGTCGGGCGTATTTTTGAATTTCAATATGTATGCGGTTTCGACGTTCTTGCCGGCGCTGCTGAGCCGCGTGCATAGTATGACGCTGGCCGAGTCCGGGACGGCGACGGGATTGACTTACATCGTCGGCGGGGTTTGCGGCGGGTTACTAGCCGGGTATTGGGGCGACCGAATTGTGAGGAAGGGACGGAACGCGCGTTTACTGTTGGCGGCAGCGCTGACGGCGGCGGGCGCGCCGCTGGCGTATTTGGGTATTATTCAGCCGGCCGGGAGCGTGACGGCGGTGCTGGTGTTTTTGTCGCTGGCCTATGGCGCGATGAACACTTACTACGGGTTGGTCTATTCGTCGATTCAGGACATTGTGGCGCCGACGCAAAGGGGCATCACGATGGCGGTGTATTTCATGGGCATGTATCTGCTGGGAGCATCGTTCGGGCCGCTATTGACGGGCATGGTTAGCGACCATATGGCCCGGCGCGCCATGGAGACGGCGGGCGGTACGCAGATGACTGAGGCGTTCAAGGCCATGGGCTTGCAGCAGGCGATGATCCTGATTCCCGTACTGCTGGTGGCACTGGCTCTGGTGCTGTTCGCGGCGTCAAAAACGATTTCCGCCGATGTGGAGAAGCGGGAACTGGCGGCGGCTCACTCGGCGTAATAGACGTTCTTGAATGGCCAAGATTTGGCGAGCCACTCCTTCACTTCTTTGAGCACGACGGGCTGAAGCCCTTTGTCGAATTCGGCTTTCGTAACCCACATGCGGACGGCGGCATCGTGGCCTTCCTTGCGGCTGGGCGAGATGTAGACGCAGCCGAGTTCCTTCGTTCCATCGAGTGTAAGTACCGCGTAAGTGAAGCTTTTACGGGCGTTGAAACGGCCGATTTCGCCTTCCACGTCCTTGACTGCGTCGGCCATAGTGATCTTGTCATTGGGCCAGCGGGTGTTTTTAGTGAAGGTCTTCTGGAGATGCTCGATGGAGGACATGTAGGCGTCGTAGTCGTGCCTGGCGAGATCCGGGCCTAGCGGCTTCAATTGGAACGTCTCGGCGGTGTGGCCGGCAGGTACTTTAAAATCGGCGGGCACGAACTGGGCATACGCGCAGGCGGAGGCCAGCAGGAGTAAATAGCGCACGGGAATTACCTTTTCGGTTTGGGATTCCGGTGCGGACCAGGCTTGCCGGGGACCTTTCCAGAATACAACTCCTGCGGCGGAGGGTTCGAATCGGCGGGGCAGAATTGTTCGGATTCGGGGTCGCAGGGATCGGTGGGGGTGAGCGTTGGTGTTTCGCGGTAGAAGACGATCTCGAAGTCGGATTCGCCGTGGACGTAGAGGCGTGCGAACTGTCCGGCGAGAGTGTCGGTGCCGCCGGGTTCCAGGCCGAGGACTTGTGGATAGTAGCCGGGCTGGTGCTCGATTTCCGAGTTTTCGAGAATGCGCCAGGGGAAGACCCAATCCTGCGGGCGGGCGAGATCGGCATTGAAGGAGGCATAAATACCGACCTGCGGCCAGCCGGGCTTGCAGCAGGCGTGATTCATGAGGATAACGTACTTTTCGAGGAAGGTATTCCAGTGGATGGACGGGCCCCAATGGGAGTCCGTGTTCTCTTCGCTCCAAGCGGCGGAAGCGGGAAAGATGGGGGTCATGTGGCCGCCGCGGCCAGGTTCTTCCCAGGCTCCGTTGTAATATTTCCTGACGGCGGAACCGGGCTGGAAGCGATCGGAAAACGACATGCGTGCAGTGACGACGCCTTGTTCGTCGAGTTCGCCGCCGTAATTGGTGAAGAGGAAGTAGAAGTAGTTGTGGTCGCGGTCCGGGATGACGGAGAAATCGCCGTGACCGCCGGCGAAGAAACCATTTTTGGCGTCGCAGTTGGCGGGGTCGCCCGATTCGAGGACGATGCCGAGGTCCTGAACGGTCTTGCCGTTGTCGTGGGAGATCGCGGCGCCGATGCGGGGGAGGGTGAGGTCATTGCCATCGCAGACGCCGCCGGGCTCGTTGTGATACCAGAGGAAGAGAGTTCCGTCGGTGTCGCGCCAGACGGCTTCGAACCAGACCGGTTTGTGGGCGTCGGAATCGAAGTTAACGCTTTCGGTGTTACCCAGGTGGAACTGATCGGAGCCTTTGCTGCGCGTGGGGACGCCAGTTGAATGGAAGATGTGGAGTTCGCCATTGGCCCACATCGCGGCGGTATTGCCGTCGATAACTTTGGGGAGGATAACTTTGGAGGCGGGTTGCACGGCAGCGTACTGGCCGTAACATACGAGGGAGGCCAGAGCCGCGGAAAGTAGGCGAAGAGCGAGCGACATGGGCTAAAAGTACTAACACCATAGGCGAGGCCACGATGTGGTTTGGTTACGCGAACGCGGGAAACCTTTGTAAGGTAGATTGTGCGCCGCATTTTGAAGAGGCTGATTACGTATCCGCTGCTGGCTCTTGCGGGCGTGATTATATTGGCGGAAGAGGCGCTTTGGCGGCTTTCGGCGGTGGTGGCGCTGCTGGGAAAGCTGCCGTTCTTCCATTGGTTGGAGGGATGGATTCGCGGATTGCCGCCGTTGGGCGCGCTGGCGATTTTCGGACTTCCAGGGCTGGCGCTGGCGCCGATTAAACTCCTGGCGTTTTATTGGATGGCCGGCGGACATCCATATTTGGGTGTGGGGACGATTTTGACGGCGAAGGTGGCGGGGACGGCGGTGGTGGCGCGGCTGTTTCAATTAACGCAGCCGCAGTTACTAACGATCGGTTGGTTCCGGTGGGTTTTTGAGCATGTGATGCGGCTGCGGGCGGCGGCGTATGGACTGTGGGCGAACTCTGTAGTGGGGCGATGGTGGCGGCGCGAGCGGGCGAAGCATAAGGGCTGGGTGCGGCGGCGGTGGGAGGCGGCGCGTGCGTGGATGGCGAGAAAGTGATAATTGTAGACGGCATGAAATCTATTTGGATGGTATTGATGGCGTCCGTGGCGTTGTTGGCCCAGCCGCCGGCGGGCGGGCGTCCTCCGCGAGGGCCGATGGGTCCTGAGCCTATCGTGGTGAATGCGACGGAAGGGTTCGAATCGATCTTCGACGGGACGTTGAAGGGTTGGGATGGGGATCCCGATTTTTGGAGGGCCGAAGGCGGCATAATCATTGGCGAGACGACTAAGGACAAGCCGCTGAAAACGAATACATTTCTGATTTGGCGGGGCGGGGAACCGGCGGATTTTGAAATTAAGCTGGATTACCGGATGAACTCTACAAATAGCGGGTTTCAGTATCGCAGTTCGGCGCTTCCGGATGTGGGGAAGTGGGTTTTGAAGGGTTATCAGGCGGATTTTGATTTTGAGAACCGGTTTACGGGGCTGCTGTATGAGGAGCGCGGGCGGGGGTTTCTGGCGCCTCGCGGAATGGTGGCGACTTTAGAAGAGGGTAAAAAAGGCCGGCAGATTGGAATTCTGAAGACAAACGAGGAATTGAAAGCAACGATCAAGGTCAACGACTGGAACACGGTGCACGTGATTGCGCGGGGCAATGTTCTGATACACATCTTCAATGGCCAGATGATCTCGGCGTTCATCGACGATGACGCGAAGGGCCGGGCGATGAAAGGGCTGCTGGGACTGCAACTGCATGTTGGGGCGCCGATGAAGATTGAGTTCCGGAATATCTATCTGAAAAAGCTATGACCAACGAGTGGGAACTGCGAGTTCAGCTCGCCGCGGCCTACCGGTTGATCGATCATTTTGGGTGGTCCGAACTGATTTGGACTCATACGACGGTTCGTATTCCGGGGCCGGAGCACCATTTTCTGATCAACCCGTATGGCTACCGGTTTGACGAGGTTTGCGCGTCGAATCTGGTGAAGGTGGATTGGGAGGGGAATATTGTCGGGGACCCGCAGCAGGAGATTAATCCAGCCGGGTTCGTGATTCATTCGGCGATTCACATGGCGCGGCCGGATGTGCAGTGCGTGATGCACACGCACACTGTGGCGGGGATGGCGGTGGCGGCGCTGGATTGCGGGCTGCTGCCGATCAGCATGTATTCGCTCGGTTATTACGAAAGTGTCGGTTATCACGACTTCGAGGGCCCGAGCCGGGAGTTGGGGGAGCGGGAGCGGCTGGGGGAGAACCTCGGCGACAGGAACGTGTTCATCATGCGTAACCATGGGCTGCTGACTTGCGGCGACTCCGTGGCGCAGGCATTTGTGCGGATGTATCGACTGGAGCGGGCTTGCCAGGTGCAGTTGGCGGCACAAGCTACAGGAGCGGGGCTGGTAGTGCCGCCGCTACGGGTTTGCGAAATCAGCCGGGAGCGGAGCGATGACTTCCTGGGCGACAAGGGCTACAGCCGGGAGCGCAATCCGGAGTTCGCGGCGATGCTGCGGTTATTGGATAAAAAAGATCCTTCGTACAAGGAGTGACTATTGCGGGTCGCCGACATCGTAGGCGTCGGAAGCCTGGATAATCACGCGGTACTGGCCAAGATTGTTCTGCCAGTGGCGGTTGTCGTTGATGGCGAGGAACAGTTTGCCGGAGGCCGCTTGTTTGGAGGTCCAGGATTTGCCCAGGAAGAAGATTTCGCCGGATGCGCCGAAACGGCCGACCAAAGCGCCGAAGGGGTGGCCGTCGACGAGGTTGGTTTTGTAATTCGGGCCGGGCTTGGTGAGGCCGTTGGGATCGGTGGCCCAGCCGTCGGTCTCCCAGCTTAGGCGGGTGAAGCCGGACGCGGTGGCGGACGCTTTGGAAGCGGCGGAGAAAAGGATGGCGGTGTCGAAGTACTCGATCTGCGTGCTATGACGAATGGAGTGGACATCGACGCGCCGGGTGATGGATTTTTGTTGAACGGCGAAGAACCGGATTTGGCTCCAATTCAGGGGGCCGAGTTGAAACGGTTCGACCTTTGCGCGGAGGGATTCACCGGAGGCAAGGCGGATAAGGCTAAGTTCGCGGTCGAAGGTGTCGGCGTGGCTGGGTATGATGCGTTCGAATAATCGGTAGAGGGGTCGTGGTTCCTCCTGCTGAGTGTCCTTGTAAGTTTTGAGGAGCGGAGTGATGACCGGTATGCCGATGGCGGTGAGTTGCTCGACGGCGAGATCGCGGACCTTGCGGTCCGTGCCTTGGATGGCGGCAATTCCTTTGGCGATTTTTTCGGCTTCGGCTGGTGACGCGGCTTCGCCGTTGTGAACAGAGAGTATGGTGGCGAATGGAATGGAGCGCGGCTTGCCGTCGACAGTGACTTTCAGAGTGGAGACATCGACTTTGGCTTCGCTGGTGGCGCCGTCCTTGGTTTGGATGTACACGGTGGATGGCTTGGCCAGTAGGGGCAGGCAGGCGAGGACTGCAAGGAGAATGCGCATGAGCTTTCATGATATAGAATCGCCTTGATTGCCATGGGACATACAAGACGTTCTTTTCTGAAATCAATTTCGGCCGCAACGGTTTCGTTGGGCGGGATGGCCGCGGCGGGATCGAAGAGCCGGCCGAACATTGTCGTCATTCTGGCCGATGATTTGGGTTATGGCGATGTGGGGTGCTTCAACCCGGAGTCAAAGATCCTGACGCCGAATATCGACCAGGTGGCAAAGGAGGGGCTGCGGTTTGTCGATGCCCATACGCCTTGCGGTGTCTGTTCCCCGACGCGGTATGGGCTGTTGACGGGACGTTATCCGTGGCGCACGGAACTGAAGACGCAAGTGCTGTGGCCGTGGGACCGCCCGTTGATTGAGAAAGAGCGGCTGACGCTGCCGGGGATGCTGAAGCAGTACGGGTATAAGACGGCCGCGATCGGGAAGTGGCACTTGGGTTGGGAGTGGCAGACGACCGATGGGAGCCGGGTGAATTCGCAGGTGCGGGTGGGCGATCCGCAACGGGAGATCCGGGATGAGTTTGCCAAGAAAGTGCTGCTGGACAAGCCGATCGGTGGCGGGCCGACAACGCGCGGATTTGACTATTACTTCGGCGTGGATCTGCCCAATTTTCCACCGTATACGTTTATTGAGAACGATCATTTGACGGCTCCGGCCACCGTGGAGAAACCCAAGGAAATGTTCGGCTGGCCGGGGATGATGAAGCCGGGTTGGCGGTTGGAGGGCGTGCTGCCGGAGCTGACGCGGCGCGCGGTGCGATACGTCGAAGAGCGGGCGAAGGCTCCGGAGCCGTACTTTTTGTATTTGGCGCTATCGGCGCCGCATACGCCGATTGCTCCGGATGATGAGTATGTGGGCAAGAGCAAGGCAGGGAGGTATGGGGACTTTGTCCAGCAGACGGACTGGACGGTGGGGCAAGTGATGGATGCGATTCGCCGGAGCGGGTCGGCGGATAACACGATGGTGATTTTCACCAGTGACAATGGGCCTGAGAACTTGACGTATCCGGTGTTGAAGGAGTTCGATCATGCGAGCCAAGGTCCGCTGCGTGGAGCGAAGAGGATGTTGTGGGAGGGTGGGCACCGCGTGCCGTTTATTGCGTGGGGCCCGGGGCGTGTGCCGGCTGGGCAGATAGAAAAAGAAGTAATTTGCCTGACGGACATGATGGCGACTGTTGCGAACATGATGGGCCATAAACTGCCCAGTCAAGCGGCGGAGGATAGTTATGACATCGGGCCGGCACTGTTCGGGAAGAAGCGGGCTAAACCCATTCGTGAAGCCACGGTGCACCACTCGATGAACAACGAGTATGGGATTCGGCAGGGTGACTGGGTGCTGCTGGAATCAGAAAAGGACGCACACGGTGCGGCGGAGCCCGAGTGGTGGCGAGAGCGGTTCGGAATTCCGAAGCGGACGCAGGCGGGCGAGCTATTCCATTTGAAAGAAGACCTGCGGGAGAAGAAGAATTTGTACGCGCAGTATCCGGATCGAGTGAAGGAGATGCACGCGTTGTTGGAGAAGTACAAGAATGACGGGCGGAGCGTGCCGGTCAGGCGATGACTTCTTTAATAACGCGTCCACCAATGTCGGTAAGCTTCTTGTAACGCCCGGCGTGCAGATAGGTGAGGCGCTCCTGATCCAGACCCAGGAGTCTCAGAAGCGTGGCGTGGACGTCGCGCACTGGAATAGGCTCGCCGGCAGCGCGGACGGACAGTTCATCGGTTTCCCCGAATGTGGCGCCGGCTTTGACGCCTCCGCCTGCCATCCAGACGCAGAGGCCGTACTGATTGTGATCGCGGCCGGGCTTGTCGGTGACGAGGTTGTTGTCGAACGGGGTGCGGCCCATCTCGGAGGCCCAGACGACGAGCGTTTCATCGAGCAGGCCGCGGTTCTTCAAGTCTTCAAGAAGGCCCGCGACGGGTTTGTCGACTTCCTTGCAGTGCTTGGGGATTCGGCCCTTGACGTCGCCGTGGTCGTCCCATCGATCGCCTCCGGCGCCGTGTAGGGCGAGGACGTAACGCACGCCGCGTTCGACCATGCGACGAGCCAGGAGGCACTGGCGTCCAAAGGCTTCGGAGGTGGGATCGTCCAAGCCATACAGCTTGCGCGTGACTTCGGATTCCGTCTTGATGTCGACGAGCTCGGGCGCCTTAGACTGCATGCGGAACGCGAGTTCGTAGGCTGCTATGCGGGCATCGAGTTCGCTGGTGTTGCTGCGGGCGGCGCTGTGCCTGGTGTTGATCCACTGGAGGAGATCGAGCTCGTCGCGCTGTTGTTTGGGGGTGATGGATTCGGGGCGATGGAGATCAACGATGGGTGTGTCGCCATTGCGGAAGATGGTGCCCTGATAAGCGGCGGGCAGGAAGCCGTTGCCCCAGACGCCATTGCCGCCGATGGTGGCGCCGCGGGGATCGCCGAGGACGACGAAACCGGGGAGGTCCTGGTTCTCGGTGCCGAGGCCGTAGTTGACCCAGGCGCCTATTGATGCGCTACCAGGAAACTGGTTGCCGGTGAGGGTGTGATAGACCGCCGGGCCGTGGTTATTATTGTCGACTTTGATGCCATGGATAAACGCGAGGTGATCGACCTGCTTAGCCAGGTTGGGCATCAGGTCCGTGAGCCAGCGGCCGGACTGGCCGTGCTGGCGGATCGGCGCGATGGGCGGGATCACGCGGTTGGGCGCGGCGGAAAATGTGGCAATTTCGCCGACGGTGCCTTCGGCCTTCGGCATCTGCTTGCCGGCGAGTTTGACAAGCGCGGGCTTGTTCTCGAAGAGGTCCATCTGGCTGACTCCGCCTTCCATGAATAGGAAGATGCAGCGTTTGGCCTTGGCGGGCAGATGGGCCGGCTTAATCGCCAGCGGGGCCTCGGCGGCGAGCAGGTCGTTGAGCGCCAAGGAACCCAGGCCGAGCCAAGTGTTGTTTAGAAAATTGCGTCGAGAGAAGTTAGACATGGGCTACTCCACGAACAGGAACTCATTGGAATTAAGGAGCACACGGCAGAGGGCGTCGAGCGATCCGGGGAACCCAGCGAAGCGATCGGTTTCCTCGGGCGTCGGTTGCCGGTGCAAAATGCGTTGGAAAGCGGCGCGAATTTGGGCGGTCCGGGCTTCGCCGGCTTCCTTGGCTAGCAGCGCCGCTAGATGTTGGGATTCCTCCTGAACGAGGTTGCCGTTCATCAGCGACAGCGCCTGCAGGGGCGTGGTGGTTGCGCTGCGCCGATCGCAGGATTCGGAGAAAACGGGGGCATCGAAAGCAGCCATCATGGGAAGCGGCATGGAGCGTCGTTGGAACGTGTAAATCGAACGGCGGCGCATATCGGATTCGTCGGCGTTGGTTTCCCACATGAGAGCGCCGCCGCGGCCGTAGCGGGCGAAGTCGGCGAGATCGGCCGGAAGAGCAGGGAAGACGCTGGGACCGCCACGCGTGAGGTTGAGACGGTTGCTGAGATAGAGGATGCCGTCGCGGATCTCTTCCGCTTCCAGGCGTCGGCGGGAAAAGCGCGAGAAGAGCTTGTTCTCCGGGTCGTTGGCTTTCGGGTTCTCGGCCGATTGGCGGTAGGTGGCCGAGTTCATCATGAGGCGGTGCATGGCCTTGATGCTCCAACCGGACTCGATGAATTCGTGCGAGAGCCAATCGAGGAGTTCGGGGTGGGTGGGGCGATCGCCGTTGACGCCAAAGTCACTTGGCGTGGCGACGATGCCGGTGCCGAAGTGATGCTGCCAGATGCGGTTGACCATGACGCGGGCGGTGAGGGGATTGTCTTTGTTGGCGATCCATTTGGCGAGCGTGAGGCGCCAGCCGCGGGTGGGGAATTGGCGGTAGCGATCCTGCTCGATTACGGCCGGTTCTGACTTGCCGGTGATGGCGGAGGGGAACCCGGCTTCGACGGGTTCGGCGGGTTGTCGGTAGTCGCCTCGAGTGAGGACGTGTGTGGGGGCCAAGTAAGGGCCGTTGGGCGGACCGGGTACGTTCTTTACAGTTAGAGCGGTGGGCTGCCAGCGGCCGAGACGGCGGCGGTAAGTGTCGAGCTTTTCGGAGAGCTCTTTGTGACGTTCGCGCTCAGCCGGTGTGAAGATCTTGGTGGTGGAGCGGGCGATTTCACCGCGAAGCTTTTCGACGGTGAGGACTTCGAAGCGCTTGGCGATGACCTCTACATCAGCAGCCTGGAGGCGCTTGAGCATTTCGGTCTCGTAGTTATCGAGAGCCGCTTTTTCTTCGGCGTCGAGTGTGCGGTCAGCGTCTTCTTTGAGCTCGGCGTGACGGAGGCGTTCTGCTCGGGTAAACAACGTACTGTCCTTGCGGCGCATTTCCAGTCGGACATCTTCGACATTGCGGGGGCGAAGTGACGCGGCGATGCGGCGGCCATCCCGGAATTTGGGGAGGAGTTCGGCTTCGAACTTGTCGAGCTCTTTGCGGTCGGGGCCGTCCTTTAACAGAGCTTGTAGATGCTTGATCTGTGCGTCGGCCCGCTGTTCGAACTCTTCGTCCTTGTAGGGAACTTCGACGTTTTCCACTTGGATGGCGTTGAAGAATGCCTGCAGGCGATAAAAGTCCTTCTGCGGAATGGGATCGTATTTGTGATCGTGGCAGCGGGCGCAACCGACGGTGAGGCCGAGGAAGACGGAGGCGGTGGTGCTGGTGACTTCGCTCAAATAGTTCTGGCGAACTTCATCGGCGACGAGGTTGGAGCGGTCCCATGGGGCCAAGCGGAGATATCCGAGGGGGATGTGGCCCTGGATGTCGGGCGCGTAGTTGTTGCGGGTTTTCGAGTGTTCATCGCCGCCGGCCAGTTGTTTCAGGACGAAGCGATCGTAGGGCATGTCCTGGTTGAAGGCTTCGACGACCCAGTCGCGGTAACGCCATGCGTTGCCAATGGCGCCGTCGCCCTCGAGACCGGAGGTTTCGCCGTAGCGAACGAGGTCGAGCCAGTGCCGGCCCCAGCGCTCGCCGTAGCGGGGGTCGTTCAGCAAGCGTTCGATGAGGTTTTCATAGGCCTTTGGAGAATTGTCGGTTAGGAAGGCGTCGAGTTCGGCGGGGTTGGGGGGAAGGCCGATGAGATCGAAGTAGACGCGGCGGGCGAGAGTGGCTTTGGAGGCTGGCGGAGCCGGCGCGGGATTCTTGGCGAGGATGAAATTGTCGATAGCGTTGTGGGCCAGTGCCGGGTTCGAGATCGTTGGAACGGCCGGTTTTACGGGCTTCTCATACGGCCAGCGCCAATCGCTCTTGGAGACGATTTTGTCTTCGGGCAGGGCCTTGATCCAGGTTTCTACGGATGCGATTTCATCGGCGGAGAGATTGCCGCCCAGGGGCATGCGGGGAGCGAGATCCCCCTTGATCATTTGCAGGAGCGGGCTCTTTTCCGGATGACCGCCGATCACCGCGGCGCCGTGTTTCTTTCCACCTTTGCGTATAGCGGCGAGATCAGTGACGACAAATTCACTGGCTTTTGTTTTTTCGCTGTGGCATGCCAGGCACTTGGCGGTGAGCACCGACGGCAGGGGGGCGGCTTGCAGAGACACGGCAAGGCTCGCCAGAACAAGGGAACTCCACTTCCACATGCTTGAAGTATATCCCTTAATGTTGGCGCTTACGGTTCTGCTTTTTGCGTCCAGGCTGGGGAGGCTGCCAGATGCCGAATTGGAGGGTCTTGGCGGCAGCGTCGACACGATCGAGAATGACGCGAATCTTCTCCCCGATCTTGAATTCGCGGCGGGTTCGCTCGCCGATGAGCCGGCGGGCATTGTCGTGAAATTTGAACCGGTCGCCGGGGAGGGTGTCGATGGGCACCAAGCCCTCAATGAAGAGCTGTTCGAGTTCGACGAAGAGTCCGAATTTGGTGACCGAGATGATCATTGCGTCGAAGTCCTCTCCGACGCGATCGATCATGAACTGTACCTTTTTCCATTCGACGAGGTCGCGTTCGGCTTCGCCCGCGCGGCGTTCGGTGAACGAGCAATCGGTGCCGAACTCTTCCATCTGTTCTTCAGTCCAGGCGGGCGGTTCGCCATCTAGGAGGCGGCCAAGGACGCGGTGAACCATGAGGTCCGGGTATCGGCGAATGGGCGATGTGAAGTGGGTGTAGGTGTCGGCGGCGAGAGCAAAGTGGCCCTGATTTTCGTGGCTATAGCGAGCTTGTTTCAGGGAACGCAGCATGAGGTAGCTAAGGATGCGCTCTTCGGGTTTCCCTTCGATTTTGCCGATGAGTTTCTGGTAGTTTCTGGAGGTGACGTTGGCGCGTTCATCCGCCATGACGATGTCCCTTCGGACTTTGTGGCCGTCGCGCCGTTTATCAACCACACCGAATTTCTTTATCGGGAGTGCGCCAAAGGCGAGGGTGTAGCCGAACTGGGAGGCAATCTCTTCGAAGTCGTGGACTTTCTTAACGTCGGGGATTTCGTGAATGCGGTAGAGCGACGGGGCGTTGGCGTGGGCGATGTGGGCGGCCACGGCCTCGTTGGCGGCGAGCATGAACTCTTCAATGATGCGGTGGGCGATGTTGCGGACCGAACGTGCGACGCCAGTCATCAGGCCGTTGGCGTCGAATTCGATGAGCGATTCGGGAAGGTCAAAGTCGATGGAGCCGCGCTTGGTTCGCTTGCGGTTGAGGATGAGCGCCAGCTCGCGCATGTTTTCGAAGTGCGGGACCAGTTGCGCGTAAGTTTTTCGCTCCGCTTCGTCGCCTTCCAGGACCCTGTGGACCGAGGTATAGGTCATGCGTGCGGCCGAGCGAATGATCCCGCGACAAAAGGACTGGTTGACGACGTCGCCGGTGTTGTCGAGCTCCAGTTGGGCCGACATGACGAGCCGGTCTTCATTGGGCCGCAGAGAGCAGATGCCCGTGGACAGTTCGTGGGGCAACATGGGTACGGCGCGGTCCGGAAAGTAGACGCTGGTACCGCGGAAGAGCGCTTCTTTGTCGATGGCGGAACCGGGACGGACGTAGTAGCTGACGTCGGCGATGTGGACGTCGAGCCTCCAATTGCCGTTGGGGAGGCGCTCGACGTAGACGGCATCGTCGAAGTCGCGGGCGGTCTCGCCGTCGATGGTGACGATGGGGAGTTGGCGGAAGTCTTTGCGTTTCGCGATCTCCTTTTCGGGGATTTCGGCGGGGATGTCCTGTGCCTGGGCGATGGCTTCGTCAGGGAACCGATGCGGGAGATGGTGCTTGCGGATGGTGATTTCGACGTCGACGCCGAAGTCGTCCGGGTGGCCGAGGATTTCAATGACGCGGCCTACGCCGTCCTCTCCGTCGGCTGGGAATTCGAGCAGTTCGACGTTAACGATCATGCCGTCGAGGTCTTCGGCGTTTGCTACTTCAAAAGTCTTCACTCCGATGCGGTCTTCCGTTTTCGCTGGCGGGGGAAGCTCCATCCCTTCTGGGATATAGATCCATTGCTGAAGGCGGTCATCGTTGGGTTTGACCCAGTTCCCGCGGCGGCGGACGCGGAACTCACCAACGACGGTGGCGTGGGCGCGGTTGAGGATTTTGAGAATGGTGCCTTCGGCCTTGCCGTCTGGCTTGATGTATGTGACCTGGGCGAGGACGCGGTCACCGTGCATGGCTGGCGAGATGGCCGAGGGCGGGATGAAGATATCGCCGGTGAAATTGGCTGTTTTCTGGAGGGGCACGACGAACCCGAAGCCGTCGCGGTGGACCGAGAGCCGGCCGACGACGAAGTCCGCAGAGTGGGCGGCCGAGACGTAGTGCCCGTTCCGATACTCGACTAGTAAACCTTTTTCGGTCATCGACTGCAGGGCGTTTTCGAGTGCGTCGCGTTGCTCGCCGTGAGCGCCGAATTCGCGGACCAGGTTTTTGAAACTGGCCTTGGCGTGGGGAAGCCGCTTGATGCGGTCGAGGATTTCGCGGTCGGAAAGATAGAATGAAGAGTCTTGCACGTCGAGATCAGTTCCAGGATTAGTTTCCCATGGTATTCAGCAACGTCCCTATCAACATTCCCAAAGACGCCAATGTCATTTTTGGCCAATCGCATTTCATCAAGACCGTCGAGGATATTTACGAGGCGATCGTTAATACGAATCCGACGATGAAGTTTGGAGTAGCGTTTAACGAGGCATCCGGCCCCTGCTTAACGCGCAGTGACGGCAACGATCAAGAGTTGATTCAGTCGGCCGTGGAAAACCTGCAGTCGATCGGCTGCGGGCATACGTTTCTGGTGATTCTGAAGGGCGGGTTCCCGATTAATGTTCTGGGGCGGATCAAAGATGTTCCAGAGGTCGTGAATATCTTCTGCGCGACGGCCAATCCGGTGGAAGTCGTGATTGCGACTACCGGACTGGGCCGCGGCGTGATGGGCGTGATTGACGGATCGAAGCCGCGGGGCGTAGAGACGGCCGAAGATGCCGTTGAGCGCAAGGAGTTCCTGCGGAAGATCGGGTATAAGCGATGATTGCATCCGTTGCTGAATTGGAAGAGTTCATGAGCCGCCCGAGCGAGGCGGACCTTGAGGCGATGGCCGGGTTGGCTGGGGATCTGCTGATTCTAGGCGTGGGCGGAAAGATGGGGCCGACACTGGCGCTGCGTGCCCGGCGCGCCGCTCCCGCGGGCAAGCGGATCATTGCGGCGGCGCGTTTTTCGGAGGCGGGCCTTCGGGAACAGTTGGAGCAGGCCGGAATCGAATGCATCAAGGCGGATTTGCTGGACCCGGCGCAGTTGGCGGCGTTGCCGGAGGCGGCGAATGTACTTTGCATGTTTGGACGCAAGTTCGGCTCGACGGAAGATCCTACACTGACCTGGGCGATGAATGTTTTCGCGCCGGGGATGGTTTGCGAGCGTTATAAGACGTCGCGCATTGTCGCGTTTTCCAGCGGGAATGTGTATGGGTACTCGCATGTGGCGCGCGGCGGCAGCGTAGAGACCGATGACGTGTTTCCGGTCGGCGAGTATGCGTGGACGGGGTTGGGAAGGGAACGGATCTACGATTATCATTCGCGCCGGAACGGGACGCCGACGATCTTATTGCGGCTTAATTATGCGATCGACTTGCGGTACGGTGTGCTGCTCGATATTGGTACACGCGTGTTTGAACGGAAACCCGTGGATTTGGCGATGGGCGCGGCCAACGTGATTTGGCAAGGCGATGCCAATTCGGTCGCCCTTCGTTCGTTCCCGTATGCCACCGCCCCCGCGACGGTGTTGAACCTGACCGGTCCGGAGACTTTGAGCGTCCGGCGGATTGCGGAGACGATCGGTCATCATCTGGGAATCAAGCCGGAATTCACAGGCGCCGAATCGACTGATGCGTTGTTGAACAATGCGCAGCGCTGCCATCGTTTGTTCGGCTATCCGGCAGTAACTCCGGACGAAATGCTGGAATGGACGGCGGTATGGATCGCGGGCGGCGGCGCTACCCTGAACAAGCCGACACACTTTGAGGCGCGCGATGGAAAATTCTAAGGCATTGGCGCGGTTTCATGCGGGCACGGTGATACCCGCACATCCATTGGCGTTGACGGCCGAACGGAAACTGGATGAGCGAAGGCAGCGGGCCTTGACCCGATATTACCTTGACGCGGGGGCAGGCGGACTGGCTGTTGCGGTCCATACGACGCAATTCGCCATTCGCGAACAGGGATTATTCGAACCGGTGCTGCGATTGGCGCGCGAGGAGATGAAGGCAGAGAATGTAATCGCTATCTCCGGAATCTGTGGTCCGACTAAACAGGCCGAGCGCGAGGCGGCGTTGGCGCGGGATCTGGGTTATCACGCTGGGCTCTTGAGCCTCTCGGCGTTGGTGAATGCAAGCACGCGGAAGCTGATCGAACATGTGGAGGCCGTGGCGGCGATCCTTCCCGTCGTTGGTTTCTATTTGCAGCCGGCGGTCGGCGGACGCGTGCTGCCGTATGAGTTCTGGCGCCAGTTTGCCGAAGTGCCGAATGTAATTGGAATTAAGATGGCGCCGTTCAACCGTTATCAGACGATCGACGTGATACGCGCTGTCGCGGATTCTGGACGCGAAGACATTACGCTGTATACGGGCAATGACGACAATATCGTGGTGGACCTGCTGACGCCGCACCAATTCAATGGGCGGACGCTGCGAATTAAAGGCGGGCTACTGGGGCATTGGGCGGTATGGACGCGGCGAGCAGTGGGGTTGCAGGTCGAGTTGCAGACCGCTTCATTGACCGAAGATCACTTGCGGCGGGCCATTGCGGTGACCGATTCCAATGCCGCGTTTTTCGATGCGGCGAACGGTTTTCACGGCTGCATCGCGGGGCTGCATGAAGTGCTGCGGCGGCAGGGGTTGTTGGAGGGCTTGTGGTGCCTGGATCCCAATGAGGGCTTAGGTCCGGGGCAGTTGGAAGAGATCGACCGAGTGTACGCGACTTACCCGGAACTGAACGACGACGCGTTCGTCCGCGAGAACCTTGACAGGTGGTTAGAATAGAGCACATGTCAGATCAACGCCCCCTTGGTTTTAATACACGCTGCCTCCATGCAGGCTATTCCCCGCAAAGCGCCCTGAATGCGCGCGCGGTACCTATATACCAGACCACTTCATTTACGTTTAACGACTCTGAGCACGCCGCGAATCTGTTCGCGCTGAAGGAGTTCGGCAACATCTATACGCGCATCATGAACCCGACCACCGATGCGCTGGAACAGAGGGTTGCCGCGCTGGAAGGCGGCGCCGCCGCGTTGGCTCTGTCCTCCGGCCAGGCGGCGCAGTTCCTGACGATTAATAGCTTGCTGGAGCCCGGCGATCATATTGTTTCCGCCAGCACGCTGTACGGCGGGACTTACACGCAGTTCGATGTCTCGTTCCGTCGCTTAGGCTACGATGTGACGTTCGTCGATCCGGACGATCCAGAGAATTTCAAGAAGGCGATTACTCCCCGAACTCGGCTGTTATATGGCGAAACGATCTCCAATCCGCGCGGGAACATCTTGGATCTTGACGCGGTGGGGAAGATTGCGAAGGAAGCGAATATCCCGTTCGTGATCGACAACACGTTCGCCTCGCCCTATCTTTGCCGGCCGATCGAACATGGCGCGAACATCGTGGTGCATTCGCTGACGAAGTTCATGGGCGGCCACGGGAACTCGATTGGCGGCGTCATCGTGGACGGTGCAAATTTCGATTGGGGGAAGTCGGCGCACGGGCTGTTGAACAAACCATCGCCGGCGTATCACGGATTGGTATTCAGCGATCTGCCGGGCGGGTTGAATGCGATTGCGTTCATTCTGCGTGCGCGCGTGGAGGGCCTGCGGGATATGGGTCCTTGTATCAGCCCTTTCAACTCCTATCTGTTCATTCAGGGTATTGAGACGCTGGGTCCCCGCATGGACCGGCACGTAGCTAATGCACAAGCCACCGCGGAGTTCCTGGAAAGTCACGACCTGGTGAAGTGGGTAAAGTACCCGGGATTGAAGTCGAGCCCGTATCATGACCTGGCGAAGAAGTATATGCCCAAGGGCGCCGGCGCGGTGTTCAGCTTCGGTATTAAGGGCGGTGTAGACGCAGGACGGAAGTTCGTCGACAACCTGAAGATCTTCTCGCATTTGGCCAATGTCGGCGACTGCCGCAGCCTGGTGATTCAGCCGGCGGTGACTACGCATCAGCAGTTGAGCCCGGAACAGCAGGCGGCGGCCGGTGTAGAGCCGGAAATGGTCCGCTTGTCGGTTGGCATTGAAGATCTGGACGATATACTTTGGGATCTCGACCAGGCGTTGAAGGCCAGCCAGAGCTAGTACATTTATGGTTGCGCGGGCCCACGCTGCACGCGGATTTCCTGGAACATCCAGTGTTCGTCGGTTTGCACGTGGCCCGCGCGAACGTATTTGCCAAGTAGACTGCCGAAATCCTCGTCGGCGAATCTGCGAACCACGCGGGTCACCATGCCCTCCCGGTCGCCGCCGAAGATGGATGTTTCGGCGGCCAAGGTATGCGTTAACTTCTCCAACTCCGGCACGTTGTTAACGATTCCTCGAAAAATTACGGGCACAGTGGGCACGTCGAGAATAGCCGCCTGTGTCTCTACGGCGTCCCATTCCCACCATTCATTGGCCCGGTCATCACGCACGCCGAACAGGAAGAAATACCCGGGCAGCGCGGCGTAAGCGATGGAGTGAACGGCGTAACAGTACTCACCGAAGAGAGTTAGGCCTTCGTCGATCTCTGAAGACACGCGCGCATGGAGAGCCTTTGCCCAGGCGAAGCTGGGATGGGTTGGCGGACCCGAATGGCTGCGGGCGAAGATGGCGGTCCGCGTCATGGCCATATTGCTGCCGTCGAGCTTTTCGGTGATGACGATCGGCACGCCGCACAGGGCTTCCGTTGAGGTCATCCGCTTGTCGTCGCGCGTTCCGCCGGGCGACCAGGGCAGATGGAAACTGCGGGGGTATTTAGCCGACACAGTACACGACCTCATGGGCTTCGCCGGGATCCGGTACTTCCCATTTATCGAGAAGGCGATCGATGACGGCCGGCGGCACGACGCGCTGGCGCGACCGGTTTTGCGAGAAGAGCTCGGTGGCTGGGGCTTCAACGTACACCAGGCGCACGCGCGCGTGGTAATCGGCCATGAGTTGAATGACCTGTGACCGCATCGTGCGCGAGATGTTGGTCGCATTCCAGACAAAGCGCCGGCGTTGGCGCAGATATTCGCGCGCCCGCTCTTTGGCGGCTTGGACTACGATGCCTTGATTATCGGTGGGACTAACGTCCAGTTCCTCGCGCAGTTCATCGAGGGAAACGACGGGCCAATCGGGGACGTTCTCGCGGATCCATGTGTCTTTGCCGGCGCCGGGAATTCCGGACATGACGACGACTTCGGTCACAGTCGTGTCATGGGCGGCGTAGTCAATGGAGCGTTCCGGCCGCCGGAAGTACTCAAATCGCGAAAGGGCAGAAGGGAACTGGCGTGGGGCGTCCCAGCAGCCCTCTTCACGGCAGAAAGCGGAGAAAAGTTCGATGTTATCCAGGACGTGCTGGAGGTCGGCACAAACGCGGCCGCGAATGTCAGCTTCGGCCAACACGCTGAGCAGCGACGGACGCGCGACGAGGCTGTTGGCGGCGGCGAGGCGCTGTGCGTCGTCACGCTCGATGAGATAGAACGGAATCTGGTGGTAACGGATGAGCCCGCATACTTCTTCGCGGCGGGCGAAGGGCATGCCGAGTTCCCACAAAATGCGGCGGGCGCGCAATGCCCCTTTTGCCGAATGCCCTTTCGCGGTAACGCGGCCGTCCGGCTGGATTTCGGTTGTCTCGGGCTTAGCGACGTCGTGAAGAACGGCGGCAGCCCACAAGATGTCGCGTTCGGCTTCAGCGAACTTCGAAAAGCGAGCGTCCGAAGCGAGCTCTTCCAAAACCATTCCCGTGTGAATCCACACGTTGCCCTCGGCATGATGGATGGGGTCCTGCGGGCAGTCCCGCAGGGCCCGAATCCATGGGTAGTGCTGCAAAGCCGGCCACTCGCCCAACGTCATTCGTTATGATTTCGCCTGTGCCGCCGCGAACCGTTCCTGCATGATTCTTGTGAGATGCGGAACGATACCCAACATGCGCTCGATCAGCATCAGTTGGCCACGGTGGTGCATTTCGTGTTCCTTGCAGCCCATGAGCCCTTCGAGGCGGGATTTGGAGCTCTGCCCATCGGGTTGGAACACTTGAAAGGCCAGAAAGTCGTCGGTTAGACCGTCAAGAAACGATCCAAAAGTCTCGCCTTCAGAACGCAGCAGCGCCAGGACTTCGGCCTTCGTGCGCGGGGCCTGCTCTTCGGCGCCGTTCGCCATGAAGAGCGACATGAAGTCGAAGCCTTCCAAAGTAGTCAGGCCTTCGATGTTGAACGCTCGCCAGATGCGGGTCGAAACCGCGATGTGTACGAGCAAGTGCTTCACGGAGCGCACGCCTGGGGCGGGCTCAAAACCGTATTGATCCTCCGGGATCTCTTCGGCGATTTGAATGGTATTCTTGCGAACGGTGCGGAAACTTGCCGCAAGCTGTGCGGCTCCATAGGTTGACATACCTGCCAGCTTAGCGCGGTATATGCTCAAGGAAGATGACGTCGGCATTTCAATTATTGGACAACCTGACCGAAGAGATGAAGCGGACCGCCGAGGACGCATCGGTCGACGCCGTGCACGATCTGCGTGTGAGTGTCCGGCGAGCGACGGAAGCGATTCGGATCTTCGCTCCCGGGGCAAAACGTCTTCGCAGAGATATCAAGGCCGTCCGGGAACGGGCGGGGGCGGTCCGAGACCGCGATGTTACGCGACAGTTGCTGCGGCGGCGCAAGCTGCCCGCTGCAGACCCGGCGTTGATTTATTTGCAGGGACAACGCGATTTTGCGGCGGAACAGCTCCGGGCGTATTTGAAGGAAGAGCTGAAGAAGGACCATCCCAGCCGCTGGCGGCGGTGGCTGGAAGACGAGAAATGAACGTAGAAAACCTGGTGGAAGCCTTCTTCGCCGCGGGGAAGGCGGCGGCCGTGTCGACGGATCGCCAAGAGTTGCACAAGTTCAGAATCGCCGCTAAGCGCCTCCGCTACACGATAGAGATTCTGGACCCCAAGGGCGGCGGCGACTGGCTGCGCCGGTTGAAAGTGGTGCAGCGCCAGTTGGGCGATATGAACGATGCATTCGTAGCCGAGGCGTACCTTCGCGGGTTGCCCGTGCGATCGGCGGCGGCGCGGCCTTTGCCCGCCGTATTGCGGGCCAAGGCGATGCGCCATATCGCTGCGTTCCAGGCGACTTGGAGGCGGCGTTTTGGATCGCGGACGGAGAAGGCATGGCTTACCTGGGCGCGTTCGATCGCGGAATAACGCCGACGCCGGGCCGCCGCGGCAGGATGAGCTTGCCATTGACAACGCGCACGCCGTCGTAGGGATCGTTCTTGATCAGTAGGTTTCCGTCAAGATCGGCGTAGTCAATTAGCGGTGAGAGCTGCGCGGCGGCGGTGATGGCGAGCGAACTCGAGACCATGCAGCCGACCATTACTTTTAGCTTCAACGCACGGGCCATCTCGATCATGCGCTTGGCCTGATGGAGCCCGCCAGCCTTGTCCACCTTTATGTTCACTCCGTCGAAGTAGGGCGCTATGCGCGGAATGTCTTCCGGGTGCAGGCAGCACTCATCGGCGAAGATCGGCATTTCAACGCGCTTGCGAATTTCGCCGATTTCGGTAAGCATCGCCGCCGGCAGCGGTTGTTCGATCAACTCGACGCCCTGTTTCTCCAGCCATTTGATTTTCCGGACGGCTTCGTCGACGGACTTCCAACCTTCATTGGCGTCCAGGCGCAGCGGCTTCTTCGTTTCGGCCCGGACGGCCTCCATCACCTCTTCATCGTTGGCCAAGCCGACCTTCACCTTCAGGACCGGATATTCGGCCGCTTCGCGAACTTTCCGGCGAATAACGTCCGCTTTGTCGATGCCGATGGAGAAAGTAGTCACGGGCGTGGCGTTTGGATCGAGGCCCCACATGCGCCAGAGGGGCACGCCGAGACGCTTGGCCGCCCAATCGTGAAGGGCAATATCGATCGCCGCCTTCGTCGCCCAGGCGCCTTCCAACTTACTGAATACCTGGTCGAGGAGTTTGACGAATTGCGACGGGTCGGCCTGCGCGAAGAGTGGCTGCAGGCTCTCGACGATCTTGATTCCAGCGGCGGCGGATTCGTTGTAGCGCACGATTGGCGCGCCTTCGCCGATGCCGGTGATGCCGCCGCTCGCAATGCTCACACCCAGCGTTTCGCGGAAGTCGCTGGAGCTCATGACGGTGGTCCAGGTGTTGACCAGATCCAACCGCATGGAACGCGCCGAGATGGCCGTGCTGGGTGCCGCCGCCGCTAAAGCGGGAGTGAACCCGAGCGCCAAGCAATCCCGGCGTGTCATCGGACTACTGAACCGATTTGGCGCCGAACTGAGCGAAGGCGTCCTTCAGATCGTTGGAAATAGCCTCGGCGTTGCGGCCTTCGATCTGGAAACGGTGCATCATGTAGACCGGCTTACCGTCCTGGAATACGGCGAAGGCCGGGGAGGAGGGCGGATAGCCGACCAGAATCTCACGAACACGGGCAACGGCTTCCACGTCGGCGCCGGCAAAAACGGTTACGGCTTTGTCCGGCTTCACTTCCGATTCCATCAGAGCCTTCACCACGCCCGGTCGGGCCTTTCCCGCCGCGCAGCCGCAGACGCTATTGACGATCATCAGAACCGTCCCGCTGCCAGGAGCGAGCGCGGCGTCAACCTCTTCTGGGGTTCGTGTTTCTTCCACGCCATTGGCGGTGAGATCTTCTCTCATAATGGCGATCAAATGTTCGGGATAGCGCATACCTCTAATATACTGAGCTTTCATGAATCGGCGTACAATTCTCTCTCTGTTGGGTGCCTCCGCGTTGCCGTCGCAAACGATTTCCAATGTTGGCGTCGCAGCCGATTCCACGGCGCCGCGGTCGGAGGCGGGCGTCGGCGCCCTGATGCCCTGGGCGGATTCGTTGTGGGCCGTCACATACAACTCCCACACAGCACGGACGGGTACCAATTTATGGCTCTATCGCATTGACCCGGATCTAAAACTGCATCGCGTGGAACGGCACGACGGTACGCACGCCAACCGGCTGATTCATAGGGAATCGAGCCAATGCTTCATTGGGCCGTATGCTATTTCGGCCACAGGTGCCGTTCGGCCAATTTCAAGCCTGTTCGGACATCGGCTGACCTCGACCTTCCGCCATTTGAGCGATCCGGCCAACCGTGTCTACATGCTGACGATGGAGGGATTGCTGTTCGAAGTCGATGTTGCGACGTTGAAAGCTACCGAAGCGGCGAATGTGCTGACGGCGCTCAATATCAAGGCTCGGCCGCATTTTAAGGGTGGATTCACGGCGCAGGGACGCGTCGTTATCGCCAATAACGGCTTCTATCAATACGGGGACAACGATGCGGGGCTTTTCGAATACGACGGCAAAGCTTGGAATGCGCTGAGCAGGAAGCCCCACATGGATGTCGCCGCCCGGCAGGACATGGGGCAGGTGTTGTTCTGCACCGGATGGGACGAGATGTCGGTGCTGCTTTCTGTTCTGGTGGAGGGAAAGTGGCAGCGCTACCGGTTACCCAAGGCGTCACATGCATTTCAACACGCCTGGCAGACCGAGTGGATGCGCATCCGCGAAGTGGAAACGGAGCACTTCCTGATGGACATTCAGGGGATGTTTTATGAGCTGCAGCCGATTGCGTTTGAAGGCCGCATCTGGGGCGTAAAGCCGATTTGCCAGGATCTGCGGATTATTCCCGATTACACAGCCTTTCGCGGATTGCTGGCGCTGGGCGGCAACCAGACGACCGCGAACAATGACAACAATGCGCTGGGCGGACAGCCGCAATCGGGAATTTGGTTCGGCAAAACGGACGATTTGTGGAGTTGGGGCAAGCCTGCGGGATGGGGCGGTGTTTGGCGGAAGACGGCAGTGAAGGCGGGTGAGGTAAGCGAGCCTTTCCTGATGACGGGCTTCGGGAAGAAGGTCTTGCATTTGCAGCATTCCTCCGGCGGAGGAGTGCGTATCGAGGTTGATTTCCTGGGCGATGGGAGCTGGGTGAAATATGAGGATGCAAGTGTTAACGGGTACAAAGCCTTTGTATTCCCCGATGGGTTCAGCGCGCATTGGGTGCGGTTGACGGCTTTGGCGGCGGGGACGCTGACGGCTGAATTCCACTATACATGAGGGGAAGTGGTGGATTTGCACCACTCGATTAAACACGTAAGTTATTGGATCTGGATCACTTACTGGTTGGCCCCTCGCTTGCACCAGTACCAGCGGGAGAATACGAAAATGAATCGCAACACCCTCTTGGTTCTCACCTTAGCCCTCGCGGTACCTTACCAGGCGCCCGCGCAGGACGCCGAGTCCTCGTCCCGCGGTGTAGCGCGTTTGAGTTTACTGGCCGGTGAAGTTTCGGTACGTCGCGGCGATGCCGGCGAATTCGTCGCAGCGGCCATGAATGCGCCATTGCTGGGCGACGATCAAGTGCTGACCAGCGAAGGCGCACGAGCGGAAGTGCAGTTCGACTACGCCCGGTATGCACGGCTATCTGGCAATACGGAACTGCGAATGGCCGATATTGAGAATGGACGGATTCTAGTGCGGTTGGCGCGTGGCACGATGACCTTTCGGGTACTGCGCGATGCGCAATCGAATGCCGAGATCAGCACCCCTTCCATCGCCATTCGTCCGTTAAAGAAGGGCATCTATCGCATCTCCGTAATTGATGACGGAACGACGGAAGTGACCGTTCGAAACGGGGAAGCCGAGATTTTCTCGCCGAAGGGCAGCCAGAAGCTGAAATCCGGCAGGACGTTGGTTGCGCGGGGCGACTCGAGCGACCCCGAGTTCCAGTTTGTGAATGCGACGATGATGGACGACTGGGATCGTTGGAACGATACCCGCGACCGGCAGTTGGAAACATCGCGCAACTACGACTATGTAAGCCAGGATATTACCGGCGCCGAGGACCTGGATGGTCATGGCCGATGGGTGCAGACCGAAGAGTACGGCAATGTGTGGGCGCCCACCGTGGCTGCCGATTGGGCTCCTTACCGCTACGGGCGCTGGAGCTGGGTGGATTACTACGGCTGGAACTGGGTGAGCTACGACCCGTGGGGCTGGGCTCCCTACCACTACGGACGCTGGATCAACCGGCCGAGCATTGGCTGGTGCTGGTGGCCCGGACGGATGTACTCGCGGCACTATTGGAGCCCGGCGCAGGTTGGTTTCTTCGGATGGGGCGGCGGCGGATTTTCAGTAGGAATTGGGGTTGGGTTTGGCAACTGGGGTTGGGTACCGCTGGCGCCGTTTGAAACCTACTATCCCTGGTACGGCCGCGGATACTACGGTGGTTACCGGAATGGCGGCTACAACAATGTCACGATCATCAATAACACCAATATCACCAACATTTACCGGAATGCCCGGCACGATAATGGGATCACGGCCGTGGGTTCGGGGCAGTTCGGGCGCGGGTCGGTGAACAACGTTCGGTTCAATCGCGCAGACTTGGATCGCGCTTCCGTGGTGCGTGGCCAGTTGCCGCTGGTGCCGGATGCTTCGTCCCGGCGGATGAGCGACCGCGAGGTGCGGTCAGGCGACACTCGCGGCGCTACTCGTGCTGACGATCGGTTCTACGCGACCCGTCAGGCGACGAAGCTGGATCGGGTATCGTTTGACACTCAGCGCTCAGCAATTCAGGAATCGACACGCCGGAGCTTTGGCGCCGACACGTCGAATGACAGCAATCGCAGGGGCGGGGAAGTCGCCGGCGGAGGTCGTGGCGGCGACGTCAACAACGGTGGCGGACGCGGTACGGCTCGCGGAAGCGACACATCGTCGGGCCGCGCGGGCGCTACCAATTCAGGAGGTGCTGTCAACGCGGACAACTCCGACCGTGGCGGATGGCGGCGGTTCGGTGACTCGGGGAGTTCGAATCCTTCTGTTAGTCGCGGCACGGAGGGGAGCGCCGGCCGTGGATCGAGTATCGATAGTGGCGCTTCGCGTGCCCCTGCCGACACGGGCGACCGCGGAAGTTGGCGGCGGTTTGGTGATTCGACGACTAATCCCTCGGTTGATCGCAGCACTGGGCGCGGGGGCGGAGTGGATTCGTCGACGCGCAGCACCGATACAGGTTCCTGGCGGCGAATGACCGAGCCTGCAAGCCCGGGCCGGGGGAGTACCGATCGCGGGTCTGTCGACCGGGGGAGCAGCATCGATCGCGGTTCGATTGATCGCGGCAACTCCGAACGGCGCAGTGTTGATCGGAGTACGGTCGATCGCGGTGGCTCTCGCGGAAATTCGGGCTTTGATTCGGCGCCGCGGGTAACGGCTCCGCCGGTTGTCCGCGAACGCAACAGCGATTTCGGTGGCCGGGGCGGCGGCAGCGGGTTCGGCAGCAGCCGCGGCGAAAGCCGCCAGACTGCGCCGTCGGCGCCGCGGATGGAGCGATCCACGCCTTCGGCAAATCCGGGGAGTGGCGGCCGTGGCGGCGGGAACAGCGGTGGAGGGTCCCGAAGCGAAGGCTCCCGGGGCGGCGGCGGCCGGAACCGTTAATCGATACTGAGGCCGTTTACGAAAACGCGCTGAACGTTTAGATCCTTGTCGAGGATTAGAACGTCAGCGCGTTTTTCAGCTTCCAAACTACCCAAGGATCCCGCCACACCAGCGCGTTCGGCAGGGGTGAGCGAAGCCATTCGGATAATTTGTTCCAACGGCGCAGGTGTATCGCGCTTCATCACGCGAACCATCGTATCGAGTCCGACTACGCTGCTGGCCAATCCCGATCCCCGGACGAATCCAACTTTACCATCGCTTTCGAACCATGTACCGGTGTCGGCAGGGCCGAAGCGGTATCGTCCGGGCGGCATCCCGAGTGCTCGATTTGCGTCAGTAACCAGACATAACCTATTTGCTCCCTTTATCTTCCAGGCAAAACTTAACAGTTCAGGCGAAAGGTGCTGGCCATCGGCGATGACTTCCGTGGACATCTCATCGTGCGCCAGGACAAACTGTTCCATGCTGCCTCTCATCGGCGTGCCGAGCCGGGCTCGAACCGAAGCAACCGAACTCATCGCGCACCAAAAGTGATCGACGTGCCTCATGCCGACCTTATAGGCGGCATCCATTTCCGGCCAGCTCGCGTCGGAATGGCCGCAAGTTATCAAGCAACGGCGCCTTCGCGCCGATCGATAGAATTCAGAGGCTCCCGGCAGCTCAGCAGCGCACGTTGCGATTCGCACGATACCTGAAGAAAAGTACGTATCGTATTCATTAGGCGATGGTTCTCGACGTCCATCCAGAGAATGGCAACCCACTTTTCCAGCGGCGAAATAGGGGCCGTAGAGGTGGACGCCTGCGATGCGGGCGCCGTCGGAGGGCTTCCACCGCTTCGAGACTTGGGCGCATGCGGTTATCATTCGGGATATTTCTTCCCGAGAACCAGTGGTGGTCGTTGGAAATAGCGTGGTGGTCCCGCGGCGTAGGTGCGCTCGATTAGCGGTCTGAACAGCGGCGACCGTTCCATCCATGTAGTCCGCGCCATCACCGCCATGGACATGGATGTCGATGAAACCGGGTGATATGTATCCACTGCCGGCGTTGATGACGACATTGGCGTTTCGGCTGGCACGCCCCTTGGCGACGCGCACGATTCGGTCGCCTAAACATTCGACAACACCATCTTCAAGGATGCGATCCGGAAGGATAACTCGCCCGGTAATCGCGATCCGATGGGAATTGTTAGTTGACATAATATATGTTATCGGAACTCGTTTATCGCCGGGATCAAGACGGCTTGCGGACCGATTGTCACGTCCCGAACGGAGCCGCCGCGCGGAAGGCCGAACTGTTCCGAGAGGTAACGATGCTCGGCCTCGATCATGGCCGCATAGGGCTTGTAGATTGCTTCCAGGATAGTCTCGAACTCGTTTGTGAAATAGTTTTCCAGCGAGTACCAGTTTCCATCCCGGTCACAGTGCATTCCGCTGAAGTGATAGAAGATGAGCGGCTGACCGTTAACGAAAACGCCGCCGGCCGTCTGCTGAATATAGTGGCCGTTCACGTTCCAGGGGGCGAGGTTCAAACCGGGATGTCGGATGACATGAACGCCGGGGTATTGCTCGGGCCAAAAGTTCAGGTAACCCTGATTCATGAACCGGCCATCGGCAGTTGGCTCTTCTTCGCACCATTCCAGGCACTGCGCCCGCCAATCGGCGACGCACCGCAAGGCCGTTTCATCGTTTCGAAAGTAGATGCAACCGGCGTTGAAGAGGCCGTATTGGACTAAAAATTCCTTGTCCGGGCTGAAACGATGTGGGGAGAGGCCGATGGGAGCCTCCCCTGTCTCGTTCCACGCGGGCTCCGGCGAAGAGTAGAACCAGGTGTCGGCGTCGATGAAGACTACGCGAGCTCCGGGTGGCTCCGAGAGCAGCGTTGATAGTATGATGGCGGGCTTCTGCGTCGCGTAGAATGGCCAACTCTTCCGCCGATCGCGGATGGCGGCTAAATCCGGATCCGTTTCCAACAGATCGCATTGCCGCAGAATATCGATGGAATCGCCGAAGGCTTCGAGAAGAATATTCCCGCATGGTTCATCCAGTGCCCCAACCACGATCCGCGCTTGGGGCTCGTATCGGCGAAGGGAACGCAGCATGGCGATCCCTCTGGCCAAATACTGAGTATCAAAATAGGTGCAGTATCGAGTGGATTGAGGCGTCATGCTTTTGCGAGTTCACGAGACTCCAGTAGCTGTTCCAGGTCCCGGCACTTCCCTTCCAACACTTCGTGGTGCTGACGTCCCCAAAAGTCCAAGCGCCGGCGGATTGCCAATACTTCCGGCTTCAAGTCCTCCCTGGCGAGTTCGCGGAAGAAAGAGCGGGAAAGCCATGCCGATGTGGCACCCAGCCGTGGGTATTGAGCGAGGACGAGGTCGGGCGGAACTGGGAGAGAGTAATCTCCGATCCGCGCAACGCCACCAAATCCGAAACGGAGTCCGGCGTCGAGAACCGCATCGGAAACTCGACGGATCAATCCGGAGCTGACAACCTCAAAGTGGCTGGACATCCCTAGCGCCAAATGAAGATCGTTCAAGCCGACCATTACTTCGGAAACGCCATCGACCCGGAGGATTTCACGCAGATTTCGAATTCCGTCCGGAGTTTCCAGCAATAAGATGGCTACCGCACGACCATCGAGGATTCGCAGGAAAGTGTCCACCTCCCTTATCGTGTGGAACTGCGGGAGCATCATCGACTCGGCGCCGAACGCTAGAGCGGCTTCAATCTCGGCGCGGGAATGCTCGTGGATGGGATTAATGCGAATGAAAATCTCGGCGTTGGTGACATTCGCGGCGACACTCGCCAAGTCCTCCAGCCGATGAGGGGAGATTCTAGAGTCGGGGATGTGCCCCTGGCGCTGGGCCTTGCCCCAGCGTTCAATATCTATTCCAATCCTGTCAACGCCGGCATTATCGGCGGCTCGAACCGTAGCCGCGTCGGAAGAAAGGGCGGTAAAAATAAACGCCATGTCCAAGCTTCTCCGCTAATCGAGTGAATATGGGATTGCGCTGGAATCGTTTGGAAGGACCCAATCGTCTGGTTCGTCGTAATGAAATGGTTCGTCATTGACTACGACGTAGGCGGCTTCTAAACCGGTTGGATTCTTAATAGCGTGCCAAACGAGCGGCGGCACCTGGATCGCCTGGGGCCGGGAAGTACTTACGTGCACCAATTCGAATTTTTCATATGTCGGAGAATCTGCACGGCCGTCGTACAGTCCGACCCTGAGTTGCCCGCGAACGCCGATAATTACGTCCTTCTGTGCGCGATGACAGTGCCAGGAAGACGCCCCGCCCGGAAGCAACGACATATAGACAACATGCGCCGCCCGAAAATCAGGATCGAACCATTCGGGCCGAAAGCACTCGGTGAGTACCCCGCTCCTGATAGTCACGTTCCTGATCTCTTTGATAAAAACTCCCCCAATAGCCACCGGCTCAATGGGCATCCAGTCGCTCGTCACTGTAGGCTTAGCGCGGCGAGCACTCTCAATCATGTGTCGAATTCCCTACCCTTTCGATCATACAGGAATGACTATTGCCGCCGGCGGCGCTTTGGGGTTCTCGACTATCGAGCGGATGTCAGGTAACGGTCTTCAAAGGCTTTGATCTGCCGTTCGGCTTCATCCTTGGCCCAACCATAGCGTTCCTGCAGCTTGCCGGCAAGCTGGTCGCGCCGGCCTTGCACCACGTCGAAATCGTCGTCAGTGAGTTTGCCCCACTGTTCCAACATCTTCCCTTGGAATTGCTTCCAATTGCCCGCCAGAATATCGTTGTTCATTTTCGATTCTCCTATTTGTTTTCGGTGGCCGCTCGTCCCTGAGCGGCACAACTGTGAGTGCAACTGGGAGCCCAAACGGAACGGAACGCACGAGTATTTACAGAGAGGCGTCCGGCAAACGAATGGCGGCTTATTTGCATGAACCAAGCTGTCACCCGACGTCCCGGCGGACTGCGGGCCTGCAGAAAGGAAAACCATGCGACTCAGCTTTCTGGCGATCCTCGCCATTTCCCCAATGTTCGCTAATGATGACGACTCGGTGAAACGGCTCAACGAAGCCACTGCCGTTTTGACGGAGGTGATGGGTGCGCCTGACAAGGGCATCCCAGAAGATCTGCTTCAACGGGCACACTGCATCGTAATTGTCCCTAACCTAAAGACCGCCGCCTTTCTGGTTGGCGGAAAATTCGGTAAGGGCTACATCTCCTGCCGAAACAAAGACCACACCGGCTGGACCGCTCCTGGAACCGTCCGGATCGAAGGCGGCAGCGTAGGCTTCCAGATTGGCGGCTCTGAGACTGATCTGGTGATGCTGGTGATGAATACCCGCGGCGCCGACAAGTTGCTGTCCAGCAAGTTCACACTTGGGGGCGAAGGTTCCGTGGCGGCCGGCCCGGTTGGACGCACGGCCACAGCGCAGACCGATGCGCAGATGCATGCGGAGATTCTCTCCTGGTCCCGATCACAAGGTCTGTTCGCGGGTCTGTCGTTGCAGGGAGCCACTTTGCGGCAGGATTTGGGCGACAATGCGGAACTCTACGGCAAGCGCCTTGAGAATCGCGAAATTGTCAATGGAGCAGTAAAGGTCCCTGCCGCGGCGTCCGCACTGATCAGCCAGCTCAACAAGTACTCTTGGCACGAAAAACGGTCGTCCCGATAAGTATAAAGATTCTAAGCACACGGCGCATGTTGTTACCAGCATGCGCCATTTTTTGGCCATGTACTTGCACTGAAAGATAACGTTGAACTACTCGGCACGCCGAGCACACAAAGGAGAGTAACTGCAATGCTTCATTACACGCTGGTGTTTCTCGTGATAGCGCTGATTGCCGGGATATTCGGGTTCGGGTCCGTGGCATCCACTTCCGTTGACATCGCCAAGATCCTGTTTTTCATCTTTCTGGTTTTGACCGTCGTCAGTTTCTTGTTTGGCCGCCGCGCCAATCCCTGACCACCGCAAGGGGAATATACTCGCGGCGCCGGTAGAAGGCGCCGCTTTTGCGTTATAGGAGACGGCTTTTACTCGTTCTACCTGTGTTTCGGCCAGGACTCGTTTTTCGGCTCCCGGAAACCGGCAACTCCCAAAACCACCGTCAAGAGACCGAGCAAGGCCATTCCGGCCCATTGGGAAGGAGATTCAATCGATTGGCGAGTGGACAAAGGCCTCGATACTGGTACGGGAACGGGCTGGCTTGACGCGCCATTGCTGGTGAAAAGCAATGCCGTGACGGCCGGATCCTCGGTCGGAGCCGGCGTCGGCCAGGCGCTGAACAGGGAGAGACAGTAGGAGAAGAACATAACCGCAACCAAGCCGCGCGCGCGCATACTCAGCAGTCCTCTGCAGTTGCGCTGCCAAAATTCCAAGCTTCAAGAAAAACCTCAATTTGTTTAGTATTTTTGTAGAAATGCCGCTGTGTGCAGCCGGGGCGGGACGAAGTTTCTACACCATATAGGAAGGTTTTTCTTTCGTTCCATTTGGCAATCTTCTTGCACTGACATGAGTCATGAAGACTTTCCCAAACCAAAAGAAACTTCTTGCTCTGGTAACGGCGGCGATGGCTGTATCCTCCATCACTGCGTACTCGCAAGCGACAGGAAACCCGCCAGCGGTGGTTTTCCGGGTAGACGTCGTTTCGCGGACAACAAAAGCCATTAATTACCACCATCGGCAAGGCTCCACGGTGGTCGCCCTGGAAGGGTCTTCATTGGCGCCGAGGGCGAAAGGCCAAGTGAAGGTCGACAGCAAGACCGGCGCCACAAAAATCGATGCGTACATCGACCGCATGCCCCCGGCGAGCTCCCTGGGCGAGGGTTACTTGACCTATGTTATGTGGGCCATTACCCCGGAAGGACGCGCGGAGAACCTTGGCGAGATCATGCTGGATGGCGACGACGCGCGCCTGCAGGCATCCACTGAGCTGCAAAGTTTCGGAATGATCGTAACAGCGGAACCTTATTACGCAGTTACTCAGCCAAGTGACTTCATTGTTGCTGAAGCCGTGGTTAAGTCCGGCGAAACAACCGGGACTATCATGCCGATCGACACAAAGTACGAATTAGTTAAGCAGGGTGGTTATCTGCAGTATCTTCTACCGGCTGACCGTGTCCGCCTGCGCGAAGCGAAGAATATTCCCCTGGACTTGATGGAGGCTCGGCAAGCGATGGCGGTTGCCCGGTCGGCCGGTGCTGAACAGTACGCCGCCGATACGATGGCGAAAGCAAAGGTCGACCTTCGAAATGCGGAAGATTATTTGCAAGCCAAGCAGGACAAGAAGAAAATTCAGACCTTGGCTCGCCACGTTACCCAGCTTGCCGAAGACGCGCGGCTGATATCGGTACAAAAAGCACGCGAGAATGCCCTGGCCGCGGAACGGGCCGCGAACGAACAGCGAGCCGCCCAATTGGCTCGAGACGCACAGTTGGAAGCGGATCGCCGGAAACAAGCCGAAATAGACGCGGCGCGAAAGGAGCAGGAAGCTGCCGAGGCACGGCGACAAACCGAGTTGGCGCGAGCGCAGTCCGCCGCTGCTATTGCAGAAAAAGACCGGCAACTTGCGATCGAGGCCGAGCGAGCCCGCACTGCCGCGGCTCAGGCTGAGACGGAACGGCTGCGCCAACAGATGAAGGAGCGCGATTTGGAGCAACAGGCTGCCGCGGCGCGCGAAGCCGCGAGGAAGGCCGAGGAAGATCGGACTCGCATGCGAGCGGAACTGGTCCGTCAACTCAATGTGATTCTAGCCACCCGGGAAAGCGCCAGAGGCCTCATCGTGAATATGTCGGATGTACTCTTCGATACAGGACGCTATACGCTGCGCCCAGGAGCAAGGGAAAAACTCGCGAAGATCGCGGGCATCATCTTGGCGCACCCCGGGTTGAAGATTGAGGTCGAAGGACACACCGACATCACGGGTGGTCCGGCCATTAATCAGCCTCTCTCGGAAAATCGGGCAGCGGCCGTTCGTACCTACCTGATAACCCAGGGAGTGGATCCGGGAAACATAACGGCGCGAGGCTTTGGAGAGAACAGCCCAGTGGCCGACAATGCCACGGCCGCCGGCCGGCAGGCCAACCGGCGCGTGGAATTGGTGGTTAGCGGCCCGATGCTGACCAGTTCCTCGGATGTAACATCCGGCGCTGGCCGGCGTTAGTTTAAATGAATTTCGCGGCGGGCCCTGAGCGGCTCGCCGCCACCCCCTGGAGCCAATATGCACACGCCACCTGTGGAAATACTTATGGTTGACGATAACCATGCGGACGTCGAACTGCTGCGAGAGGGCCTTTCGACATGGAGTACCCCGACGAACCTCACGGTAATCCAAGATGCGGATGAGGCACTGTCGTTTCTACGACAGAATCGTACAAACCCTCCAGATCTCGTGTTCCTGGACTGGAACCTGCCTCGCAAGGATGGCGGGGAATTCCTGCAGGAAATGAAAAACGATACGAAACTGGCATCTATTCCGGTCATCGTAATGACGACATCGAACAGCGAACTGGACATTCAACGGGCGTACCGGCTTCATGCCAATTGTTATTTGACGAAACCTTTCGGCTTAGACGAGTACATCACCAAAGTAAAAGCGGTGGAGGAGTTCTGGCTTAACCACGTAACGCTTCCTGAACAGGCAGCGATCTAGTCCTCAACGGTCGGGAAACGTATAACAACACTCGATCCGCTCGCAGTTACCGGGTCCTCGAACGCGATGGTTCCCCCGATGGATTGCATCAAGCGCAAACAGGTTGCCAAGCCCATGCCAGCTCCGGGAAATAGACCCTTCGAGTTCAAACGGGCGAAGGGTTGGAACACCAGTTGACGGTATTTCCCTTCTACGCCGAGACCGTTGTCTGAGACGCGAATGGCGATCGCGGCGGGTTGTTCCTCCCAGGCTTCGACACCGACGATCGGCGCAATATCGGGTTCCCGAAACTTCAGAGAATTGTGTATCACCTTTTCCAACACCTTGGCGATGCTTTGGGGGACTTCAGCGAATGGAATTGGCGCAGCAACATTGATCCGTCCGTCCTGCATTTTCCGGAAGGCATCCAGTTTCAAACAAGCGGCCTGTATGGAAAGGGAGAGGGGCGTGTGCGGATCGCCAGTCCATTCGGTTTCTAGCGCGCTTTCGTGTTCAACAACGCCGGCAATAACCGCCTCCTGCTCGCGGGCGGACGAAAGCACGGCCGCCAATCTAGTCTTCGTTGTATCTGAGAGGGGCTCTCCGCTCCTCTGTATCTGCTGAACGTTCACGATGATGGCGCGAAGGGGTTGAAGGAGGTCGTGAGCTAAGGTTGCCACCGGGACAGATGCAGCGTTTACCGTTTTTTCAGCGTGCTGCATCCGAGAATGCCTCCTCGGACTTCGAATCGTAATCCGGGTTGTATTGGCGGACTTTGGCGTGCAGCGTTTTGGTTGAGATCCCGAGAATTGCGGCGGCCCTGGTCTTATTATTGTTGGAATGGCTGAGCGTGGCCTCGATCAGCAGCCGCTCTGCGTCATCAATTGTCATTCCAACCTCGACACCGATACCGTTGGAAGCGGGGGAACTAGGTTCGGCGCGTTCCTCGGGGCGTTTCTTGCCGGCGGCTATGTGTTGTGGGAGAAGAGTTCCTTCGCCGGCGACGATCACCGCCCGTTCAATGACGTTTCGCAGTTCGCGCACATTCCCTTCCCAAGCGAATTCGGAGATGGTGTCGAGGAACTGCTGGGACGCGCTCTGCACTTTTGTTCCGTGCTTCTGGTTCATGGATGCGATCATGGCCTCGACGATGAGGGGAATGTCTTCCTTTCGCTCACGAAGCGGCGGCAAATGGATCTGGAAGACGTTGAGACGGTAATAAAGGTCCTCGCGCAACTTTCCTTCCTTGATCGCCTGAAGGGGATCCCGGTTGGTTGCGGCGACGACACGGATATCGGCCACATGCTCCTGCTTACCTCCCAACCGTCGGAACCGAAGGTCTTCCAACACGCGCAGAAGCTTCGCCTGCATTGCCAGAGGCATTTCTCCCAGCTCGTCGAGGAACAGCGTCCCGCCTTGCGCGAGTTCCAGGGCCCCGAAGCGGCGCTCAACAGCACCGGTGAATGCCCCTTTCTCATGCCCGAAGATTTCGCTTTCGATCAGCCCTTCCGGCAACGCCGCGCAGTTGATTGCGATAAAGGGTCCGCCGTTGCGCCGGCTATTGGAATGGATGGCCCGTGCCGCCAGTTCTTTGCCGGTACCGCTCTCTCCAGTCAGCATGACCGCAGCGGAAGTGGGCGACACCTGACGAACGAGAGCAAAAACCTCCTGCATCTGGCGCGTCTGCCCAATTAGGTTCCCCAGGACACCTGTAAAGGAGAGTTCGCGGCGCAGGGATTCATTTTCGATCGCAAGCCGCCGGTGCGCTCCGGCGCGACCGAGCAACAATTGAAGGGCAATCGGGTCGATTGGCTTCTCGAGGTACCAGAAGCCATCCAATTCATGGATCGTGCGGAGCGCCTTTTCGAGGCTGCCGAATGCGGTCATCAGGATCGTCGGAGGCAGTTCCCCTTGGGATCTCAATTGACGTAGCAGCTCAAAACCGTCCATCCTCGGCATCATCAGGTCGGAAAGGATGACGTCGGCTTGCGACCGGCCTAAAAGGGCGAGCGCTTCTTCGCCATCCTCGGCGAGCAACACTTCATGGTGCCAACCGCTGACGGTGGTTGCAAGGAACTCGCGGTGGTCGGCCTCATCTTCGACTATTAGGACACGCATTTCGATTGTCTGCCCTCACTACTTAAACGTGAAATCGAGCTTGGCCTTCGGGACATTTTACCTCTATTCAGGGCCGCAGAGAACGAAAAGTGGAGTCCGCCGCGTCCTCCGATTGCTTACGCGGTGGGCTTTCACTTCCTCTCTTTCACCTTTGTGAATTTGAGCCGCTTTACTCTAAGCAACTTCCATGCCATTCTTTCCCATAAACAAAAACGAATCCGAGACTGTTTGATGCGCTGTGCCTTAAATTGGAGGCTTAAGCGCCTGGTCGAAGGGGTTCTGACAGAGAACTTTTTTCTCGCTAGCCCAATCGAGTGGGAGGTTTCTTCCCAGTAGGAGAAAAATTCGCGACGTATCACTGCCCGCCAAGGCAGGATTTTGATTGGCCTATGGCGTGCTAAATCAACTTGACTCCTCACCTAGGAAAACTCCATGAAATCGACAACGATCTCCCGACCCAGGAAAGCACCTCCGTCCGAGGGTTCTAATGGAAAGCGCCCTGCCTCGAAATCACTTCGGATTTCACTTGATGACCCCGGTGAACCTCGCCTTCGATTAATCCTCGGCGCTATGATTGCGTTTCGTGACGGCGATTTCGCTGTCCGGCTGCCCAGTGATTGGGCCGACACGGAGGGGCAGATCGCCAGCGCCTTTAACCAGGCGATCTCACAGAAACAGCGCATCTCCAAGGAATTCAGCCGGCTTAGCGAGAGCGTTGGTAAGGAAGGCCGGCTGACGCAACGCATGACGATACCCGGGGCAGTAGGAGGATGGGCGGCGGATGCGGAGTCCTTAAACACGTTGATTGATGACTTAGTCCGGCCGACAACTGAGAGTGCGCGTACGATCGGGGCGGTCGCCAAGGGCGATCTAGGGCAGTCCATGGATCTGGAGGTGGACGGACGTCCATTAAAAGGTGAGTTCCTGCGGTCGGCGAAGCTCGTAAACACGATGATCGAGCAACTTTCGGTCTTCACTTCTGAGGTGACGCGCGTTGCGCGTGAAGTGGGAACCGAGGGCAAGCTCGGCGGTCAGGCGCAGGTTCCTGGCGTGTCCGGTGTTTGGAAGGACCTGACGGACTCGGTTAACCAAATGGCGGGAAACCTGACCGCACAGGTCCGAAATATCGCCGATGTAACGATCGCCGTCGCCAATGGCGACCTTTCGAAGAAGATTACGGTTGACGTTCGCGGAGAAATCCTTCAGTTGAAGGAAGCCACGAACACAATGGTGGACCAACTGCGGTCGTTCGCCAGCGAAGTCACCCGCGTCGCGCGTGAAGTGGGTACCGACGGCCGTCTCGGAGGACAGGCCGTCGTTCCGGGAGTTGCGGGAACCTGGAAGGATCTGACCGATTCGGTGAACGCCATGGCCACGAACCTGACGGCGCAGGTTCGCAACATCGCCACGGTGACGACCGCCGTTGCGCGCGGCGACCTTTCCCGCAAGATCACCGTCGACGTTAAGGGGGAGATTCTGGAGTTGAAGGAGACCATCAATACGATGGTCGATCAGCTCAACGGCTTCTCTTCGGAAGTTACTCGCGTTGCCAGAGAGGTGGGAACGGAAGGGAAACTGGGCGGGCAGGCGATGGTGCCCGGTGTGGGCGGAACGTGGAAGGATCTAACGGATTCGGTGAATTCGATGGCGTCGAATCTCACCGGCCAGGTTCGCAATATTGCCGACGTGGCGACGGCGATCGCCCGCGGAGATCTTTCGTCCAAGATCACCGTGGAAGTGAAGGGCGAGATTCTGGCGTTGAAGAACACCTTGAATACCATGGTGGACCAGCTCAACGGCTTTGCATCGGAAGTGACGCGCGTGGCACGCGAGGTGGGTACCGAAGGCAAGCTCGGCGGTCAGGCGCAGGTGCCTGGCGTTGCGGGAACCTGGAAGGACCTTACCGACAATGTGAACTTCATGGCCTCAAATCTCACGGGGCAGGTTCGGAACATTGCCGAAGTCACGACGGCCGTCGCTAACGGCGACTTGTCGAAAAAGATCACGGTGGACGTAAAGGGCGAAATTCTGGAGCTGAAGAACACCATCAATACGATGGTGGTTCAGCTAAATGGTTTCGCTTCCGAAGTGACTCGAGTGGCGCGCGAAGTGGGAACGGAAGGCAAACTGGGCGGCCAGGCCGAAGTCCGAGGCGTGGCCGGCACCTGGAAAGATCTTACGGACTCGGTAAACGCGATGGCCACGAACCTCACTTCGCAGGTCAGGAACATCGCCGAAGTGACCACTGCCGTGGCAAACGGTGACTTGTCGAAAAAAATTACGGTAGACGTCCGGGGAGAAATTCTCGAGCTCAAGAACACCATCAATACGATGGTGGATCAATTGAACGGGTTCGCGGGCGAGGTCAGCCGCGTGGCGCGCGAAGTGGGTACCGAAGGTAAGTTGGGCGGCCAGGCGCAGGTTCCCGGCGTGGCCGGCACTTGGAAGGACTTGACCGACAACGTGAACTCGATGGCGTCAAACCTCACGGGGCAGGTACGTAATATTGCAAACGTGGCAACGGCCGTGGCCAATGGCGATTTGTCGAAGAAAATCACCGTGGACGTGAAAGGCGAAATTCTTGAGCTGAAAAATACGCTGAACACGATGGTGGATCAGTTAAATGCTTTTGCTTCCGAGGTCTCGCGCGTTGCGCGCGAAGTCGGTACAGAGGGCAAATTGGGCGGCCAGGCGCAGGTTCGGGACGTTGCCGGAACCTGGAAGGACTTGACCGATAACGTCAACTCAATGGCGAATAACCTGACTTCCCAGGTCCGCAACATCGCCGACGTGACGACGGCGGTCGCCCGCGGCGATCTAAGCCGTAAGATCACCGTTGAGGTGAAGGGCGAAATTCTGGAGCTGAAGAACACGATCAATACGATGGTGGACCAGTTGAACGGGTTTGCCGGCGAAGTGAGTCGTGTGGCGCGCGAAGTGGGGACGGAAGGGAAACTAGGCGGCCAGGCGCAGGTACCCGGCGTTGCCGGAACGTGGAAAGATCTCACGGACAACGTGAACTTCATGGCCTCCAATCTTACGGGCCAAGTCCGAAACATTGCCGAAGTGGCGACGGCCATCGCCAAGGGCGACCTGTCATCGAAGATTACGGTCGAAGTGAAGGGCGAAATTCTGGCCCTGAAGAATACGATCAACACGATGGTGGATCAGCTCAACGCCTTCGCCGGCGAAGTCAGCCGCGTGGCGCGCGAAGTAGGTACGGATGGAAAACTCGGCGGCCAGGCGACCGTGGAAGGCGTTGCCGGAACGTGGAAGGATCTCACGGACAACGTGAATTCCATGGCGTCCAATCTGACGGGCCAGGTTCGTAACATCGCGGAAGTGACAATTGCTGTCGCAAATGGCGACTTATCGAAGAAAATTACCGTCGAAGTTAAGGGAGAAATCCTCGCACTTAAGAACACGATTAATACGATGGTGGACCAGCTCAACGGGTTCGCCGCAGAGGTGAGCCGCGTGGCCCGCGAGGTGGGAACGGACGGAAAGTTGGGCGGCCAGGCGCGTGTTCCAGGCGTTGCGGGTACGTGGAAAGATCTCACTGACAACGTGAATTCGATGGCCTCGAACCTCACTGGGCAGGTTCGGAACATCGCCGATGTGGCAACGGCGATCGCCCGCGGTGACCTGAGCCGGAAGATCACCGTCGACGTCAACGGCGAGATTCTGCAGCTCAAGGAGACTATGAACACGATGGTGGAGCAGCTTTCCGCCTTCGCTTCCGAAGTTACGCGCGTGGCGCGTGAGGTGGGCACGGAAGGCAAGCTGGGCGGCCAGGCCGTCGTGCCGGGCGTAGCGGGAACGTGGAAGGATCTCACGGACAACGTGAACTCCATGGCGTCCAACCTTACCGGACAGGTTCGGAATATCGCGGAAGTTACCATCGCCGTCGCCAGTGGCGATTTGTCGAAGAAGATTACAGCGGACGTCCGCGGCGAGATTCTTCAGTTGAAAGAGACCATCAACACGATGGTGGAGCAACTCCGATCGTTCGCTTCGGAAGTTACGCGCGTGGCTCGGGAAGTGGGTACGGACGGACGCCTGGGCGGTCAGGCCGTAGTGCCGGGTGTCGCGGGAACGTGGAAGGATCTCACCGACTCGGTGAACACGATGGGCGCGAACCTCACGGCGCAGGTTCGCAATATCGCGGAAGTAACTACCGCTGTCGCGCGCGGAGACTTGAACCGTAAAATTACAGCCGACGTAAAAGGCGAAATTCTGGAGTTGAAGAACACGATCAATACGATGGTGGATCAACTCAACTCCTTCGCCGGGGAAGTAACGCGAGTGGCTCGGGAGGTGGGCACGGAAGGAAAGTTGGGCGGCCAGGCGGTGGTTCCAGGTGTTGGCGGTACGTGGAAGGACTTGACCGACAACGTCAACTTCATGGCTTCGAACTTGACCGAGCAGGTTCGCGGCATTGTGAAGGTCGTTACCGCGGTGGCCAATGGCGATCTTACCCAGCGCCTCACCGTACAGGCGAAGGGCGAAGTAGCCGCGCTGGCGGACACGATCAACAACATGACCGTGACGTTGGCGACCTTTGCCGAACAGGTGACCAACGTTGCACGCGAAGTGGGCGTCGATGGGCGGTTGGGCGGCCAGGCGAACGTCCCGGGCGCGGCGGGTACATGGAAGGATCTAACCGGAAACGTCAACCTGCTGGCGGCGAACCTTACTACGCAGGTTCGCGCAATCGCGGAAGTGGCAACCGCTGTCACCAAGGGCGATCTGACACGGTCGATCCAGGTAGAGACTCGCGGCGAAGTGGCCGAACTCAAAGACAACATCAACACGATGATCTCCAACCTCCGCGAGACCACCGAGAGCAACCGCGAGCAGGACTGGGTGAAAACCAATCTGGCCAAGTTCACCGGCATGTTGCAAGGCGAACGGCAGTTGACGACGGTTGGCCGGATCCTGCTGAGCGAGTTGGCTCCGCTGGTAAACGCGCATCAGGGGACGATTTATCATCTAGCGGGTACGGAGGGGACTTCGGAGCTGAAACTCCTTTCGAGCTATGCGCATGATAGCGACAGCGAACTGGCGGAAAACATTCGGATAGGCGAAGGGTTGGTGGGCCAGTGCGCGGTGGAGAAGAAACGCATTCTGCTGACCGGCGTCCCGGCCAATTTCATCCGTGTTTCATCAAGCCTGGGAAGCGCGCGGCAGGTCAGCATAATCGTGCTGCCTGTACTCTTTGAAGGGCAGACGAAAGCGGTGGTTGAGCTCTCCACGCTGCAAAACTTCGGTGCGGGCTCCTTGGCGTTCCTGGACCTACTGACGCAAAGCATCGGCGCCGTTTTCAACACGATTGAGGCCACGATGCGCACCGAGGGGCTGCTGATGCAGTCCCAGCAATTGACCGTGGAACTGCAGTCCCGGCAGGCCGAGTTGCAGCAGACCAATGAAGAGCTCGGAACGAAGGCCCGGCTGCTGGCCGAGCAGAATGCGGAAGTGGAACGGAAGAATACGGAAGTGGAACAGGCACGGCACGCCTTGGAAGAAAAGGCCGCCGAACTTGCGCTGACATCGAAGTACAAGTCCGAATTCCTGGCCAACATGTCGCACGAGCTGCGAACGCCGCTGAACTCGATTCTGATCCTGAGCCAGCAGTTGGCGGAGAACTCGGCCAGTAACCTGACGACGAAGCAGGTTGAGTTTTCGAGGAACATTAACTCGTCCGGATCCGATCTGCTCAACCTGATCAATGACATTCTCGATCTGTCGAAGATTGAGTCCGGCACGGTCAGCGTCGATATCGAAGAGATTAGTTTCAATGGTCTGAGGGAGAATATCGACCGCAACTTCCGGCACGTTGCTGAAGCGAAGAACCTGCCGCTGCATATTGAGTTCGCCGACGATCTGCCGCGTTCGATGGAAAGCGATCCGAAACGGCTGCAGCAAATCCTCAAGAACCTTTTGTCGAATGCGGTGAAGTTCACCACGCATGGAAAGGTGGACGTAAATGTGAGCTTCGCGACGCAGGGCTGGACGCCGGACCATCCGGTGTTGAGTGTCTCCCAACAAGTGGTTGCGTTTGCCGTTTCGGATACGGGTATTGGAGTGGCACCGGAGAAACAGCGGTTGATTTTCGAAGCCTTCCAGCAGGCCGATGCCGGCACATCACGGAAGTACGGCGGCACGGGCTTAGGCCTGGCGATCAGCCGTGAACTGGCCGTTCTGCTGGGCGGAGAGATCCGGCTGGCGAGTGCTCATGGGCGGGGGAGCACATTCACGCTCTTCCTGCCGCTCCATTACGCCGGCCCCAACAGTTCGCGCACCTTCCCGTTCCGCGTTGCGCCCGGCGCTGCGTCACGGTCCCATTCCTTGACAGCGCTTCCGATTGCTCGAGAAGAGCACATTGAAGACGATCGCGAGTCCATCCAGGCTGGAGAACCGTCGCTGCTGATTATTGAAGACGATCCGCACTATGCGCGAATCCTGTTGGGCCTGGGCCGGGACAAAGGCTTTAAGTGTATCGTCGCGTCGCGAGGGTCAATCGGCTTGTCGCTGGCCCGGCAATACCGGCCGTCGGCGATTTCGCTCGATATCTTCCTTCCGGACATGCTGGGTTGGACGGTTCTGAACCAACTCAAACTGGATTCGGCACTGCGCCACATTCCGGTGCAAATCGTAACCCTGGAGGAAGAACGCCAGCACGGGCTTGCGCATGGCGCATTCTCCTACTTGGTGAAGGCTCCGACGACGGATGGACTTGAGGTCGCTTTCGACCGGATTAAAGCATTCTCCGGCCCGCGCGCGAAGCGGCTGTTGATTGTCGAAGATAACGAGATTGAGCGACAGTCGATCGTCGAACTGCTCGGGTACAAGGACATAGAAACGGTTGCCGTGCCGACGGGCGCCGAAGCGTTGAAGGAGATGCTCGACAAGGGGTTCGACTGTGTCGTGCTCGACCTGCGGCTGCCGGATATGACCGGGTTCGAACTCCTGGATCGAATCCACGCGGAACCCTCCCTGGCGAACGTGCCTGTGGTTGTATTTACCGGCAAAGACCTCTCCGTTGAGGAGCAGCGCCGCTTGAAAACGATCGCCAAGAGTATCGTCCTGAAGGATGTGCAGTCGCCGGAGCGGCTTCTGGATGAGACCTCGCTTTTCCTGCATCGCGTAGTCACCGAGCTGCCGCCGGAGAAGCAACAGATGCTGGAGCGGCTGCACGGGTCTAACGAAGTGCTGCGCGGCTGTACCATCCTTGTTGTGGATGACGACGCGCGAAACATATTCGCCCTCACTTCCCTGCTTGAGAATCACGAAATGAGAGTGCTCAGCGTAACGAGCGGCCAGGCAGCCATCGAGACGATTCGGACTACGCCGGAGTTGAGCATCGTCCTGATGGACATTATGATGCCGGATATGGACGGCTACGAAACGATGAAGGAGATCCGGAAGATGCCGGACTTCCGAACGCTGCCGATCATTGCATTGACGGCTAAAGCGATGAAAGGCGATCGGGAAAAATGCCTGGACGCCGGCGCTAGCGACTATATATCGAAACCGGTTAACACGGATCAATTACTTTCGCTGATGCGGGTCTGGCTGTTCCGATGAATTTGAGCGCAAGAGAACCGATGAGCAGCAACGGTCCGCCGCAAACACCGGCAAGTTCCATCCCCTCTCGCGACGAGTGCGAGCCGGTAAAGTATCTCGACCGCATCAACATTCTGATCGTCGATGACGAACCGAAGAATTTGACGGTACTCGAGACGGTCCTTGACGATCCGGGCTACCGGATTGTGCGCGCATCGTCGGCCGACCAAGCGCTGCTAGCCCTCATTGCCGATGAATTCGCCTTATTAATACTGGACATCCGGATGCCGGATATGACCGGCCTGGAACTGGCGCACATGATCAAGGAGCGTATGAAAACAGCCCGCGTCCCCATCATCTTTCTCACCGCCTACTACAACGAGGATCAGCATGTGCTGGAAGCGTATAGCACGGGCGCCGTCGACTTTCTGCATAAGCCGGTGAACCCGGCCGTCCTTCGTTCGAAGGTAGCGGTGTTTGCAGAATTGCATCGAAGGAATCTCGAGAATACGCAGATCAACAAAGAATTGCTAGCCGAAGTGGCTGAGCGCCGGCGCGTTGAGGAACAGCTTCAATTCTTAAACAACACGTTGGAAAAACGCGTTCGGGAAAGGACTGAGGAGCTGTGGGAGAAGGAGCTTCGCCTTAGGCAGGCCGCCGACGCGGCAAGACTTACGTATGTCGAACTGGATTTTCAACAAGGCGAAATACGCACCGCCGAGAATTTTGCAAGTGTTATGGGATATGCGCCGCCCGAGAACGGTCGGGGCAATATCGCCGCAGGAATCGCATGCTTTGTCCAGCATGTCGATCCGCGCGACAGGAAGCCGGTGGAAGCCGCATTGAAGATGTTTAGGGAAGGCAAGCCCGGGCCGAAACTGGACTATCGCATTGTAGGGGATGATCACCGGGAGCGCTGGATTGAAAGTGCGTGGGTCGTCGAGCGCAATCCGTTAGGCAAGGCGCGCCGAAGCTTTTTGACGAATCTGGATGTTACGGATCGAAAGCGGGCGCAAGACCAGTTGCGCGAAAGCGAAGAACGATTCCGCCAATTGGCCGATTCCATGCCACAGATGGTGTGGACGGCGCGCGCCGATGGTGAGGTCGATTATTACAACGCCCGCTGGCATGAGTTCACGGGATTCGGCCCGGAAAAGTATGGAGATCTGAAGAATTGGGAACCCATTCTCCATCCGGAAGACTTCGTCCGTACCGTCGAGTCCTGGAAGGAGTGTCTGCGAAACGGCGACCCGCATCGGGTTGAGTATCGCTTCTGGGACCGTCGAACCAATCGCTATAGTTGGCACTTGGGGCGAGCATTGCCGTTTCGCGACGACGGCGGCACCATCATGAAATGGATTGGCACGTGCACGGAGATCGACGAACAGAAGCGAACCGAGGAGGATCTCCGTCGAGCCAACCAGGCGCTGGAGCACTTCGCCTTCGCTGCCTCACATGATTTACAAGAGCCGCTTCGCAACGTCGCTGTATACACGCAGCTATTGCGGAAGCGCTACGGATCCTCAATCGGCGGGCAAGCCAACGACTTCATGCAGGTCATTATCGATGGCGCCCAGCGAATGAGCCGGCTCGTTTCCGACCTGCTGGCCTACACCAGTGTCGCAGGTCTGGATCGAGAACCCATAGGCACCGTTGATACCGAGAAGTTGTTTGAACAAGTGAGTGCCGACCTCCATCAGGTAATACGCGAGCGTAGAGCCGAGGTAACGCATGACCCTCTTCCCCGCGTGTATGTTAAGGACGTCCATCTCCGCCAGTTGTTCCAGAATCTGATCGGCAACGCGCTTAAATACCAAGAGGATGAGACCCCGCCCAAGGTGCATGTAACGGCACTGAAGGTAGACGGTCAATGGCAGTTCTCAGTCATCGACAATGGGATCGGAATTTCCCCCGAATACCAGGAACAGGTCTTCGGCGTATTCCGGCGGCTGCACGTAAATGAAGGAAAGTACGCCGGAACGGGTATTGGCCTGGCGATTTGTCAACGGATCGTGGAGCGCTACGGCGGCCGCATTTGGGTGGAATCGAAACTTGGAGCTGGCGCGACGTTTTATTTCACTCTCCCAGCCGAAGGCGGATCATAAATGAAGCCGCAACCGCTCATCGTTCTTACCGAAGACAACGCCGCGGATGTATTCCTGGTGCGTTCCGCGCTGGAAGACGCAGGGATCGACTTTCGGCTGCACGTAATTTCCGACGGGGAGCAGGCCTTGCGGTTTCTGCAGACGGTTGAGACCGATGAATCAGCGTGCCCTGAAATTCTGATGGTCGATCTAAACCTTCCCAAACTGAGCGGGACCGACATTCTTCAAAACCTGCGGGAAAACAATCACTGCGCGGGTTCAACGATTATCGTGCTCTCGTCTTCTGATTCGCCGAAGGACCGGGCGCGGGTAGCCCAGCTCGGAGTAGAACACTATTTTCTGAAGACCGCCAGTTTGGACGAGTTCATGAAGTTAGGGGGCGTTGTGCGGCGGGTTCTTGAGAGCCGGGATGAGCGACAACACTGAAAGTGCTTTGATTTAGCTGATCACTAAGCAGCGTCTGACCATGAACCGCCTAGCGGAAATCCAAAGGCACCTCCTTTGGCAGGGGACGTGCACGGAATTAAGAGGCGGGTTTCCGCAAAACGCCAATTAACCAAGGAGAGAATCAAAATGGCAAGCAATACTTCAGTCTATGGAATCTTCCGTGATCGCTTTCACGCCGAGGAAGGCATTGATCGGATCCGTGCAGCCGGGTTCAGGGCGGAAGACATTTCGCTCCTGCTGCCCGACAACATCAGCAACAAGGATCTGAAGGTCGAAGGTAACAGCAAGGCGCCGGAAGGAGCGGCGACGGGGGGTGCTGTCGGTGCACTTACGGGCGGCGTACTGGGATGGCTCGTCGGCATCGGCACTCTGGCGATACCGGGCGTCGGCCCGTTCATCGCAGCAGGCCCTATTATGGCGGCAATTGCCGGCGTCGGTGCCGGCGCAACGGTTGGCGGCGTCGGCGGCGCCTTAATTGGCGCCGGCATACCGGAGTACGAAGCGAAACGGTACGAAGGCCGGGTAAACGCCGGCGGCGTTCTCATTTCCGTTCACTGCGACAATAGCGAGTGGACAACTAAGGCGAAGGAGATCCTGGAAAGTCTCGGCGCCGAAGAGATTTCGTCTTCGGGTGAGGCTTCCGCAGATTACGCTGCCTCAGATCGGCCCCACCGTCGCACAACGTACTAGTTCGAATTTTTTGAATCGTTCAGCATCAGGGGGAGATCATCTCCCCTTGATTGGGGAAAATCCGTCCGAATGCTTCCGGAAAAAAGGGTTTACTTTCTGTAACACCCGAGTATTCGGCGGCAGTCTAAGCTTACACACATGGTGATGCCTCGCGATCCCGGCCATCCGTTCGAGATCCTGCTTGTTGAGGATAATCTGGGAGATATATATCTAATGCGGATGGCATTGGAAACTGTCAGCAGCCCGGTTAATTTAACTGTGGTGAACGACGGTGAAGAAGCGATTCGCCGCATCTTGCTGGACAAAGGGAGTGGCGCTCCAAGGCCCGACCTAATACTACTCGATCTCAGTTTGCCGAAAAGAACGGGATACGAAGTTCTGGCCGCCGTCCGGGAAAATCCTGAAACATCGTGCGTACCGGTTCTCATTCTGTCCTCGTCCGACGCTTCGAAGGACATCCGGCGTGCCTACGAACTCCACGCCAACGGATATATTCGCAAGCCTTCAGATATGGACGACTTGAAGAGTATCGTCACCGGAATTGAGAATTTTTGGCTCTCGGTTGCGAAGCTTCCGAATTCCTAGATTGTGCCGTTCAGCGTGCGGGCCGGCTCGCTCTCTCCGCCAATCAGGAAGTCTTTTTGACGGTGTATTCCAGGGCAATGTCACGGCCTTCGATCGTGACATTCACCTTCATTTCAGATCCGGTCACTTTGGCCTTGTTCAGAATCTTCATCGTGTTGCCCTCCCGCTCGAAAAGCGTGAACCATGTGAGTTCATCCCCTTTTATTTTGCCCTCCTTAATCTCCTGAGCCCCCATTTGCGTGGTGACGGTGCCGGTGAAGGATTCGCCAGCCGTCTTAATCGCCATGGATATTTGCATGGCGCCATTGGGGCCGTTGACTTCGCCAGCCCATTTGCCGTCGAGATCGGCAGCGAACGTTAGCGCGGCAATGGCCAGCGAGAGGACTGCAAGTCGAAAAAGTTGCATACGGAGATCATAGCCTAATAGATTAAAAGTTCCACCTTATGAATCCTCAAGCAACCGCTCAAAGCCTTGGCCTCACTTTCGAGAAGCTCACTCCGGGATACCTGAACCTCTGTATCCGCTCCGGCAATCAACTCCTCAGTTCCGGACACGTAAGCACGCTCAAAGGCAAACTGGGCGCCGGCTTGACTACGGAGGAAGGATACGGGGCCGCCAGGGAATGCGCGGCGAAGGTATTGAACTCCGTGTGGAATGCGCACGGGACGCTGGATGGACTCCGCGTCATCAAGGTACTGGGCTGTGTGAATTCGGCGCCGGACTTTATTGAACAACACCTGGTGATCAATGGCGCTTCGGATCTTCTCCATGAGGTTTTCGGAAAGACCGGCGATGGGTATCACGCCCGGTCCGCGCTCGGCTTCGCATCGCTGCCTACGGGCGCGGCGGTGGAGGTTGAGGTGATCTTTGAAGTGAAGGGATGAGCATCGGCACGCGCTGTTTGTAGACCCGGTAGACGTCTCCGAAGGTGCGTTCCAGGTCCCGTTCCTCGAACTGAATTCCTATCAGGATGTAGAGGGTCATGCCGGCGGCGAAGAGCAGCCGGCCATGCGTCATTTTCGGAGCGGACCAGAGAATCAGGATCGCTCCCAAATAAATGGGGTGGCGGACGATCGTGTACAGAAATGGAGTACGGAACTGCGGCGGCGCGGGCTCGGCGAACCCTAGCAGTTCGCGGTAGTTAATAGATATCGAGCTAAAGAGTACGAGTTGCAGGCCGAGGGTCCAGACGATGTACAGACCGACGGCAATGGAACCGGTGAAATGCCACGCGATGGCCGGCATCGGCTGCCAGAGTTTCGCGATGAGGAGCAGCACCGTGATGGTGGCAAGGACATACGTGCGCCGGGGCCTGGAAAGCTTGACTGTTTCCTTGAACCACGTCCGGGCCATCAGGCTGTGTTGAAGGCCGAAAAGCGCCAGGAGAGAAAGGTTGATGAGAGCCGCCTGATTCATTCGTCCTTTTCCGGCTTGAAGACAACGACAGAGAGCGGCGGCAGAGTTAACGATAAGCTGAAGGGATGGCCGTGCGAAGCGCGCGGGTCCGCGTTGCGCCAGCCGAAGTTACCCATGTTGCTTCCTCCGAACTGGCTGGAATCGGTGTTGAGAATTTCGGCATAATTTCCGTCCCTGGGAACACCGAGGCGATAGCCGTGGCGGGGCTGCGGGGTGAAGTTGCATACGAAGAGCAGGAAGTCCCTTGGGTTTTTCGCGCGGCGCAGAAACGCTATTACCGAGGAATCCACGTCACGGAAATCGACCCACTCAAAGCCGTTGAAACTGCTGTCGACTTCGTACAGTGCGGGCTCGGACTGGTAGAGGCGGTTCAGTTCGGCGACCAGCGTCTGTAGTTTCCGATGAAATTCGTACTCTAAAAGTTCCCATGGAATCTGCGATTGCCAATCCCATTCGGTGTACGGTCCCAATTCCTGACCCATAAAGAGCAGTTTTTTTCCCGGATGCCCATACATATAGCCGAGGAAGGCACGTACATTCGCGAATCGCTGCCATTCGTCGCCGGGCATCTTTCCGACGAGCGGAGACTTTCCGTGGACAACCTCGTCATGCGAAATCGGGAGCAGGAAGTTCTCGGTGAACGCATACAGAAGGCTGAAAGTGATGTTGCTCTGGTTAAAGCGGCGGAAAACCGGGTCCAGCTTGAAGTAATTGAACATGTCATGCATCCAGCCCATGTTCCACTTCATGGTGAAGCCGAGGCCGCCCATGTAGACGGGCCTGGTGACAGAGCCGAACGACGTCGATTCTTCCGCGATGGTAATAGCGCCCGGCACCCTGTGGGCGGCGATGTTGAACTGTTTCAGGAATTCAACGGCCTCCAGGTTCTCCCGCCCGCCGTATTGATTGGGGACCCAGTCGCCGCCCTCGCGACCGTAATCGAGGAAGAGCATCGAAGCCACAGCGTCAACGCGCAGCCCGTCCAGATGGAAATGCTCGAGCCAAAAAATGGCGTTGGAAACCAGGAATGTCCGAACCTCGTTTCGGCCGTAGTTGAAAACGTTAGTGCCCCACCCGTGGTGCTCGCCTTGGCGCGGGTCGGCGTGTTCGTAGAGGGCGGTTCCATCGAACCAGGCCAGTCCGTGCGTATCTTTCGGGAAGTGCCCTGGAACCCAATCGAGGATGACGCCGATGCCGGCCTGGTGGCAGGCGTCGACAAAGTACATAAAATCCTCCGGTGATCCGAACCGGGACGTGACCGCGAAAAAGCCGGTGACCTGATACCCCCACGAACCGCTGTAAGGGTGTTCCATGATGGGCATCAGTTCGATGTGCGTGTAGTTGAGGCGCTTAACGTATTCGACGAGAGTGTGGGCGAACTGCCGGTAGGTTAACGGATTTCCCGCCGGGTCTTTCATCCAACTTTCCAGATGAACTTCGTAGACGCTGATGGGTGCTTCCAGCCAGTTGGTTTTGTTCCGCGTATCGAGCCAATTCCCGTCCCGCCACTGGTAACCGGTCCATTCATGCACGACGCTGGCGGTCTTCGGCGGGACTTCGGCGCGGAAGGCGTAGGGATCGCATTTGAGCTGCTCAAAATCGTCGTAGCGGCCCTTGACGCGGTATTTGTAGACATCGCCGGATTGAATCCCAGGGATGAAGAGTTCCCAGACCCCTCCATCGCGGAGCCGCATGGGATGGCGCCGCGTATCCCAATCGTTGAAGATGCCGGTGACGGTCACTGAGAGCGCGGAAGGCGCCCAGACAGCAAATCGGACCCCAGCAACGCCGTCCAGAGTTTGGAGGTGCGCGCCGAAAGTCTCCCAGGCGCGATGGAGTGTGCCTTCGGTGTGGAGATGGAGGTCGAAGTCCGAGATGATGGGTCCGAACCGGTACGGGTCATCGATGGTTTGCTGGTGTCCATAAACCGTTTGGAGCGCCAGCCGGTATGGCTCGGTTTCGCCGGGAACCGCGCCGATGAAGAATCCGGCGTCGTGCACGCGCTCCATGGCCACGTAGTGATTGGCGGTTTGGATCGCGGCTGATTCGGCCTCCGGGAGAAACGCGCGGACGGTCCATCCGGAATCGGCCTTGTGCGGGCCCAGTATGTGAAATGGGTCCGCGTGATACCCACCTACGATCGCGTCGATCTCGGCTTGGAGCATACGGCTATTATGGCAACAGTGCTTTACGCCGATACGGAATTACATGTTCATTTGGAGGGATCGCTGGAGCCGGAGTTGCTTTGCCGGCTGGATCCGGAACTGACATTGGAGCAGGCCCGCGCGCTTTATCGATTCGATTCCTTCGCTGGATTTATAGAGGCGTTCAAGGCGGCCGTACGGCGTTTGCAGACGCCGGACCATTACGCACTGGCGGCCGCCTCACTCTTCGATTCGTTGGCCAAGCAGGGAGTGAACTATGCCGAGGTTATCTTTTCCGCAGGCGTTGTCGAATGGAAGCAACAGAGCGTGGACGAGGTGTGGGCGGCACTGCGAGAGGCGGCGGCGGCG
>Ga0315912_10000404_pt1 | contig 84688 bp, 56 predicted proteins | sample VfabasoilMG_FD_204469 | JGI IMG/M metagenome (GOLD analysis project Ga0315912, IMG submission 204469) | Garden soil microbial communities collected in Santa Monica, California, United States - V. faba soil | ecosystem: Environmental > Terrestrial > Soil > Garden | place: USA: California... | reverse complement strand
TTGATGCCGAGACGACTGGCCACCTTGCGGCCGCGTCCCACCGACGAAAATGGGCCGCCGGGGCCCGAGTCGTTGCCTTGATCCATGTCATTCATGCTTCAAACCACCCAGCGGAGCTTGCCCGCGAGTTGAATCCAACTGCCGCCCCGCGAAAAACAGGCGCGAGCGGCCGGCTCCCTTAGCACTTCCCTTGCGCGTGGCCAAGGCCTGCTTTGGTCTGGGAGGTTTACGCTCGCTGGCGGGGCTGGCCTGCGGGCTGGAATTGCGGAGCCCACGCGCCTCGCCGGCACCGCTCCTCTGCCCCCGCCGCGCCGCCCGACGCGTCGCTCGTGACCGGCAACGGAAGTGGTGGTCGAGCGGCAACCGTGACGAGCGCCGAGTCGCACTCGAGCGGGCCTCGATCTTTTCTCACCTCCGGGCACCAACTGCTCAGGTGCGCACCCCACGGCCGTGGCACTTCGTGGTAGGGTTCGCTCCCGTTAGCGGGGGGCACCCTGGAGGAAGAAGTCACACTCATGTCAAGCTACCTGTTTACCTCGGAATCCGTCGGCGAAGGCCATCCCGACAAGGTCTGCGACGCCATTTCGGACGCCGTGCTCGATGCTTGCCTGGAGCAAGATCCGTTGAGCCGTGTCGCGTGCGAGACCTTTTGCAAGACGGGTTTCGTGATCGTCGGTGGAGAGATCACCACCCAGGCGCGCGTCGACTTCGGGCGCATCGCACGCCAGACGATCAAGGAGATCGGTTACACGAGCTCCAGCATGGGATTTGACTGGGAGTCGTGCGGTGTATTGACTGCCATCGAGCCGCAGTCGCCGGACATCTCGCAGGGCGTGACCGAAGGTGAAGGCACCTACAAGGAGCAGGGCGCCGGCGATCAAGGCCTGATGTTCGGCTACGCCGTCGACGAGACGCCGGAGTTCATGCCGGCGCCGATCATGTACGCGCACAAGCTGATGCGGCGCACGACGGAGGTCCGTAAATCGGGCAAGGTCGACTTTCTTCGCCCCGATGCCAAGAGCCAGGTCACGCTCGAGTACGACGAAAATGATCGTCCCGTGCGCATCGAGACCGTTGTCGTCTCCACGCAGCATTCGCCCGACGTGAAGAACAAGCAGCTGCACGAAGCGATCATGGAGCTCGTGATCAAGAAGGCGCTGCCCAAGAAGCTGCTCGACAACAAGACCAAATACTTCATCAACCCGACGGGGCGTTTCGTCGTCGGCGGTCCGCACGGCGACGCAGGTCTCACCGGGCGCAAGATCATCGTCGACAGCTACGGTGGCGCCGGCCGGCACGGCGGTGGAGCCTTCAGCGGCAAGGACCCGTCGAAGGTGGACCGTTCCGCGGCGTACTACGCGCGCTATGTGGCCAAGAACATCGTCGCCGCCGGCCTGGCCACGAAGACGGAAGTACAGGTCGCGTACGCGATCGGCGTCGCCAAGCCCGTGAGCGTGCACATCAACACCTTCGGCACCGGCAAGGTCCCGGACGCCAAGCTGTCGAAGTACATCGCCGAGCACTTTGACATGCGTCCGCGCGCCATCATCGAGCAACTCGACCTCTTGCGGCCGATCTACCTGCCCACGGCGGCGTACGGCCACTTCGGTCGTCCCGAGTTCGTCTGGGAGAAGACCGACCGCGCTGCAGAGTTGGCGGACGCGCTGCTCAGCAGCGTGAGCAAGAGCCCCGCCAAGAGCGCTGCCGCGACCAACGGCAGCCGCGAAAAGAACGGCCGCGCCGACAAGCCGGTCGCCAACGGCGTGGCTGCCAAGCCCGCCCGCGCTGCGGGCAGCCGGCGGACGGCTCGAGCCCAGGCTTGAATTCGAAGCGCAGAACTCATCCTGCCGGGAGCCTGCCGCAGGCTCCCGCGCAGAGTTGAGGCCCCCGAGGCGCGTTTCGCAGAAAGGGTTTGGGGAGTCAGCGCATGCCGATCCCACAGTTGTATTCGGTCCGGGAGATCACCCGGGCCGACCCCAAGCTGCTGTGGCTGTACGCGCTGCGCACCGTGTCCCTGTGCCTGCTCGGGCCGTGGTTCCTGGTGGCCATGCTGCCGCTGTATTTCAAGTACCACACGCTGCGCTACCGCTTCGACGACGAGGGCATCGGCATGAGCTGGGGCGTGCTCTGGCGGCGGGAGATCTACCTGACGTACAGCCGCATCCAGGACATCCATCTGTCCCGGGGGCTGTTCGAGCGCTGGCTCGGTCTGGCGACGATCCAGCTGCAGACCGCCTCGGGAAGCGCCAACGCTGAGATGAACATCGTCGGCCTGGTCGAGTTCGAGCTGGTGCGCGATTTTCTCTACTCGCGCATGCGCGGGGCCGAGGGGGATCGCGGCGACGTGCCGGCGCGAGACCCGATGCTCGACCTGCTGCGCGAGCTGCTCGGCGAGGTACGCCGCCTGCGGCTCGCCCTCTCACCGGGTCGCGACGACGGCAGCGAGCAGACCAACCTGCCGCACTGAAGGAGACTCAGCCCATGCTCTACGAAGCGATCAAAGAGCCGCTGCTGCGCATCCTGCAGGCTCCGCACCAGCCCCCGGAGCCGCCGCTCGGCTCGCCCGAGTCGGTCCAGATTTTCCGGGCGGCCCCCCCCTATCTGACACTCGAGCTGCTGCTGCACTTCGGGCCGATGAGCGTCGCGCTGGCGCTGGAGCTGGTCAGTTGGGCGTTGATGCCTGCGCCGGGCGGAACCGCGGTGTTTGTGATTCTGGCCTCGCTGATCGTGGGCGCGACCGTGGTGCTGATGTTGGTGCGCTACTTCCTGATCCGCCTCGACTACGACATGCGCTACTACGTGCTCACCGATCGCAGCCTGCGCATTCGGCGCGGCGCCTGGACGATCGAGGAGAGCACGTTCACGTTCGCCAACGTGCAGAACCTGACGCTGCACCAGGGGCCACTCGAGCGCCTGCTCGGCATCACCCATCTACAGATCGACACTGCCGGAGGCGGCGTTCAGAAGAACGCCAAGGAGTCGGGCAGCAGCATGCAGCATCAGGGTCGACTCGACGGCATCGATCCCAAGACCGCCCTCGAGCTGCGCGACCGGATCCTGCACTTGGTGCGCAGCTATCGCGATGCCGGGCTCGGCGATACGCCGCCGTCCCGGGGCGGGCGCTCTCTGGATGGGGAGCGCTGTGCATTGCTTCAGAGCATCGTCAGCGAGCTACGCCAGATCCGCCCGCCTGCGGAAAACCCGCCGGAAACCCCCAAGCCCAACTGACGCCCAGCTCTTGCAGGAGGGCCAAGGCAGGCGGGCGGCCCGCCAACGCACAACGCCCGGAAACGGGTTCCGGGCGTGGCTGGCCTCGCTGGGGAATGCAGGGACCGCGCGGCGCGTGCCGCCCGGTCCCGTGACCCTTACAGGCTGTAGTACATGTCGAACTCGAGGGGATGCGTCGCCTGACGGATACGCGTCACCTCTTGCATCTTCAGGTGGATGTACGAATCGATCAGATCGTTCGTGAACACGTCACCCTGGGTCAAGAACTCACGGTCCTTGTTCAGCGCCTCGAGCGACATGTCGAGCGAGTGGCTGACGGTGATGAGCTTGGCCTCCTCCTCCGGGGAGAGCTCGTACAGATCGACGTCCGCCGGCTTGCCCGGGTCGATCTTGTTCTTGATGCCATCGAGGCCCGCCAACATCATCGCCGTGAACCCCAGGTAGGGATTACAGGTCGAGTCCGGGAAGCGAATCTCCATGCGTGCCGCCTTCGGGTTGGAGACCCACGGAATGCGGATCGAAGCCGACCGGTTGCGCGCCGAGTACGCCAGGATGGTCGGGGCCTCGAAGCCCGGTACCAGGCGGCGGTAGCTGTTGGTGCTGGCGTTGGTGAAGGCGTTGACGGCGCGCGCGTGCTTGATGACGCCGCCGATGTAGTAGAGCGCCTCCTGCGAGAGGCCCGCGTAGACGTTGCCCGTGAAGATGTTTTTGCCTTCTTTGGCCAAGGACTGGTGCACGTGCATGCCGCTGCCGTTGTCGCCGACCATCGGCTTGGGCATGAAGGTTGCCGTCTTGCCGTGCTGGTGCGCGACGTTCTGGACCACGTACTTGAGCATCAGCACGTCGTCGGCCTTCTTGATCAGATCGCCGAAGCCCACGCCGATCTCACACTGGCCGGCGGTGGCGACCTCGTGGTGGTGCACCTCCACGGTGAGCCCCATCTGCTCGAGGGCGAGACACATGGTGGAGCGGATGTCCTGCAAGGCGTCCACCGGCGGCACCGGGAAGTAGCCGCCCTTGACCCCGGGGCGATGCCCGCTGTTGAAGCCGGCGTAGTCGAGATTGGAGCTCCACGCGGCCTCGCTCGACAGGATCTCGTAGGAGGTACCCGCCATGCTGGTCTGGTACTTGACGCTGTCGAAGATGAAAAATTCGTTCTCCGGCCCAAAGTAGGCGGCGTCGGCGATGCCCGTGCTCTTCAGGTAGGCCAGGGCGCGCCTAGCGGCCGAACGAGGGTCCCGCTCGTAGCCCTTCCCGGTGGTGGGCTCGATGACGTCACATCGAATGATGAGCGTCGGCTCCTTCATGAAGATGTCCATGACCGCCGTGCCGGGGTCGGGCATCAGGACCATGTCCGACTCGTTGATCCCCTTCCATCCCGCGATGGACGAGCCGTCGAACATCTTGCCGTCCTTGAACAGGCCCAGGTTGACCTGGTGGTGCGGCACCGTCACGTGTTGCTCTTTGCCCTTGGTATCGACAAAGCGCAGATCCACGAATTTTACGCCCTTATCTCCAATGAGCTTCAGAACATCCGCTGCGGTCGTCATCGCGTCTCCTTGAGTAGCGGGGCCGTTGGCGTTTCTACCGGGCCCCAAACAGGCTCAGAAGTACCCACCAAACGTTTCTGGAATGTGTCTAAACTCACGACCAAAAGCGGAACCTGCACAGACTCGACTCGTGCGCGACAGGCGGGGATTTCCGGGACATTCGGCCATTTGGCCGCTGCTGGACACGGAAATGGTCTGTACGCTGCGCTGACATACTGGTCTGTATGCTTCCCGAGATGTTGACGCCTTTTGCTTCCTTGGTTGAGCGCTATCGGGTCATCTTTTTCGATGCCTATGGGGTGCTGAAGAACGCCCGTGGCGTGTTGCACGGTGTGCCGGAGCTGCTGAGCTGGCTGCTCCGCCAGGGCAAGGACGTGTATGTGATCACGAACGATGCCTCGCGCTCCCCCGCGCAGATGGCCGCCGCCTACGTGCACCCCGAGCACGGCGTACTGATCCCGGAGAGCAAAATCATCTCCTCGGGGCTGCTCTGCAAAGACTTCCTGCGAGCCAAGGTGCGCCCAGGCCGGGTGGCGTATCTCGGCAAGCCCAGCTCGGCGTTTTACATCGAGAGCGCCGGCCTCGTGCCCGTCCACATCGGAGCCTGCAAGAGCGCTGACGATCTCTCGGCCTTCGTGTTGCTGGACGACGAGGGGTTCGACTGGTTCCGCGACCTCAACGTCACGCTCAATCTGATGCGCCGAGTGAACGCACCGGTGATCGTGGCCAACCCCGACCTGGCCTACCCGGTCAACGATCAGGAGGTGGGGCTGGCCGTCGGCAGCCTGGCGGCCATGCTGGAGCGCATCGTCGGCAAGGCATTCATGCGCTTCGGCAAGCCCGACACCATGATGTTCTCCCACGCCTTTGCCTGCGCCCATGAGAACGTGCCCAACCTGCGCAAGAGCGACGTGCTGATGGTGGGAGATACGCTGGAGACGGATATCCTCGGCGCCAATACCTTCGGGCTCGACACCGCCCTGGTGCTTTCCGGCAACACCCGCCCCGAACAAGCCACCCCGATGATTCAGGCCAGGGGCATCATTCCGACCTACGTCTGCGAGTCGGTATTTACCTGAGGCGGCCCGCTGCCTGCGCCGCGCACCCGAGCGAACGGCCGTCAGCGCCGGAGCAGGATGACGATGCCCCAGGTGAACGTGACCAGGCCGAAGAGTACGGCCGCCGCAGTGCTCCAGTCGAGGTGCTCGCGCCATTCCCGGCCGAACCGAAGGGCTTGATCGCGCAGCGAGAACAAGAGCGAGATCGGGCGACGACCCGACGTGACCGGGCCTGCGTCCCCGAAGCTCAGGGTCCACGTCATGCGCGTGCGCTCCCCCGAGAGCATCAGTAGCTCCCGGCCGAGCGCCTTGAGATCTGGATAGCGCTCATCGGGATCCGGGCTCATGGCGCGCTCGATGATGCGTACCAACGGCGCGGACGGACGCTCATCATGCTGCGACAGGGGTGGATACTCGCCCTGGATGATGCGGCGCACCGACTCTGCCGGGCCATCGGCGATGAACGGGTTCGCGCCGATGGCACACTCGTACATCACCACGCCGAGCGAATACTGGTCCGACAGGGCCGTGGCTTCTGCGCCGCTCGCTGCCTCCGGGGACAGGTACAAGGGGCTGCCCCGCAAGACGCCGCGCGTCCCGGATGCCCGGCGCAGTTTGTCCCCGCCGAGCGCGCGCGAAATGCCGCAGTCGAGCAGCTTGGGGTCGCGCTCACGACCGGCGCGGTTGGCCAGGAAGACGTTGCCCGTCTCGAGATCGCCATGCACGATGCCCGCGTCGTGCAGAGCGGACAGGCCCGCCACGATCGGCACCATCAAGTCGACGATCGTGCCTTCATCGAGCGCCCCGCGCGAACGCAGCAGCGCATCCAGATCTTCCCCCTGCAGGCGCTCCATCACCAGATACGGGATGCCGTCCTGAACCCCCACGTCAAAGATGTTCACGACGCTCGGATGGCGGATCGTCGCGGCCCGGCGCGCCTCCCGTACGAAACGATTGCGCCCGACCGCGCTGCGCGAGAACTCGTCGGTAAACACCTTGAGCGCCAGCTCGATCGGAATGGCCTCGTGCTCGGCTCGATAGATGCGCCCGCTCTCCCCGTAGCCGATGCACGGGCCGATCACGTACGCGCCGAAGCGCGAGCCCTCCGCGAAAATTCCTGCTGCATTGGCCGCAGACACCGAGCTGGGCGAGCGTGGAGCTTCGTCCTCGGCAAACGCCGCTACTTCGTCGACGACCGTTTGGCCTGGCCTGCGCTGCAGCACGATCTTGCTCCTGCTTGCTCGAGCCGAAAGGGATCGCTGCGGCACCGGCCGTTCCCCTGACTCGACCGCTTGCGGGACCGGCAACTTACGCCGGGGACGCGGCTGATTTCCACTCTTTTTGACGGCCTATCGGCCAGTGCGGCGGGACGGGACCTGGCGCCCATGCCTTTACGCCGCGGGGGCCCCCGCGCGCGCTCCAGGGCTCACTGCTGTGCGCGCGGGATCGACGCGGACGTGGCCGTGTGATCGTCCACCCACTTCTGGGCTTTGACGCGCGCCGGATGCTCCGTCGGAGCACGGCTCAGAAAGCTCGTGAATTGGGCTGCGGCATCCTCGGGGCGGTCCATCGATTCGGCATATAGAACCGCGAGATTGTGCGCGGCGGCCCAGTCCCCGGGAGTAGTCGCGAGAATCTCTTTCAGCAGCGCCTCGGCCGCCTGGAAGGGCCGGGAGTCCTTGCGGCTCCCCTGCCCGCGCAACGCCGCGGCCAGGCCGAGCTTGGCCTCGAGCGAGTCCGGCTCGATCTCCAGCACGGCCCGAAAGTGCTTCTCCGCGCGATCGTAGACGCCCGCCTGCAAGAGCACGGTGGCCGTGTTCAGGCCGGCGGCGGTGTCGTTCGGATCGAGCTCGGTCGCGCGCGCAAAGTGCCCAAATGCGATCGCGTCCTCGCCCCGCTTGAGCGAAATCAGACCGGCGGCGCGCTCCACCACCGCGGTGTGTGGTTCAACCTTGAGCGCCTCCTCGATGAAGAGCTCGGCGACGTCCACCTGGCCCTGCTCCAGATGCGTCAGGCTGAGCTCCGCGAGCGCGGCCGGATCCCCCGGCTGACGCTTCAAGAGCTCGCGCGCTTGTGCGAGCGCGGTATCGAGCTTGCCGCTCTCCCGCAGCACCACGACCAACACGCGGCGTGCCTGGGTTGCGGCGGGATAGCTCTCGACGAAGCGCCCCAGCACGTCGGCTGCGGTGTCCAGGCCGTCGCTCCGCCGCAGCACCTCTCCGAGCGCCGCCACCACGTCCTCGGCATTGGGCGCCAGATCACGCGCCCGCTCCAGCTCCGTTCGGGCCGCCGCGAGCTGTCCGCTGCGCGCCAACAGTACGCCCAGATCGTAGCGGGCCTCCCAGAGGCCGGGGTCTTCCGTCACGGCCTGCCGCAAGAGCTCGATGGCCTGCTGCTGCCCTGCCGGGCGCGACGCCGTTTCCACCGCGCGCATCATTTTGCCCACGGCCTCCTTGCGCGCCGGCGGGACCTTCGGCGCCTCGGGCGCCACGACGCTGCCGCCGCCACAGCCGAGCCAGCTCGAGAGCACGAGCGCGGCGCCCAGCGTGCGCAGCTCTCGCCCAGAGACGCGCCGGGAACGCGAGCGCTCGCTCATGGCGCCCCCGCCCGCGAGACGCGACGGTCCGCAGCTGATGGTTGCTGGGACGCCGGCGGCGACGCCGGCGCTTCTTTCAGCGGAACTCCCATGAAAAAATCCTGGCTGGCGCCCGCGTCGGTGCGACGGGTACTGGGGATTAGATCAGGCAACCTACGCGCGCCCTCGCTGCGCAACCGAAAGCCGATCTCGGAGAGGGGCGGATACATCTCGGTATTGAGCCGCCCGAGCGCCTCGCGCATCTTGGCGGTCCAGGCGTTGTAGATGCCGAGCTCGCGCGCTTTGAGCCAGCCGCTCTCATAGGCTTCGATGCTTTTCTCTTCGATGGGCACGACAAACTCGTCGATCTGGGTGCGATATTCCTCCGCTTGCTCGGCGCTCAGCGTCGGCGGCGGGGGTGAATTCATGAGCGACTTGGCGAACGACTCGTAGATCGAGCCGACCTCGTACAAGGACGCCGTGGTCCACTCGGCGACACCGAGCTTGGCGGTGTCGAGCAGGGCCGTGCTCGCGCGTTTGAGCAGCTCGGCCTTCTTCTTGAGCCGCTGGCCCAGCTGCTTCACGTCCCCCTCGACCTTGATCTGCTCGAACTCCGCCAGAATGCGCTGCGCCTGCAGGAAGTGCGCGCGGGCCCCGAAGTATTTGCCGCGATCGTCGAGCGTCTTCTGGTGCGTCTTGTGCTCCTTCACGGCACGCTCGAGCGCATCCTTGGCGCCCTTTTCATCGCCCAGCTCCACCGACGCGACCGCCAGGCGCACCAGCGCCTCGATGCGGCGACTGGGCAGCTTGGCCGAATTGGCGTAGCGGGCGTACAGCGAGCGCGCCGAACGCCAGTCTTCCGCCTGCTCGTGCGCCTTGCCCATCAGGAACGTCACTTCATCGGTGCTGGCGCCGCTCGGATAGCGGCGCTGGAACTGCTCCCCCGCGCGGATCGCCTGCTCGCGCTGCCCGAGCGTGGTGCGCAAGAGCACGGCGTTGTAGGCCGCGTCCTCGTGATGTTCGTCCTTGGGCCAGTGCGCCGCCAGCGCCTCGTGATAGCTGGCTGCCTCTGCCAGGAGGCCGAGCTCCTGGTGCAGGTTGGCCGCGATGAAGATGCCCTTGGCGGCCTCGGGGCGAGCCCGGTAGTGCTGATCCAGGAGCGCCGCCACCTCGCGCAAGCGCGGCAGATCCACGGCACGCTGTGCTTCGATCGCGGCGTTCACGCCCGCCTGAGCAGCGCGATCGTCCTTCGGAAACTCCTGCGCGGCGCGCAGGTAGGCCGCGGCGCTATCCGCATGGGCGCCCGAGCTCGACAACTGCTCGCCCTGCTTGAAGATGGATTGCACGATCAGATTCGAGAGCCGCGCCTGCCCGGCGGGCTCGGCAAAGGCGGGAGCCTTGAGCAGGCGCCTGCCCCAGGTCTCGATGTTCTGGTAGTCCTGACTCTTGTTGAAAGAATCGAGGATCAACTCGCCTGCGCCGCGAGCATAGCTGCTGTTCGGATGCTTCTCGAGCAACAGGCCCCACTGGCGCACCGCCGGGTCGTAGACCTGGTAGTCGTAGTAGAGCCGCCCCTGCCGGAAAAGCATCTCCGGCAGCTCAGGATCGTTCGGATAGGTGCTGGCGTACAGCTCCATCGCCTCGGTGAGCTTCTTGTCGGTCGGCGTTTCCCGCTGCTTCTCGCCAGCCGCCTTGGAGGCCTGGAACTCGGCCTCGCGCGCCGCTTCCAGCGCCGCCAGGGCGTTGTAGAGCGCGTCGTGTGACCACGGACCCTGGGGCTGGAGACGGACCGCCGCCAGATACGCGTCCGCCGCGGGAATCGCCTGCACCAGATGGTGGAAGTGAATCTCTCCGAGGTTGAAGTACGCCTCGTAGGCGCGCTTGCCGCTGCCGAAGCGGGTCAGGTACACGTCGTACAGGCCCGCCGCCGCTTCGTATTCGACGCGGCTGGTCTTGTCGGCTTGCGCCTTGGCGTGCAGCCCGACGGCGTCGTCGTACAGGCTGCGCTCGATGGCGGCCGCGGCCTTCTCGCGCGTGGCCGGCTCTTGCAGGGCCAGCCACGCCCCCGCCGCCGGAGCGGCAGCGAGCGCCGGAGTGCCGGCTTTTGAGCTTGCGGACGCGGCGGGTGGCTGCCGGGACGGCGCGCCTGCCGGGACAGCGGGCGGTGCCACGTATTGCTCCAGCATCCAGACGTAGTCTCTCTGCAGATCGCCCCAGAGCTCGAGCGTGGAGTGACCGAGCGCAATCGCGATCGCGTCCTCGTAGGCGCGCTCACCGGTGGGCTCGAGCTTCAACAGCAGCCGGTACGCCTCGATGCCGCGCTGGTAGTGCGCCTGGTCGTACAGGGCTTCGGCCAGGGCGCGCACGATCTCCCCGGCGAACTGCTCGCCGCCGGCGCGCACCAGAAAGCCGTGCATGTCCTCGGCGGTATTTTTCTCATCCTCGACGAAGACCGCCACCAGGTTGCGCAGCGCCTCGGCCTGCAGCTGGTCCAGCTCCTCGGCACGACGCCCGAGTGCCGGCGTGGCCCTCTGCTGCGAGCTGCTCTTGAACACGAGCAGGAAGCGCCGCGCCGCCTCGTCCGTCTGCCCGAGCCGCCAGAGCGCCCAGGCGCTCTTGAACAGCGCGAGATCGTGCAACTCGGTGTCGGGATGCACGAGCACGGCCTCGTACTCGCGGTACGCGAAATCGTAGTTCGGCGCGGGCCTGGCAAACTCCGCCTCGGCGCGCACCATGTGAGCGTCCGGCACGAACGGGCTGTGCGGATACTCGGCCAGGATGCGGTTGAAGCGCTCCAGCGCCAGATCCGTTTGGCCCTCCTCCGTGGCCAGAAAGCCATCCACGTACAGCGCCAGATCGTAGCGACTGAACTCGGGGTGTTGATCCAGCACCTGACGAAAGCGGGCGCGCGGGCCCGAGTAGTCGGGCATGGGCGGATCGCCTCGTTGGTCGCCGGGCGTGCGCTCCCACTCGGCAAACCGCACCAGGAACTGCTCGCGCGCATCCTCCCATTCGAGCTCGCCGAGGCGCATCAGCGTCTCGGGCAGCTCGACCGCGTCGGGCGGGAGATCCACGAGCAGCTTGTGCAGCATGCTCAGCGCTTCTTTGCGCAGCTCTTTGGCGCGCGTCAGGTTCTGCGTGATGCGGGCTTCCACCCGGGCCATGGCGCGCTCGCGCAGCGCCGCCGGGATCTGCATCCCCATGCGGCCGCTCTGCTTGGAGCGCTGGCGATCCTTGGCCTGCGTATCGAGCGTGCTGCGCGCACGACCGTCGATGCGGCGCTCGGCCACGGGCTCGATCTTGCGCCGCTCGAGTCCCGGCGTGTTGGCCACGCCAGGTCCCGCTTCCACGGCCGCCGCTGCGGGCAGAAGCCCCAGCGAGAGCGCCGCCGCGCAGCGCAGAGTCCGCCAGGTCCTCAACGCAGACCCTCCCCGCCGACGTACTCGTCGTCCCAGTCCTCGCCGTCGAAGGGCCAGTACTCTTCGTCGTCCCCCAGGTAGCGCGCCGCATCCAGGGAATCCACCGCCCCGGGCGGCAGGAAGCCTTGCGACAGCGCCTCCACCTCGAGCTCCAGCGCCTGCTTGCGCCCGAGTACGGTCTCGATGCGTCCGGCTCGGGCGCGCCGCACCAGCCGCGTGAGCCGGCGCTCCAGGCGATCGAGCGCCTCGCGACCGAGCTGGCTCTGCTGCTCGATGAGCGCGCTGCGCAGGGAGCGAGCCGTCTCGCTCAGCTCGCGCGCCTGCTCGGCGTCCGCGCCGAGCAACTGCTCGAGCGATGCAGCGCTGCCGCCGGGCGACGTCACGCCGGCCTCGGCGCTCCGGGCGGGGCTGACGGCGCTGTCGAAGGCCGCGGCCTCCGCTTCGAGCCGGATCAGATCTTGTTTGACGAGCGCGAGATCCGGGGCCGAGGAGCTGGCCCCCACGCTCGACTCGCGCAGCAGGCGACGCAAGGCTGCCGTCTGCTGGGACAAGGCACGCAATCGATCGGCAGGCGTGTTGGCGAGCGCCACGGCGGGGCGCGCTTGCACGGCACCTGGGTCCTTCAGCCGCGCCTCGAGCTCGCCGAGCTCTCGGGCAGCGCCGTCGAGCCCGCTCAGTTGGTGGTCCAGATCGGCGAGCTGGCGGGTGACGACCCCATAGGTCGGGTCGACCCGGATCGACGTGACCAGGAGCGTCGCCACCTCGGGTGGCGAACCGAGCCCGAGCGCGCCCTGCACGTCCGTGCCCTGCCCGGCCAGGAGCGCGGAGAGCGCCCGCGGATCCGACTTCAGGCGCCGGGCTGCCTCCAGTACCGGCTCATAGCGCTTCAGAAATTCCTGCAGCTTGGCGTCCGCGCGGGGAAACTGACACTCGGCGAGATCCACGTAGGCATCGAGAATCCAGGCTTCGTCCGTGTACGGGTGCGGGCGGTCCAGCAGGCGCAGCTCATTCAGCAGGCTGTGCGCGGCGGCATAGTCTTTGGCCTCGTAGCGCGACGTGGCCGACTCATACAGCGCCTCCGGCAAACGCTCGGAGTCGCCGGGCACCAGGTGATAGTAGTAACGCGCGTCATCGAAGCGGTATTGCTCGTGCGCCACGCGTCCGAGCGCGAGCCGCGAAAGATCTCGGACCTTGAAGAAATCGTTGCCCCCGAAGAGAGGCGCGACTTTCGGCGTCTGCTTGGCGTCCGCCACCTTGCAGAACTTCTGCTCCCCGTCCCCGAAGCGGCGCCGCTCGACGTCGATCAGCCCGGAGCGATAGGTGGCCTGGGCCCAGAAGCGCGAGCGCGGCGTCACCTGAGCGTACGCGGCCAGCGCCTGGTCCGCCGTGCCGCTGCGTTCGGCCAGCATCCCGCGCAGGTACGCGACATCTCCCGCCCACGGCTCCTCCGTCCCGCCGGCGATGCCGGAGAGCACGTCGAGAAATGCCTGAGGATCCCCGCTCACCAGCCCAAAGTCGACCAGGCTACCGACGGCGCGCCGATACCAGGTGTCGACGGGCGACGTGCCGAGCAGCCGCACCAGGTAGTCGCGAGCCATCGGGTACGCGCCCGCGCGCCCGAGCGCGTCGCCCAGGGTAAAGACGGCGGCGCGCCCTTCGTCGAGATCTTTCAACGCGGCAAAGCGCGGCGACTCCACGACGCCCGCGAGGATCGCGATGGCCTCATCGCGGCGGCCCATGCCGAGCTGCACCTCGGCGCTCTCGGTCACGCCGCGCAGCTTGTCCACGCTCAGTGCCCCAGAGGCGTCGAGGCGACGCTGTGCGAGCGCGCCGTGGTACGCGCGCAGTGCGGCGCCGGGGTCGCCCCCGGGCGGCGCCGCTGCTGGCGTCGCAGTTGCCGCGGGCGCTGCCGACTCGGGCAGAGCAGCCGGCGCAGTGAGAGGCGCGGCCTCGGCCGCGACCGGCGCGGCCGGCGGCTCCGCAGGCGCCGCCCATACGCCCCCCGCCAGGCTGGCCAGCGAGGCACCCCATCCCCATCCGATGGCACGCGAAAAGGTCCGCATCAGTCGTTCACTTCGGCCAGCAGCTTGACGCGAAGCTGGTACTGCCCCTGCTGGTCCTCCTCGAAGTCCTCCGCCATGCTCGACTCGTCCTCCAGCTCGAGGCGTGTCCAGAGCAGCTTCTTCTCCGGCACGAGGACCACGAAGCGCGACTCTTGCCAGGTGGAAAACTGCGGGTTTCGGGCGTCGTGGCGTTCCACCTCGATGGACACGACGTGCGAGCCCGGAGCCACCGCGTGCTCGTACACGATCGCCGCCTGATCAAAGACGGCACGGCTCGGCGCGGTGTAGACGACGCCGCCGTCGAGGCTCACGTGCATCGACTCGAGCCGCGCCGTGTCCCCCAGGGCGCGCACCTCGATGCGTAGCTTGCTGGAGAACATCGTGCTGGCCAGCGCCGCGATCCGGCTGCGCAGGGCCGCGACCCGCGAGATCAACGCATCCAGCTGCGAGGTGCTCGGGGTCGGGGACGTGCTCGGAAACTCCGCCGGCGTCGGATTGAGGGGCGAGGGCCGCGGCGGCACGGCGCTCGGCACCGCCCCGGCGGGCGCGGGCGTCGTCGCCGGCGCGGGCGCCGCGGCGATCCGGGCGGAAACCGGCGCGGCAGGGGCCACGGCGGCCGTCTGCGCACTCGACTCCGTCGAGAACGCCGCCAGGGCTAGCCAACACGCGACCCCACTGCGGCGTGCGCCGCGTGCGCCGGCGCGTAGGAGTGCCCGCGCGCCCAGGCACGGCGCCACCTGCGATTGTATCGAGAGCCAGTCGCTGCTTTTCACCACCATTTACCACGGCGGGACTCATGGCCGGGCTTAGCGTACGGCCCGGCGGAGCAGACGAATTTGCCACACGTGCCTGCGCTGCTCCCGCTTGTAGGCTGCCTCGCTACACGCGCCCCGGGCATGCTCGAGGCCGCTGTTGCATCGGTGCCGCACCGTGGCGCGGTCGTTCAGCGCCCAGCTCGGCTAGACCAGAGGGCGCAGGGGGCTGCGCTGAAGCAACGCCACGAGCGCGGCCGCGGCCGCAAAGATCAGCGCCGCAAACAGCGCCTCTGGCAGAGGCGGCAGGTGCGCGGCCTGGTACACCCGCACCAGCAGCGGATGGCTGAGATAGATGCCGAACAAGAGTGGCGCCAGCCGCTGACTGACCGGCTCGGGGCGACCCGGCCAGAGGAACGCCAGGCTCACCAACAACAGCGCGACACCGTAGCGGCGTACCATTTCGGGCACCACGCCGGCGAAGGCGAGCCCGAGGCCCAACGCCGCGGCGGCGCCGGCGAACCAGGCCATCCGCACCAGAATCGGCCTGCCGCCGAGCACCGCGCGGCCCAGCGCAAAGCCAAATGGCAGGGCGGGCAACGCAAACAACCATTGCAGCGCGGGCCACTGGATCGCGCCGGGCGCGAGCAGCCAGGCATTGAAGACCGTGAGCGCGGCGCCGCACAGCAGACTGGCGAGGGTAACGACCCAGGCAGAGATGTGCGCGGTGCGCGCCTGGAGCCACGCGATCAGCACGGCGCCCGCCAGCGCAAAAGGCACGAACCAGAGATGCACATACGTGCCCCCGATCAACATCCAGATCGAGAAGCCCTCCGTCAGTGGCTCGTCGTGCCGCAGGCGCTCGAGGAGCACGACGGACAGGTAGATCAGCGACCACAAGAGCCACGGCACGAGCAGGCGCGACAGCTTGCTGTCCAGGAACGCGCGCGTGCCTCTACGCTCTGCCAGCGTGCAGTTGAACGCATTATTGAGCAGCAGAAATACAGGCAGACCGAGGCCCGCCAGGATCGGCAGGCGGTGCTCGCTCACGTGAAACGCGACGATCTCGAACATCGCGACCAGGCGCAGGCGCTCGACATTGGCGAGCCGGGTAGCGGAGCTGGACCGCATTCGCCCGCACCCTGGCACTAGCCAGCTGCGGCGCAAATGGGAAAAAGCCCCGGTTCAGCTCGTGAACGGCAGCATCAGGCTCAGGCCGCCGGTGGTGGTCACGTCGTTGACCACCTCTTCGACGCCGAGCGGGGCACGCTGCGAGTACACGTGGTCGCGGATATCGAAGCGCAGGACCATCCACTGCGCGAGATGGAACTTCATGCCGATGCCGCCCGAGCCGGCCACGCTGCTGGAGCCGTCCTGGTCGGCGGCGCCCGCTCCGAGCGACAGGTAAAAATCAAAGCGCCCGATGGGGCCGCCGAACCAGCGCACTTTGCCATACGCGAGCGACCAGACCAGGTTCCCCATGAACAGTTGCACCGGCACGCTGGTGTTGCGCGTGATCTGTGTCAGGTTCTGCTGCCGATCGTTGACCGCCTCCAGAAAGCCGTAGTTGCGGTTGGTGCGCAGGTAGGACGCTTCGAGGCCGAGATCTTCGGTGAAGTGAAAGGTGTACGCCCCGCCGTAGGTGGGCGCACCATCGCTGAGGTCAGCCGCATACCAGCCGCCCAGCGCCGACAACTCGTGGCGCATCGCCTTCTTGAAGAGGCGCGGCACAACGCCGCGGTAGGCGCGCCGTCCGATGAGCTGCTCCTTTAACTCTTCATCCACACATTGCGCGCGGGCGGGCACTGCGAGAGAAGTGCCCACCAGGGCGACGACGGCCGCCAGGAGCAGGGAGAAGCGAACAGACGGCATAGGGGGATACTCCTCGAAAGCCACGAGCGGCAGCTCTGGGAGAGCGACGCCTTGGCCGTTCCTGGCCCATACGGCCGCTCTGCCACGCGAGAAAACTCCAGGCTCTCCCCGCTCGCTCGCGAGCGCTGCCCAGCGCTCTACGACCAAGCGGCCGGGGCGTGGCATCGGGCCGCGTCGCGCGGCGAATCAGGCTCGGCGCAGCCTCCGGGCTACGACGGCAAACCCTCAATCGGCTTCGACTTCGACGCGGCTGTCGGGGCGCCCCTTGGCGACGTACAGCGCCCGATCCGCGCGCTGAAACAGCTCGCGGATGTCGTAGTCGTTGTCGGCGTCTGCCGCGGCCACACCCACACTCACCGTCACATCGAGGCCCTCGCCGCTCTCCAGGTGCAGGGGCTGCCGCCGCTGCGCCTTGACGAAGCGCCGGGCCGCCCGCAGACCGCTCTGACGATCGAGGCCGCGCAGCAGCACCGCAAACTCGTCGCCACCGATGCGGAAGCTGCGGTCGCTGCAGCGCATCGCGTCGCGCAGGCCCTCCGCCGTCCAGACGATGGCGCGATCCCCCGAGCGGTGGCCGAGCGCATCGTTGATGATCTTGAGGTTGTCGATGTCGACGAGAATCAGTGCCAGGGGAGCCTGATGCCGCTCGGTGAACGCGAGCTCACGCTTGAGCTCCGTCTCGAACTGCCGGCGATTGGCCAGCGCCGTCATCGGGTCGGTCGTGGCCTGCGCCTCGGCCCGCCGCAGGCGCTCGCCCAGCTCCAGCTGACGGCCGCGCAGCTCCACCAGCGCCTGCACCTTGGCCGCCAGCACGGGGCCACGAAAGGGCTTGGCGATGTGGTCGATGGCGCCGCGCCGGAGCCCGTAGACGACGTCGCTCTCCTGCTGCAGGTGCGCGCTCAGCATGACCACGGGCACATCGCGCAGGGCATCTTCCGCCTGCAGCTGCTCGAGCACGGCGTACCCGTTCATGCCGGGCATCATGATGTCGAGCAGCACGGCGCCGACTCGCTCGGGGGCCTCGCGCAGTACGCGCAGAGCATCCTCGCCGCTGTCCGCTTCGCGCGTGGACAGGCCGGCACGCTCCAGCCAGCGCACGGCCAGCAGGCGGTTCGAGCCATCATCATCGACCACGAGCACGTCGAGAGCCGGCCTCCGCCCGGAAGACGGAGGGGAAGAGCTGGGCCCCGACGGCGGAGCTAGCGAGGGGGGCTGGAATGCGCTGCTCACCGCGCCCTGCATGCTATCCGGATTTCGGCGCCACCGGAACAGGCGACGTACGTCGTGCCCCTCGGCCCAAGAGTCCACCCCCGCCGCAGCCCCGCCCCCCGGAACAGGGCAGCGGCCGCGCCTCACGGCAGGCCAAGCCCCCTGCCCCCGGGCAAGCCAGCGCGGCGCAGCGAGCAGCCTCGGCCTGCTTCGCCGAACCCCCGCGCTGGGAGGCCCCTAGCCCTGCAGAGCTTCGGAACCCGCGATGATTTCGATCAACTCGGTCGTGATCACGGACTGCCGCTGGCGGTTGTAGCTCAGGGTCAGCTTGGAGATCATCTCGGCGGCGTTCTTGGTTGCCGAATCCATCGCCGTCATGCGCGCGCCGAGCTCCGATGCGAACGAATCGAAGAGGGCTCGCAGTAAGGTCGCCCCGATGTACATCGGCACGAGGCGCTCGAAGATCGAGCTCTGGTCCGGTTCGAACAGATACTCCGGGCGCAGTTGGACGTCCCTGCCCTGCTCCGCTTCCGGGTCTGCGGCGGGTGCCAGGTCCAACGGCAGCAGCGGCCGGCACTGGACCTCCTGGGTCATGGCGGTCTTGAACTCGGCGTACACCAGGTAGACCGCGTCGACGTCACCGGTCAGGAACGGAGCCAGCAGGCGGCGCCCGATCGTGCGCGCCTTCTCCAGCCCGATGTCCTCCCACACGCCTTCAAAATCGGCGAACAACGTCGCCGATCGCCGACGAAAGTAGTCGCGCCCCCGCCGCCCCACGGTGGCAAACGCGACCTCGATGCCCTCGGCTTGCTTGGCCTTCCACAGGGCCTCCGCGCGCTTGTTGAGGTTGGCGTTGAACGCGCCGCACAAACCGCGATCGCCCGTCAGGAGCAAGATCAGGATGCGCTTTTCCTCGCGCCGCGCGAGCAGAGGATGCGGGGTTTCGAGGCCGCTGGCCTGGATGGCGGCCACAACCTCGCACAACACCTCGGAGATCCGTTGCGCGAACGGGCGCATCGCCAGGATGCGCTGCTGGGCACGGTTGAGCCGTGCCCCAGACACCATCTTCATCGCGCGCGTGATCTTCTGCGTGCTCTTGACGCTGGAGATGCGCTTGCGGATCGCCTTGAGGTTGGCCATCTCGGGCTAGGCTCCAGCCGCAGCGGGCTTGGCCGCCGGCTTGGCTGCCGCGGTCTTGGCAGCGACCTTCTCCTTTTCGCTGCTCACGAACTTGGCACCAAACTCCTTCAGCGCCGCATCCAGCTGCCCCTTCAGCTTGTCACTGAGCGCCTTGTCCGCGGCAAAGGTCGCCCAGATCTGCGGGTGCTTCTCGTCGATGAAGCGCAAGAGCTCCTCCTCGTACGTGCGCACGGCGGTCACTGGCACCTTGTCGAGCTGGTTGTTCGTGCCGGCGTAGATGATCGCTACCTGGCGTTCCACGGGCATCGGCACGTATTGGTCCTGCTTGAGCACCTCCACGAGGCGCTCTCCGCGCGACAGCTGAGCCCGCGTGGCAGCGTCCAGATCCGACGCAAACTGGCTGAACGCCGCCATCTCGCGGAACTGCGCCAGATCGAGCCGCAGCGTACCGGCGACCTTCTTCATCGCCTTGGTCTGCGCGTTGCCGCCCACGCGGCTCACACTGATACCGACGTTGATGGCCGGCCGAATGCCGGAGAAGAACAGATCGCTCTCCAGAAAGATCTGCCCGTCCGTGATCGAAATTACGTTGGTCGGAATGTACGCCGACACGTCACCGGCCTGGGTTTCCACGATCGGCAGCGCGGTGAGCGAGCCGCCCGAGTGCGGATCCCGTGCCAGCTTCAGCGACGCCTTGTCGGCGCGGGCTTCCAGCGCCTTGTGCGCCTCTTCCTTGCCGTCGTCGCGCACGTACACCTTGCCGTCGACGCCGCGGAAGGCCTCATCACCGGGCGGAACCTCGGCGCCCGAGGGCACGATGAACCAACGGTCGGCGAGCTTGGCGGCGCGCTCCAGCAGGCGCGAGTGCACGTAGAACACGTCACCCGGATACGCCTCACGCCCCGGGGGCCGGCGCAAGAGCAGGGACATCTGGCGATAGGCCACCGCCTGCTTCGACAGGTCGTCGTAGATGCAGAGCGCGTGCTCGCCGCGATCGCGGAAGTACTCCGCCATCGTGACGCCGGTATACGGCGCGAGAAACTGCAGCGGCGCCGGCTCGGTCGCCGTCGCGATCACGATGATGGTGTAGTCGAGCGCGCCGTTGATGCGCAGCTGCTCCGCGACCTGAGCGACCGTGGACGCCTTCTGGCCGATGGCCACGTAGACGCATTTTACGCCGGTCTTTTTCTGATTGATGATGGTGTCGATCGCGATCGCCGTCTTGCCGGTCTGGCGGTCACCGATGATCAGCTCGCGCTGCCCGCGCCCGATCGGGATCATCGCGTCGATCGCCTTGACCCCGGTCTGCAGCGGTTCTTTCACCGGCTGGCGCTGCACGATGCCCGGCGCCTTGATCTCGATGCGGCTCGTGCGCTCGGCCGCGATCGGACCCTTGCCGTCCACCGGCTGGCCCAGCGTATTGACGACACGACCGAGCAGAGCCGGTCCGACGGGGACGCTGGCAATCTTGCCGGTGCGCTTGACGGGGTCCCCTTCCTTGATCTTGGTCGGGTCACCGAGCACCGCCACGCCGACGTTGTCGTCTTCCAGGTTCAGCACCAGGCCGAAGACCGAGTTTGCAAACTCGACGAGCTCGCCTGCCATGGCGCCTTCGAGACCGTACAAGCGGGCGATGCCGTCGCCGGTGGACAGCACCGTGCCCGTCTCCTTCACCTGCGTCGCACTGTCGAAGTTCTGAATCTGCGACTTGATGATCTGTGAAATCTCATCGGCGCTAAGTTGCATATCTGCTCCGTCGTTCTGAGCCGTGGCGCGAGTAGTCGGCCCGGGTAAGTGAGAGGTCGTCAGCCGGTGGACAGCATTCGGCGGCTGAGCTCTTCGAGCCGGCCCTGGATGCTGCCGTCGATGGTGTTGTCGCCGATGCGCGCAACGATGCCGCCCAGGAGTTCAGGGTCCTCCTCGTGTTCCAGGATCACTCGTTTGCCCAGGGCGCGTTCCAAGGCCTGCTTGAGTTGACTGAAATACGTTTCCGGCAGGCTGCCAGCGGAAGTGATCTTGGCCCGGCAAACGCCGCCCTTCTCGTCGGACAGGGAGCGCAACCGGCGGGCAATGCCGGGCAGTGCCGCCAGACGCCGCCGACGCAGCAGCACGAGCAGCGCATTGACGGTCAGGGGCGTGAGCTCCCCACGGCGTGCGATGTGCCGCAACACCGACTCCCGCTGCGCCTCCTCCAGCACCGGATTCTCCAGCGCGCGCCGCAGCAGCGGCTGCTCGGCGTAGGACGCCGCAAACTCCGTGATCTCCTGGCTCAACCGTTCGAGCTGCCCTGCTTCCGCGCCGAGCTCGAAAATGGCCCGGGCATACCGCTCCGCCGCTGCGCCTATGCTCACGTGGCTTCACTCCGTGTGCCCGGCTCAGCCTGGGCAGGCAAGCTGGGCCTCGAGGCCTCAGGGGTAGTTGCCGCCGCTTGCGGCTGCAGATTGTGCAGGTACTCGTCGCAGAGGCGGCGATGATCATCGGTCGACACGCTGCGCTTGAGCAGCTCGCGCGCGGACTCGAGCGCCGCCCGGGCCGTCGCGCGCGTCAACTCCTCGCGCACCACGGAGAGCTCGCGCTCGATCAACAACTTTGCCTCTTGCTCGAGCCGCTGGCGACGTACGCCGGCCTCTTCGAGCACGCGCTTGCGCTCCGACTCGGCGCTCTCGCGCATCTCCCGGCGCACGCGCTCGATCTCGGAGTCGAGATTGTCGAGCTTGGCGCGATACACGCGCAGCTGTTCCGTCGCCTCGGCCCGCATGGCGGTGGCCTCATCGATGCCGCGCGAGATGCGCTGCCGACGTTCCGCTAGACCTTTGGCGATCGGCGCCTTGGCGAACTTCACGAGCAGGCCGATGAGCAGCAGCGAGTTGAACAACTGCGCCGCGAACGGCACCGGCATGCCCGGGGAACGCCAGAGCAGATTTGGCTCGACTCCTGGTTTTTCTCCCAGGAGGCCGTAGACCCAGTTGAATGCCTGGTGGTGTTCTCCGGCATGGCCCGCACTGCCATGCTCGTCGCCGCCGTGTTCCTGCCCAGCATGACCCGAGACGGCATGGCCTCCGGGGGCATGGCCTCCGGGGGCATGGCCTCCGGGGGCATGGCCTTCGGCAGCGTGCGCCGAGGGCGCATGGGCCGCGGGTTCTTCGGCAGCGGCGTTCGACACCACCAACCCGATCCAACCCGCCAGCAGGAGCGGCGCCGCAACCAGCGCCCGGCTCGGAAACGACACGGCCGCTCTCAATGCAAGCTCCTTCCGAGCACGGCTTCCGCCACGCTGTGCGCCAAACGTTCGGATTGCTGACCCAACTCAAACTCGATCTCGGAGCGCCGCTTCTCGATGCGTTGCCGCCCCGATTCCAGGATCTGGTTGGCCGCCTGACGCGCCTGGCTCAACAGCTCCGCCTCCGTGCGCAACGTTTCGGCGCGCACCTTGTCTCGCTCCTGGCGCGCCACTTCGTGGACCTTGGCCAGCTCCCGTTCATAGCGAGAGAGCAACGCTCCGGCCTCCTCCTGCATTTCCCGGGCGGCGTGGCGGGCACCCTCGGTGCGCTTCTCGCGCTCCTCGAAGACGCGCAACACGGGATCGAACAGGAGCGGGCGCAGCACCACGATCAGCGATGCGAACACCAGCATCTGCAACACGAAAGTCAGATCGAAGTCGAAGGTCATGCCGTTCGGGTGTGTCCTTGGCACGTCCGAAACGCCCTCTGGCCGTTCTGACGCGGTGGCGCGGCTCCTACCATCCTGGGCCAGGGCTGTCCATACCCAGGGGTGGGTCCACGAGCGGCAGCTCGTACCAGGCCGCTGCGAGCGGCCGAATCCCGCTCATTCCGAGCTCGTCGAGTATTGTTGCGTAGCGGACACCATCGCGAGGATCGACGGCATCCGGGGCAACGTCGAGCAGCGGGCGCAGAGCAAAGGCGCGCTCCCGCAGCCGCGGGTGCGGGATGCACAAGCCCGGCTGCTCGAGCTCGAGCCCGGGGACCCATAGGATATCTAAGTCCAGGCTGCGCGGACCCCAGCGTTCACGCCGCTCCCGCCCCTCGGCCCGCTCCAGCGCCAGGAGGTCCCCCAGCAGCGACACGGCCGAGCCCGGATAGCGCAAACGAACGGCGGCGTTCAAAAAGTCTGGCTGCGGCGGCCCGCCAACCGGTGCACTTCTATAAATAGAGGAAATGCCCAAATCCGGGCTCCAAGTCGCTAACTCCAGGACAGCGCGGCGCAGCGTGAGCCAGGGATCGCCCAGATTGGAGCCCAGCCCGACCACGGCGTCGAGCCAGGTCTCTTCACCACGGGGGGGTCTGCCACTCTCACTTTCCATCAGACACGCCGTTTCTCCCTCGGCAATAATCCGGCAGCATCGGTCACGCTTACATGTTCGATTTAAACAGTGGGGAACTCTTTGTCGCCCTCTTCATTCTGACGGCGATCGTTTCGGCTCCATTGTGGCCAGCTGTCGGGGAATGGATCGCGGTCAAGATTTGGCAGGGCCGCTCCAGCAAGCGGGAGGATCGCAGCTGACGCCCACCGAACGACCCTTGCTCGGACCACCCTTCTCATGAAGTCTGGTCACCCGGAAGAAGCCGCGTCACAGGGCGAGCTCTTGGTCTTGGTCGGCGGCACCTCGATCGAGCTCAAGGCGCTCCTCGGGCGACTGGAGAGTCGTGGCGTGGTGTCACTGCCGCTCGGGGATGGACTCGGCAACGACGCCAACACGCCCTTGCCGCGCCTGGTGATCTGCGATCTCGCCAGCGATGGGGCTCTGGCCGCGGTCGAGCGCTTCTACGCGCGCGCTCCTGATTTGCCGGGCCCACCGCTGGTGGCCATCGGCAGCCCGCGCGGCGTACTGTCGGACGCGCAAACCGCGCTGCTCGCCCGGGCCAGCCAGCGCTATCGGCGACCGCTCGACGTGCAGGCGATCGCCGAGGAGCTGCGCGTCGTGCTGCGCCAACCCCGCACGTCCGTGCACGCTCCGCAGAGTCAGCGCGAACTGACCTTGCCGCCGCTCAAGCCACGTTCGAGCCAGAACCCGAGGCTCTCGCCCGGGCCGCGCGACTCCTCACCGCCGAGCGCGCCTCCGTCGCGACCGAGCACCCCGGCGCAGGAAGAGCTCGCGGCCCCACCATCGCGACAGCTGGGCGCCCCGAACGCCGAGCACTCGGTGGTGAGCCCGGAGCTGGAGACGCTGCTGGCCGAAGCGGAGCGGCGCGTGCGCAGCCAGATTTCCACGCAGGGCGAGGCCGTGGCGTCGACCCCGCCGGAGGTGGCCACCGCACATCTGTCGGACGACGTCTGGGATGCGCTCGGCGAGGCGCTCGAGGATGACGCCGACAACCCGCTGCCCGAGGCGATCTCCGATCCCGTGCCGCCCCCCTCGCCGCTCGCGCTCGACCCGGTCGCACCGAGCCTGCCGCCGCCGCCGCGCGGCGATTCGACGATACCGCCGGGACGCTGGCAAGATCCGGTGAACGACGACACGGGGGCCTTCGCTCCGATCCCCGATTCGGAGCCCACCAGCCATTCGAACCATCCCGTCACCGCCGCGGGCAAGAGCGGCGCGCCCGCCACGCAGGCGCCCGGAGCCTTGCGCGGCACGTCCCCCGATGCCGACGAGGAGCTCGACAGCGAGGATCTCTCGGTCGTCGATTCGCCCTCGCGGGGGCACGCCACGCAACCCCCCGGTCCGCCGTCGACCGCAGCGCCGGGCCGACGGCGCGCCGTCGAGGTGCGCCAGGCCACCCTGCCCGCGCTGATGACTCCGCGCTCGGCCCCCCCCGCCTCGGCTCCCCCGCCGCCGGCCCCCCCCGCCTCGGAGTCCAGGAGCAGCGAGCGCGCGCGGAGCGCAGCGACCTCGGATCACCATCAGTCCCCGGAGCCGCCCGCCGTCGAAGAGCGCTGGGAAGCGGAGCGGAACGAGGGGTCGCGGGGGACGCGACGCTCGGAAGCGCCCGAGCCAACGCCGGCACCGCAGCTGGATCTGCCGGGCGCGCTCGTGAAGGGAGGCGCTCCGCTCGTGATCGGGCGCGCGGTACGGCAGCGCTTCACCGGCTGCCTGGCGTTCGAGGTCGATCAGGGGTTGCGCCGCGTGGTGTTCAAGGAGGGAGACGTCGTGATCGCCGCCTCCGCCGTGCACGGGGAGTCCCTGGTTGCGTTCCTCGCGCAGCGCGGCGATTTGTCCGCCGAGGCGGCCACGCAGATCGAGCACCGGATCCCGGCCTTCGGACGCCACGCGGGAGCGGCGCTGATCGCACGCGGGCTGCTCGAGCAGGGGGAGCTCTGGCCGGTGCTGCGCGCGCACTCCGAATGGGTGCTGGCCCAGCTGGCCGCGATCGAGCGGGGCACGGTGCAGATCGAGCATCCCGTGCCCGAGCGTCTCGCTGCCGAGCCGTCGGTGTTCGGCGGGGCCACGGGCGCGGAGGTGCTGGTGGAAGTGGTCGCGCGCGCCATCCCGCCGGCACAGGCGTTCGACTACCTGGGCAGCGGCTCGTCCACATTTGCCCCGGGCGCCGGCAGCGCTCTGCTCGGAGAGTGCGCGTTGCCCGAGGACCTCGGCAAGCTCGTGGCGCGCGCGCAGCAAACGTCGCTCGAGCTGGTGTTGAGCGAAGCTGACGACCAGCCGATCTTCCCCTGCGTGCTGTACGCCCTGTGCCTGCTCGAGGTGCTGCGCAGGGTCGACGCCGAGCCCACGCCCGCCGCCCGCTCCCGTCGCCTGCGCGCGGCCGCCGTACCCGACCGGATCGACGACGAGGCGGTGCGGGCGCGCGTCCTGGCGCGCCGCGCCCTGGTCGATGAGGGAGACTATTTTGCGCTGCTCGGGGTGCCGCGCCAGGCCACCGGCTACGACATTCGTCGCTCGTACATCGAGCTGCGCCGCCAGTTCGACCCGAGCCAGATCCTGCGGTCCCACACGCTCGATCTCGCCGACGACGTCGATACCATCCTCGAGGTCCTCGACGAAGCGTACGAGATCCTGCGCGACCAGCAGCGCCGCGAGCGCTATCGACGCGCGATCGAGTCGCTGCCGTAGCGGACCGGACTTCACAGCCGCTCAGGCTGGCAGCGCCTGGACGGTCGCTCGGGCGCGTGGGTTTCCCCTCGCTCAGGCCAGGGCTGCTCCGGGCGGCAGCCCGATGTCGCGCCGGTAGTGCGCGCCCTCGAAATGGATGCGCGCCACGTTGGCGTAGGCCTTGCGCCGCGCGCCCTCCAGCGTGGCGTCGGTAGCGACCACGCCGAGCACGCGCCCGCCCGCCGTCAGCAGCGTCCCGTGCTCATCGCGCCGCGTGCCGGCGTGGAACACGCGCACGTCTGGGTCCACCTGCTCGAGACCACTGATCGGCAAGCCGGTGGTGTAGCGACCGGGATAACCGCCCGAGGCCATCACCACACACACCGAGGCGTCCTGGCTCACGTCGAGCGAAATCTCGTGCAAGCGGCCGTGTACGGCCGCCTCAATCACGGTCAGGAGATCGCTGTTCAGCCGCACGAGCAAGGCCTGCGCCTCGGGATCTCCGAAGCGCGCGTTGCACTCGAACACCTCGATGCCGCTCTCGTTGACGAAGACCCCCGGATAGATGATGCCGCGGAAGGGCACGCCCTCGCTCGCCAGCGCCAGCGCCAGCGGCTGCAGCACGCGGGTCGCGATCTCCGAAGCGAGCTGCGGGCTCGCCCACCAGGGCGGGCTATACACGCCCATGCCCCCCGTATTTGGGCCGCGCCCGTCCTCGAACACGGTCTTGTGGTCGCACGAGAGCGGCAACGCCAGGACCGTCTTGCCATCGCTGATGCCGTGCGCCGAGACTTCTCGCGCCGTGATGCGGTCCTCGATCGTGAGGCAGCTGCCCGCCTGCCCGAGCGCGGACAGCTCATCGATCGCCGCCAACGCCTCGCTCCTGCTCGACGTCACGATCGCCCCCTTGCCCACGGCCAGGCCGTCCGCCTTGACCACCAGCGCCTGCGGCACCGAGCGCACGTAGGCGCGCGCGGCGTCCGCGTCGTCGAAGATGCGCGTGCGGGTGTGGGGAATGCCATGGCGCTCCATCAGGCGTTTCGCCCATGCCTTGCTGGCCTCCAGCTTGGCAGCGGCCTGGCTCGGACCAAAACAAGGAATGCCCGCGGCCAGCAGCCGATCGACGAGGCCCCAGGCCAGCGGATCATCCGGCGCTACAATCACCAGCTCCACGCGCAGCGAGAGGGCCGTCTGCACTACCGTACCCAGGTACGCCTCAATCTCGCCGGCAGGCGCCGTGGTCTTGGGGATGGGCAGAGCGATATTTTCGGCGACCTCGGCCGTGCCTGCGTTGCCCGGCGCAACGAACAGGGTCCGCAGGCGCGGCGACTGCGCCAGCTTCCAGGCGAGCGCATGCTCACGCCCGCCACCACCGATCAACAGGACTCTCATCTGCCGTGCCGCTCCCTGCCGCGCCGCTTCAAAGGTGAGCCGCCGTATCCGCCGCCGCGGGCACGACGGGCGCCGGAACGGGAGCGCCCGGGGCGCGTGATAGAATCTGATCGATCCAGTCCGCCGTAAATACGACGGCCCGCAACGAGTGATACTCCGCCTTCCACTCTTCGCCCTTGTGGTCCCCACGGGGCCCGACCGATCCATCGGGGTTGATACCCCAGAACCACTCGCCGTATTCGGCGTCGACCTGCTTGGTCTCAATCCAGGACAAGGTACTCTCGAGCCGGGTCAAGTAGCTCACGTCGTTGCTCAGACGGTAGAGCCACCACAGCCCCGGCAAGGCTTCGGCCTGGACCCACCACACCTTCTCCAATTTGACGGGCGCACCGCCGGGCACGCCCTCCTCGAAATAGCCACCTTTGACCTTGTCGTAGCCCAGATCCGCGGAGTGCTTGCCCAGCTGCAGAGCCACCTGGCCGATGGATTCGTTGGGCATCCCCAGCGCGTCCATCGCCTCGAGCAAGAGCCAGGCGGTCTCCAGATCGTGACCGTAGCTGACCACCGGTTTGTCGTGGATGCGCCAGTCCCGGTAGAACTCCTTGTGCGCGTAGTTGGACGACTGCACGATGCGCGTGGCGATCACCTTCACCAGCTCCTCGACGCGCGCTCGCACGGTTTCATCCTTGCTCAGCCGATACAGCGCCGTGAACGATTCGAGCAGATGAATATGGGTGTTGGTGTCCTTCTGCGCGCCCGGAGCCAACCAGCCCGGGTCGTTACTCTGGTCGTAGCCCAACGATTGGCTGTCATGCGCGCGGCGATCGATGGATTGAAAGCAGGCCATGGCGCGCTGCCCGGCGTCCGCCACATCGAACACCTCGGCGTAGGTGGCGAGCGCATAGATCGCGAAGCTCTCGGCGTAGAGCTGCTTCTTCGGGTCGGTGGCCTTGCTGCCGTCGCGGCTCACCTTGTAGAAGAACTCACCGTCCTTGTCCTGAAAGTGCGTGATCAGAAACTGGTAGATGTTGTCCGCGATGGCCTTGATCTCGGGGGACCGTTCGCGCCGGGCATACCAGGTGCTGAACGACCAGAGGTGCCGCGCCTGCTGGATCAGCCCCTTGTCGGCGTCCTCCTTGGGCACGCCCCGCCGGTCGTGGAAGCCATGGATGCCGCCGTACTTGGCGTCGATCCCGTGCGCCTTCCAAAAGTCCATCACCCCGCCGCCGAGCGCCTCGAGCCGCACTTTGATCGTGCCGAGCCGATCGTCCAGGTTGCTCTCCGACTCGCTCGTGCCGGACACCGCGCGACTCACGAACAGGATGGGCGCGGTGGGCGCACGGGCGCTGTCGTCGGGCACCCGAGGGGGCACGCCCGCAGGCGCGGCCTCGCAGCCCACCAGCGCAGCCCACAGCAGCGCCGCGCCAGCGCGCCAGCCGCGCGAGCGCCTCCCCACCGGCGGTGGCGCAGGCCGCGAAGCCAGCGACCCTGCCGCGACGGCGCCGCCCCCGTCCGCGTGATGTTTCCGTCGTGCCTTCGCTGCGTCCATGTCCGTGGCTCCCACTGCCGCGAGAGCTCCGAAGGAGGCGCGCGGCGCGGGAAGCTAGGCACGCGCCCGGACGGCCGTCAAGACGGGCGTCAGTCGCAGCCGATCGGCGAGTTGCTGAGCACCACGTCGTCCATCCAGACGTCGTTGGCAGCCGGGTTGCTGAAGCTCTGCCAGCCGAGCACCACCTCGCCGAACATGCCGTTCAACCATTGAACGCCGGCGCCCGACAAGCCCACGTGCCAGTCAGCGAGGCTGGTCACCGAACGGACGAGCACACCGTCGACCGAGGCATGCGCCTGCGGACTGTTCGGGTTGTCGTTCAGAAAATCGACCTCCACACAGTGCCACTCGTTGGGCGACATGGCGGGGCCCGAACCCCATTGCGCCTGGGGCGGAGCCACCGCATCGTTGCGCCCGTCACCGACGATGTTGAAGCCGAGCGCGCCCTTCGCTTCGCCGAAGCGCAGCTCGAAATCGTTCTTGCCCGAGCCTGCGCGCAGCGCGATCAACGTCTCGTGGTTGCTGGGGTTGTCCGGCTGCCGAGCACCCAGCTGGGTGGCTGACTTCACGTAGGCGCGCACGTACAGGCGGTTGGTCCCGGTGGGCAGCGCGATCGTGAGCTGCGCGGGTTGTGAGGGAGCCGTCACGTGAAAGTGCACCGCTTGGTTTCCGTCGTACGGGTCCTGGTCGTCCAGGAGCGCGAACTGCGGCCGGTCAGCGGCGTTGCCGGCGGTGGTGGTGTAGTCAATCCAGCGCGCCCAGGCGGCGGGTTGCGTGCCGACGGCGCCCGCTTCGAAGTCGTCAAAGAAGAAGGCATCCCCCGGCGGCTCGGGAAGGGTGGTGACGGGCGGCCCGTTCCCCTGGCTGCCGGCGGCTCCGGCCGTGTTGGACGAACCTGCCGCCCCCGTCGCGCCTGCCACGCCGGCGCTCGTGCCCGCGGTGTTGCCGGTATTGTTGGATCCGGAGCTGCCTGCGGCGGAGCTGCCGCCCGCGGCGCCCACGATCGGACCGCCGCCGACCTGGTTCTGTTCGTTCGAACCCGTGCCGCCGCTACCCACACCGGGCGGCGCCGTGCCGGTGCCGGTCGTGCCGCTGCCGCCCGTCGGATTGCCAGGGCCGCCCGGCGCGCTGCTCGACCCTCCCCCGCCAAACGGCGTGACACTGCCGAAGTCAGGGTTGCCGTCCGCGGCGCCCCCGCCACAGGCAACGCACACCAGGGCTACACCCCATCCCGACACCCAAGCTAGTTCTCGCGGCACTGGTCGATAGGTTAGCCGCTCCCCACCGGGCAGCAAAGACCTTCATCTCTGCCGAAAAAATCCATGCGATCTGCCAGCAGCAGGTCAGCGGCTGAGCGCCTGCAGGGCCCCGATCAGGCGCTCCACTTCGGACGCCGTGTTGTAGTGCACGGCCCCCACCCGGACCACCCCGCCCTGCTCGGAGAGCCCCAGGCGGTCCATCAAGGTGAGCGCATAGTGATGCCCCGCCCAGGTAAAGATGCCTTGCTCGGCCAGGCTGCGCGAGACATCGCTGCTGTCCTTGCCCTCCAGCGTAAAGCCGAAGGTCGGGACACGGCGCTGGAGCTCTGCGGCGCTCGACAGGCCGTACAGGCGCAGCCCGCGCACGCTGGTCAGGCCCTGCAAAAGCTGCGCGCCCAGCTCGAGCTCGTAGCCACGCACGGCGTGCATCGCACGCAGCAGGCCCGCGCGTGCCCCCGCAGCGCCCTGGGCCAGCAGATCCGGCGCGCCGCCGAGCTCGCCGAGATAGCCAAACGCGCCGACCAGCCCCGCGAGCCCCTCGTGATTCTTGGTGCCGGTCTCGAACTTCTCCGGGCTCGTGCGCGGGGCAGGCCGCACCTGGCTCGCGCGCAGCTCGTCGAGGTGCGACTCCTTGCCCCACAAGATGCCCAGATGCGGACCGAAGAACTTGTAGGCCGAGCAGACCAGATAGTCCGCCTCGATCGCCTGCACGTCGATGGGGCCATGCGGCCCATAGTGGACCGCGTCCACCCAGACGCGCGCGCCGACCGAGTGCGCCATCTGGGCGATGCGCCCGACGTCGTTGATCGTGCCGAGCGCGTTGGAGGCGTAGCCCACGGCCACCAGTCGTGTCTTGCGCGACAGCAGCCGCTGGAAGCTGTCGAGATCGAGCGTTCCGTCGTGCAACTGCACCGGAATGCGACGCACCACGATGCCGCGTTCCGTGAGCTCGAGCCAGGGGCTGATGTTGGCGTCGTGGTCGAGGTCGGTCACGATCACCTCATCCCCCGCCGCCCAGCTCCGCCCGAGCGCTCGGCTGAGCGAGTAGGTGAGCGTCGTCATGTTCGCGCCGAAAACGATTTCATTCGGGGAACGCGCGCCCACAAACGCGGCGCTGAGCTGCCGCGCCTGGGCGATCACGGCGTCCGTGCGCTGACTGGTGAGAAAGTCGCCATGCGTGTTGGCGTTGGCGCAGGCCAGGTAGTTGCCCATCGCGTCGATCACGCGACGGGGCACCTGCGTGCCGGCAGGGTTGTCAAAGAAAGCCACGGGCCGCTCCGCCAGCGTGAGCCCCAGCGCAGGGAATTGGCTGCGCACCCAGGCATGGTCCAGTTTCGACATGTGCCCAGCATAGGCACAAACCGTCGCCAGCGATATTCCGTTCAGGGTCAGCGGGCGCCGGCCGTAGTTCGGGCGTACTATTAGCCCGTGCTTGCAAGGCCGCGGAGGCCTGCGGGTCGCGGTGCAACACAAGGTCCCCGGGTATGTCTCAGCGCAAGGTTCTCGCCCTGTTGACCTGCAACGCCAGTTTGCGGGACGACTATCAGGGTGCGCTGCGGCTGGGCATGGAGCGCGCCTGCGCCGCCCTCGACGTGGACCTGTGGGTTTTCGCCGGGCGCAACAACTGGATCAACTCCGTCGACCAGCACCGCCTGTTCCGCCTGCTCGATCCAAGTCGCGTCCACGGCATCGTGCTCGCCGCCGGGCTGGTGGAGTCCTTCACACCGCTCGACGGCGTGCTCGCCACCCTGCGCGAACGCTGCAACGTGCCGACTTGCGCGGTCGGTCAACGTGTCCCTGGCATGCCCTCGATCCTGATCGACAACGCTGCCGCCGCGGCCACGGCCGCCGAGCACCTGATCCAGGTCCACGGCTGCCGCCGCTTTGCCTACGTCTCGGGACCGAACGACCACTACGAGTCGCGAGAGCGCCTGCGCGGGGTGACGGCCGCGCTCGCACGGCACGGTCTGTCGCTCGACGAGCGCAACGTCGTCGTCGGCGACTTTGCCGTTTCCGGCGGGCATCGCGCGGTGGCGGAGCTCTTGCTTCGCGGCCAGGATTTCGACGCCCTCCTGGCGGTCAACGACCACATGGCGCTCGGGGCGATCGAGGCGCTGCGCGCCGCCCACCGGCGCTGCCCCGAGCGGGTCGCGGTCGCCGGCTTCGACGACGCCGCCAGCGCACGCTTCGGCGTCGTCCCCCTGACCACCATCCGGCAACCGGTGCAACGGCTCGGCGCGCTCGCCGTCGACTGCATCGTGCACGCCTGGCGCGGTGAGGGCTACCGAGCGGTGACCCAGCTGGACACCGAGCTGATCCTGCGAGAATCGTGCGGCTGTCGCCCCGCGGGTCTGATGGTCTCTCCCTTGCCTGGCGCTGCCTCGGCGTCGCCCCATGAGGAACTCGTGGCGGCGCTCGGGCCCGTGCTCGACGACGCCACACGGCGAGAACATTGGGCCGGCGCCCTGCAGCAGGCAGTGGAGGAGGAGCGGCGCGGGCGCTCGGGCGCGCTGGAGGGCGCCTTCGCGACGCTGGTCAGCGACGCGGGTGGCTCGCAGGTGCCGCTGCACGAGCTGCAGCGCGCCGTGTCGGTGCTCTGGCGAGGGAGTCCGCGCACGGGTTCGCCGGTGCTCGAGGGAGCCTTTCATGCCACTCGCATCCGCATCGGCGCGATGATGTATCGGCGCGCGGGCGAACAGAACCTGAAGGATGATCAGTTGGTCGATGAGCTGCGCCTGAGCTGCGAGCGGCTCGCCACCTCGCTGGAGCGGCCCATGCTCATTCAGGCCATGGCGGCCGAGCTGCCGCGCCTGGGCATTCAAAACGGCTTCATCGCCACCTATTGCGGCGACACCAGCGAACGGCTGGAGCCACTGTTGTGGCTCCAGGACGGCGCTGCCCAGAGCGTCTCGGTCCGCGACTACCCCGCGCAGCTGCTGCTGCCGCCGGAAGCGCTCAGCCACGTCCGCCGCACCTCGCTCACCATCCTGCCGCTCACCTTCGAGTCCGAGCAACTCGGCATTGCCGCTCTCGAGCTGCCGCTGGGCTCGGAGGCCTACGCGCTGCTGCGCGAGCAGATCGGCAGCTGCATCAAGGCCGCGCAGATGCATGAAGCAATGCGCGTGCAAGAGCGCCTGCATGCGCAGAGCCGCGAGCAACAGCGCGTCACCGCCGAGCGGCTGCGCTCGCTCAGCGTGATCGCCGGCGGCGTCGCCCATGACCTGAACAACGCGCTCGGGCCGCTGGTAGCGCTGCCCGAGACCATCCTGGCCACGCTCGACGGGAGCCTGGTCCCGCGCGAAATCCTCGAAGATCTGGAGACGATCCGCCAGGCGAGCTTGCGCGCCGCGCACACGATTCAAGATCTGTTTTTACTGGGCCGCTCCGACCAGGTCGCCAAGCGCCGCATCGATCTATGCCGGCTCTTGCGCTCGGAAGGGGATGGCCTGCGGCGGCTCTGCGAGCGCCCCGGCGTCGACGTGCAGGTCCACACCCCCCACCAGCCGGTGGTCATCCAGGCGTCCGGTCCCCATCTGCTGCGGGTGCTCTCCAACCTCTTGCTCAACGCGGCCGACTCCATGGATCAGGGAACGATCGAGATCCGGCTCCGGACCGAGTGGCTGCCGAGCGGTCGCAACGGGATCGAGCGCATCGATCCCGGCACGTACGCAGTGATCGAGGTGCGCGATACCGGCACGGGGATCCCCGAGGAGCACCTGCCGCGGATCCTCGAACCGTTCTTCAGCACCAAGCAGGGGTTCAAGCGGCGCGCCGAGCGTTCCGGCACCGGGCTCGGCCTGGCCATCGTACAGCGAATCGTCAAGGACGCGCGCGGCTTCATCGACATTCAAAGCAAGATGGGTCAAGGTACCACGTTTTCGCTCTTCTTCCCGCGGGAGCCTGAACCGGTGGTCTCGTCCAGCCTTCCACAGATGACAACGCCCGGCGGCAGCGAGCGCATCTTGGTCGTCGACGATGAGGCCGTGCAACTGCGCACGGCGCAACGTCTGCTGCGCCACCTCGGCTACGCCGTGGAGACCGCCCAGTCGGGGGAGCTGGCCATCGAAATGTGCTCCACCGGCAATCGTGCGCGGCCGTTCGATCTGTTGATCGTGGACATGGTGATGCCCGGCGGGATGGACGGGCTGGCGACCATCGCGCGCATCCGCGGCGCCCGGAGCTCGCAGAAGGTATTGATCGCCAGCGGCTACGCGCCCGACCATCTGAACGTCGCCGCGCGCGAGCGCGGCTTGCCCTGGCTGGCCAAGCCCTACACCCTCAATGGCCTGGCCTCCGCTGTGCGCAGCACGCTCGCCGGCGGCGTGGAAGGCACGCCGATCGACCACCCAAGTGACTAGGACGGCGACCGGCATCTGGACCGCCAAGGCGCCGAGCACACCAAGATCTTCAGACTTTTTGCGATCTTGGCGGCGTGGCGGTCGAAATCTGCCCGTGCTAGGTTCGCGGCGTGAACTCGCAAGCTTGGCTGGAAGCCTTTCTGTCGAAGCACGGTGGCGTCGCGGGCAGTGTGCACTACCTGCGCGGGGAGGTTCTGGAACTCGCCGCCAGCGTCCGGCTCCCCCCGCCGGTGCTGGAAAAGACGCGCCAAATTCCCAAGGGCAAGGGCATGGCGGGGTTGGCCTGGGAGCGCAACCGGGTCGTCTCCACCTGCAACTTGAAGACCGACACGAGCGGGGACGTGCGTCCGGGCGCCAAGGCCGTGGACGCCGGCGCCGCGCTGGCCATCCCGGTGCGGGGCGCCCAGGGTGAGCTGCGCGCCGTGCTCGGCATCGCGTTTGCCGGTGAGCGAGAGATGAGCGAGGCCGAGCAGGCCGACTTCGAACGAGCTGCGCAGGCGTTGCCCGGTGACTCTTGAAGTCGAGCGTCTCGAGGCCGGCAAGAGCGAGGGGTTAGCCACCCGCCTGGAGAGCGGGGATCGCCCGTTGATCATCGTCGGCGGCGCCGCACACTGGCGGGCGGTCTCGAGCTGGACGCCGCAGTACCTGGAGCAGCGGCTGGGCACGGTGGAACTCGACTACAAGGTGTCGAGCAGCCACGTGCATCCGGATTTTCGCCAGACCGAACCCAAGAAGATGTTTGCTCGCAGCCGCGGCACGTTCGCTGAGCTGCTGCGCAAGCTCAGCCTTGGACCGGAGGCGGAGCGCGCACGCTTTCTGTTCACCGGTGACGAACAATTTTTGCTGCGACGGCGCGACGGCGTCACGGTGAAGAGCCCGCTGCTCGGGCCGTTGCTGCTCGACGTCGAGCTCCCGCCGCTGTTTTCGGAGCAGCAACTGTATACGGTCTGGAGCTGGTTCAGCGGGCGCGGAGTGCGCACCTGGCTGCACTACGACAATAATGGCTGTCACAACCTGAACGCGCAGATCACCGGTCACAAGCAGTGCTGGTTGTACGCGCCAGACGAGCTGCCGCGTCTGCATCCCTTCCTTCTGGGTGGCCCCAACCCCGCCCACAACTGCAGCCAGATCGACGTGGAACGACCGCAGCCAGAGTTCGCCGCAGATCTGTCTGCTGCCCGGGCCTGGCACGCGGAGCTCGCGGCGGGGGACCTGCTGTTCATTCCCGCCTGGTGGTTCCACACCTTCACGCATCACGGGGAGTTCAACTCCAACGTGAACTTCTGGTGGAAGCCACTGGAGCCGCGCTGGAACCTGGTCGCCGCGCGTCAGGCGTTGCTCGACGCGGCGGCGCGAGCCAGCCTCGAAGACCGGGCCCAGGCAGCGCCCATCCTGCGCGCGCTCGACGCCGCGGCCTGCGGCGCCTCCGCCCCGACGAGGCCGGCGGAGCCGAAGTACTAGCCCTCGGCGCCGGCCAACTGCTGGACGACCTTGTTGCCGAGCGCGACCAGGCCGGAGACGTCCTGCCCCCAGCCGAAGTGCGCCGCCGCCGCCAGCCCCTGCTCACTCTCTTCAGCGCTGTCGATGATGCCGGCATCGACCTCGCCGGCGATCCAGCTGGCCAGGCACACCAGCGCCGCCATCGGCGACACATGACCGCGCAGCTGAAACGAATGGTGATGGGCCAGCACCCAGCTCAACCCCTCGGGCAGGGACCAGATCGCGCTGAGGGTCTCGGCCGCGGCCTCGTGCACGGCATACACGGGGCCCTTCAACTGATCGAAGGTGAACCTGCGGCCCTCGGGGTCGCGCAGGCCCGGCGCCACCAGCAGGCACGCGGCAATGCCGATATCGTGCAACAGCCCGCACACGTAGATGCGATCGCCGGGCTGGCCGAGCCGCTCGGCGAGCTTGCGGGCGACGTGCGCCGTCACCGTGCTGTGCCGGCGCAGCGCCTGCATCGGGGCTCGAAAGATCTCGCTCGAGAAGACCTGCGCGTTCGTCGCAGCCTCGGTAAAGATGAGCGAGATGGTGCGGATGCCGAGGCGCAACACGGCGTCCTCGATGGTCTGCACGCGCGCAGCGCCCGAGTATAAGGGCGATTGAGCGATGCGCAGGACACGCGCGACAATCAGCGGCTCCGACTCGAGCAGCGCCACGATCTTGCCGAAGCTGACGTTCGGGTCGCGCGCCAGCGCCAGCAACTCCAGCGCAGCGTGGGGCAACATCGGCGGCTGGTAGTCCGCCGCGGCAAATGTGCGGCTCAGCTCCTGGATCAGTGTCTGTTCCGAGCTGGGACGAGCCGACAGCCTCGGTGCCGCGCTCCGCGCTCGGAAGGACTCCGCCACACGACGTGCTACGGCCCGACAGGTGGATGGCGTTAGCCCTCAGACCACAAACACGCGGCTCAGGGGTAAGTCCCTCACCCGCTGACCCGTGCGAGCGAACACGGCATTGGCGATGGCAGGGGCTACGGGTGGCACGCCCGGCTCCCCCACCCCACCCGAACGTGCCTCGCTCTTCTGCACTTCGACGTGAATGGCGCGCGGCGCGTCCGCCACGCGCACGAGCCGCAAGTCCCGAAAGTTGCTCTGCTCGGTAGCCCCAGCTCGCATCGTGATCGAACCGTGGAACGCCAGGCTCATGCCAAAGATGACCGACCCCTCCATCTGTGAGCGCACGCGATCCAGGTTGACGATGCGGCCGGCGTCGATCGCCACCCAGGCCTCGTCCACGCGCAGCTTGCCCGATTCGGCCTGCACGACCGAGACCACCACCGCCACGTAGCTCAGAAAGCTGCGATGCGCCGCCAGGCCGAGCGCGCGCCCGTCCCGCCGCCGTTCGCTCCAGCCCGACAGCTCCGTCACGCGTTCGATCACGTGACGCAGCCGGCCGACGTCCACCGGATACTCCTCGAGCGACGCACCGTAGTTGCGCAACTGCTCCACGCCGAGCTCCGCCACCGTCGTGATCTGCCGGGGAGGCCCCAGCACCTCCAACATCACGTCCCGGCAGTCGGCGCCTCGAGCCACCGCAATCTCGTCGATGAAGCAGTTGGTCGAGAAAGCGTGAAAGATGTTGTAGACGGAGCGCAGCCAGCCGATGCGCACATGTGCCGGCGCCTCGCACGCTTCCGCTTGCACGTTCGGCACATCCAGCGCGACGTCGAGCACGCCCTGCTGAAAGTCTCCGAGCGACGGGCGCGCTCCACCGCCGAACACGGTGCCGATGGGCGGAAATGCGCTGCGATGATGCCAGGCCACCAGCTTGCCGCTCGCGTCGAGGCCCGCGCTCAGGCGCTGCTGGCTGACGGTATTGTAGTAGTCGTGACGCAGGTCGTCCTCCCGCGTCCATTGCACCCGCACGGGCGCGCCCGTCTCCCGCGCCAGCCACACCGCCTCCGCCACAAAGTCCGCCTTCGACTTGCGGCCGAAGGCGCCACCCAGAAACGTCACGTGCACGCTGACGTTCTGCTCCGACACCCCGAGCACCCGGGCCGCTTCCTTGCGCGCCGCCTGCGGGTTCTGCGTCGGTGCCCACACCTCGCAGCGATCCCCGGTCACCTGCGCGACGGCGACCGGCGGCTCCATCGGAGCGTGCGGCAGATGCGGCACGTAGTACTCGGCATCGATGCGCTGCACCGCGCTCTCGAGCGCCTTGTCTGCGTCGCCCAGTTTGCGCAGCACGGTGCCAGGAGACCGCACCGCCTGGCGCAGCGTTTCACGGTAGGCGGGGGAATCGTAGCTCTGGTTGGATCCGGCGTCCCAGCGCACCATGAGCGCGCGCGAGCCACGCAGGGCGGCCCAGGTGTCGTCCGCCACCACCGCCACGCCGCCCCACGGCTGAAACGCATACGGCGGCTGCGGATCCGGCAAGCGCAGCACGTGGCGCACACCCGGCACGGCGCGCGCGGCGGCCTCGTCGAAGCCGAGCACGCGCCCGCCCACCACCGGTGAGCGCGCGATCACCGCCGTCAACATGCCCGGCAGGCGCACGTCTGCGCCGAAGACGGCGCTACCCGTGACATACGCCTTGGCATCGAGCAGCGGCAACGCCTCCCCCACATGCCGGAGCTCCGCCTGAGGCCGCAGTTGCACGGCACCAGGCGCGGGCAAGGGCTCGCGTTCCGCGAGCAAGGCCAGGCCGCCGAAGTCCACGCTGCGCCCGCTGCGGGGATGCACGACTCGATGGTCCAGGGCTTCGCATTCCGCCGCCTTCACGCCCAGGCGCCTGGCGCCCACGCGCACGAGCACCGTGCGTGCCGTCGCGGCCAGGAGCCGCAGCTGGTCGTAGTGGCCCCGGACGCTGCTCGAGCCATCGGTGTTCTGGTCGCCATACACCGCGTCCCCATCGGCCTGCAGTACACGCACGCGCGCCATGTCCGCGCCCAGCTCATCGGCGAGCAGCACCGGCAGTGAGCTGCGCACGCCCTGCCCCATCTCCGAGCGATGGCAGACCACGCTGACCCAACCGTCCGGAGCCACGTGCAAGAACACGTTCGGGCTGAAGCCGGCCCCCGCGCCGCGGACGCCGCGGGGCGGCGGGGCAGCGGCCCCCGCAGCGTCGGAACGAAGCCCGATCGCCAGCCCCCCGAGCGCGACAGGCAATCCGGCCAGGAACGGGCGGCGCCCGAGCTGCATTGCTCTCATGCTTAGCCTTTCGTCAGCTCTGCCGCTCGCTGCACGGCCGCGCGGATCCGGGTGTAGGTGCCACAGCGGCAGAGATTGCCCGCCAGGGACTGCTCGACCTGCTCGGGGCTCGGCTTCGGCTGCTTTCGCAGCAGCGCCGCAGCCGTCATGATCTGGCCTGCTTGACAGAACCCACACTGCGGAACGCCAAGCTCGATCCAGGCCTGCTGCAGCGGGTGCGTGCCGTCCTCTGACAGGCCCTCGATCGTGGTGACGTCCCGCCCCTCGGCACGCCGGACCGGGGTGCAGCAGGAACGCACCACCGCACCGTCCAGGTGCACGCTGCACGCGCCGCACAGCGCCTGGCCGCAGCCGTACTTCGTGCCGGTGAGGCCGAGCACGTCGCGCAGCACCCAGAGCAGCGGCATGTCCGGGTCCACGCGCAGCTCCCGTTCTACGCCGTTGACCCGAAGCTGGATCGGGCTGCTGGTGGCTTCAGTCATGATTGGCTCCGATGTTGACCGGCACTGCGTCCTCTGCCTCGGGACACTGGGCGCCGCTCGAGACCCAGGCGGCGACCAGCGCCGCAAACTCTGCCTGCGAGCCCGGGGCCGGCTGGCGCTCGAAGCCGGGCTGCCAGCCCCAGGCCACCAGCGGATCGCGGCGCGAGTGCTCCACGATATCTGCCAGCCCGCGCTGGCCGTTGCGCACCGGGTCCTTCAGCTGCGCGCACAGCTCGCTCGGTGCCTTGCCTTGCCAGGCCATCGCCCGCGGCGGCAATCTCCAGCCGACCGCGCCCGGCACCCGGCTCAGCTCGAGGTTCCGATCCTGGTGGCAACTCTCACACTCCATGCCGACGACGCCCCGATCCTCCGGCCCCCGCAACACCGGCGGCTCGTGCTGCTCGAAGTGTGCCCCCTGCGCCGGGGAATCCCCCTCGACGTGGCAGTTGACGCAGCGCGGATGCAACAGGACCCGCGCCAGCTCCGTGAACAGCGCCGAAGAGCGCTGCGCGGGATCTGGCACGGCGTCGAATACCGCGGGCGCGCGCAACGCGCCGGGCGCAACCTCGGGCAACGCGATGGCGGGCGCCGCAGGACTCTCCGTCGTGCCCTGCGTCGCCACGGGTGCCGCGCAGGCCAGCCAGAGGGCGAGACAGCAGGGCCCGCACAGTGCGCCCAGCCACGGCCCCGTCTGCGATGAGCAGCGCATGGCCGAAGTCTCGTCAACGGCGGAGCAAAGGCAAGGGGCGAATTTGCGGCGGCCTTGCCTCCGTGCCCTGCCCGTGGAATGCCTGCCCCCGCCGTGACGTCGCCCTTGCTACGCCTGCGAGCCCACGCCCTCTCCCACACGCTGTTTGGGGCGCCCAGCCTCGGCGCCGCTCTGGGGCGGTTGCGCTTCGTGCAGGCCGATCCGATCCGGGCCCCCGCGCGCGCGCAAGACCTGATCCTGCGCCACAGGCTCGCGGGGTATCGCGCCGGTGATCTCGAGCGGCACTACCCGGGCCTGGAGCTCGAGGAAGGGATCTTGTACGCGTACGGTTTTCTCGAACGCCAGCTGTGGCGGCTGCGCCACCCGCCCAACGCGGTCGGGCTGACCCGCCACGAGCGGCGCTTGCTGGCGCTCGTGACCGAGCTGGGAGCGGTCCACCCGGGCGCCTTGCAGCAGGAGTTCGGCGCGCGGCGTGCGCGCAACGCCTGGGGCGGCTACTCCACGACGGTCACGTTGGGGCTGGAACGGCTGCATCGGCGCGGGCTCTTGCGCGTGGCCCGGCGCGACAAGGGCATCCGCGTGTATGAGGTGAGCGGCTCGGCAGCGGCGGCGCTGCCAGCCAGGGACAGCCTACGTGCGCTGGCGCTCAGCGTCGCGGAGGTGCTCGCTCCTGTTTCGGAGTCAAGCTTGCGTAGGGTGCTGGCGCCGCTGGCACGGGCGCTACACGTGAGCGGTGAGGCGCGCCGCGAGCTCGTGGCGCTACAGCGAGAAGGCCAGCTCGAGGCCGGCGTGTGCGACGGCCTCACCTACCTGTGGCCTGCCCGCTCCGCCGCAGCCGTCGAGCGGGAGGATCTGCCGCGACAGGTTCGGCTCTTGGCCCCCTTCGATCCGCTGGTGTGGGACCGCCAGCGCTTCGAGCACCTGTGGGGCTGGGCCTATCGGTTCGAGGCGTACACGCCGCTGGCTCGGCGCGTGCGGGGCTACTATGCGATGCCGCTCCTGTGGGGCCAGCAAGTGATCGGCTGGGGCAATCTGACCCGCGACGCCGACGAATTGCACGCGGAACTCGGCTTCGTCACGCGGCGCCCGCGCGAGCGCGAGTTTGGTGTGCAGCTCGAAGCGGAGCTGGAACGCCTGCGCGATTTCCTGCGCACGCCGAGCGAGTGAGCCGGGTCGCCGCCCTGCCCCGCGCCGCGCCTTCAGCGCGAGGCATGGCCGTCTGCCAGGTACTGGCGGATGTTGTCGAGCTGGCTCTCCCAGCCCTGGGCGTTCATCCGGAACGCTTCCGCGCGACGCTCGAGCGGGATGCGTTCAAAGCCGGACTCGACCAGCGTGAGCCGGGTGCCCTCCGGCACTTCGTCCAGCTGGAATTCCACCAGCGTCGTGGGTTCTGCCGAATAGTCGACCCGAGGATCGATCGCATACGGGTGCCAGCGAAACGAGAACAGCCGCTCGGCCTCCATGCGTTCGACCATGACCTCCAGCGTCAGGTGCTCATAGCCCGGGTGGGTGATCTTGCCCCGCACGCGCTCACCCACTCTAAACTCGGCCTCCAACTCGACCCGGAACCAGGCACCGAACTTTTGCCAATCGGTGACGGCACGCCACACCCGCGAACGGGGCGCGCGCAGCAGGATCTCTTTCTCGACGCGATCTGAGCTGGTCATGGGCAACCTCCAGATTGCCTATTAGGTCGCCCCGATCTGAAAAGCAACCATGTAGTTGCGCTTTGCGGCGGCGCCGCAGCGGCGACCACCAACGCCAAGGGGCGGTCACTCGACCGCCCCTGTGAGCCCCCCGTATCGATCCCGTCCGGGATCACGCGCCCGGGGACGCGCGCGCTCGGCTGGGTCGCCTTACTGGATACCGCCGCCGCACTTGCTCGCCTGCCCGCCGCCGCCGCAGGTGTTGCCGTTGGTGCAGCCGCCGCAGTCGATCAGCGCGCCGCAGCCGTCTGCCACCGGACCGCAGTCGACGGCCGTCTGGCATTGGAACGGCACGCAACCGTTGCAGGGACCGCAGTTGAGCGTACCCGAGCAGCCGTTGCTCTGAATGCCGCAGCGGGCGCCGCAGGTCGTCGGCGAGCAGCTGCCGGTGCCGCATTGGTTGGCCAGGCCACCCGCGCCGCAGACCTCACCCGAGGGGCAAGTGCCGCAGTTGAGCACGCCGCCGCAACCGTCGCTCACCGTACCACATTCGGCGTTGGCAAGCGCGCAGGTCGTCGCATCGCAGTCGCCGCCACACACGTTGGAGACACCGGGGTTGCCGCCGCCGCAGACCAAACCTTCGGCGCACTCGCCGCAGTCGAGGACACCACCGCAGCCGTCGCCGATGAAGCCGCAGTTCTTGTTGCCCGCCTGGGCGCAGGTGCGCGGGGTGCAGACGGGGCCGCACTTGTTCGGGCCACCGGCGCCGCACACCGAGCCCTGCGGGCAGGTGCCGCAGGTGATGGCGTTGCCGCAGCCGTCACCGACGGTGCCGCAGTTGGCGGTACCGCAGTCCGTGGGCGTACAGGCGTTGGTGCCGCAGGTGTTGGGGCCGCCACCGCCGCAGAACGCGGGGGAGTCGCAGGTGCCACAGTTGAGCGTGCGGCCACAGCCATCGCCGATGGAGCCGCAGGTGGCGCCAAAGCTCGCGCAGGTGCGTGGAGTACAGGCAGGAGTGCCGCACACGTTGGCGGTGCCGCCACCGCCGCAGGTGCCTTGCGTGCAGGTGCCGCAGTTGAGCACGCCGCCGCAGCCATCAGCGATGCTGCCGCAGGTGGCGCCGGCCGCCGCACACGTGGTGAGCGTGCAACTCGAGCCACACTGGTTCGGGGTGCCGCCACCGCCGCAGATATCCGGCGCCGTGCATTGGCCGCACTGGAGCAAGCCGCCGCAACCATCGGCGATCGTGCCGCAGTTGACGTCCTCGGGGCACTCGGTGAGGGGGTCGCAGGTCGGGGCTTCGGGCTCATCGCCCACGCAGCCCCCGAGGTCGAACAGCATGAACAGCAGGATCTTCTCCTGGCTGGTCAGGTTGCCGGCACAATGGTTCGGGAACACCGAGTTCTGGAAGGGGTTGGTGCCGCCACCCGTGGCCGCCACGTGGAACCCGCTGTACGCAACGCGGCCGCAGGCGTCGTCCGCCGGAGCGCCGTAGGGCGTGTTGAAGGAGAACTGCTGGACCCGGTGGTTGCCATCGCTCCGGTACACGAACTCTTCAGTGCTCGCGCCGAGCGAATCGACGTTGGCGAGGCTCCGGGGATCCGTGATGTTGAAGGTGTATCCGGGCGAGCTGGTCACGCCCTCGCTGACCATCCAGTCCGCGAACTTCTGGATGCGCGGGCTGGCGCGGGGGCGATCCCCGACGATGGACACGACGCCCGTGCCGCTGGTGTTGAGGTTGGACGTGGCAGTGATGTTCGTGTCCCAGGTAGCCGCCATGTTGAGCCCGGTCGACAGCGCGGTGCCGGCCGTGTATGTCGTCGACCCGTTGCCGTTCAACCAGGTCATGCTGAGGTGGCTCGCGAACATACGTCCGCCGCGATTCACGTACTCGCGCACCTTGGCGCCGTTGGCATCGCGTTGGGAGAAGTTGCTGTCGTAGCCCTGGCCCTCGCAGTCGAAGACCACCATGTCGTAGGTGCTGAGGCTCGCCACCGATGCCGGCAGGTTCGAGTCCTTGATGGCGTTGAGGTAGTTGGTGCGGGTCTGGGTACTCCCACCGCCGCAGTTGTTGGTCCGGCAGGTGGTGTCGGTGTTGCCGCTACCAGTGCCGCAGGCGTTGCAGTTGGCCGACTGCTGATCCGGCCAAGCGCCGTCCGATCGGAACAGCTTGATGCGACCGGTCAGCTGCGGCCGGCTGAACTGGCTCGAGGCGATGCCCATCTTCTCGAACACGCACTCCATCGCGTCGATGCGGCCGGTGGAGATGGCCATGGCCGGGATGTTGACGGCGATGCCGTCGGTCATCGTGCGCGGCAGGCGCGTGGGGTTGCCGGGCAGCGTCGCCGGCAGGACGGTCTCGGTGCAGGCAGCGTTCGCCGGCAGATTGTAGATCTCGGCGCGCCGGAACTTGCCTACCTTGGTGACGAGCAAGAAGTCCTGGTTGACCGGGATGTTGCCCGAGAGCGTGAAGTTACCGGAGCTATCCGTGACCGCGCTGGTCAAGATGGGCCCGAGGTCCTGAGCGTCGCAGCGGTCGCAGCTCGTGCCTCCCGAGGGGATGCCCGAACCCAGCGTCGGTAGAGCGCTCTCGTCGTTCGTGCGCAGAATGTACACGAAGGCGTTGGGAACACCGACCTGGTTGGCGGCGTTATTGTCGGCCCTGCCGGGCGTGATCACGCGCCCGCTCAGTTGCGTCGGGCTCGACACCGAGCAGCTCGGCACATCGTCACATACGTCGCAGTCGACCACGCTGCCCTCGCAGACCGTGGGGCTATCGATGCCACCGGTACAGCTCTCGAACGGATTACACGAGAGGCCTTCTTCGCTGCAGTCGAAGACGTCGCCGCAGTTGTTCACGGCATAGCCGCACTCCCAGCCCAGCTCCGCGCAGCTCTCGCCGTCCGGAACACAAGGCGGGGGGGTTGGCGCACCGCATTGGTTCGGCGTACCACCGCCACCGCAGGTCTCGCCCCCGGTGCAAGTTCCACAGCTGGGAGCCAACCCGCCGCAGCCATCCGATTGCTGGCCACAGTTCGCATTGGCCAGGGAACAGGCCGTGGCCTGGTCGCGAGGTTGGCATTGCGCGGATCCACATTGGTAGGCCGTGCCGCCACCCGCGCAGGTTTCGCCGGGTTCCACGCAGTCAGCGCAGGTGACCGTCCCGCCGCAGCCGTCGTCGATCACGCCGCACTCGGCGTTCAGCCCCTCGCAGGTGTTGGGCACGCAAGCCGGAACGCCGCAGACGTTGGCGACGCCGTTGGCGCTACACACCTCGCCCAGCGCGCACGGGTTGCCACAATTGTGGGTCCCCGTGCAGCCATCGCTGATCACGCCACACTTGCCGGCACAGGCCGTGGCAAAGTCCGACGCGCTGCAGCTGCCGCCCCCGGTGCCGCACACTTGCACGAAAGCGCCGCCATCGCCGAGCACGCCGCAGGTCTCGCCGTTACCGCAGACCGTGGCGCAGCCGACCAACTCACCGTCGCAGCCGTTGGAGACGAAGCCGCAGTAGCCTGCAGGCTTGTCTGCCAGCGCCTGCTCGCAGGTCAGCGGGGTGCAGACGACGTCGCCGCAGAAGCCGGGCTCCTGAGCGCCGCAGGCCTGGCCGATCGGGCACGACGGGAAGCCGCAGCCGATAGTGCCGCTGCAGCCGTCGCTGACCGACCCGCAGCGCCCGGGCTCGGGATAGTCGTCACAGGTGAGCGGGGTGCAACTGGCCGTCTCTTGGCATTGCCCGAGCACACACTCCTCGCCCACGCCCGTGCAGGTGGAGCAAGTCACTGTCTCGCCGCAGCCGTTGCTGTGGATGCCACACGTCACCCCCAGCGACTCGCAGGTCTCGGGCACGCACGTCCCGCCGCCCCCGCCGCCGCCGCCCGAACCCGGCACACCGCAGTGGCTCGCCACGCCGGCGCCGCCGCAGGTCGCGGGCGCGTCACAGCCGCCGCACTGGATGAAGTTGCCACAGCCGTCCGCAATCGGACCGCACTCGAGCGCGTCGCATGTCGAAACGGTGCGGCAGACCACGCTGCCCGCGTCCGGCCCATCGGGGAAGAAGCCAGTCGCTCCTGCAGTAGCGCCCTGACCGTCGCTGCCGCCGCTACTGCTGCCGCCCTCGCCGCCCTCACCGCTGGCACCGCTGGCACCGGCGTTATTGCCATCGCCGGGGCCGCCCAGATGACCCACGCCCGGCGGTTTACTGCCGCAGGCCAGCATCACGGCACTCAGACTGATTACGCCAAACACCCACACGCTAGAACGCACGGAGTCCTCTTTCGGTTCGACAAGACGCTACGGGACGCGAGCAGTCACTCTCAAATATTCAAGCTAGCATGCACGATCGTGCGTTCCATCGACGCGACCGACCGTGGCTCGCTTTGGTGGCGGGCTCTGACACATCGACCATGTGTTGCACCGATGAACCACACAGACACTGTCTGAAGCGAGCATGCACGCGGAGGAGGGAGCGCTCGCGCGCCGCACCCGTCCGCCCCCGCAGAACGGTTCCGGAGCCTACAACCTGAAACCCGAGCCAGCGACCGTGGGTCGTTCCGCCGTGCGGCGCCAGCCCCGCATGTGGGCGCGGGTGTTTCATTGGCCCCGCAGATTGACTACACTCGCGCTCTCCGTCGTGACGATGCCCGAGACGAGAGGCAAGCTTGCAAGGACGCTGATGGCGCAGCCTCTGTACCCTTGCCCGGTGGCGCTGCTCTGGCTGTTCGCCCACGGCATGGCCTGTCGTGAGCCCGCGGCGAGCGTGGGCGAGCGCAGCACGAGTGCCCCTGACCGCGAGGGCCAGCCGGCACCCTTCGCACTCACGCCCCGGCCGGCGCCGCCCGGCGTGGATCTCTCAGCTCGGCAGCCACTGGCAGAGTCCCTGGCGCCGGGCCCCAGCGAGCCCCGCATCCTGGCCCCCTCGCCGGCATTTCAGCACCTGGCCGTCACCCGAGAGCGGCTCGCCGTGCTCCTGGGCGAGGAGCTGGTGGTGCGCCAGCTCGGTGACTTTCGCACCGTCGCCCGCTTCCAGGTGCCGGGCGCGCGCAATGTAGTCGCCACGCCCCAGGGAGACTTCCTGGTGGCGGGGAGTCAGCACGTGTACCGCTTGTCGGGGTTGGATCGACGTGCGGAGCAGCTGCCGCCCGTGCCGCGCCTCGGTCCGACGACCCTACTGCCGGGCTCCGACTCGAGCGATCACTTCTGGCTCGCCTACGAGGGCATACCCCGACTGCCCGAATTCGATCTGCAGGAGACGATCATCGGGCCCTACGTGTCGGTGCTGAGCTGGATCAGCCTGCCCAGTTTTGACGACCGAGCGCTGGCGAGCTTCGGAGACGGCAGCTTTGTCTACACCACCGCTGGCGGCCTGCGCCGCGTGCGCCAGGACGGAACCGCCGGCTCGCTCGGCCTGCCAGCGCTGGCGGGGGACGTCTGGCGCCTGCTGCCGGCGGCGCGAGACGGCGAACTGTGGGCGGCCACGCCACACCACGCCTACCTGCTGCGTACGGACCCTGCGGCCGAGGTGCGCCAGCGCATCGAGCTCCCACCCCGTCCTGTCGCGCTCGCGAGCCGGGGCGAAGAACTCGGTGTGCTCGCCGTGGACAGCGTCGAATCGTCCAGCCTGCGCCTGCGCGTAGAACTGTACCAACGGGGATCGGAGTCGCGCCGCGTGCTGCGCTTCGACGAGCCTGCGCCCGCGCCGGCGGCGGGCGACCGCCTGGCGGGCTTTGCGCCCGAGCTGGCCCTCGCCCCCGCGCGCAACTGGGCCATCGTGATGGCGTTCGGGCTCTCCGTCTATGACACGGCGAGCGGAGCCTTGCTCTTCCCGCCCGGCGCGCCGTCTCGCGCGCAAAACTTGGCCCCCGGCCCCCGCTGATGCACATCGTCGCGCCAAGCCGATGGTTGCGTCGCCCGCCGAGTCAGAGTTGGTCAGTCTGGAGCGCCAAGCCGAGCAACTCGCGCGTGGCCGCAAAGAGCGGGTCACCAGCGCACACCTGCTGGCCGCCATCGCGGAGCTCTCGGGGGGCGCCGCCGCGCTGCTGCGAGATCGCCGCCTCGGCGCCGAGTCGCTGCTGCGCGCCGCCCGCTCCGCCACCGATGATGAGCCGCTGCGCCTGGCCACCCAGGGAGCGAGGTCCGTGGCGGAGCGCATGCGCGCGCCGGAGCCCGGCGCGCTGCATCTGTTGATCTCGCTGCTGGGCGATCGAAAAACGGCGGCCTACCGCGTGCTCGACCAGTGCGGCGTAGACGTGCGCCGGCTACGCCTGGCCGCCATGAACCAGGCGCTCGGGTTGCTCGGGCGCTCGCCGATCGTGCACCGCGGTGCGGCTCCTGCCAAGGCCCAGCTCGGACGAGCGGAGAGCGCCGGTCGCGGCACCGCTCCGCGAACCCGCTCGCCGGCGCCGCGGCGGCGAGCGGAGATCGTCCCCCCCGAGGAAGTGCGGGCGCGGCGACGCGGCGACACGCGCCCGGCGAGCGAAGAGCCGGCAGCGCCGCAGGAGTCCACTGCCCCCGCGGCCCCCGCGGCCCTCGGCAAGCCGGCGCCAGCGAAGTCGCCGGCCAGCGTTGCCGAGCTGGAACGGCGCTTCAGCCTCGGCGCGAAGCGCTTTCCGTTCCTGAGCCGCTTCGGCGTCAATCTCACGCTCGCCGCTGCGCGCGCCGAGCTCGATCGCGTGGTCTGCCGCGAAGCGGAGATCGAGCGGGTGATCGACGTGCTGTGCAAGCGCCAGGCAAACCATCCCTGCCTGGTCGGTCCCTCGGGCGTCGGCAAGACGCGCATCGTGCACGGCGTGGCGCAGCGCATGGCCACGCTCGACGCCAGCCTGGGCATGGAACCGAAGATCATCGTCGAACTCGGCGCCGGAGCGCTGGTGTCGGGCACAGGCGTGCGCGGCGGTCTGGCGCAGCGCATGCAGGCGCTGTGTCGCGAGGTGGAGCTCGGCGAGGGCAAGATCGTGCTCTTCTTCGACGAGCTGCATCAGCTGTTTCTCGGCGACGGCGGAGACGAACTCGCCTCTGAATTCAAGCTGGCCATCTCCCAGGGGCGCTTGCCGTGCATCGGTGCCACCACGCGCGAGGAGTACGCACGTTCGGTCGAGGCCGATCCCGCCCTGGCACGCCGCTTCAGTCTGGTCGAGATCGAGGAGCCCAGCCGCGAGGACGCCTTTCTCATGCTGGAGGTGCTGGCGCCGAAGTTCGAAGCGCACCACGCCGTCCGCTACGAAGAGGCGTCGCTCGCGCTCGGCATTGCCTGGTCCGTGCAGTACCTGCCCGGCCGAGCGCTGCCCGACAAGGCGATCTCGATCCTGGACCTGGCCGGCGCGCGCGCGCGCCGGCGCGGTGACAGTGTCGTCAGTCCCGAACAGGTCGCGGAGGTCGTCTCCGAGTTGTCCCAGGTGCCTGCGGAGCGCCTGCTCGAGAGCGACGGCGCACGCATGCTCGCACTCGAGGGAGTCCTGGCGACCCGCGTCGTCGGCCACACGGAGAGCCTGCGCGCGATCGCGCGCTCGGTTCGGCGCAACGCCGCGGGCCTCGGCGGCAAACGCCCGATCGGCACCTTCCTGCTGCTGGGGCCGACCGGCGTGGGCAAGACCGAAACGGCCAAGGCCCTGGCCGAAGCGCTGTTTTTCTCCGAGCAAGCGCTCACGCGCATCGATCTGTCGGAGTATTCCGAGGCCCACGCGGTGGCACGACTGATCGGCGCACCTCCCGGCTACGTCGGCCACGAAGCAGGCGGGCAGCTCACCGAGGCGGTGCGGCGCCGGCCCTATCAGGTGCTGTTGCTCGATGAGCTCGAGAAGGCGCACCCCGAGGTCTTGCAGAGCTTCCTCGCGCTCTTCGACGAAGGGCGCATGACCGATGGCCGCGGGCGCACGGTGGACTTCTCCCACACGCTGATCGTGATGACCTCCAACCTGGGCGCCAGCGAGCTGTCGTCTCCCGGCCGCGCGCTCGGCTTTTCGCGCAGCGAGAGCCAGGCGCTCGGCGACTACCGAGACCGCATGCTGCGCCGCGTGCGCGAGGTCCTGGCGCCCGAGTTCTTCAATCGTCTCGACGAAGTATTGGTCTTCGCGCCGCTCGAGCGAGCTCAGGTCTCGGAGATCGCCCGCCGCCTGCTGGGCAGGTTGGGAGTTCGCCTGACGGACGCCCGCGGCGTGCGAGTCGAGTTCGAGCCGAGCGTCATCGAGTGCCTGCTGGCTGCCGGCGGCGTCGATCTCACGCTCGGCGCGCGCCCGATGCAGCGCACCATCTCGCGCCTGATCGAAACGCCGCTCGCCGAGCTCATCTTGCAAGGCGGCGCCAGCTCCGGCGCCAGCCTGCGCGTACGCGCGCGCGCCGGCAAAATCCTGATCGAAAACTGCTGACGTACGCCGGGCACTTCTCGCCCCGCCAAGCTCAGCGCTGGCTGCCGCCCGGACACGACGCCATCGTTACCGTGCCGTCGACGTCATCGACGTTCAGCCACCAGACGACGCGCGCTGCGCGAGCCTCGTCGAGCGGGAATCCGGACGGATCGAAGTTGTCGGAGTAGGTCAGGATCAAGGTCAGGCTGTGACAACCCTCGAGCGGGGAGCTCCATTCCATGGAGACGCTGCGCGTGGTGTCCTCGTAGATGCCTGGCGCGATGTTTTTCGACAAGGCCTGCGGGATGTCATCGACGGCGCCCGGCACCAGATCCTGGTACAGGCGCGCCACGAGCGGATAGTTGACGTCCTCCGAGCGGAACGGGACGTTGATAGGGAACGGGATCGGGCCCTCGTACACGGCGCCCAGGGGCGGCTCGGCCTGTCCGGCAACCACGAACGGGGGGATCTGCCCGCGCGGCGCGAAGGTGGGCGCTTCGCTGAAGCAACCGGTCAGCGCCGCCCCTACGACGAGGGCGCTCAGTGCAATCGCATAGCCGGCGCTCGAGCCCTGCGCGGCGGGACGGCTCAAAGGCCTCTCCGCGTGATCGGCGCCGCGTCGGTCCGGGCGCCGTCCGTGCGCCAACGCAGGTGCGCGTAGAGGGGATCGCAAGCCAGCCGGACCAGATCGGAGGCCGCGGGCGAACGCGCGCAGAGCCGCGCCAAGCCTTCTGGGCCCTTGAGCAAGGAGGCATCGATGCCTTCCTCGGCGACCACTCGCGCCAACGCCACACCGAGCGTGCCCGACGCGAAGAGGCCAGCGCGGCGCGCAGCGCGCCGTGCCGCGGCGACCGCCATCTCGCGCGTCAGGCGCCCCTCCTTGCACCACTCCGTCATGAGCCGTTGGGTGCGGGGCGGCAAGCTCTCCCAGAGCAAGGCCGCCAGACGCGCCGTGGACGTGAAGTTCGTCTGCGAGCTCTCCGGGGGACCGAAGGCGGTGTGCACGGCACGAAACAGATCATCGATCTGCTCATAGGTGGCCGCATTGATGGTCGCGTAGGCGGGCAGCGTGCCGGCCAGCGCCGCGCCCAGGTCGTAGCGCAGCTGCGGAGTGTCCTCGCGCGGCTCGCCGCGCACCAACACCGAGGGCTCACCCATCATGATGACACTGACACGCGATTCACCGGAGAGCGGAAGTTGGAGCAGAGGCGTCGGTGCCAAACCCAGTAGGCGCGCCGCAGAGAAGTACGCACGGGCGAGCGCCGAGGAATCATCGGCGCGGATGCGGCGCGCCGACTTGATGTCGCGCACGCTCTCCCACTCTAACACCCGGCGGGTACTTTCCCAGATCACCTCCAAGGCGCGAGGCGGCTGCCCGTCCGCCTCGCTAAACAGCAAGCGCCGCAGCACGTCGACACGCTCGGCCTGGCCCGCCAGCGGGGGAGGCAGCTCCGCGCTGCCGCCGTCCCCGCTCGTCCGGACGTGAATCAGCGCGGCGGCATGCGCGGCGTCGCCGGCGTGCAGCGCTGCGCGCTCCAGTAGCTCGATCGCGAGCGGCTCCCCCGGCTTGGCGCGAACCAGCGCCAGCCCCACCGCGAGGGCGTCACCCGCCCGTTCGGGAACGAGCAGGAGGGCCTGCGCGAGCTCGCGCCCCGCCTCGGCCGAGCCCGCCTCGAGCCGCTCGTACAGCCCTTTTTCCTGATCGTCGAGCGGCCTGAACTCGTGCGCACGGGGCAGCTCGCCGGAGCTCGAGGGCACACGCTCGGACTTGCCCGCAACGCCGGGTGCCGCTGCTTCCGGACGCTTCGAACGGGAGGCGGACGGCGCAGGTGGCGGGAGCGGACGCGGCTGGGGTGCGCCGTTGCCGAGCCCGAGCTGGGTGCGCCGCGCGGGTCGCGTGTCCTGCTCCAAGAGCTCGGCCGCCACCGTGGCCGGGGAGAAACCGCGCCGCGGAGGCAAGGAACTGGCGCGCGGCGAGCTCTTCGGCGGCGAACTCGGCGAGGCATGCGCCAGCTCTTCGCGCAGGCGCGCCACCGCCCCGGCCAACTCTGCGTCGAGCGCTGCGAGCTTGGCGTAACGATGCGCGACGCCCAACAGATCACAGCGCTGCGCGGTCAGCGCCGCCTCGAGCGCGAGCTGACTCGGCTTGCGCAGCCCGCGCAGGTCTCCACCACCGAGCGCGACGTCAAAGTGCGGTAGCGCGTCCGCCGGTGCCTCCTTCGCCAGGCGCTCCGCCAGGCCCACCGCGACCAGCGGCGTGGCGCCGAGACGCTCCCGGGCAGCCACGAGCTCCACCAGCCCTGCACCACCGCCCTCGGCGACGTCCAGCGCTTCCGCCAGCAGAAAGGCTCCGAGATCGAGCTGATCCGACGTCAACGTCGGCAGCACGCGGCGCAGGCGCTCGGCGCTGGCGCGCGCCTCCGTCTCCCCTCTCGGTCCGCGCCGCCGGTACTCCAGGTAACTGGCGAGGATCTGCGCTTCGGAGTCCTCGGGCACCCAGTTGGCGGCATCGTTGGCGCACTGGCACGCCCGCTCCTCGTCGCCGAGCCGCCGCCACAGGTTCGCCGCCTCGAGCTGGGCCGCGGCGCGATCGCGCAGGGGCTGGTCGGTCACGCGCGCCAGCTCCTCGAGCGCGCGGGCGAGCCGCGGCTCGTTTTGCCCGTCGCGCTCGAGCCGCACGGCCAGCTGCGCCAGGCCGAGCGTGCGCGGCACGGTCTGTGGCGCCGCCAGCACACGCCGCGCCGAGAGCACGTCCCCCCCGTCCAAGAACAGCCGGCAGGAGCGCTCCGCGAGCTGCGCCGCCACCGGGCGCGTCGACGACAGACCGCTCGCCGTGAGCCACGCGCCCGCTGCCTCCGCGTTGTCGCCGAGCGCCTCGCTCAGCTGGGCGAAACGTTCGACCACCGCACGGTCGGCGGGTGCCTGCTCGACCAGCGCGGAGAGTTCCTGCCTGGCCTCGCTGAGCTGGCCCAGGCGGTTCTCCAGGAGCTCGCTGCGCCAGAGCACCAGGCGGCGACGCTCGCGAAAGGAGACCCCCAGCGCCAGGTGCCGGGCGAGCAGACTGGCCAACTCCGGCCAATCCTCGCGCGCTTCGCACTCGGCTTCGAGCCGACTGAACGCCTGCGTGTCCTGCGGGTCCGCCGCGAGCCAACGCTTCAGGATTTCCGTGGCGAGTTCCGTCTGGCCGCGCTTCTTGGCGACCTCCCAGGCCTCGTTCAGCCAGGCGCCCTTCTTGGCCAGGTCCGAGGACGAATCGATCAGGTGCGAGAGGATCTGCTGGCGCTGCTCGTCATCTCCCGCGGCGCGTGCGGCCGCCAGCGCCTGCGTCCAGAGCGCCACGTCCTCGGGCCAGAGCTCGCAGGCCTCGCGCAGCAGCACCAGCGCGCGTTGCGGGCGGCGATGCTCGAGCAGCAGCACACAGAGCGCGCAGATCGCCTCGCGCACCGCGTCCCGGTCCAGCTCGGAGTTACGCAGCGCGCTCAAGACCTGCTCGGCGAGCGCCAGGTTGCCGGCCTCGCTGGCGAGCGTCAGCAGCCTCGACAGCACCTCCACGGGCAGCTGTGGATCGAGCCCGAACGCTTGCTCGAGCGCGGCCAGCTCGGCCCCGCGATCCTTTTCCTGAGCAGCACGCTCGGCGCGCGCCAAAAGCTGGGAGTGCTGGCCCACGATGCCAAACCGAAGCAGCACGTGCTCGGGCAGCTCCAGCTGGCGGCTCCTGCGCACCGCTTGCTCGGCCTTGGCGCTCAGCGCGGGGCTGTCGGGGCCTCGCTCCAGCCGGTGCACGAGGTAGCTCGCGGCGAGCCCGAACCGGCCCAGGGTGAAGGCGACCTCCGCCACCAGCTCGAGCAAGCCCAGGCTGCCGCGCTGGCCCGAGTCGGTGCCCGCTTCCACCAGATCGAGCCAGCCACCGGCCAGTTCGGTCTCGCTCGCCAGGCGCGCCGCCTCCGGTAACAGCTCCACGAACTCGTCCGCCTCGGGATCGAGCTGGACGGCCCCACCGATCGCCTGCAGCGCCAGCCGTACGTCGGAGAAACAACTCAGCGCCACACCCGCCATGGCCAGCGCGACGCGCGACCCGTCGATGGATTCGAGGCGCGGCAGCAGCTTGGATACGGCGCGACTGAAGCGCAACAGGCCGAGCGCGCGACCATCGACCTGCTGGCGTGCCAGATCGGTGAACGCGCGCGCCAAGAGCTCGACGGTCTCGGTGTCTGGGGCAGCAAAGAGCGCGCGCAGCAGCACCTCCATGCGTTGCTGTGCCCCGTCCGGCGCTCGACCGGCGATCAGCGCCGCACGCCGCAGCCACTGCGAGCGCAGCTCCCCGCTCTCCTCGGCGGCAGCCACCTCTTCGATGGTGTGCGCGGCTCGCTCCGCCTCCTTGCCGCCTTGTGCCAGGCGCAGCATCAGCGCAAACGTCACGCCCTCGGAGGGCACCGCTCGGAACGCCAGCATGGCATGGGTCAGCGCCAGCCCCGCATCCCCCGCACGTTCGAAGAAGCGCGCGGCCCGGTAATGCAGCGCCCGCTCTCCGTAGAAGCCCAGGGTCGCGCCGAGCGCCGCCCGATAGGCACTCTCGACGCTCGACAGATCGCTGCCCTGCGCTGCGCTCTCGATCAGCTCCAGCGCCCACACGTTGCCCGGCTCGGTGTCGAGCGCCAACAGACCGAGCTGCAGCGCCCGCCGTCTCGCGCCGTGACTCTGGGCCACCACTGCGGCGCCCGTCAACAGCGCGGCGACCTGGTCGGAGGCCTCACGACTTTCGGCGATCCGGCAGACCTCGTCGAGCGCACGATCCAGACCCAGCACGTCGACCAGATCCCGTGCGAAGTGAAACCAGCCGCGAGTGCCGCCTAGCTCCGCGGCTCGCAGCCAGACATCCACCGCCTGGGTGTGGTCCCGCGCCAGATCCCAGAGCGCGGCCCCATACTCGCGCAACGCACGCCAGGCCGCGTCGCTCTTGGCCCCGGTCAGTTCGTACGCCTGCGCTCGCACCTGGATGCGATGGAACTCGCCCTCGGCGGAGTGGGTCTCGACGATCGACTCCAGGATCGTCAGCACACGCTCCGGGTCGAGGCCCGCCGCCAGCACTCGTACCAGCACGGCGCAACACCGGTCGGGGTCCCCGCGCTCGAAGTGAATCTCCGCGAGGCGCCAGAGCCCCGCGTCACTGCTGCCGCCACCGTCGGCGGCCAGCTCTCGCTCCAGGATCGCGATCTCGAGCTCGGCATCTGCGCTCTCTCGCGCCACGGTCTCGAGCGCCTGCTTGAGCACGGCCGGCTGCGGACCGAAGGCGTCGAGCACCCGCCACGCCACCTGCGCAGCGCGCGTGCGGTCGACGCTCGCCAGGCTGGTCAGGCCCTCGGCGAGCGGCTCCGCCCAGCCCGCCAACGGATGCGCCTGCGAGACCGTCCATTGCAGCACGTCACCGAGCCGCGCAGCGTCGCCGGCTTTGGCAGACATGCGCAAGAGCTCGGTCGCCGCGGCCGTCTCTGCCGGGCGCAGGCCGAGCCAGCGCCCCGTCCAGACCTGCGCCGCGTACACCTCACCCAACGCGTCGAGCGCCGCGACCAGGCCGCGACACTGGCTGGAACTCGGAAAGGTCAACGCCATGGCCCGCTCATACGCGACGGCCGCGACGCGATCGACACACCCGGCAGCCGCCTCGGCATACGCCACGACGGGACGCGCCGAGCTTGGGTCCGCATGCGTGCCGACGTCCGCCGCGCGCAGCGCTGCCGGCCGCTCGCCGAGCAGCAGCAGCTCGGCCGACGCCACGCTGGCCAGCCAGGCGCGCAGCGAGGGGGAAAGCGTTGCCCCGAGCTTGAGCAGCCCCTCGGCGCGCAGCCGCTGGTTGCCGAGTTGCGCCGCCAGCGCGATTTGCATGCTGGCCGCAGCAGCCAGGCCACGCCCGTCGTCCGCCGCCAGCACGGCCAGCGAACCCTGCAGATTGCCGGCCTGGCGCTCCAGCCGCGACAGCGCCAGGAGCGCGCGCAGCGCCGAGCTGCCCGCGTCGCGGGCGACGAGCTCCTTGGTCCAGAGCCGCGCTAGACCGTCCTTGTCGCGCAGCCGGCTCGACACGGTCTCGAGCAAGCGCGGCCAGCGCAGCTCGTCCGGGCGCCGCGCGACGAGCTCGAGCAGCACGCCGCGGTATTGCTCGGCGCGATCGGGCCTGCCGCGCAACCAGCCTGCCACCTGCCGCAGTGCACCAACGCGCTGGTCGCCCTCGAGCCCGTCGAGCTCGAGCAGCGAGCTCTGCAGGCTGTGCTCCGTCTCCGCGGCGGCCTCGGTGAGCGACTGGCGCAACGCGAGCAGCTCTTCCGAGCCGGGCAGCAGCGCGAGCGCCGAATCGACGCACCAGAGCGCGAGCGTGGGATCATCCAGGCGATCGCGAGCGAGCTCCAGGAGCTCACGCAGACAGTCGAGCGCGCCCGCCGGCGCAGCGCGGCTCCCGCTCTGGCCAGCGCGCACCAGGGCCTCCACGAGCGACGAGTAGTCGCCGGTACTGGCGGCGTAGCGGCGCAGCGCCGCGCGAGCGGCGTCGCTCGCGGGGTCGGCGACGACGGCGAGCAACCACGCCTCGAGCGCGCGCTGCATGCTGCCCACCCGGCGTTCCAGCAGGTTGCCGAGCTCCAGGTAACACTGACTGGCGAGCTCACCGCTCGCCGCTTCCGCGGCCAGCTCGAGCCGCGCGCCGAGCAACTCCCACAGTTCGAGCCGCACCAGCAGCGGCTCGAACGCGGCCGCGCCTTCGGCAAGGCTGCCGGATTCCGCGACGGGCGCCGCGTCCGGGATGGCAGCGGGGACGGCACCCGCCGGGGCAGCGACGCCGCCCGCCGGCGCGAGTGCCGCGCCCGCGACGCAGGACACCAGGCGACGCGCGTCGACCCCGGCATCCAGCCGCGCGTCGAGCGCCGCCGCCAGCGCCGCTTCGCTGTTGCCGTCGCGCAGCGCCGCTTGCAGACGGCGACGGTGCACGGCGACGCCCGCATCGACCTGCCCCAGCAGCAGCAGCGCCTCGGCGTGGCGGCGCCACACCTCGTCCGAGCTCGCGGCCTGCCCCTTGTCGAGCAAGGCGCGCGCCAGCGCCTCCGCAGCACCGGTATGCTGCCGAGCCGTGTCGAAGGCTCGCAACACGTCCTGAAAGGCCGCCGCGTCGTCCCGGCGCAAACGCCGCCGCTCGGCGCCCCGCAGATACGCCTCCGCCGCCTGCGCAGGCGAGGTGGCGCGCGGCGCCCAGCCGTACACGGTGGCCTGCAGCTCGTGGATCAGCGGATCTTCAGGGTCGTACGCGGCCGCCTCGCGCAGCGCGGAGAGCGCGTGGTCCGCATTGCCCAGGCGGGCCCAGTACAGGGCGATGCGCATCGACAGGCGCGCGCGATCGAGACCGGGCGATTCGAGCAGCGGCACCAGCATGCCCACGCCGAGCTCCGTTTGACCGAGCTGACAATGCCAAGCGGCCAGATCGGTGCGCAGCGCATCCTCGCCGAGCAACACGGCACGGCGAGCCAAGCGTACGGCGATGTCGAGCTCCGAACGACGCTTGACCAGGGCCCGCGCCAGCGCCGCTGCGATCAGTCGCTCGCGCTCGACATCCCGCTTGCGCTCCGCACGGCGCAGCTGAGCGCGCAGCGCAGGCAGCTCCGCGCGCGTCTCCCGCCAGCGCGGCAGCGCCGGCTCCGCGTCGAGCGCATGCAGACCGCGCACGCCAAAGTCGACGGGGCCCGAGCCGTGTAACGCTTCGCTCGTTGCGACATCGGCCTCTCGGCTGGACGCGTCGTTGGACACGGTCGCGAATCCCGACGGGTAGACGCTCTGAAAACCATCTGTCATCGACGACGCTGCCAGTCCCTCGGAACCTAGCTTGCCTGACCTCGGATAACCGGTCTAGCCTAGCACCACATGTCTCTGTCCCTGCTGCGTCGTGCGTCGTCGGGCATCTCGAGTCTGACGCTGGTAAGCGTCCTGCACACATCCGTCGCGGCCTGGGCCCAAACCCCAGCCGCGGGATCTGCCGCGCCCCCCACCGCGGGCGCTCCCTCTTCTGCCCCTGCCACCGGCACGGGTTCTCCCGCAGCGGCGGGCGCCCCCGCCGCGCCGGCCCAGCCCCCCGCAGCCGCGGCCCCGGCCGACGCTGCGGCCATGCGAGAGCAAGCTCGGGCTGCCTACGGCGCGGGCCAGGAGGCATTCACCGCGGGGCAATATGCCGCCGCGGAAGCGCACTTCGCGCGCGCCGACTCGCTCTTGCCCGCCGTCCAGGCCAAATACTGGCGCGCGCTCAGCCTGGACAAGGCGGGCGATGTGCCCGGGGCGTTGGCTGCGTACGGCGTGTTGCTCGGCGATCCCAAGAAAGACGACCTCGGCGCAGAAAAACTGGCGGCGGCCACGACGCGCCAGCGAGAGCTGGCAGCCACGCCCGCGGATCTGGTGGTGACCACTACGCCTGCCGGCGCGCACGTGCAGATCAGCGGCGTCGACCTCGCCGCCCCGACGCCGGTGACCTTGCGCCTCGCGCCGGGTCGGCACGCGCTCGTGGTCTCGCTCCCGGGCTACGAGCCCCAGCGCGTCGAGATCACCGCCACGCCCGGTGCCCAGTTGCGCCCGACGCTGACCTTGGTGTCTCAGGCGTCGCTCGGCGTGGTGGCGCCGGTCGCGGCCCTGTCGGCGCCGCCCACCGATGCCCTGCCGCCGTCCGGGCCCACGCCCCCGCACAGCCCGGTGCCGGGCTACGTCACGCTCGGCATCGCAGGCGCAAGCGCCGTCGTGGGGACAATCTTCGGCATCAAGGCGCTGAACGACGAGCAAGAGTTCAACGACAACCCGACCGCCGCCAAGGCGGACGACGTCGAACGCAATGCGTTGATCGCGGACATGGCCTTCGGCGTGACGCTGACGCTGGGCATCACGGGCATCGTGCTGCTCTTGGCGGACGATCCCGCGCCCGCTCAGGTCGGTCTTGCCGCGCCGGGCCCCCGGCGCGAGGTCAGCAGACTGCAGCTGTCTCCCTACGTCTCGCCGCGGGGCGCGGGCGCCAGCGCCTCGCTCCAGTTCTGAAAACGTCCGCCCCAGCGCGAGCCCGGCTCCGCCGGGGCGAGGCTCAAGCTGGCGTGTGCACCGCAGCGAAGCGCTGGCGGATGGCTTCACTCACCCGGTCATAGTCGGGCGGCAGCAGCACGGCGGGATTGGCGCGCGAACTCATGATCTGGTCGAGCTGGCTCTCGTGATAGCGCACCTTGAACTCGGTGAACTTCAGGCCGTGCGCCGTGGAGATGCACACCACGCGCTCTGATTTGCCGATCGTGCCGCGCTGCACCAGCTTCTTCAGCACCGCGAGCCCGACAGCCGTGTGCGGGCAGGTATACATGCCCGTCGCATCGGCCTCGGCCGCCGCGTCCGCGAGTTCCTGCTCGCTCGCCTGTTCCACGACCCCTCGCATGGCATCGAGGGCACGAAACGCGCGCGGCGCGCTCACGGGGTTGCCGATCTGAATCGCGCTCGCCAGCGTGGTCTCCGCACGCATCGGCTCGATCTCGCGTTTGCCTGCGATCCAGGCACGATACATCGGATTGGCCGCCTGCGCCTGCGCCACGACCAGGCGCGGCAGGCGGGTCGCAACGCCCAGATCGATCATCATCTTGAAGCCGGCGTACAGCGCCGCCGCGTTGCCGAGATTGCCGCTCGGCAGAATCACCCAGTCCGGCACCTCCCAGTCGAACTGCTGGCAGATCTCGATGGCCACCGTCTTTTGGCCCTCGATGCGCAGCGGGTTCATCGAGTTGGCGAGATACACCACCTCTTCCTTGGCCAGGCGCGTCACGATCTCCATGCAGCCGTCGAAGTCGGTGTCGAGCCCCAGCACCAACGCGCCGTGAGCCAGCGGCTGCACGAGCTGCCCGGTCGTGATCTTGCCTCGCGGCAGCAGCACCACCACGGGGAGCCCGGCCGCGGCCCCGTACGCAGCCAGGGACGCGCTCGTGTCGCCGGTGGAAGCACAGGCAACGGCCTTGACGCGCAGGCCGCGGCGCACGGCCTGGCGCACCACGCTGACCAGCACGGTCATGCCCAGATCCTTGAAGGAGCCGCTGTGACTGTTGCCGCACAGCTTGACCCAGAGCTCGCTCAGGCCGATCTGCTTGCCGTAGCGCTCCGCCCAGAACAGATTGGTACCGCCCTCGTCCATCGAGACGATCAGGTCGTCGTCGACGTCGGGCATGACCCACTCACGCTTGCCCCAGACCCCAGAGCCGTACGGCCAGCGCGTACCCTTGTACCGCTGATCGAACAGCTGGCGCCATTCCGCGCCACTGCGCTGGCGCAGCGCCTCCATGTCGTGCTCGACTTGCAGGAGGCCGCCGCAGGTCGGACAGCGATAGATGGCCTCGGTGACAGGCCAGGAGCCCGCACAACCGGACAAACAGGTGAAGCGTGCCGAATACGTCACCGCGCGTGTCTACCTCATAACCCCGAGACTTCACCAGCTACCGACGTTCCCTTAGCGGGCAGCACTCGTTACGGTAGGCTACACGGCAGTGTCAACCACTCGGGCCCGGCGCGCCCTGCTCCCACGCTTGGCGCTGGGCGTTTTTTGCCTCGGTCCCGCCTCGGGGCTGGCGTCCGGCTGCTCTCGCCAGCCCGATTCGGACGAGGTTTTTGCGTCAGCGCAGCCGGCTGCGCCTGACTCCCGCACGGCGCCCGAGCGCTCGGAGTTCGAGTTGGCGCCCGGCAGCCGCATCGATTTTTGGCTGGGTCCGCGTGCGCGGGAGCTCCACGGCAGCCTGGCGGTGGCCCACAGCCGGCTGCTGGTCGACCCCGCCCAGCCGTCCGCCACCCGTGGCAGCGTGACGTTCGATCTGACCACCCTCCGCCTCGATCCGCCCACCGAGAACTCCTGGCGGCGCCCGGCGAGCAACAGCACGGTCCCCGAACCTTCCTTGACCGAACAGTCGCTCAGATGGCTGGAAGTCTCGCCTGCGGCGGCCCTGGCGGCGCGCCCGGAGCTGCGCTTCGCCCAGTTCTCGATCCGCGATGCCACGGCAGGGGGCGCGTCCCCGGCCTCGCGCGCCGAAGGAGAGGCGCAGGTCAGCTGGACCGTCAGCGGCGAGCTGGAATTGCACGGGGTCCGCGCCCCGTACACCTTGCCCCTCAGTCTCGGCTTTTCCTTTGCAGCCGCTGCGCCGGGTTCTGCCCGCGGCCCGCTCCAGCGCCTCGACATCCTCCTGCGCGCGCCGGCGCGCGTCAGTCTGAGTGCCCACGCGCTCGTCCCGCGCGACGAGCACGGCGACATCCTCGCGGAACTGCTTAGTGAACTACGCCAGTCGCGAGTCGATGAAGTGCGCCTCGGAGCGCGCTGGAGCGCCACCCCCGCCGGCATGGACGGGGTCCCACGTTCCCGCTGAACGCAGCCGCTCGGGCCGCTCAGGGCCGGCCGAGCAGAGGAAACTACGCTTCGCGCAGGGGAATTGATACGCTGGCCGGGGATGGCTGCCACGAGTCCGCTGGAGCACGACGAGTTGCGCCACATCGAGAAAGCTCTCGACGACGGCAATACCTCGGAGGCCGCTCAGCTGCTCGGACGCTTCGCCAACTCCCGTGACCACGAGGTGGCGATCACCTTCCTGGCCACCCGCCTTTTGTTTCAGCGCGGCCGGGTCGACGCCGAAGGAGCCGCGGATCGCCTGCACGCGCTGATCGAGCGCGTCGATCATTTCCCGGAAGCGGAGGACTGGTTGGCGGAGCTGGAGGGCCGCACGGAGCCCAGCGCCATCCCCGAGCCCCCCATCGCGGGCACGGTCGAGGCCGTCGAGGGCAAGCTCGCCGGGGACATCGATGGCGACGAGCCCACCGCGCCCAGTCACCCGCCCCCGTCGCGAGCGCCGAGCGTGCCGCGCGCGGTCGCGGAGGACCTGCACCCGTACCTGGACAACATCGACGACGAGGTCACCCCGGCAGAAACGCCGGAGTCGGCCAGCGCTGCCGCGGCAGGAGCGCGCAGCGCGCAGCGCCCGGACAGCTCCGCCCCCCCGCCGCGACCGCCCGCGCCCCGAGTCTCGGCGCCGCCAGGCCCCACGCCGAGCGAGCCCCCGTCCCCTCGCGCCTACAAGCCGTTCGATAGCCTGCGCGCCAAGGAACGCCTGTCCTCTCAGGCGGGTCGCTATCGAGCCAGCAGCTACCCCGATGAGCTGCGCCACGAGCCCTCGCCGAGCGCTCAGGCTGCCGGCGCGGGCCTGGCCGACATCTCGGAGACTCGGCGCCGGATCTTGGAAGCCTGGGAGCTCGTGCTGGGCGGTCGCCTCGATCAGGCTCGGGCACTGCTCCCCGAAGAGCCCTCGCCCGCTGAGCTCGAAGCCGACTCGCGCGTGGCTCTGGCCCGCATCCTGCTCGAGCTGGGACAGGCCGAGCGGGCCGCGGCGGAGGCCACGCTGGCCCTCGACGCCGAGCCCGAGGCGGCGGAGGCGCAGCTCATGTTCGTGTGGAGCGCGGTGCGCCACGCGCGCCAGCGCGACGACGCCTGGTCGCTGGAGCGGGCAGAGACGGTCTTGAAGGTGGGGGACTTCGGCCCGCCCCCGGAGGGTGGCCTGGTGTTGGCACTGACCGCCTGCGTCGAAGCGCGCATCGGAACGCCGGCGGTCGCGCTCCGGCTGGCGCAGCGCGCCTTGCGTGCGAACGCGGAGTCGATCGACGGCCTGGCCGCACTCGCCGAGGCCGCCGCTTTGTGCGGTGAAGAACAGCGCGCGGAAGCCGCGCTGGAGCGCCTCTTCAGCGTGTCGGAGAGCGCCGCCGAGCAGATCAGCCCGCGCTTGCGCCGGCTGGGCGTCGGCGAGCAGGGGCCGACGTCTTCTTCGTCCCTGTGGCTACCGCTCGAACACACCCTGTCGAGCGGAGCCCGCGACGTAGCGCTCGAGGGACTGGAAGCGCTGGCCAAGGATCAACTCGCTGCACTGCCGCTGCGTCGTGCCTCCGAACGGGAGGCGGCCGGGCGCGCCATCAGCCAGTTTCTGACGCTGGCCCCGGTCTTTCGGCACTTTGGCCTGTACGATCTGTCGACCGCGAGCCTGCTTCGCCTCGACGCAGCGCTCGGTCTGCTCTACGGCAGCGGGCCGCGCGCGCTCGACGTGGCCGGTGCGAGCGTGCACTTGTGGCAGATGAGCGGGCTGTATCTCGGCGAGACCTTGCGCTCGGCGTACGCCGGGCGCTGGAAAGACGGCGACGGCCTGGAAAACGCCACGCTCGTGCTGCAGGGCAAGGAGATACAGCCCTTTCAGATCGTGCGCCACCGCATCGCCCACGGCCGCCACGCCACGCTGGAGAGCGCGCTCTCGGAGGTGCTCGACCCGGCGCGCCCTCGCTCGGACCTCGGCTGGGGAGACGCGCTGCGCGCCTCGCCCCCGCTGCCCTGGGGCAACCGGGATTGGCCCGGCCTGGAAGATCTACCGCGCCTCGGCCGCGCCCTCGGCCACTCGGTGGTGGCGGTGTTCTGCGCAAGCCACGGCACGCCCGCGCTCGATCGCACTGCCAAGACGCTCGCGGCCCTGGATCGGTACGTGGCGCTGGTAGCGCCGGCTGACCTGCCGTTGCCCGGAGACGCCCCCTGGACCCGCTGGCTGGCGAGCTTTCTCGGAGCGTATCTCGGTGAAGTGCTGTGCAAGGAATTCGGCGGCAGTTGGGTGCGCGGCGCCGGGCCCGGCCCTCGGGGCGTGGCGATCCAGCTCGCGGGACGCCGCGTGGAGCCGCTCGCGCTGCTGCTGGAGACGCTGAGCGGAGGTCCGCGCACGTCGCTGGCCGACTACGCCGCGGAGCTGCGCAGGGCCGTGGGCACCTCGGAGTTCCCGCGCTCCGGCTAAGATGCCCGGGTCGGCCGGCCATTTACTTTGACACAAAGGCCTTTCCAGGCTGATTCTGGGCTCCTAGACTCCGCGCGCCTCGCCCGGACCTGCCACGGGGGACCCCCCACGCCGGCCCGCCGTCGCTCCACGCGGCACGGCAACGCCCTGCCTCGGCTTTGGGACACTCCGTCCACCCCCTCGAAATGCTTAACAAACTGAAACTGCTCCGCCTGCCGGAGTCGCTCGCCTTCCTGCGGTCTGCCCCCGTCCGTTACGCGACGGATCTCCTGCTGATCGTCGTGCTCACCTCGCTGCTGAGCCTCTGGCTCAACATCCGCTACCCCCTGCCCATGGAATGGCGCGACCACGCGTACCTCGCGCTCGAGGTGCCGATCGCGTTTGGCGTCATGGCGCTCGCACAACGGCTCGGGCTGCGCGTGCGCTGGTGGGTGTTCTTGCCGCTGGCGGTCCTGGCGCTGTTGGTGCGGCTCTTCGAGACCGGCGACAACATCTCCCACCGCTTTCTGTACCGCGACTTCCGTCCGGTGCTGGATCGCAACCTGATCCCGGAGTTTTTCCGGCTGGTCTACGACACCAGTCAGGCACGCCAACTCGTCAGCCTCACGGTGGCCTTCGTGGCCTTCGTCGGGGGCAGCGTGGCCATGGTCTGGCTCAGCCTGTGGACCGTGTATCGCCGCTCGAGCCAGCCCTTCTTTCGCCGCTCCATCGCCGTCCTCTTGCTCGTGACGGGCGGCATCGTGCTCAGCCAGGAGCTGGGCGGGCCCGAGCTGTACACGCGCGAGATCTCGCAGCGCGTGGCGGCGGAAATCCGCGCGACCTCGCACCTGCCCAAAGAGCGCAAGCGCATCCTCCGATCGATCGCCGAAGTCAACGAGCGCATCGGCAGTGGCGTGTTCCTCGACAAGCTCAAGGGCAACAACGTGCTCTTGATCTTCGTCGAATCGTACGGGCGCACCGCCTTCGTGCAGCCGCGGCAGCGTGAACTGTTGATCCCGCACTACGAGGAGATGCAGAAAAACCTGGACGCGGCCGGCTTTCACGTGGCCTCCGACTTCGTCACCTCGCCCACCTACGGCGGGTTCTCGTGGTTCGCGCACATGACGCTGGACACCGGCGTCAAGGTGATCAGCCATCAGCACTCCCAGCTCCTGGACGAGCTGCGCCCGCCCTCGCTGGCGGACAAGTTCCGCGACGCGGGCTATCTGCCGGTCCTGGTCATGCCGGGCACGACGCGCTCCTGGCCGGGCATGGATGACTACTACGGCTTTCGCAACCACTACTTCTCCTGGGAGTTCGGCTACCAGGGCCCTCGCTACGGCTGGGCGTCGATGGCCGATCAATTCGTGCTGGACCGCCTGCAGCACGCCGAGATTGAACGCAGCCAGCAACCCCTCTTCATTCAGTACGCGCTCATCTCGAGCCACGCGCCGTTCAACGACATTCCCCACTACGTGGAGAACTGGTCGGAGATGGGCAACGGCGCCATTCTGCACCAGGCCGGTCGCGATGCCTACGACACCACCTGGGAAGATCCCAAAGAGATCAACGAAGGATATGCCGCCGCCATCACCTACGAGATGAAGGTGATGGAGGGCTACCTCGAGACCTACGTCAAAGACGATACGCTCGTGATCTTCGTCGGCGATCACCAACCACACCAACAGGTGACCGGAACGGAGAACCTGACCTGGTCGGTACCCATTCACGTGGCCAGCAGAAATCCCGAGTTTGTCGCGCCGTTCCTGAAGCGCGGCTACGTCCCCGGCATGATCCCCGACCAGCCCCTGCCCCACGTCGGCATGGAGCGCTTCATGGAGGAGCTGCTGAGCGACTTCAGCACGGAGCCGCTGGTGGTGGATCCGGGGATCTGGCCGCCGATTCAAGAGCGGATGGACGCGGAGCGCGCCCAGGCCGAGCAGGCCAAGCTGCGCTGAGGGGCGGCCCGGCGTCACCGCCGCGATTCAGTACTCGCGGGCGCCCGGCTGCTCGCGCTGGACGCCGTTCGGCGCGGGCGCTGGAACGCTGCGCCGCTTGGAGTCCGCGAGCACGAAGGCAACGTCCGGCGTCGACTCGGCCTCGACGTAGATCTGATACGAAAATAGCGAGCGGCTGAGCCGAATCAGCGCCAGGTTCACCTGCACGGCAGCTCGGCCGAGCAGGCCGTCGCCGAGCACCTTCGGAAAGGGCGCGGGCACGCCCCGGATGCGCTTGATCCGGAAGCCTTCGTCGCTGAGCAGCCGCCGCAGCGTGCGGAAGGTAAACAGCCGAGTGTGGGTGCGGTCCAGGATGCCCGCCTTGCCATAGTTGAACTGACCAAACGCGAGCATGATGCGCTGGATCACGAACGCGATGTTGGGCGTCGTCAGGATCAGCGTCTTGGGCTCGTAGCCAAACTGCTTGCGGAGCTGCTCCAGAAAGCGCTCCGGGTCTCGCAGATGTTCGATGATGTCGAGCAGCAGGAGCACATCCTGATCGGCGACGCCGACGCTGAGCTCGTCGTCCAGGTTCTGGACCACGACCTGCACGTCCCCCCCATCGACTCGCGCGGGGTGCTGATCCACCAGGGTCACCCTGCAACCCTTCTTGAGCAACTCGTTCGCTAGCCCCCCCGGACCCGAGCCGATGTCGAGCACCCGCGCGCCCGCCGGCACCGCGTCGAGCGCGTAGGTGTGGCTGCTCGCGTAGCCCAGCTTCAAATCGTAGTAGGCGTTGTCGTCCTGCTTGGGATCGAAGCGGCGCTGGTAGCGCACCCCCGAGCGATGCGCCACGTTTTGCAGCGTTGCCCAGACCACGTCGCGCGCGTACTTCATGCCGTTCACCCGGCAGATCTCGTCGCCGTAGTAGGTGGGGATGGGCAACTCGACCAGCTTGGCCTTGGCGTTCAAGAGCTGGATGATGATTTCCGTGTCGAAGTGAAAATCGTTGGAATTGAGCCGGAAGGCAATGCGCTGGAGCGCCGCGACGGAATAGATGCGGTAGCCGCTGTGAAACTCCGATAGATCCGTGCGCAAGAGCAGGTTCTGCACGGTCGTGAGAATGCGGTTGCCGACAAGTTTGTAGAGCGGCATGCCGCCCTTGCGCGCGTTGCCTCGCTCCAGCATACGGCTGCCAAAGACGGCGTCCGCTTGGCCGCTGGTCAGCGGCGCCAACAGCTTGGGGAGCTCCTCGGGGGCGTATTGGCCGTCACCGTGGACCAGGGCGACGAAGTCGAAGCCCTGCGCGATGGCATAGGAGTAGCCGACCTTCTGATTGCCCCCGTAGCCCTGGTTGTACTCGTTGCGCAGCACGGTCATCGCCACGCTCGCGTGGTCGCGCTGATACTCGGAGCCGACCTCGAAGGTGCGGTCCTTCGAGGCGTCGTCGACCACCAGGATCTCGCATTCGAACTCGTCGAACAGGGCCGCCGGCACGCGATCGAGCACCCAGCGCAACGTCGATTCGGCGTAGTAGGCGACCACGAAGATCAGGAGGCGAGGCCGCGCGGTTCGATGCATGCGGGCGGGACCTTAGCTTTCGAACCGTCTCGGGTCCAGCCACGGCCGGGCGCGTGACCGGCCAATCAATCGCTCGCTCGAAAGCGGCCGCCGGAGGCGCCCCGCGGCGCTCTCGGCAGTGCCCGAAGCCGCCCCCGGCCTGCTACAAGCGCCCGATACCGCCTGCAGCCTCGCTGGCTCGGCGCCCCCGCCCCACCGCCCCGTGCCACCGCTGCTCCTCATCCAACCCCCTGCCGGGGGACGCATCTCCGGCGGCTATCTCTACAACGCGCGCATGGCCGAGCACGGCCTGTGGCAGCTGCGCGACGTGCCGCCCGAACAGCTGCCCACGCTCCACACCCAGCTGCCGGCAGAGCAACCGCTGCTCCTCGACAGCATCTGGCTCACCGAGGCGCACGCCCCGGCGTTCGACCGTCTGTCGGCGGGGGGGCGCACGCTCGGCGTGATGTTGCATTCCTTGCCGTCGCTGATCACGGCCGCCGAAAGCGGCCGCGCCGCGCCGAGCGGACCGAGCGCGTTCGAACGCGAGCGCCTCGAGCGGCTGGGCCTGGTGCTGGTTCCGGGGCGGCACTACGCCGACCTGCTCGCAGGGTGCCGGACGCGCATCGTGATCGCCGAACCCGGCATCGACGACGGCTGGCGCGCCGCCCCGCGCCACCGGCAGGGGCCGTGTCGCCTGGTGTCCGTCGGCGCCGCCACGCCACGAAAGGGATTTCTGGACGTCGCCGAGGTCCTGCGCGAGCTGGACCCGGCCGACTACGAATGGCGCGTGCTGGGCAGCCTGGACGTGGACCGGGAGTATGCGGGAGAGCTCGCCCGGCGAACCGCGTCCCTGCCGGGCGTGCAACTGCTCGGGCAGCAGCCGCCCGCCGAGGTGCAACGCCTGGTGCGGAGCAGCGACGTGCTGGTGATGCCGAGCTACGACGAAAACCAGCCGTTGGTGCTCGTCGAGGCCATGGCCGCCAGCGTGCCGTCGGTCGCGTACGCCGCCGGCGCGGCGCGCCACATGCTCGCGCACGGGCGCGAAGGCTTCATCACCGAGATCGGCGATCGGCCCGCGCTGGCGCTCGCGCTACGGCGCTTGCTCGAGCAGGAAGACCTGCGCCTGGCCATGGCCAACGCCTGCTGGGAGCGGCAGGCATCCATCCCGAGCTGGCCCCAGGCGGTGGCGCGAGCCCGCGCTCTGCTGACGTCCTGACCCGGTCCTGGCTAGCCTCGGCCCGCTAGCGACGGCGGCGGCGGCGCGGCGAAGAGCGCGGGCCCGGGACGACGTCGCCCGCCGCGCTGCCGCCCGCCTCGGCACGCCGCGCCGGAGTTTCACTCTCGCCCGGGCTCGCCGGCACGTCGCTCGCCGGCACGTCGCTCGCCGGCACGTCGCTCGCCGGCACGTCGCTCGTGGCCGCGGGTCGCGCGTCGACCTTTCTCATGCGCTGGCTGCGACTCGGCGCCTTGCGAGGCGCTGGCGCCGGCTCCGCCGACGGCTCCAGCTGCCCCTCCGGCGCCGCTGCGACGAAGCCCGCCGCCCGCAGATCGGCCAGGCTGACGCGCTCGCGGGTCGCCAGCAGGGCGGCTCGTTCCACCAGGCCGCGCAGCTCGGCGTCATTGCCGGGCCAGGCGTAGGACAACAGGTGCGCCAACGCCTGCGGCTCGATGCCCAGCGGCTCCCCCTGACGGCGCACGCCGCTGCGCAGCAAGCGATCGAGCACCAGGCCGCGCAGATCCTCGCCCCGTTCCCGGAGCGTCGGCAAGCGCAGGAGATGTGCGCGCACGATCGGGACGAGCGCGGGCACGAGCTGTTGCTCGAGCGCTCGTTCCGCAACCGGGCTCAGCGTGGCTACGAGCAGACACGGCGTCTTGCCGTACACCCGCCCCGACAGGGTGCGGGCCAGCGCTTGCTGCGCGGCCTCGGGCAACGCCGCGATCTGCAGCACGACCAGAGTGCCGCCCTCGGCGCGGCGCGTCGGGGCGTCGCCCGGATGGCTCCAGTACGTGGCCGACTGCGCCGCTGCCGAGGTGGCGTCGATCACGACCAGTGGGCCCGAGCGCTGCAACCGGGTCTGATGAAAGGCACACGCCCAGGCGAGCGGATCGACCCCGCTCGGAACCTCCAGGCTGACATCCTGAGCCGTGCTCGCCAGCTGCTCCAGCTCGCGCAGCGTGCGGCGTGCCCGCGTGCCGTACGTGGCGACGCGCACGCCTGCGGCCAGCACCTCGGCAACCGAGTCGCGATGTCGGGTCTGACCCCCCATCCAGGTCTCCCATCGCGAGCGTTGCTGCTCGAGCTGCTCGGCGCGCTCGGCGGCCGCCCCTTCGCGGGCGCGCGCACGGGCCAGCGCGGAGGAAATGCCCAGGACCGCGCTCAGCCGATCGCTCAGCGCGCGCATGGCCCGGGCCTCGGCCAGCGTGGCGGGAGCGCGGCGCAGACCCTGCGGCAACACCAACAGACCGATCGGACCCTGCTCTTCGTAGACCAGGCTGACGGCGAACGCCTGACGCGCATCCATCCAAGTCAACGCGGGACGCACCGACGGGCGGCGCACCTCGAGCTGGACCAGAACGTCCCGCCGCAACAGGCGCTCGGGCTCGCTCTGGGCCAACTCATACACTTCGGGAGGCGCGACCCCCGGTTCGACGTGCAGGTAGCCCGCCACGTCCACGCTCAGCACTTCGGCGGGCTCGACACGCCACAACTCCGGCCGCGTGCGCACCGCCTGCTCGAGCCGCTGTAGACATTCGAGCGTGGCCAGCACCGCGGCACCGGGCTCGGGCTCGAGCGCGGCGCGCGTCGCCATCTCCAGCGTGTGCAAGCGGTGCGCCTCTCCCGGCGCGAGCGGCCCCGCCGCGCCGCGAGCCAGGAGGCCCACGCCGCAGCCGAGGGCGCAGGCGAGCAGGGCGACCAGACCGGCGTTGTCGGGCAAGCGGGCCGCCAGCTCCGCCGCGCCCAGCCCGAGCGGCGTACCGAGCACCAGCAGCACCAGGCTGCCGCGCAACGCCCGCGAGATCAGCGTCGGATCGCGCAAGGTCGCCATCCAGCCGCAGCCGAGCGCGGCCCCGAGCGCCCCGAGTGGCAACGCCAGATGGGGGGAGGCCAGGTTCAGCAGGGCCGCAGGCAGCGCCAGGGCGAGCGCCCCGAGGCACGCGAGCACCGCGCCGTTGGCCCGCTCGAGCACGCCGAGCTCGAGCCGCCGCACGCGCCGCTGGCGCAGCGCCGCCGCGGTCAGCCCGAGCACGCTGGCAATGCTGGCGGCATTCGTCGCGTAGTCGCTGGCGAGCGGATCCAGCAGCGCACTGTCGGCCTGCCAGAGCGCTCGGACCGCCGGTAGGCTACTGGCAATGCCCCAGAGCAATGCGCAAAACGCGGCCGCGTCGAGCGAGCGCGCCGAGCGCGGGGGCTGCACGAGCCCTTCGCGTGCCGGGATGCGCGCCAGCGCCAGATTGCCCGCCACGCAGGCGATGCCGAGCCCCAGGTTGGCAGCCAGATCGAGACCGGCACGCCCCGGCGGGCTCAGCCGCGCCGCCAGCCAGATCCCGGCGCCCCAGGCGCAGACGCGCAGCGCCGTGCGCGCGGTCGCTTCGACCTGCGCCACCGCCGAGCCCAACGACGGTCGGGTGAACCGCCAGACCGCCGCCAGCCAGGCTGGTCCCGCGCAGAGCGTGACGTAGGAGGCGAGCCCGAACCCCACCTCTTGGCAGGCCGCCAAGGTCACATACAGCGTCAGGCCCGTGGCTAAAAAGTAGGAGCGATCGTAGACCCTGTTGGAGTGGACGGATTGAGAACGCATCGCCGGGCCAACGGGCAGTTTAAACAGACCGGGCCCGCAGGGCTACCTTGGCTCGCAGAGCTGGCGGGCTTTGGCAGCAGCCTGAACGACCTCTTGTCGCGCGCCGAGGGCGAGATCGACCTACTTCGGCGCAGTTGGCCCGAAAATGCGCAGCAAGAGTGCCAGCGGCTGGCCCGTGCCGTCGAGCGAGGCGAGCCGGTCCGGCCGGCATTTCGCTACGCCCGCCCGCCCCAGCTGGCAGCGCTCCGCCGGGCGCTCGAGGCCGCCCGGCAGGGGCTCGCCGGCGGCTCTGCCGTCGCGGAGCTGTACGCCGAGCGCGCCGCCGAGCTGGACCTGGAGGCCGCGCTCGCCGAGCACATCGGGCAGCCCGGGTTCGCCGCGCTGGCACGGCTCCGTTATGCCCCCGGTGCGGCGCCGGAATGGTCCGCGGCGCGCGCGCTGGCGCGCGAGTGGACGCGCCCGAGCGAGCCCAGTGCCCCCGCCGCGTGCCAGGCGAGCGACGACGCGCGGCACCCGGACAGTCTGGTCTCGGTCCTGTGGCGCGAGATCGGGCAGCAGCAGCTGCCCGTGCGCGTCCGGGTCGTGACCGAGCTGGCGAGCGTCGCCGCCACGGGCGATGGGGTGATCTACGTGCGAGCCGGCGCGCAGCTCAGTGCAGCCGCTGCCGAACGCATCGCTCGGCACGAACTGTACGGCCATGCGCTGCCGCGCGTGCGCGCCCGGCTGCAGCCGCTCGGCTTGTTCCGCGTGGGCTGCGCGCACGCGGGGGAAGACGAGGAGGGGCGCGCGCTCGAGATCGAGCAGCGCACGGGAGGCCTCGACGCCGCGCGGCGCCAGGAGCTCGGGCTGCGCCATCGGGGTGCGCTGGCCGTGGCCGAAGGGGCCGATGCGACCGAAGCGCTGCGGCTCGCGTGCGAGCTGGGCTGTCCCGCAGCGGCGGCGGCTCGCCTGTATGCGCGGCTGGCCCGCGGCGGCGGGCTGTGCCGAGAACTCGCGTATCTGCCGGCGTGGCTGCGCGTCAGCAGCGCAGTGTCGCGCGATGGCTGGCTCGAGACGTGGCTCGAGCACGGCCGGGTCAGCCTGGTGGGGGCCCGCATCCTGAAGCAGCTCGGAGTGACGCTGGTGCGGGCGTCCGAGCAGTCGAGCCCGGCACCGACCGGCGCGTGATGCACTGTGCCGCTCGTGGGCCAATCCCACATTCTCGACTTGTCACTCGCAGATGACCGAGCTACCGGGTGGTGCCTGCGTGAGCGAGTGGTGAGTCAATCGAGCAGAACGCGCCGGCGTGGCCGCGTGGGCTGCCATGCGTTGAGCTGGCTCTTGTGCTCGGCGTCCGCAGTGCAAGCGCAACCGTCAGCGCCCGACACGGCCGCGGACACGGAGTCCGCGCCGGCGCCCAGTGTGCCGGTCCCCAGTGCGCCGCCTCCCGGCAGCGAGCTCGAGCCGCCCCGCCTCTCGAAGTTCGTCGACGCGGAGTACCCGAGCGCGGCCAAAGAGGCCGGGGTGACAGCGGACGTGCTCTTGCGCTTGCGCGTGGAGAGCGATGGCTCGGTCAGCGAGGTCGACGTGATCCAGGGCGCGGGCCAGGGCTTCGATGAGGCGGCCGTCGCCGCTGCCCGCCAGTTCGTGTTTTCGCCCGCCACGCGCGCCGGCCAGCCCATCGCGGTCCGCATCCCCTTCAAGTACTCGTTCACGCTCGAGCAGGAGGTCATCGCAGCGCCGACGGCACCCACCCACGGCAACTTTGCCGGGCAGGTGCGCATCGCCGGCGTGGACGCCCCGCTCGGCGGGGCCGAAATCCGGCTGCGGGACGCCGAGGGAAAGACCTACACGGCCACCAGCGACGCGAACGGCTGGTGGACGGTGGAAGACCTGCCCGCCGGCAGCTACCAGCTCGAGGTCGACGCCGCGGGCTTCTCGCCGTTGGCCACGACGGAAGAGGTGCACCCGGGGGAAGCGACCGAGCTCGTCTACCGGCTGGCTCCCAGCCTGGGCTCGGCGATCGTGGTCTCGGTGCTCGGCGAGCGGCCCCCGCGCGAGGTCTCCCGGCGGACCATCACGCGCCGCGAGGTCACCAGCGTGCCGGGTACGGGCGGGGACGCGCTGCGCTCGCTGCAGAGCCTGCCGGGGCTGGCGCGCCCACCCGGCCTGGCCGGGCTCTTGATCGTGCGGGGCTCCGCGCCGGAGGACACGGCCGTCTTCGTCGACGGCGACACGGTACCCAACATTTACCACTTCGGTGGCCTGAGCAGCGCGATCCCGAGCGAGCTGCTGGAGCGCATCGATTTTTATCCAGGCAACTTCGGCGTTCGACACGGGCGCGTGATGGGCGGGATCGTGGACGTGGGCCTGCGCTCGCCGGATACCCACTGCCGGGGCGAGGAGGGCCCGGGGGCAGAGGGCCGCTGCTTTCACGGCCTGTTGCAGGCCGACTTGATCGATGCGCGGGCGCTGATCCAGGGCCCGTTGCCCTTCTCCGGCTGGAGTTTTGCCGCCGCCGGCCGGCGCAGCTGGGTCGACGTGTGGCTCAAACCAGCGCTCAATGCGCTGGAAGCCAACGTCACCACCGCGCCGGTGTACCACGACTATCAGATCATCGTGGAACGAGCGCCGCGCGCCGGCACCAGGCTGAGCTTCCGCTTCCTCGAGTCCGACGACGCGCTCGCGCTCCTGATCTCCAATCCGAACGCCGGCGACCCGGGCCTGCTCGGCGGCAGCTTGAAGTACGGCCTCAGCTTCTATCGCATCCAGTCGCTGATCGACGTCCAGCTGAGCCCCAGCGTCTCGCTCTCGACCTTATTGAGCTTCGGCCGGGACCGCAGCGAATTTTCGCTCGGCCGCTTTCGCTTCGATCTCGAGAGCTACCCGATCCAGGCCCGCAGCGAGTTTGCCTTCGACCTCATGTCGGGCTTGACGGTACACGCCGGGCTCGACTTCCAGCTGGGCCCGTTCGACGTGCTCGTGCGAGCACCGGAGCCACCCCGACCGGGGGAGCCGGCGCCCGGCCCCTTCTCGACGCGCCCCGTGCTCGAAACCCAGCAGTCGTCGACCTTCTTTCGGCCTGCCTGGTACGCCGACGCCACCTGGAAGGTCGGCGCGCTCACGCTCGTTCCGGGCGCCCGCGTCGACTATGCGCGCGACACGGGGCACGCCGACTTCAGCCCGCGGGTCTCCGCCCGCTACGATCTGAGCGTGCGGGAAAGCTACGCCGGGGGGGTCTCCCGGCGCACGACCTTGAAGGGCGGCGTGGGCGTCTTTCATCAGCCCGCTCAACCGCAGGAAACGGACGAGGTCTTCGGCACTCCGGGGCTCGCCAGCAACCGCGCCGTGCACTACTCGCTCGGGCTGGAGCGGGAGTTCACCGACAACGTGGAGCTCAGCCTGGAGGGGTTCTACAAGCACCTCGACGAACTCGTGTCGCGCAACCCCGGCCCGGACGGCTCGTTCGCGTACGACAACCAGGGCAGCGGTTACGTGGTCGGGGGCGAGGCGCTCCTGAAGTACAAGGCGGACGCGCGCTTCTTCGGTTGGCTCGCCTACACGCTATCGCGCAGCATACGCCAGGATAATCCAGGCGCGGAAAGCCATCCATTTCAATACGATCAGACCCATATTCTCACCGTACTTGGCAGCTACAAGCTCGGGCGGGGCTGGGAGGTCGGCGCGCGCTTCCGCCTCGTCTCGGGGCCGCTCGACACGCCCACGCTGCCTCTGCCCAATCTGCCCGGGGTGTATGCGGCAGATGCCGCGGCCTACACGCCGCTCCAGGGCGCCCCCTATAGCGAGCGCCTGCCGCTGGTCCACCAGCTGGATCTGCGCGTGGAGAAAACCTGGCGACTATCGGACATTTCCCTCTCGTTTTACATCGATCTCTGGAACGCCTATAACCACCCTGCCGACGAGCAGATCGCGTACAACTTCGACTTCAGCCGGCGCAGTTATCAGCAAGGGCTACCCATCCTCCCCAGCCTGGGCTTTCGAGGTGAGTTTTGATCCGAGCACGAGGCACCGCTGCCGCACAGCTAGCGTTGGGGCTGAGCCTCTCCGCCGCGCTCGGCTGCGGGGAAGACTTCGATCCGGCAAGCGAGATCGATTCCTTGCGAGTGCTGGCGGTGCAGAAGAGCGCCCCCTACGCCCACCCCGGGGGCCGCGTCGACTTCACGCTGCTCTGGCACGATACCGTCCCGGATCGACCGCCGCCGCAGATCGTCTGGTTGGCGCTGTGCCAGAACCCCGACGGAGACCTGTTCACCGGTTGCCTCGGCAACCCGACGGTTCTGGACCCGAGCCGCATTTCCCGCCCCGACCCCGATGCGGAGGTGGCCAACGACCACTTCTCCTTCACGACCAGCACGGACATCATCAGCTCGCGCCCACCTCCCAAGGACCCGGGCCTCGTTCCGTACGGTCTCGACTACGTCTTCTTTGGCGTCTGCGCCGGGTCGCTCGCCTTGGCCCGGGATCCGCAAGAGAGCCCGCTCGTCTGCTACCAGGAACTCGACGACGAGCCAGGCTTCAGCGCGGGCGACCAGCAACTCGATTCGCGAGACTTCGTCTTCGGCTACTCCGCGGTCTTCAGCTACGACGAACTGGAGAACCAGAACCCGCTCGTGGGCGGCGTCGAGTTCGACGGGCAGCTGCTGTACCCCGGCCAGCCTCCGGTCAGCACGGAGGGCGAGGCGAGCGACGGCCCCGCGCTGGCGCCCGAGGACCTATGCATCGGCAGCGCGTGCAGCCCCGCCCCTGCCTTCGAGGATCCAGGCGTCTGCCCCGAAGGACTCAGCTTCCCCCCCTGCACGGGGGGGGATTGCCCGGCGTTGCGGATCAGCCCCCTGGTGGATCCGGCGAGCGCCGAGGTGGACGTCGTCTCCTCCGGCGATGGCGACGTGCTCCTGGAGCAGATGTGGGTGAACTACTACGCCACCGGTGGAGAAGTCACCGACGAGGTCACCCTGCTGAACGATGCCATCGAGGGCTGGCAAACCGACTACGCCACCGAATACACCCCCTCCGACGAGGCGGCGGTCACCTACTTGTGGGCGGTTGCGCACGACAACCGAGGCGGCTCCGAGTGGGCTCGGCTCCGCATCTGCACGCGCTGACGGGCGGCAGCCGCGCCGCCAGTGATCAGAGCTGAACGCACTCCGGGTTCGATTCGCTCTGCCGGCGGTCACGCTCGAGCACGATCTTGTTGCCGTATGCGGGGGGAGGCGCGACCAGGGTCGGGCGACGTTTGCGCGGCTTTTTCTCGGTGTTCTCGGTATTCCGCGCCTCGGCGGCGGGATGCTTGGGCACCGCCGTCGCACGCGGAGCGCATGCACAAGTCGCCAGGAGAGCTATCGCGCAGCCGTGAATCACGAGGCTGCTCATATTCATAAGTATGAAACGTGCGGGGACTCCGCGCCAGCGCAGCGCACGACGCGCGTCGTGATGATCGTCGCAGTGGAATGTCACGCGCGAGCTCACTTCGGCGGGCGCCAGACAACGGACACGAGGACGGGCAGCGGTTCCTCGGCGACCAGCGAGCACCCGGCACATCGCCTTGCGGACACCTGGCCGACCAGGCGACCCATGATCTACGGCGTCGCGGTGCCCGATTGCACATTGGGCACAAATCGACGAGGGTTAGGAGCGCACCGGGCGCCCTCTCGTTGATCGAATAGCACCGAAACGCGCATGTCTCAGAGCTCGAGGAAGGCACCACCACTCGCCAAAGGCTCCGTCATCAACGACCGGTACGAGATCCAAGAGGGTCTCGGCAAAGGCGGCATGGGCGAGGTGTTCTCCGCCTATGACCGGAGCACACAGCAAGCCGTCGCATTGAAGATCGTCCGCGAAGAGTCGCGGATGCCCGGCGACGACGAAGCCCTGCGGCACGAGCTCTTGCTCGCACGCTCCGTGGGGCATCCCAACGTGTGTCGCGTACACGATCTGGCGCCCAGTCCGTGGGGCCCGATCCTGGTGATGGAGCTGATCGATGGCGTGACGTTGCACACGCACATCCGTCGGCAGAAGTCGAAAGGCGGCTACACCGCTGATGAGTTTCGGTCCATCGCGAGTGAAGCCGCGGCGGGGCTGGCGGCCATCCATGCGCAAGGCCTGGTGCACGGCGATCTGAAGCCGGGCAACATCATGGTCACCGCGGATCGCGCGATCATCCTGGATTTTGGCTTCGCTCGCGAACGTGCACGCGTGAGCGCACGCCGAGCGGGTGCACAGCCCGATGGCGGCACGCCCAACTACATGTCCCCCGAGCGCCTCAAGTCGGGTGGCGCGAGCCCCGAAGACGACATCTACGCGCTCGGGCTGACCCTGCTCGAGATGTGGACCTGCAAGGTGCCCGAGCCCGGCTACCGCCCGCGCGCCAAGCCGATGCGCGAGCAGATCATGTTCGATGTGCCCTCGGGCCTGTCGATCGACGAGGTGAAGCAAGTCTTTCGTGCGCTGCACGAAGATCCGCGCATGCGCCCCAAGGCGCGCCGCCTGCGCTTCTTCAACCCTTCGGCGCTCACCACCAGTCACGCGCAAATCCCGCGTGAGCGCATCTCCCCCGGCCCCCCGCTGGGGCGCGCGGTGGCGCGCACCTTCACGCCCGGGGCGCAGTCCCTGCTCGTGACCTTTGCGTACAACGCCGAGGATCTCGCCGGCAGGCTCTTTCCCCTGGACAAGCCGCAGGTCACGATCGGGCGTCGTGCCAACCAGGACATCTGCATCGCGGAGCCCACGTGCTCCGGCGCACATGCTCGGGCGCAGTGGCAGGCCGGCAGCTGGATCGTCGCGGATCTCGGCAGCACCAACGGCAGCTATGCCGATCACAGCTACGAGCGCAAACGCACGGTCAGCCTGCTGCACGGCGGAGAGGTGCAGCTCGGGGAATGCCGCATCAAGCTGGTGAGCTTCGAGAAGGGCTCACCGCAGCATCTGCGCGCCATGGAATACCTGGCGCAGCGCGACGGTCTGACCGGGCTCTGGAAGCGGCGGGAGATGCTCGCGGCGCTGCAGGACGAGTTGGATTTCGCGCGCTGGGATCGGGTCCCGCTCACCGTGGCCACCTACGAGATCTGCAGCGCCAATCGCTCGCCGCACGATCGCCCGACGATCCTCGAGATGCTGGCCCTGCGGCGCGCCGCACAGCGCGTGGCCGAGCTCACCGAGGTGCTCTTGCTCAGCATGGTGCCGGTGACGGCAGGGCGTACGGACGCGCTGAAGTTCGCCGTCGCGATGACCGGCCCCACGCTGGACGAAGCGCGCAACGTGGTGGAGCAAATCGTGGCCCAGGTGCGCGGCACGACGCCCGAGAATCTCGATCTGAAAGCGAACATTGCGCTCGCCGAGGGCGAAGTGACGGCAGAAGAAATGCTGACGAACTGAGCTTGGGGTGGCCCGTAAAAGTCACCCTTCCCTGCCACCGGCGAGCGAGTCGAACCTACGTCGACTGAGCAGGAGCGGCGGCGGTGGCGACCGCCCGCTGCGCGCGCAGGTCGTGGTCGCGTGCGTGCTCGGCCTGATTCTGCTCGCCGTTCCGCTGTACCTCCTGCGCCGGCCCAGCACGGCGCTGCGCGCGCTCTCGGGCGACGCGGGGCTGCACGGCTTCGGCGGGGTCGTCCTCGGTGAGGCAGACGCGGGCGCGGGGGCGGCCCAGGTGGTACTCGGGCCGATCCGGCGCGTGAAGTGCGGCACGTCGCCGAGCCAGATCACGAGCGAAGGAGAGCTGTGCGATTCTCTGCCGGCGCTCGAAGCGGCGCTGCGCCAGAGCATCCTCGGTGGCGTGGATTGCGCGCCCCGCACCGGCAAAGAGGGCTCCATCAACTATGTGCTCGAGGTCGACTTCGAGAGCAATCGCTACACCCTGTTTCCGGGCAAGAGCGGCAAGTGGCGCGGGCCTCAGGCGCGGCGCGCCACGCAGTGCGTGCTGCGGGCGTTTCCGCCGGTCGATCTGGCGGGGTTGAGTCACCAGTACGCCTACTACGCGATCGCGATCCTGGCCGTGTACCCGGCGCCGGACCCGTTCGACGTGTTGCCGAACTTCGAGTGAGACCGCCCCGGGCAGGCCGGCAGGCGCGGCCCGTGTTCGCCGTCCGTATTGATTGTGATTGTCAATTGCATTACGGTGCCCGCATGGAAACATCACGGTGGATCGGCTGGGCTGCGGCGAGCGCTCTGGTATTGGGTGCGACGGGATGTAGCGCGGACGCGCGACCGCTCCAGGGCGCAGGCTCGGGCACGGCGCCTGCCGTGATGGTGGCCGTTGCCAGCCGGTCTCCCGAGGGGACCAACTTCTACGTCGGAGCCTATCCCGAGCTGCCGGCACAGCCCGATCTGTCCGAGATGCTCGAGACTCCGGACGGGCAGAACGGCGCCGCCTTCGGTGGATACATCTATGTGTGGTCTCCGGAATCGGGCATCTACACACGCTACGCCGTGGACGATGTGATGCGCCTGAGCGGAGCGGGCAGCGTCAGCTTCATGAACTTTGGCGGCACCGGCAACGTGATGACCAGCTTCATCTCGCCGACGCGCGCCTACAGCATGACGCGCGACAGTCTGCAGATCATCGTCTGGAACCCGAGCGACATGACCGTGATTGGCTCCATCGACACCAGCCTAGCGCTCGATCCGCAGTATCCGGACTTCGACTATGGAGAGCCGGTCGTGTTCGGTGACTACGTGGCGTGGCCCATCCTCTGGTCGGACGAGGCCAACGCCGACTACAAGCCCGCCGTCGACGTGATCCTCGCTTCCGCAAGCTCCGAGGCCCCCGCGTTCAATGTCAGCGATCGGCGCTGTGGCGGCGGCTGGTCGTTGTTCGTGGACGACGCTGGTGACCTGTACGCGCTGGGCAACGCTTTCTTTGGTTACGCGCACTTCTTCGATCGCGATCCCGCACGCCAGCTGAACGATTGCCTCTTGCGCATGCGTGCCGGCAGCACACAGTTCGACCCCGACTTCTACGTCGACCTCAATCGCGCCGCGAACACGCCCGCCGTATATCACACCTGGCAAAGCACTGGCCGCAGCGTGGTCGCGGCCGTGTGGGATCCGGCGATCGATCCGAGCGTGCTCACGAGCCCCGACGACTACTGGAGCATGCCCATGCAGCGCACCCTCGTCCGCATCGACGAGGGCTCGAGCGAGCCCGTGTCGGGCATCCCGGCCTCCGCCGTTTTCAGCACGCTGAACTACCGCCTCGACGACGAGCTCTACATGCTCATGTCCGAGGGCTCGGCGGGCCCCGCTGGGGACGCTCGTTCCACACTCTACCGCATCGACGACGGCGCCGCCGAACTCGCCCTCACCACGAGCGGCGACATCTGGTCCATCGGCAGGATTCGCTGATCGATTTTCCTGCTCGGTGGAGCGCGCTTCAGCGTGGGGAGACGGGGCGCGTCGAGAACTCCAGCACCCGCTCTGCCTCACCGATCCGCGTCATGAACAGGCCCGTGAAGGTGCTGAAGAGGATGCTGCCGGTCGATGCCGAGGCGTTGTTCGACGGGCGACTGATCCAGCTCTCGATCTTTTGCAGGAGCTCCGGGCTCACCGGGTTGACCAGCACCTTGGCGCGCAGCACGACAGGGCGTTCATCGGGCAGCTGACTGACGTGGGCCACCGGTAACCGCTCCGTCTGCGCGCAACGGCGCAACACGCCGCCCAGGGTGGGGCTCCATTGCCGCACGGCTTGCTGGTCCGGGCGGCTCACCTCCACGCGATACATCTCTTCCCAGACGTGCCAGGTGATCTTGCAGTTCTGCAGCGTGCTCGCGAGAGGCTGATCGCTACCCTGCGTGTACAGGAGGCCGGTAAAGGTGATGGTGGTCGGCAACCCCAGGCGCAGCTTGCGCAGCACGCTCGCGTCCGCGACATCGCGGAAGGAGAGGCTCACGAACAGCCATTGCCGGGCGGCGTCCCACTCGAAGCGAGCCTCTCGCAGCCCAGGTGCCGCCACTGGATCTTGCGCCGCGGCGGACACGGCCAGCGTCGCGCCGAGCAGTCCCCACACCAAGAGCAGTCGGGCGCGGCGGGCCCACCCCGCGCGCCAGCTGCGAGGGGTCACTGCCCTTCTCCCTGGCGGAGCGGCAGGAAGCCGAGCATGTTCGCAAACGTAAAAACGAAGCCGCCCAGGCTGGTATCCACCCGAAAGCCAATGTTGGCCGTCAGATCGATGGGGATGCGCGACAGCCCCGTGTACTGCGGGGAAGGTGTGTTCAGCTCGCGCGGCCCCGCCAGCATGAACGCACCAAAGCTGCCGAACACGTCGATCGCGTAGACCGAGCGGCTGCCGCGGTAGATCGGGATTCGGTACTCGGCGTTCAGCTTCAGCGCGTACTCGGCGTAGCGAACCTGCTCGATGGCGGTGTGCAGGAAGTTCGGCGACGGGCGGCGATCGAAGTTCAGCCCAAGCAGGCGCCCTGGCTGAAAGTCAGTCAGATCGCCCACGTAATATTGTTCGAAAAACGGCGCGTCCCCGGCGATGGCGCCGACGAACAAATCGAGGCCGAGCACGTGCCCGTGCGGCAACGTCCACCAGCGTTGCGCCTTCAAGTCGAGCCGCTCGTAGGGATAGTCGCTGCCGGCAGGGGCGAGGCTCAACTCCAGCGCGGCAGAGGCAAGCCAGCCGCGCGTGGGTAACCACGGGTGATTGCGAGTGTCGTATTCGAGCAACGCGCGCAGCGTCGACAGCACGCTGCGACCGGGCAGGATCTTGAAGTCGATCGGCTCCAGCACGCCGCCGTAGTTGGCCGCCGCAGCGTTCGGGATCTCTACGTCTCCGATCGACTCCAGCCGATAGCTGAGCCAGACCCGCGTCGCCAGCGACGTGGGATAGCCCACTCCCAGCTGTCCGCCGGAGCGCGTGTATTTGACGACCGCATAGGACGCAGGCGACGTCTGCCCGGGTTGGTCGACGAACACCGGCGGATTGCCGAAAAAATCGAGCGCATCGTTGTAGAGCAACTCGCCGGCAAACGCCCAACGGCTGCCCAGGAAGGCAGGATCGAAGAAGCGCACGCGCAGGGCATACTGATCGATGGCTTCATCGGTGGTCGCCCCCTGGGAGAGCGCCAACGCGCTGCCCAGGGTGATGCCGCTGCCCGCCAGATTGCGCTCGGCCACGGCCACGCCCGCGAACGCCGCCAGCGGCCGGGGATCTCCCTCGGCGTCCGTATCGGCGGACAGCCCCATCGCCAGATCCGTCACGACCAGTGTGTTTCGCTCCGTGACCTCGATCACCAGGATCACGCGCCCGCGCGCCGAGCCCTTGCGCAGCGACAATTGCACGTCGCGAAAGAAACCAGTCCCGAGCAAGCGGTAGCGCGTCAGCTCGAGCGCGGGATTGTCCACGTCCAGGACATCGCCTCGGTGGAATGGGACATAGTGCTCCACCACGCTCTGGCGCGTCTTGGTGTTGCCCCGAACCTCGATGCCTTCGATCAGGTAACGCAGCGATGCTTCGGGCGGCACCTCGCCCGCGGCCGCGGAGGGCGGAGGCGGGGCGGCAGTGGGATCCTGTGGTGTTCGGGTGGCCGGTTGCGAGGGGACGGGCGCGGGTGAGCCCGGGGAGGCGGGCGCGGGTGAGGCAGGGAGTGCGGGAGTGGGAGCCTTGGGCGGTGCGGCAGAAGCAGCGGGCGCGGGCGGTGCGGGCGCCGGCGCCGGTGCGGCAGACGGAGCGGGAGCGGGCGCCGGTGCGGCCTTGGGCGGTGCGGCAGAGGGCGCGGGCGCCGGTGCGGCAGAGGGCGCGGGCGCCGGTGCGGGCGTGGGAGTGGCCGTGGGCGGCGCGGGCGTGGCCGTGGGCGGCGTGGGCGCCGGAACGGGTGCCGGGGCGGCAGCGGGGGCGGGTGCCGCTCCGGCGGGCGGCGCTGCGCTGGTCGCGCAGAGCACGAGCCACAGAGCGCTTCGCAGTCGGGCGCCGAGACTCAACACGAGAATCGACGCGGCGCGGCCCACTCGAGCAGTTCTAACACGCCGTTTGGCGCGGCCACCCCTTTTGCGCCGAACCCCACTTCGCCAGACCCGGCTTCGCCGCCCCCGCGATGGGCTCCCCCGCCCCTGCGGCGCGTGCCTCTCGCGGCGAGCTCTCGCGCCCCGGAGGGCCGCGCTCATTGGCCTCGATTCTGCCGAATCGAGGCGTTATACGAGCTTGCATGATGCAGCGTTCGATCGGCGCACGGGGCCATGCAGGCCGTCTCTCGAGCCCCTCGCCCTGGGCCGCACTCGCCCTCGGTGCAGCGGTCCTGCTCGGCAGCAGTTGCAAGAAAGAAAGCGCTGCGCCGGAGCCGCCCCCGGCGGCGCCCGCCGCGCCGCCCACGCCCGCGCCCGCCGTCGTGGCGAAGGCTGCCCCACCGCCCGCTCCGGCGGCAAAGCCGCTGCAATGGGATGACCCGCCGCAATGGAAGAAGGTCCCCGCGAGCGGCATGCGCAAGGCCAGCTACGAGATCCCACCCGCCAAGGGCGACAGCGCCCCGGGGGTACTGAACGTGTTCATCCTGGGCGGGGACATCGAGCCCAACATCAAGCGCTGGGTGGATGAGTTTTCCGCCTTCGATCCCAAGACCATCGTGCGCCACGATCGCACGGTCAACGACATGACCCAGGCCGTGGTCGAGGTGCCCAAGGGGACCTTCAGCGGTGGCATGGGCAGCTCGACCCCCAGCGCCAACTACGGTCTGCTCGGAGCGATCGTGGTGACGCCGTCGGGTGCCGAGTACTTCTTCAAGCTCACCGGGCCGAGCGCCACCATCAAGGCAGCGCGCGACCCGTTCTACAAGCTGCTCGACAGCATGCGGCTGGAGGGTGGCACCCCGGAAAAGCCCGGCCTGGCCGCGGAAAAGAAGGCCGACACGGCCGCATCCGCCCCGGCAAATCCCCACGCCCCGGCCGCTCCCGCGGGGCATGCCGTGGCGGCGCCGCCGTCCACGCCGCCGGCAGACCCGCACGCGCCAGCCGCTCCCGCGGCCCATGCCCCCGCGGCGCCGGCCGCGAAAAAATGACCTCGGGGCTCTGATCCGGCCCCTCGTGGTCCATGCCCGAGCTGCCCGACGTCACCGTCTACGTGGAGCGCCTGACGGCGCTGGCGGGCGAGGCCACCCTGCTCGGGGTGCGACTGCGTAGTCCCTTCTTGTTGCGCTCGGTCGCGCCACCGCTCGAGCGTGTGAAAGAGCGCCGTGTGCGCGGTATTCGCCGCCTCGGCAAGCGCATCGTGATCGAGCTCGAGGGCGAGCTGTATCTGGTGTTGCACCTGATGATCGCAGGGCGGCTGCACTGGAAGCCGCTCGGCACACCGATCGCCGCCCGGCAGAATCTCGCGGCGTTCGACTTCA
>Ga0315912_10000403_pt1 | contig 84748 bp, 64 predicted proteins | sample VfabasoilMG_FD_204469 | JGI IMG/M metagenome (GOLD analysis project Ga0315912, IMG submission 204469) | Garden soil microbial communities collected in Santa Monica, California, United States - V. faba soil | ecosystem: Environmental > Terrestrial > Soil > Garden | place: USA: California... | reverse complement strand
TAAAAAAATTAACTTTGTGCATGATCGATAAGGTTTTTGTGGCAACTCAAATCTAATCAATCATTAAGGGAGGAGAAATCCTCCTTTTTTATGTGCTTTTTCTTAACTTTCCCCGGACAACAGTGATTAACAAATTGGCTAATTTTTGGTAGCAGTAACCATACATGATACCGAAAGTTAACTAGTGTTAAGACCCTTGCGATGAGTCGGCTTCTTGCTACTTTCGTGCTTCTTCATCAAAAACAATTCTCATGAAAAAATCAATATGCATGCTGGCAGCTGCCGTCCTGGTATCCTCTTCGGGCTTCGCCGCTGAGAATACGGAAAATAAGATTCTGCCTTATCCCATCTACCAGAAGAAACTGGCCAACGGCCTCAATGTGGTGACGGTGCCATTTGACAGTCCGGGCCTGGCATCGTTTTATATTTTGGTGCGCGTGGGATCGCGCGATGAAGTGGAACCCGGACATACGGGCTTTGCGCATTTCTTTGAACACATGATGTTCCGTGGCACGGATAAATACCCGAAGGATAAATACAGCGAGGTGTTGAAGTCCACCGGGGCTTCGGCCAATGCCAATACCAGCAACGACCGTACGCTTTATCATATGACCGGAAGTTCTGCCAGCCTGGAGACCATGTTTGAGCTGGAAGCCGACCGTTTCCAGTTTCTGAAATATTCCGTGCAGGGCTTTAAAACGGAAGCCGGTGCAGTGAAAGGAGAATACACGAAAAATTCAGCAAGTCCGTACCAGCAGTTGAATGAAAAAGTTTCCGAGGTAGCTTATACCACACATACCTACGGACATACGACCATGGGCTACTTCAAGGATATCGTCGACATGCCCAACCAATATGATTATTCTATTGATTTCTTTAACCGCTTCTACCGCCCGGAATACTGCACCATCTTCGTTGTGGGTGATGTAACCAGCGAAAAGGTGAATGCGCTATCAGAAAAATATTTCGGTGCCTGGAAAGCCGGCAACTTTGTTTCGCATATTACCCCGGAACCGCCGCAGACGGAGACCCGCTACGCCCATGTACAGAAGCCGGGATTTCCCCCGTTTCTGGATTTGAATTATAAAGGTCCGGCCTTCAGCGACCAGGCTATGGACATGCCTGCACTGGATGTGCTTTCTTCCATCCTTTTTTCTGAGAAATCTCCGCTGTACAAAAAGCTGGTCTTTGACGAACAGAAAGTACGCAATCTCGGCGGTGGCGCTTATGATTCGCGCGATCCCGGACTCATCAGCTATTCCGCATCCCTGGTGAAGGCCGAGGACATGCAGTATGTAAAAGATGAAATTGTAAAAGCCCTGGAACAGGCCAAGACAACGGCTTTCGATGAAAAGACCATTGCCGAAACCAAGTCCTACCTGAAATACAGCTTTGCCATGAACATAGACAACCCGGCGGCTATTTCAGAATCCCTTGCGCATTATACCTGGCTGACAGGAGATCCGGAAACCGTGAACAGGATATATGCCTTGTATGATAAGGTAACGGCGCAGGATATTATGAATGTGGCGAAGAAATATTTTGTGCCGACGGGGCTTACTATTGGGACTATTTCGGCGGGGACTGAAGGGGGAATAAAATAGTCTGAACCTTGATTCAACGGATTAATTGATTTTCTTGATTAAATCGAAATTGAGATTGATATTATTACAAAGAACTATATTATGAGAAAAATGAAACTACTTACCGCTATACTACTTTTACTTTTTACCACCGGCGCTTACGCTATTGACGTGGTGGAGATTCCGATGGCTAAATCGAATAAGGTTGTAATCCAGCTTCAGTTCCGCAACGGATCGATTTGCGATCCCCCGGGAAAAGAAGGCCTGACCTACCTGACGGCGCAAATGATTACCGAAGGAGGTACGGCCACGATGTCGCGGGAGCAGATTACCGATAAAACGTATCCCTGGTCATCATTTTATTACAGCTCAACCGACAAGGAAGTCAGCAACTTTATTTTCCAGGTTCCGAAAGACTTTTTGGATCCTTTTTACGAAATCGTTAAAGGACTGATGCTGACACCTTCCTTCAAGGAAGAAGATTTCAACCGCGTAAAATCCAACCAACAGAACTTTGTAGACCAGGTGATCCGCTCTTCCTCCGACGAAGAATACGGGAAAAAAGCGCTGGAGGACATGCTGTTTCGCGGAACGAATTACCAGCACCTGGTGCAGGGTACGACGAACAGTATCAAGTCCATTACCCTGGAGGATGTGAAGCAGCATTACCTGAATGTATTTACACGCAAGAACGTCACCATCGGCATTGCGGGAAATTACAGCAGCGACTTTCTGAAAAAGATCAAGAAGGACATGGGCACGTTGTCCAAAAAATCGCCTGCCGTACCGAAGCCCGGCAAGGCTGCCATGCCTGTGGGACTGAATGTAGAAATCGTATCGAAAGAAAATGCGCTGGGTTCGGCCATCTCCGCAGGTTTCCCCATGGACATCACGCGGGCCAAGGACGATTTCGCCGCCCTCATGGTGGCCAACTCCTGGCTGGGCGAGCACCGCAAATCCTATTCCCAGCTCTACAAGAAAATCCGCGAGGCGCGATCCATGAACTACGGAGACTACACCTACATCGAATGGTATGATAACGGCGGAGGCAATATGCTTCCTCCCTCCGGCACACCACGCACTTCAAACTATTTCAGCATCTGGCTGCGTCCCGTGCAAACAGCGAAGGGCCTGAAAGGACAATACCCCGAGCTGGAATCCATCAATATCGGTCATGCCCATTACGCCCTTCGTATGACGCTGCAGCAAATGGATTCATTGATCAATGGCGGCATGGACACGGCCGACTTCGAAGCTACCCGCGCCTTTCTGAAAAGTTATATGAAGCTTTATGTACAGACCCCTGCAGCTCAACTGGGATATATGATGGACAGCAAATTCTATGGCCGCAAGGATTACATTAAAGAGATGGACGCCCTGCTTACCAGGCTTACCGTAGCCGATGTAAATGCAGCCATGAAAAAATACTGGCAAACAAAGAATATGAACATCGTCGTTATCACCGACCAAAGCGAAGCGCAACCTCTTTCAGAAAGCCTGCAGAAAAATCTGCCCTCGCCGATGTCTTATTCCAACAACCTGAAAGAAGCCCTTTCCCAGGACATCCTCGACGAGGACAAAAGGGTGGAAGTATATCCCATGCCTGTTGCTTCGGTGAAGATTGTGAAGAGTGATGATACGTTCCGGTCGGTGGCTGGCAGTCCTGCCGGTAATATGGATAAGGGAACGGTGAAAATGAAAAAATAGCCATTCTTCTCTGTGCTTCTGTGCCTCTGTGGTGAAAAAGATTAACCACAAAGAGCACAAAGTCAAAAACACAAAGAAACACAAAGTCTCCTGGCAGGTTTCTGCTTTGTGTCCTTTGTGTGTGCTTCACTTAGTGATCTTTGTGGTTAAACTCCAGCCATTCTATGAAATGCCCCGGTAATTCATTTCTTAAAAAATTTGAATAGAGCAAAAACTGAAACTACCGTCCAGATCCCTTCAAGCACCACAAAAGGCATATAGTCAATCAACCAGGAGGCATATCCCGCCAGGGCGGCACCAATGACGTTCAATAAGATATAGGGTGCTTTTTCCTGGCTGATGAATCCGAAAAGGTTCAGGAAAAATGCCAGGAGCAGAAATGACACTCCCGTAGATCCGACAAGGGTACTGGTTTCCATATTGATTTTTTAAAGTTGAAAAATACGCTTTCCCTTCTTCTATAGAGAAGGAACCAATAGGAACTAAGATCAAGCTCCCCCTTCCTTTGGAAGGGGGTTAGGGGGTAGGTCAATAAACAATCAATTTTCCAGTATAATTATCAATATTGTTGATATTGATATTAAAAATAAATTGACCTGCAGTTTCGTTACTTAAGTCAAGGTCGATGGTACTGATGCCGCCAAACTGTGTTTCACGGATTTTGCGGCCGGTAAGGTCGTAGACTATGAGTTCAACAGCTTCCCTCAGCGGGTTCTGGAAATAAAGATGAAACAGTCCTTCGGAAATATTAGGGATGGCAACCACCCCTTCATTGCCGTACCTGATATATCGGAAAGAGTGCACGGCAGAAGTCCCCAACAGTTCCAGGTCCAATTGGTAATCTGCCAGCGTGTTGGCCAGTGGCATTGAATCAATGTATGAATAGGAGACATTGTCGGTTGTGCTGCCGCAAACGCCCCCGATGAAACCTATTTCGGCAAATGAAGTATGGTCTGCAGACCGGAGGATACGTATGCCCTGGCATGTATTGCCGGCAGTCAGGGTAAAGTCCAACCTTACGCCAGCCTGGATCTGGGTGATGTCAAAGTGTAAGATTGCAGGGTTCTCCTGGGAACGGGAAACCTGGGATAAGCAAATGAGAAGGAGAAGGAACAGAATCCTGTTGAACATGTGTCAACTACGAATACGAATATGTACGAATTTACGAATCTTATATTGGAGAATTGTCACATTAACCTGGTTAGATTGAGTGATTTGAAGATTTGTTGATTAGCATATTAGCTGATGTCACCCCCCCCCAGCCCCCTAAAGGGGGAGTTAGGTAATCGGAATAATTCATAATTTCCACCCTGTTTTCAGGGAAACAAACTCACCGACTAACCGGCCTTATTTACAACCTATCGTTTATCAATAATTCTGTATTCTGATTATGACAAAAAAGGCATCTGCCGGCAATAGAAAGTATGTAAAGATTTTTTGGGCTCTGGTTCTTTCTCCATTTCTTTTCATGGCGATCATCATCGTGTTGGTATCACAGAACGTGATCGGCAATGAACCGCTTCCCACTTTCGACCAGCTTGAAAATCCGAAGAGCAACCTGGCCAGCGAAGTGATCTCCGGCGACGGCAAGGTGTTGGGAAAATACTTCAAGGAAAACCGCACCAATATCCATTACAATGAGCTGTCGCCGAATATCATCAATGCTTTAAAAGCTACGGAAGACATCCGTTTCGAGTCACATTCCGGTGTCGACATACGTGGGCTCCTTCGCGCTGTCTTTCGCGGAGGCACGGCCGGCGGCGGCAGCACCATTACCCAGCAGCTGGCTAAAAACCTTTTTCACGAAAAGCCGGACTCCAAACTGGAACGTCTTGTTCAGAAAATGCAGGAGTGGATTATCTCTGCTAAACTGGAACGTAGCTACACCAAGGAAGAAATTTTGGCCATGTACCTGAATACGGTGGAGTTTAGCAGCAATGCCTACGGCATTAAGTCTGCCTCCCGCACCTATTTTAATAAAAGTCCCGATTCTCTGAATGTACAGGAGTCGGCCTTGCTGGTAGGTATGCTGCAGGCGCCCACGCGTTATAATCCTTCCCGGAATCCGAAGAATGCGCTGGAAAGACGTAACGTCGTGCTCAGCCAATTGAAGAAATATAAATTCATTACCGAAGCCCAGTTTGATTCCATCAAGACCAAGCCCATCAAGCTAAGCTACCAGGCCGAAGAGCATAACGTGGGACTGGCCACCTATTTCCGCGAAGTACTGCGCGGGGAACTGACACAATGGTGCAAACAACACATCAACAACTCCACCGGCCGGCCTTACAACCTCTACACCGATGGGCTGAAAATTTATTCCACCATCGATTCCCGCATGCAGCGGTATGCCGAAGAAGCGATGCGCGAACACCTGACGGAACTTCAGAAAACTTTTTACCAGCACTGGAAAGGAAAAGATCCATGGGGGCCGCATGTCGAGATACTTACAGACGGCATGCGACGCAGCGACCGCTACTATGCTATGAAGCAAGGCGGCGCTTCAGAGAAGGAAATTACCAAGGCTTTCAACAAGAAAGTAAAGATGACGGTATTTTCCTGGAAAGGCGACATCGACACGGTGATGACGCCGATGGATTCAATCAAGTACTACAAGAAAATCCTGCGTTCGGGATTTATGGCCATGGAACCTACCACGGGTCACGTAAAAGCCTGGGTAGGCGGAATCGACTACCGCTATTTCCAGTATGACCAGGTAAAGGATGGCAGCCGGCAGGTAGGGTCTACCTTCAAGCCATTCCTTTATACCGTTGCCATGCAGGAAGGCTACTCGCCCTGCTACAAAGTCCCTAACGTACGCGTCTCCATTCCCATGCCGGAAGGACAGCCGCCGTGGTCGCCGGAAAACTCCGACAATAAATACGGCGGCATGCTGACCCTGAAAGAAGCGTTGGCTAATTCCGTGAACTGTGTATCGGCCTACCTGATGAAGGAATTCGGTCCGGATGCCATGATTGCCATTGCCCGCAAGATGGGAATCACTTCGCCGATTTTGCCGGTACCTTCCATCTGCCTGGGTACCGCTGACGTATCGGTATTTGAAATGGTGGGCGCCTATGCCACCTTTGCCGACAAGGGCGTGTGGACAGAACCCATCTACATCACACGCATTGAAGACAAGAATGGAAATGTATTAGAAGAACGGATTCCCCGTAAGGTGGAAGCCATTAACGAGGAAACCGCTTACCTCATGCTGAACCTGCTGAAAGGCGTGGTGGAACATGGAACAGGCGTCAGGCTTCGTTACAAATACAAACTGGAAGCACCCATTGCCGGCAAAACCGGAACGACACAAAATCAAAGCGACGGCTGGTTCATGGGTATCACCCCCGACCTGGTGGCAGGCTGCTGGACGGGCTGTGAAGACCGCTCCGTGCATTTCCGTTCCACCGACCTCGGCCAGGGCGCCAGCGTGGCGCTTCCCATCTGGGCCATGTTTATGAAAAAGGTGTATAACGATCCGACGATTAAAATCTCACAAGGTGATTTCGCCCGGCCGAATGCACCGCTTTCCGTAGAACTGGATTGCAGCAAATATGTGCAGCCGGGGAGTAGTGGGGGAGGAATTGATGATAACTTCTAACCAGGAGGGGGGAGAATGTGCTAATTAGCTAATTAGCCAATTAGCCAATGATCTCTGCGCCTTTGCGCCTCTGCGGTGAAAAAGAAATTTTCCAGTTGTTTCTGTACATTCGTAATTCGTAGAAAATGAATAAAGTTGTAAAAAATGCTGAAGAAGCCATCCTGGGAATAAAGGATGGTATGACCGTTGCCTTTGGTGGTTTTGGGTTATGCGGTATCCCGGAGAATACCATTTCGGCTCTCGTAAAGTCGGGCGTGAAGAACCTCACCTGTATTTCCAATAATGCCGGCGTCGACGACTTCGGCCTGGGACTGCTGCTGCAAGGCCGGCAGATCAAAAAAATGATTTCTTCCTATGTCGGGGAGAATGCCGAGTTCGAAAGACAGATGCTCAGCGGCGAGCTGGAAGTGGACCTCATCCCGCAAGGCACCCTGGCGACGCGTCTTCTTGCCGCAGGCTACGGCATGCCTGCCATTTTTACTCCGGCAGGTGTGGGCACGGAAGTGGCGAAGGGAAAAGAATCCAGGAAATTCACCTTCAACGGCGAAGAAAAAGAATACCTGATGGAGATGGCATTCGAGCCGGAATTTTCTGTCGTGAAAGCCTGGAAAGGCGACCACCACGGCAATATCATTTTCAGACTCACCGCCCGCAACTTCAGTCCGCTGGTGGCGATGGCCGGCAAGACCACTATCGTGGAAGTAGAAGAACTCGTAGAACCCGGACAACTGGACCCGCAACAGATCCATGTCCCGGGAATTTATGTGCATAGGATTTTTAAAGGGGAGAAGTATGAGAAACGGATTGAACAACGTACGGTGCGAAAGAATTAGCTAATTGGCTAATTAGCCAATTAGCTAATTAAAAAACATGCTGGTATGTTTAATCCCAATACATGGAAGAATTTTTCTAAGACCGTTCTTCTCCTTCTCATCGCATTCTTTTCAATTGTTGGAATCACTAAGAAATGGCAGAACCCCCTGTCCTGGGATGCATTCGGCTACCACCTGTATTTGCCCGCAGCATTTTTATGGAACGACGTGCAGCTGGAAGATTTTTCCCGGGTGGAAAAAATCAATGCGCAGTACCAGTGTACAGGTACCTTTTACCAGGGAGCAAAAACGGAAAATGGTTCCTGGATGATTAAATACACGGTGGGCCTGGCCATGATGGAAGCGCCGTTCTTTTTTGCAGCCCACCTGCTGGCACCGTCGCTGGGATATCCCGCCGACGGCTTTTCAAGACCTTACCAGCTGGCCTTCCTGGCCGCACATTTTGTTTACCTGTTTATCGGGCTGATGTTTTTAAGAAAAGTCCTGCTTCATTTCTTTAGTGATAAAATCAGCGGCTGGCTGATGTTGCTTTTGGTTTTCGGCACGAACTTTTATGTGATGGCCTTGCTGACTTTTGGAATGACGCCGGTGCATATCCTGGAGTTTTCCATTCTTTCTGCTGTATTATGGCTTACCATTTCCTGGCATGAAACTCCTAAGATTAAGACATCCGTAGCGCTTGGCATAGCGCTGGCACTTGCCACGCTGGTGCGGCCATCCGATATACTTTTTGGGCTTATCCCGTTTTTGTGGAATGTCAATAGCATGGAGGCGCTGAACGACAAACTGAAAACGTTCTTCATCACTTATCGATTGCATACTGCCATGATGATGGGTGTTTTCCTGATTGTCATCTTTCCGCAATTGCTTTATTGGAGAATTACCGGTGGCTCGTGGCTGCTATTCAGCTACAGCAACAACCCCGGCGAAGGGTTTGATTTTGCGGCACCCCATATTTGGGATTTTCTTGTCAGCTTTAGAAAAGGCTGGCTTATTTATACGCCTTTGATGGCCATTGCTCTTGCTGGCTTTATCCAACTCTATAAACGAAACAACAGGATCTTCTGGCCGGTCTTTGTTTTTTTTATGCTAAACCTGTACGTCATTTCCAGCTGGAGCTGTTGGTGGTATGCAGGTTGTTTCAGCCAGCGTGCCATGGTGGATTCTTATGCATTAATGCTTATGCCGTTGGGTTTTGTGCTGACCGATATTTTTAATTCCCAATCCAAAGGTTATAAAAAAGGACTGCTGGCATTGTTCGGATTTCTCGTCGCCCTCAACCTTTTTCAGAGCTGGCAGTATTCCCAAAAGATCATTGACGGAAGCCGGATGACATCATCTTATTATTTCAGGGTTTTTGGAAAAACCAGCGCTTCGGCTGATGATAAAAAGCTCCTGCTGATTCCCCGGAGCACGGGAGAAGAAGAAATATTTGCTGACGAAGGCGATTACACAGGCAAGTCCATTTTTAAAAACGACTTCAATCATCCGCCGGTCGATGCCACTGCTCAATACAACGATACCCTGGCCAAAGAGGGAAAGTGCATTCGCCTGGACAGCAGTTTTATTTATACGGCAAAAATGGAAAAGCCCTATTACGATATCACGCGAAAGGACCATGCCTGGATCCGGACCACTTTCTGGTACTATCCTGTGCATAGCGCGGAAGCGGCGCTCTTGTCGCTGGTTGTTGCCTTTGACCATGATGGCGAGAACTATAAATACAGGGCTACGGATGCAGGCAAAGCTATTTCGGGGCAATGGAATAAGGTTGTTGTCGATTACCTGACCCCGGAAGTAAGGTCAAAAAATGATAAAGTGAATATCTATCTTTGGCTGCGAGGAAAAGGTCCTGTCTACGTAGATGATCTCCAGGTCGAAGCGTATGAGCAGCGATGATTAAGTGACTAGGTGACTGGGTGAAGAGGTGACTAGGTGAAGAGGTGACTGGGTGACTAGGTGACTAGGTGACTGGGTGATTTAAAAAAGAGGAATAGTTTTTTTCAAATATATAACCCCAACTAAACCTTTCAAAAATGAGACCACATCGCAAATTAATCGCATGGCAGCAATCTGTCGAATTAGTTAAAAAAATTTACGTGATTACAAAGAGTTTTCCTGAAACAGAAAAATTCGGATTGATATCACAACTTAGACGAGCCGCTGTTTCTATTTCTTGTAATATTGCTGAAGGAGCAGCAAGAGATACAAAAAAGGAATTCAAACGATTTTTACGTATTTCGTCTGGATCTTCAAGTGAGGTGGACACCTTGCTTTTTATTTCAAAAGAACTGGGATTCTTGAATGAAGGAGATTTTAGTAATTCAGAAACGCTGAATGAAAGAGTTAGCGCATTGATTGGCGGTCTTATAAAGAGCATGAATTTGGCAAAATCATCATAAAAAAGTGAAAGGAATTACGCTTCACTTCATAACTTCGTCACCTCATCACCTCATCACCTCATCACCTCATCACCTAGTCACCTCGTCACCTCATCACCTCGTCACCTCATCACCTCAATCTATGCTAGACAAAAACGGAATCGCGAAACGGATCGCCAAGGAAATCAAAGACGGCTACTACGTCAACCTTGGAATAGGCATCCCGACTTTATGCGCCAATTACATTCCCGAAGGAGTGAATGTTGTTCTTCAATCGGAGAACGGCATCCTGGGCATGGGACCTTTTCCCTATGAAGGCGATGAAGATCCTGATCTGATCAATGCCGGCAAGCAGACCGTGACGTTGCTGAACGGCTCCTCGATTTTCGATTCCGCCATGAGCTTTGGCATGATCCGGGCGCAGAAGGTGCATCTTACGATCCTTGGCGCTATGGAGGTGAGTGAGAACGGCGACATCGCCAACTGGAAGATTCCCGGCAAGATGGTTAAAGGCATGGGCGGCGCCATGGACCTGGTGGCATCGGCTAAAAACATCATCGTGGCCATGCAGCATGTGAACAAAGCCGGCGAATCCAAGCTTTTGCCCAAATGCTCGCTGCCTCTTACCGGCATTCGTTGCGTGAAAAAAATAGTGACGGAACTGGCCGTACTGGATGTATTGCCGGAAGGTGGTTTCCGGTTGCTGGAGCGTGCTCCGGGCATTTCCGTGGAAGACATCAAAAAGGCTACTGCAGGCAAACTTATTATCGAAGGTGATGTGCCGGAAATGACTGGGGTGTAACCCCCTGCCCCCCTGACCCCCTCTTTGTTCTGCTGCGCAGAACATTTCTCCCCCAAAGGGGGAGAATTAACAGATTCATAATCCTTTTTATCTTAGCGCACCGGAATCCGCGGATTGACGTTGCATTCAATTACCATTTATAGCCTGCATGATTGATTTAAGTATCATTATTCCCGTTTATAATGAAGAGCAGAACATTCCTGTCCTGGTAAACCGCCTTCGCCAGGTAGTAAGCTCCCTGAACCTGAAAACGGAAATGATCTTTGTAAACGACGGCAGCCGCGACCGGACCATCGACAAGGTTAAGGAACTGGCCAGCCAGGACAGTTCGATTAAGTATATAGACTTCAGCAGGAACTTCGGTCACCAGGTGGCGGTAAGCGCCGGGCTGGATCATTGCCTAGGAGAGTATGTGGTGATCATAGACGCCGACCTCCAGGATCCTCCCGAACTGATTCACGACATGTTCGCGAAAATGAAGCAGGGCTATGAGGTGGTCTATGCCCGCCGCCGTTCCAGGGCAGGGGAGAGCTTTATGAAAAAATATACGGCCCGGATGTTTTACCGCATCCTGTCGTCTATTACTTCCATCGATATTCCTTTGGACACGGGGGATTTCCGTATGGTTCATCGCAAAATCGTCGATGTATTGAAACACATGCCCGAGCAGCAGAAATTTCTCCGCGGGCAGATTTCATGGGCCGGATTTCACCAGACCTTTATCGAATACGACAGGGATGAACGTCATGCCGGCGAAACCGGTTACACCTATAAAAAGATGATGCGTTTTGCCATGGATGGCATTACGTCCTTTTCCAATCTCCCGCTCAAGTTCGCAACAGCCCTGGGTTTCGTGGTTTCCTTCATCTCCTTTCTCTTCGCCCTCTGGGCCCTGTACAGCCGGTTTATTTCAAAAAGCTACGTGCCGGGATGGACATCCCTGATGCTGGTCGTGCTGTTTATCGGCGGCGTGCAACTGGTATGCATTGGCATCATCGGGGAGTACATCAGCCGCCTCAGTGCCAATGTGCGTAACCGGCCACTTTATATTATTAATGATTCCAACGTGGAAGCACAAAAGGAAACAAACCGTTAATCCCTTCCCGCTGTTCGAAGATGCAATTTTCCAAACTATCCATAATCATACCCTGTTACAACGAGGAAAAGACCGTCCACCTGATCCTGGAAAAAATTGTACGGGTAAAACTCACCCGTGATATTACAAAGGAAATTATTTTGGTGAATGATTGTTCCACAGATCATACAGGCGCAGCGATACGCAGGTTTTTCGACGCGCATCCCGAATCAGATTTCAAGCTGTTCAATCACGATGTGAATAAAGGAAAGGGAGCGGCCATTCATACCGGAATTTCCCATGCCACCGGCGACTACCTCGTGATCCAGGATGCCGACCTGGAATACGATCCGCAGGAATACAACATCCTCATGCAGCCTGTGCTGGACGGGTTTGCCGACGTCGTTCTCGGTTCACGCTTTGCCGGCGGAAATGCGCATCGCGTTTTGTTTTTCTGGCATTCCATCGGCAACAAGTTTCTCACCTTCCTTTCCAATGCCTTTACGAACCTGAACCTGACGGATATGGAAACCTGTTATAAGCTTTTCAAAACCGAAATGATCAAGGGCGTGACGTTGAAGGAAAAACGCTTCGGGTTTGAGCCGGAGGTTACGGCCAGGATTTCCCGCATTCCGGGCATTCGCATCTATGAAGTAGGGATATCGTATTACGGGCGCACCTATGCGGAAGGAAAAAAAATCGGCTGGAAAGACGGCGTCCGGGCCATCTGGTGTATCCTGAAGTATAATGTTTTCAGCCGATGAAGCAGCTGTCATCGTTGTCGCTGAAAGTTTTCCGTCTTATTGCCGGCATCCTGATCTTTACCTATTTTTTATACCTGTGGAAATTTCGCGGCCGCGAACCTATAAGCAGTGACGGCTATAGCTACTATGTTTTTCTTCCTGCCACCTTCATCTACCATGACTTAACGATGAAGTACATACAGGAACTGCCTGTTGAAGTCAGGGACCGGTCGTGGGTTACCGACTACCCGGGGAAGGGTTATAAGATCTCAAAATTTACCTGCGGCACAGCCATCCTTATGTCGCCCTTTTTTCTGATAGGGCATGGCATTGCTTTGCTGAGCGATGAGCCCCCGAACGGATATTCCGAGCCTTACCAGTCTCTCATCTTCTTCGCCGCCATCGCTTATTTTTTGGCCGGACTTTATTTCTTACGTAAGGCGCTGCTGTATTTTTTTTCCGAGAGATTAACGGCGCTGGTACTGCTGATTCCATTCTTTGCGACCAACCTGATTAATTATATACTGTGGGAACCCAGCATGTCGCATGTGTACAGCTTTTTTCTTGTATCCCTGCTGGTTTATTTAACGATCCGCTGGCACCGGGATTTTAAGTCACGGCATTTCATCCTGGCCCTTTTGGTCCTGGGCATGATTACGCTGATAAGGCCTCCCAATCTCCTGGTTGCACTTTTTCCGGTTCTCTACGGCGTGAACGACAGCGTCCTCTGGAAACGAAAATTTGCGGAAGTATTCACAAAACCATTCCTGTTGTTTGCCGGTATTCTGGTTTTCCTGTTGCCGGTATCGCTGCAACTGATGCTGTGGAAATACCAGACCGGCACCTGGCTGGTAGATTCCTATATCGGTGAGCATTTCTTCTTCGATCGTCCCCACCTGGGCGGTGTCTTGTTTGGCTTCCGTTCGGGATGGCTGATTTACACGCCCATCATGGTTTTTGCACTGGCCGGGTTTTATTCTTTGTTTAAGCGCAGGTATCCGTTCAGCTGGGCCATCGTATTATTTTTCTTTATTAACCTGTACATTACCAGTTGCTGGTGGTGTTTCTGGTACGGAGGCGCCTTTGGCATGCGGCCTTTTACCGATACCTATGCTTTGCTGCTTCTTCCGCTTACTGCCTGTCTGAAGGATTTATTTACCCGGAAAGCTACGCGTGTTTTAACCTTGCTGGCGCTTGCTTTTTTCGGCCTGCTGAATATCTTTCAGCAATTCCAGTTCCAGCATGGTATCATTCATTATGCCGATATGACGCCGCAGGCTTATGCCGCCGTTTTTGGCCGGATTACAAAGCCCGGCAATTTCGAATTGCTGCTGGAGCCTGCCGACGGGGAAATGGCCAAGCAAGGCAAGCCCATGCGGAGATTTTTTCGCCCCGAAAATCTCGGAATGAAAATTGAAAAAGAAGAAGCCATTGCCCTGAAGGGGCACCATGGAAAATTCATATCCGCCGATGGAGGCTACGAGGGCAAGGTGATTGCAGACAGGGACGACGCCAAAGCATGGGAAACTTTCCGTATCGTGTACCTGGATGGTCGTTGCCTTTTCAAGACCTGGGACGATAAGTGGCTTTATACAGGAGACGACGGGTTTCTTCGGATGGACAAATTCCCGGCAAAGGAAACCGTGGCTTACAAACTGCATGCACTTGGTGGTGATAGCGTAACTATTGAAGACAGCAAAAACCGGTTCCTTTCGGTAGATGATGGTGACAAGCCATTCCTGGTTGCATCAACGGAAAAACAAAGCAGCCGAGCTATCTTCCGGCTGGAAAGGAAATAATCTCTGTGCTTTCGTGCCTCTGTGGTGAAAAAGGAGTTAACCACAGAGACACAAAAGCACAGAGTCTTTCTATATTTGTAGCTTCGCAGCCATGAGACATCGCGTTTCCAAAAATATACTTACCCAGATTACCTTATTCATCTTATGTCTTTTCCTGTCAGCCTGTGCCAGGAATAAAAAGCTGAAAGAGGGATATTACTTTGAAGATTTTGACTCCCTGCATTTCTGGAATCACGAAACCGCAGTAACCCGTGAAAGCGCGCACAGCGGCGACTATGCGGCCTTTACGGATTCTTCGCATGAATTCAGCCAGGCTTTTGAAATGGAAAACCGGTATGCCCTGTCCAAGGGGTTTAAATCCCTTTCTGTACAGGGCTGGTGCCGGAAAGCAACTTCCGATGCCAGGGGACTATTTATCGTTTCCGTTGAGTCGGCAGGAAATAAAATCGCATCTGCCCAGGCCGACCTTTCATCCGTGAAAGAGGAGGATTGGGAAAAGGTCTGCATGGATTTGCAATTACCGGAGAAGGCCCCGGAAGATTCCAAAATCAAAATCGCACTGTGGTCGCCGGAGAAAGACAAACTTTTCCTGGACGATGTGGAAATAGCATTCAAAAAATGAATAGGAATACCAGCTGGAAAATATCTTTAGGAATCCTGCTATGCCTGTCGGCTTGCGGCAAAGGAGAGGTCGATGATGGCGTCTACTTCCAGAACTTTGATAATTTGTTGTGGTGGACCAGGAATGCATCGGTGAGCTATGAGCAGGTGCATAGCGGCGGGTACTCTGCCTATGTGGATTCCGCGCATGAGTTCAGCCATACGTTTGAAATGGATTATGAATTTGCAAAGGAGAAAAAATTCAGGCGCGCGCAGATCACTGCCTGGTGCTTTAAGCCGAAGCGGGAAGCGCAGGTAGGACTTGTCGCTTCCCTGGAAGCGCCGGGAAAACAGGTGGCCGTTGCCTCCCTGGATTTTCAAAAGGACCTGGAAGTATCGGAAACCTGGCTGAACGTGGTCCTTTTTCTTGATATCCCCCAGCAGGCTCCTTCGGGGACGAAATTCAAAGTATATCTCTATTCACCCCATGGCGATAAGGGGTTTATGGATGATGTGAAGATTTCTTTTCAGAAATAAATGTTGGTATTGTGCATTCAGGATTTATTCAAGCATTTGGTTTCACTGGGAGCCCAGGAATACGCGGTAAATTTTTCGTTCCATTACAGTATCTCAATTCAACCCCTTCAGGGGTTGTTTAATTGATTTTTTAAATCCCGCATTTCATGCGGGGTTATTTATATTGAATCCTTTCAGGATTCTGAATCGGGGTAAATTTGTGCCTATGTTATTCAGGATTTTTGTCCGAAGTCCTATTTCTATTAATTCCTCTCAGGATTCGGAATTCAATATATTTCTTTTAGAATGCCAATTTGCGGAATCATTCATTTCATTCCCTGAAGGGGTTGAATATGAATTGCCCCGGATTTCTCACCTTCGATCTTCAACCCCGAAGGGGTTTAATATTAATAACCCCGGATGAAATCCGGGGTAAAGAGTCACACATAATCCAACCCCGACGGGGTTGAATATAATAATAGGATAATGTGAAAATCTCTTTTCAGAAATAATTGAACAAAGGCAGATCATTCAGGTTTTGCTGTTCCCGCTGAGGTGAATCAAACGGATCACTTTATTTCCCGTCTTAAACCTGAATTTGTAGCCTCCGGCATGGTAAAAAGCCAGGGCCAGGATAACAGCCAGGTATAATGCGGAAGCGATCCAATAATCAAAAATCCATAACTCATGATCGAATTGCCTGAAATAAGACAGGGCCTTTTCATTGTTCAGGAAGTAAGCCGCGGAAAACAATACATAGATCCACCACCTTTTCGCCAGGAATGAAAAGGAGGCAATAAACAAAAAGGCAGGGAAGGTATACCGTTCATGCATTTGCGTGTTAAAGTAAAAGAAGACCAGCACGGAAAGCGCGAACAGCACCAGCAGCCGGTTGAAACTCAGGGCAGCCGGTTTTTTTCTAAGCAGCTTTATCAATGCCGCTATTAAAGGAAGCAGGACCAGGAAAAAGGAACCGGCGGCCAGGAGAAGTCCCCAGGCTTTCAAGGGGATTCCAAAGTATTCAATACGATCGGGCATCCAGCGTAAATCGCCGCCTTCGAGAATCAAATGCCAGACGGTGGAAGCATTCAATGCCACAAAATTATAGCTTCCGCCAACACCGCTGGCCGTATGCCATAACCGCATGCCCTGCGACTGGAGGATAAAGGGTAAAACGATAATTCCCTCCACGAGGACCAATACCAGGGCGCCGCGGGCTATTTTCTTCCATTCTATTTTTAATTCCGACCGATACAACAGAAGCAGCGTGAGAGCAGGAAAAAACAGGATGGCCTGCAGCTTAAAGTTGAGGCTGATTAAATACAGGGTAACCGATAACAGGAATCGCTTTTGGTATGCAGCCAGGAAAGCGGCAAATGCCAATGTGCTGAATACGCTGTCAAATTGCCCCCATATTACATTGTTATGCAGGTAAGCAGGATTCAGCATAAAGGCGAGCAGGATTCCGGCCTGCGCCGATCGCGTAGCAAACAGCGAACAAACCAGCAAGGCGCCGGCTATATCAAACAGCAGGGTAAAATATTTCAGGTAGTAAATATGATCGGTGACCTCCTGCGGGGAATGAAACAATAACGTGTAAAGTTTTAACTCATATAAATGGCCCGGACCGTAATTGGTACCGGACCCATACGCATGGCCCAATCCGTGTTCGAAAATATAGGAAGCCCATTGTGCCCAGCATTGCATGTCATAATCACAACCCCTGGCAGGCATAAGGATGAAATAAATCCCATAGAAAAGCAGGGCCAGCAGCCAGCTTGAGCGGTGTATTTTGTGCATGGATTTTTCTGACGGTGAAAGTAAAAAATTAACAGATGGCATGGACGGGCGGCAGTCGGCAGTAAACAGGAGGCAGTAGGCAGCCTGAGAATAGAAAGGCATTCGAAAGGCAGCTATTAATTTCATTTGTTATTTTCACCGTTCAATGAAAAGAAGGGTAGAAATAGTCATGACACTTCTGCTGGTTACGGCCTGCCTGTTTTTTTATTACGGCAAGGTCATCCTGGCGCCCAAGTCCTACCTGGTTGCACGAAGCAGCGACGGCATTAAGACATTTGCCGTTTTCGCCGGACATATAAAAAACGATACGGGCTATACGAATTACAGCAATATGAATTATCCGTACGGACAGACACATATTTTTACGGATGGGCAAACAGGATTAGCCAATGCATTTAAATTTATATCCAAAAAAATTTCCTTTTTTGATTCACACAGCGTAGCTCTCTTCAACCTGTTCCTGATTTTCTCCTATGCAGGCTGCGCCTTTTTCCTCTGCCTGATCTTGCAGCGTCTTCGCATGTCCTCCGTATTCATCATTTTGGGAAGCGTGGGTATTACGCTGATGTCGCCGCAGATCTTCAGGCTGGCGAATCATCCTACTTTGGCGTATGCCGTTTTTTTTCCTTTGTCGTGGTGGCTGCTGATCCGGTTTTTTGAATCCGGGAAAAGCTGGCTGTTCACGATCCTGATCATCCTGAACAGCACTGCCTGGTTTTTTATTCATCCTTATTATGTCATCCTGAATGCTGTTTTTTACCTTGGCTATTATGCTGTATGGCTGGTTCAGGATCCGCGCGTATCCAGGCAAATATCAACCTGGGCCCATGCTGTTTTTCAAATCGTATTGCCGGTGCTTATCACGCGGTATTACATATTCAGCGTGGATCATCATGCAGGCCGTTCGGAATACCCGTTCGGGTTCTGGTCTTATTATGCCAAGCTGAATACCGTATTTGCCCCGGTGGCAAAACCCTTCAACGGTTTTTTTCAGAAAGTCTTTCATTACTCCACGGATCACCAGAACTGGGAAGGCTGGTCCTATATCGGGCTGGGAGCGCTGGCCGTCGTCTTTTATTCAGTATTCAGGATCTTACGATATCTGAAGAACAAAAAAATAAAACGAATTGTCACCCCTGTCTTACCGCCTGTATTGCGCACAGCCGTATGGGCTTCCGTGCTGGCTTTGATTTTTGCCATGTGTATGCCTTTCCGGCTTTTTACGGACCTGCTGTACAATCACCTGGCTTTTATTCAGCAGTTTCGTTCCTTGGGGCGTTTCGCGTGGATCTTTTATTATGTTTTTACGGTGTATGCGCTCTATACCTGTTATTTGATTCACAGGAAATGGATGATGAAGGGCCGTCGGGTTATCGCCCTTTCTTTTTCTGTCATTTTGTTTTCCCTTTATTTTGTGGAAAGCTACGCTTACCACCGGGAAAATTCAGAACATATTGAAACGTCACCGAACGTGTTTAACCTTTCCCGGGTTACGCCGGATACCAGGGCCCTGATCGACAAGATCAACAGCATAAAATCGGGGTATCAATGCATCATTCCATTCCCTTATTATAATGTAGGGAATGAAAACTTCACGACCTGGACATCCGATGTGATTCTTGCGAACTCCTTCGTGGTTTCTCATTTTACGAATATGCCGTTGTTTTCGAATTCCGCGGCCCGTTCTCCCATTCCTGAAGCGAAGAAAAATATGCAGTTTTTTACGCCTCCGCTGATCCCCAAAGAAATCCGCGCGGACTTACCCACTACCAAACCGTTTTTGATTCTCTGTGACCGTGAGGATGTCAATGAAGAGGAACAATTCTGGCTGCGTAATTCCCGGGAGATTTTTCAAAACGGTTCTTATGTAGTATATGAACTCCCATATGACGCAGTATTCACGAATATATCACCTATAGCGATGAAGAGCTTTGAGGTGAATAGGGAAAAGCTGGTCCCTTACCATGGGTTGCTGGCAACGGCCTTGCCGGATACCGTGGTCTATCTTAGCTTTGACGAATTCTCTTCTTCAAAAGTATTCAGGGGAAAGGGGGCGCTTACCGGAATAAAGTGCAACTTCGTTTATGCTTTCGAGCGCAGGCCTTGCTTCCTTAAGAAAGACCAGGATTACATTCTTAGTTTCTGGTATTACAATAAGGAAGAACTAAGCAACCAGGTCAGTTGTGTGCTGGAAGAATACGACGCTGACGGAAATGCAGGAGCCTGGGAGCTGGCCTGGAATCCCATGGTAAGCATGAAAATCAACGGCGACTGGTCGCTTGTGGAAAAGAAGTTCAGGGTGAAAGAGAGCACCCGGGAATTCAGCCTGTTCTTCCGGGGCAATGATCATTCGAAGCAGGAGTTCTTCGCTGACGACCTGATCATCCGGCCGGCCGGCATCAACGTATATTACGATACGCCTCCCGGTGCGGAGACCTATGCGCTGGATATGGTGAGCAGCTTATGTATGAAAAACCAGGCACCTACAGGAGAAGCCTTGAAAGCCAACCGCATTGCAGATATTAAACATGCCATCCGCACCTCGCCCGGATGGCTGAACGATGTGCAGAAGAAAGCCAATGAGAAACGTATTCCCCTCGATTCCATGATCACGCTGGATGCCGTATATGTTTTCGAAGAAGAGTTGAAGCAGCTAAAAAATTAACGCCACATGGATAAAACATTGCTCAGGTCAAAATCATTTCTCACTACCTGTTTCCTAGCCTTGCTGATTGTCGTTTGTTTCTTTAAAAACCCACGACAGAACCACGGGTATTTCCGCGGCGAACTGGAATGGGATATCTTTTCGTATTACATGTACCTGCCGTTTACCTTTATCTATGACGATGTAGGCATGCAGAAAACGGAAGTCGTGGACCATATTTTCAAGACCTATGGGCTTCCCGGTACCTACTACCAGGCATACCGCCTGGACAACGGCAACTGGACACCGAATTATACCATGGGATTTGCTATCCTGTGGTCGCCCTTTTTCTTCCTCGGTCACCTGTGGGCCAAAGCCGGCGATTATCCCATTGACGGCTGGTCGTTGCCCTACCAGTTTACCATAGCTTGCGGGGCCTTGTTTTATATCCTGCTGGGATTGTTCTACCTGCGGAAAGTACTGCTGAAGTTTTTTACGGAAGGAATTACCACGGCCGTCTTGCTACTCCTTGTATTAGGCACCAATTATTTTCACGAGACATTTAACGATTACCTGCAGCCGCATGCCATGATGGCCGCGGGCTATGCCATCCTCATCTATTACGTTATCCGCTGGCATGAGGAACAGAAGAAAAAGTTTGTCATGATAGCCGGGCTGGTCATGGGCCTCATGATCCTGGCCAGGCCCAGCAATATCCTATGTGTCATCATCCCGCTGTTATGGAATGTCTATGACAAGGAGTCCCTGCAGCGGAAATGGATGTTGGTGAAGGAGCATGCCGGGCATATCTTTTTGCTGCTTCTTTTTGCCTTCCTTCCTTATATTCCGCAAATAGCCTATTGGAAATACGTCACTGGTTCCTGGATATTTTTCAGCTACCAGCATACGGAAGGATTCGATTTTCTCCAGCCGCATATCTGGAATGTGCTGTTCAGCTTTAAAAAGAGCTGGTTTGTGTATACGCCCATGATCCTGTTTCCGATCGCCGGTATTTTCCTTTTGCGCAAAAGCAACAGGAATATATTCTATCCCATCCTGGTCTTTTTCCTGCTGAACTTCTATCTCCTCTCCAGCTGGGCGGCCTGGTGGAATGGCGGCAGCTTCGGCATGCGGTATTTCGTGGATTCCTATGCCGTGATGGCAATTCCTTTTGGCGCCTGCCTGGTGTCACTCAGCAGGAAAAGATGGTTCGTAAAGGCGCCCTTGTACCTGCTGATGGGAGCATTTTTCCTGCTGAACCTTTTCCAGACCTGGCAGTATGTTGTCGGCATTATTCCTGAAGACCGCATGACCAAGGCGTATTACAACCGGATCTTCCTGAAGACACAGGTCACCGAAGAAGACCGCTGGCTGATGGAAGTCGGGCGTTCACAAGGATCCACAGAAACCTTTTCAAACCCGAACGAATATGACAGGCGAATGATCGGGTATTTCGACTTCGACAGCCTGAATTCAGGATTTATCGACCCTGTCCGCTGCGATAGCCTCCATGCCCTGGGTGGGAAGTATTCATTCTTATATAAAGGCGATGAAGAGTGGGGGCCTAAGTTCACTGTCCAATACGATCAGCTCGTGCCGAAGGACAGAGACCATGTATGGATGAAGGTCTCCGTCAGTTATTTTTCCGAGGTAGATATTAAAGACAATCCTGCCAGCGTCATCATCAATATGCCGCACCGGAAATATAATCTGAAATACCGTGGATTTGATTTTGAAAAGCATCCTTCCGTCAAAAGCCAATGGAATCACCTGGAGTTTGACTACATGACGCCGTTTCCGTATTCTGAGCAGGATGATTTTGAAATTTATATCTGGCACCGGGGGAAACAGCCGCTGTGGATAGATAATTTTAAAATTGAGGCATTCGTGAAGAAATGAGAGAAAGGAAAAAATAGGCAAGGAGGAAAGTAGGCAAGGAAGCAAGGAGGAAAATAGGCAAGGAGGAAAGTAGGCATGCAATGTCTAGTGTCCAGAATCCAGTGTCCAGAGTCCAGCGTCCAGCGTCCAGAATCGTTCTCTTGAATCCTGACGTATTCTCATATGAAGAATATTCTAAGTAATAAATACCTTTTTTTCATCCTGGCATTTTTCGGGTTGCTTTATTGCGCCATCTCGCTGGTCAATCATTACAATTTCAGGACCTATGCTTATGACCTGGGCCTGGTGAACAATGCGATTTATGATTACGCGCATTTGCGGTGGAATGACTGCATGCTCATGCAACCCCAGTTTAAGAATATCCTGGAGGATCACTTTACGTTACTACAGATCCTTTTTTCCCCGCTGTATTATATACTGGGCACTTATACGATGCTGGTGGTTCAGATCGTCGCTGTGTTGTTTGGCGCTTATGGCATTTACAGGTATTTCACCATCGGCAACGCGCATAAGTTCGCCTTGCTAGCCGTCATTCATTTTCTGACGGCATGGGGGGTATTTTCCGCTTTGGCTTTTGATTACCATGACAATGTACTTGGCGCCATGGCCGTACCGTGGCTGTTCTATTATTTTAAAAAAGAAAAATGGCTGCCCTGCACATTTGCCTTTCTGTACATCCTGATCAGCAAGGAAAATATGGCCTTGTGGATGGGATTTATCGCCCTCGGGTTGCTGCTGGAAAATTTCAAATCTGCGAGGAAGAGAAATGCTGCCCTGGTCTTTATGACAACAAGTTTTGTTTACTTCTATGTAGTGGTAGGCCTGCTGATGCCATCTTTAGCTGTAGAACACAGGGGCTACCTGCATTTTCAATATTCAGCCCTCGGCAAATCTTTTGAGGATGTATTTCGTTTTCTCATAAGTCATCCAATAAAGGCTTTGGAACTGTTGTTTATAAATCATCTCCCCAATCCCGGGTTTAACCAAGTAAAAGCTGAATTGCACTGGATGGTTTTGGCAAGCGGAGGGTACTGCCTGCTGTTGCGTCCCCAATACCTCGTGATGCTGCTGCCCATTTATGCGCAAAAGATGTGGAATGATGATGTAATCAAATGGGGCATCAGCTATCACTATTCCGTCGAATTCGTCCCGGTACTGACCCTGGCCCTGTTTTCCGTTCTCGCTACGATCCGGAGGGAAGCTTTTAAGTGGTGGGCAGCCAGCCTGGCTACCGTAGTTTCCATTTATTTCTCCATTCATAAAATCGACCGGAGAACAGCGCCTTTTTATGACGGCACCCGGCACCGGTTTTACAGCATGCAACATTACAGGAATGAGAATCTCGATGTGGACAGCGCTCATCGTATGATCAAAAAATTGATTCCTGAAAACGCTGTGGTGAGCGCGCATCAACAGGTTGTCCCGCACCTGGCCTTTCGCGATATGATCTATTTATTCCCTGAAATCCGCGACGCTGAATACATCGTCATTCTGAATGAACAGGTACCTTACCCGTTAACGCCACAACAATTGCTGGAAGAAGAAAAGAAGCTTAGAGCATCTAAGGAGTGGAGAATTCTCTATGACGCAGGGAACTTATTGATATTTAAAAAAAATAATTCTCTTTAGAGATTGGTTTAGACTCTGTGCTTTCGTGTCTCTGTGGGTAGCTCGTTTTTCACCACAGAGGCACAAAAGCACAGAGTTACTTCTGTATGTCATTTCGGGCAAGAGCGGTTTGAATTTCATCGAATTTCTTCACCACTGTCAAACGGGTGGAGTCAATAAAAGCGCTGTCATTTTCTATATAGTAGTAATCGTATGCGCCCTTATATCCATCCCGGTTCACTTCTTTCAACCACGACAGGTGATGGGTCTGCCTGTAAAAATTAATAGTGGGTTCGAAGAGCCAGGTAATGCCCAGGCTGACCTGGTTTTGCTGAACGCCGTTTCGTGCATGAACATCGGCTTCCAGTGCTTTCAGCATATCTTTTGTGCGGCTGTCGTATTCCCATGTGACATGTGAATCGAGGTTGCCGTTAGCACCGAGGTTATAGACCAGGAAAAGCGCATACACCCCGGATAATAAAGTTCCCACAAGATGGAGACGCCTGTAGCCCCGGAGCACATACACCAGGCAGACCACATTGATGTTGAAGAGGGCAATGAAAAACAGACCAGTTCGGTTTTCCAGGAAAGGAACCTGTAAGACCAGGTGCTGAAGGATTGTCATCCCCGCAGAGGTTACCATCAGCAGGAAGCAAAAGATGTACGGCGAATGAGCGGATCGGAGACTCTTTTTAAAAAAATCAACCAGGAAAAAAATTACGGAAAGGATGAGAATGAGGGCAATGAAATAACAGAGGTAATCCACCCACATTCCCATTTTAGTATTCGTGGAAAAGTAAGCCAGCGTACGTACGGTGTTGCTCCAAAAACCATTTGAAGGTCCAAACAGATCGCCCGATATGGTTATCAGGGATTGGAAGATCACGGTTCCCAATACGGCCGACACCAGGAGCGGAATCCCATTTGCAGCGAGCAGCCGTTTAATTTTGTGCGGCCAGAGTTCCGGACCTTTAAAAACTTTCAGCGCAGCCAGGATATTAAAGACAAGCCATAAAGCCAGGTAATAATTTAAAAGGATAAAGCTGCTCCACACTGCCAATGCGGCGAAGAGGAAGGCCCCGGTTAAATGTTTTTTCTTTTCAAAAAGAATGTAGTTGTAAAAAAAGTAAAAACTGATGAAGAGAAAAGAAACAGATAAACCATAACCGCGGGCCAGGGCAAAAAAATCGAGAAGGAATGGATTGGCATGCAAGGCAAGAAACCCTGTTACCAAAATCCATGGGCTGTTGAATCGCCGGAGCCAAAGCAAGGAGCAAAACAGGAAAGCCACATAGGCCAGCATATTGGGTAAGCGTAATGCCAGTTCGGAAGATCCGAATACCCCTTCGAAAATTTTCATCAGAAGGGTATTTAGAATGTGGTTATTCGGGATTACATCGGAGGCATTGTACGTTATGATGTCCCAAAAGGATTTGTATACATAACGGGTATACGTATAGCTTTCATCATGTGTGAAGGAATCGGCAGCCGCCTTATAGCAAACATAAAACAAGGTACATGCGGCCAACGCTGCGGTAAGCAGCCAGGCCGGTTTCATATTTCCAGTGTTATGTGGTTGCATAGTTCGCCCGCAAAAAAGGTCATTCAGCATTACATAGGCCCGTATTCAACCCCGGGCAATTACTACATTTTTTTGTAAATGGAAACATAATGGTTTTCTGCAAGATAGATGTGACGGTAGCTTTTATCCAATACGGCTTTGAGTTCCGCCCATTTCTCATCCTTGATATTTTGAACGTTCCCAAACAGGCAAACATAATCGATCGAAATGTTTGTCGGCGATGCGAAGTTGGAAGTCCACCGTAAGCTGGAAAGATGGTCGTGTTCTCCAAGCAACACCCGGGGCAGCTTGTCATCCGTCCAGCGAACCGGGAACCAGCCAACGGTGGCTTCGTAATTTTCAAGTATGACGAGCGGTTTTTCCAGTCCCAGGTAATTTGAAAAATGCAGCTCCAGCCAGTTTTCTGACATATTTACCGGCAACACCACGCTGTTTGCTTCCAGGAATTTAGAAGCCCTGGCAAGGGTTGTCGCGTCTTTGTCCAGGTCTTTGATCGCTCCTTCATGCTGCATCTGCAGCAGGTTAATATGAATAATTACCACCAGGATGCCGATCGCAGCGCCGAGCTTTTGAGGAATAGGTTGCGAACAAGCCCAAAGAACGAAGAACATATAGAACTGCAGGAGGTAACGGTCCGACATCATGCCGCCTACGGCGTCATTGGGTGTAGTAAAATACAGGATACCTGTCAGAATGAGCGGGATCAGAAAAATATCCGATGGCTGGAACCGGCGCGACTTGTCGCCCTTGTTAACCGGGTGAAACCGCCTGTACAACGCTACAGAAACCAGGATGAGTAAAAGGTGCAGGAACTGAACCGTAAGATTGGATTCTTCCTTGTAGTTGTATGCAATCAGGCAGCGCACATCGTTCAGCCATTGTACCAATTCTGCGGCAGGGATCCGGCCCGTGTCCGTGGAGAAACGTGTCGATTTGATGAATAGTGCGGCCAGGACCAGGCCGGGAAGCGCGGCAATCAGTAAGGTGCGCAGCTCACGCCATATCTTTTTCAATACGACGGAACGTTCCGCTCCATCCGCATAGTCTTTGATGGCAACGGCCAGCACCAGCAAACCCAGGATAAGTCCTGTAAAAGCAAAAGCCATCAGCGCTGTGAAATAAATAAGTGTGAGAAAGAGAAGCAGCACGGCCAATTTGGAAATGGAATGGGAATTCCGCATCCGGTACCAGTAAGCCAGCGTTAAAAACAGGAGGGCAAACGAAAGACAGTTATTATAGAAGCCCATGTGAAAAAGCATACTGTAGGCGAAGGGAAGCATGAGGATGCTTACGTTTAAATTTCCCGGGCATAGTTCATAGATCAGCCAGCGGAATGCCAGCGTGATGCCTACCACATACAGAATGAGCAGTACTTTTTCGGCAATCCATGGCGGCATGAAAAGCTGGCAGGTATATAAGATGAAATGCGAGAGCCAGTTGGGAACGATGGACGGGTTCAGGGTGAAAAAGAGGTTAAGCGAAGGCGTATCGCCATGCAAAAGGTGCCCGATCAGCTTTGAATTATAAAGGTGTCCCGCTCCATCCATTGACGGATAAAACCGCACGTCACACAACAGCCAGATATTATAAAGCAAGGCGGCAACCAGCAAGGTACGTTCGTTAAAAATAGATCTCACGAGTTGCTTTTTCATCCGTACAAATATTCCGGTTGCCTTATTGGGTAAGACCTTTCAGCATGGCCTTGCCTATGGCTTCCGCCTTCATCGCTCGCCCCGCATCGGTGACATGCCCCAGGTCTTTGAAGATTTTATTGTTGCCTGTCAGCAAGGAATCCAGGTCTACAAAATAAATCCTGTCGCTAAAACCTGATGCTACCGACCGGGTTACGGCATTGCACTGATCTACCGATGCATGGGCGAAGTACAAGGGCATTTTGGAATCGGTGCTGTGCGGAAGGGTGGTGAGCACAACCTTTATGTTATTTGCCAGCGCAACCTGTATGATATTTTCCAGGTTTCGCCGGAAAGGTTTCAGCTCATCCGGGTTTGAGTAGGAAGTGCCTGAATCTTTCCGATGGGTATGTATGGAGCCCGCCAGGGTGGTCCATTCCGGCGTTTTGTCGATACGGAATTTAATATAGCGGTAAATAATACTGAGGCGGATGGGGATCTTATCGGGGATCTCAGGCTTTTCCCAGGACTTGTATGCATGGGAATAATCGCCGCGAAATTCCGCCGGCGGAAAGTTGCGCGCCCTTTCTTCATTCCACCCGTGGTGGATCACCACATAGTCGGGATGAAAATCCAACACGTTGAGCATAAAGTTCACCACGGAATGATTCGTCGTCCAATAGGGGTGCCCGAAATTCATGACCTCGAAATGTGCCTTGCCGCCGGGATGGTTTTTATTCAGGTAGCTTTCCAGGAAACCGGGATAACCATCGGCCGTGGTCGATTCACCCAGGCACGCTACACGGATTACCCCGGCAGGTTTTTCATAATGAAAATCCGGACCGATAAATCCGAAGTTGTTGTAGGGCGGCAGCTTTCCCAATGCCTTCGTTCCCTGCAAGGCTACCTTGGGATTTCCTGTAAACTGCAAAAACGGATGTCCCTTATAGGCGGAGCCGTCGATATAGGTGAGGTTGCATTCCTCGCGAAGTGTTTGAATGGTTGCCTTGCCGGCGAAAATCTTTACCGATAAGCGGGCAGTCAGTTCAACGGCGATAAGCAGGAGAAGTGAAAAGAAAACCAGGGCCAGGCTGCTGCTGACATTTTTCCGGAAAAAATAAAGCAAGGCGGAGAGCACGAGCACGCAAACAGAAAAAGTCATTAAGCCGGACCATTCGCCGGCGCGAAGGGAACCCATGGAAAATATTTTTTCAAAGACATAGGGCAGCAGGAGCAAGCCAATCACCCCGCCTGCGGCAGAGGCAAAGGCAGCAAAGCGAATGGCGAAATCTCTTTTATCCTCGATTTGCATCATTCAAGTCGTGAATCCAGGCGTCAACAAGCGGCAGCTCGTCGTTCGTGAAATATTTTTGTTCCGTCATCATGCGGTAACATCGGATTAAATTCTCCGCCAGGTTTTGAATGCCGCCTTTCAGATCAAGATCTTCCAGCTGTTCGCAGATCCGGGCATTGTATAAATATCCCGGGATTTCATCCTCGAAATCTTTCAGCAGGTCATGCGCATTGCGTTCCTGTTGCATGGTCGCTTCATGATAGAGGATGTTCCATCCGCAGGTCCAGGCAATTCGTTGCGCGATAAAACTACGCCATATATCGGTCATTCGGAAGCTGCAGGTGGAAGGAAGATAAAGAAGCGGAAAGGAATCTTTAAACCACGTGGTATTCTGGCTGTTAAACGGACACCAGGAATTTTCGCCAAGAGAAAATTGCCCGTTGCGATGAAAGTGAATGGGATGTTTTCGCGTCAACCGGCTGATGGCATCGATATCCGGATCGATATCGCAAAGTCCCTGTTGAATAGGAGCGTTGACCGTGGATCCCTGGCCCGTCGCCATGGAGGATGGACGTTGGATCATTTCCAATGGGAATCCCCGCGGCCAGATCGCCTCACCGGAAAAAAAACGGTAGATGTTGACCCAGCCGGCCTCAGTCACAGTTCTTGCTTCGCGATGCTGCAAACGATGCTGCCAGAATGCCTCCCTGGGCATGTTGTCATCGTCCGTTTCTATAATAAGCGCACTATCCTTAGCAAGCAGGTACCCGATATTCTTCCGCGCATAGTGTTTTTCAGGAAGGAGCCCGGCAAGCCTGAAGCCCAGCTTTTTTTGTTCGGACAAGCTGTAATACCTGCATCCTTCCAAATTAAATTCTGAGGGAGATGCGGCATCCCCAATCACGATAAAATCCATGGACTCTTTCACACACCGTTGTGCCATTGTTTTCATAATGGCATTGGGGGAGGCGACAGAAGTGATAATAAGTGCTGGGTTGGATTTATCCATATAGATTACGGACTACAAAGAAAGGAATTTGAATCAATTGAGTGACGTATTTCGCACGGAGGGCACGGAGGAGGTCACACGGAGCTCACGGAGATATTTTACCGTGGCCTCCGTGCTTTTCCTCCGTGCTCTCCGTGCGAAACTATACACATCCGGCGAAGAACAATTTTGTATAGAATTCTAAAGCCGCACAGCATGAAACGTCAACCTTTTCCAGGTATAATATATCAAGGCCTGCAGTGAATTAAGCACGGATTTATCAGACATCCGCGGCGAAGGCGCTTTATAATGAATGGGTATTTCAACCGAAGGATAGTTTCTGAGCAGGTACCGTACTTCAGTCTGGTAAAAATGTGCCGTGGCTTTCAGGGGATATTCCATAAACAATTGCACGGTATTCCTGCTAAATCCCTGGTAGCCGGAAGTCATATCATGTAATTTTGTTCCCAGGAATAAGTTGGCAAGCAGCGTACCGCCCTTCGAAAGAAACCGCCTGTTTGCCGGACTGTCCTGCATGGATCCTCCTTTCACAAAACGACTTCCCCATACACAGGGAATTCCCTGCGCGAGTTTTTCCAGGAATAAAGGAAGCGCTTTGGGATCATGGCTCATGCCTGCATCCATCTCAATAAAATACGCATGGCCGTTTTTGAAAGCCTCCCTGTATCCACGCTGGTAGGCCATGGCAAGCGATTTATTTTCCGGCGCCCAGACCGTGATAAACTGCGGATTTTGCATCGATAACTTTTCGCACAGATCCAGGGTCCGGTCGGTGGAAACGGTGTCGACAACGAGATAAACGGTTCCTGTAGGAAGGGCATCGAGCTGTGGAATAAGTTCGCGGATAAAAGGAATGAAGTCTTGTTCCTCATTGGCCATGGGAACTACCAAGGCCCAGTTCATGGGGATTCTTCCCGGTTGACTTTCCACGGCGTTCATGCAAAAGATGCCTGAGGAATAGCGGCAATTAATTTTTGGGTAATGGCTGATTTCGGTTGCCGGACAACGTCTTCCGCATCACCTAATTCTTCGAAGCGTCCTTTGTTCATCACGGCCATGCGGTCGCTCATAAACCGCACCACAGACAAGTCGTGAGAAATAAAAAGGAGGCTGAGGCCATATTCTTTCTTAAGATCATTCAACAGGTTCAGCACCTGGGCCTGCACGGAAACATCCAATGCCGATACCGATTCGTCGCAGATCAGCAGGAGGGGGCGGAGCGCCAGCGCCCGGGCAATGCTGATTCGTTGCCTTTGTCCGCCGCTGAAGGCAACAGGATACCGGTCATAATGCTCCGGCCGGAGCCCGACACGTTCCAGCAATTCCATTACTTTCTTTTTTCTCGTTTGATGATTTTCATAGAGTCCATGCACCTGCATCGGTTCCAGGATGGCATCACCGATTTTCATCAGCGGGTGCAGGGAAGAAAGCGGATCCTGGAAGATAACCTGTACCTGGCGCCGCAATTGCCGCAGCGCCTTACCTTCCAGCAAGGCTACATCCGTTTCGTTGAATAATACGTGCCCGGATGCCGGTTCGGTAAGCCTGACAATACACCGGCCCAGTGTTGTCTTGCCGCAGCCGGATTCACCCACCAGGCCCAATGTTTCCCCGGGGTACAAGGCAAAAGAAACATCGTCAACCGCTTTCACCCGGATGTCCCTGGCAAAAGGCCGCTGTTCGCCTGCGTACACGGCGGTTAGATTCTTTACTTCCAGCAGGGGCTTCTGTTCATAGATTTTTGTCAGCCTTGCTTTTCGTTCTTCGTCCGGCACCGTGTATTTTTTCCTGAGCAGACCGGTATCCTGGCCGGTTTCCCGGAGGCTTCCGTCGGCATCCATACGGACAAAGTCCTGGATCACCGGCAAGGTATGGTAACGGGTATTCATTGGGGGCCGGCAGGCCAGCAGTCCCCTGGTATAAGGATGCTGCGGATTTTCGAAAACAGCTTCGAGCTTTCCTTCTTCCACGATGCGGCCTTTGTACATGACCAATACGCGGCTGGCCAGGCTGGCAGCTACGGCCAGGTCATGGGTGATAAAAAGAATGCACATCCCTGTTTCTTTCTGAAGGTCGCGCAACAGGTCCAGGATAGCCGCCTGTACTGTGACATCCAGCGATGTCGTAGGTTCATCGGCAATTAAGAGTTCGGGTTTGCAGCTGATAGCCATGGCTATCATGACCCGCTGTTTCTGGCCTCCCGATAGCTGGTGCGGAAAGGCGCGATACATTCGCTCCGGTTCGTCGAGGCGCACTTTTGAAAATAACGCCAGGGTTTTTTCACGGGCTTCCCTTCCCGAAATTTTTTGGTGCGCCAACAGCGCTTCCTCCACCTGCCTGCCGCAGGAGAAGACAGGGTTCAGGGAAGTCATCGGTTCCTGGAAAATCATGGCTATGCGTTTGCCGCGGTAGCTGCAGATTTCTTTTTCGGATAAGGCCAGCAGGTTCGTGGAATTCCTGTTATCCCGAAACAGAATTTCCCCGCCTGTAATTTTTCCGGGAGGGGAAATCAACCGCATCATGGAAAGCGCGGTTACGGATTTGCCCGAGCCCGATTCCCCGACGAGGGCAACTGTCTCCCCGCCACCGATGGAAAAAGAAATACCGGAAACGGCATCTACGCGGCCTTCCGCGGCATCGAAGGAAGTGCTTAGATTTTTTATTTCGAGAAGGGATTGCATTTCAGTGCGTGCGTTAGCTGCTAAGGAATATTCATTTTATTCTCGTACTATTTCCACATCGGCATCGGTAATCAACGGTTCTCCTTTGAACCGCCGGATGATTTGCGCTACGGTGAGAACGTCTTTCTGGCAATACGTGACAATACGCTTCAGGTTTCTTTCTTTCCAGTATACTTCCCATACCATGCTGCCATCGATGTCGTCCTTGGGAGTGGGTATGCCCAGGACGGTTGCCAGCAGCAGGAGGGACGTATAGGATTTGTAATCTCCGAATTTCCACAGTTCCATGGTGTCCAGGTGGTTCACCTCCCAGGGTTTTTTTCCCGCCGTATCCAGTACAGCAGGTAAGGGAAGTCCCAGGATGATCATGCGGCGGGACAGGAAAGGAAAATCGAATTCCTTTCCGTTGTGGGCGCACAGCAGTTTGTCGGGGGTAGAAAAAAATTTCTGCAGCGTCTCCGAAAACGAAACGAGCAGCGCTTTTTCATCGTCTCCGTAAAATGATTTAAGGCGAAACTTATGGTCGGCAGTCAAATAACCGCAGGAGATGCAGATCACCTTTCCGAACTCGGCATAGATACCGGCCTTGCGGTATATGGATTCCGGTGTTTCGCTGTCGTCGCGAATGAGTGAAGACGCTTTCTTATTCCACAAATCGCGCATAACCTGCGGCACGCTCTCATATTCCGCATGTTGAGGAGCGGTCTCGATGTCGAGGAAAAGGATGTTCTGGATATTGAGGTGGAATAGCATGGGAAGAAATGTGCTAATGTGTAAATTAGCCAATTAGCTAATGACAAGAATCTATTTTTTGTTGTTGGTTTTCGAAGTAGAAATTATTTTGTTCAGAACCTTGGAAATGTCTTCCAACTTGTTGAGAAGGTCGGGATGTTCAGGATAACTCTTTGCATATTTACAAAGGAACAACCAATATACAGCTTCGTCTGATTCTTTACCGGCAATTTTAAATTTGTGAATGAAATCGTTTTTGCTTTCCGCATTTTGAGCTTCCCAAACATTCGCTCCAATACTTGTTCCGCATTTGAGCAATTGGTTTGCGACAACAAATCTTCTCCGACTCTCCAGCAATTCGCAATAGTCGATTACTTCCAGGGCAAACTCAAATGACATTTTTAAAATCGGGTTTTTGTCTACAAGTTCTCTTTTCATGATTTTGTTTTTAAGGATGTTAGAAAAATATCAAATACTAGAAAAATTCTTAATCAGCTAATTGGCTAATTTACACATTAGCACATTTGCTTATCGGATCATAACCCCCTTTTTGTTAAGCACAGGGATCAGCGAAAAATGTTCTTCCCGGATGGCTTCAGGTAGGAAGACATATTTTTTATCGTACATGTGTTTATCCAGGTAAAAGCTGATCCAGTATTCATTGCTGAGGGCGAAAAGGTCGGTGAGTATGGGTTCGATTTTTGCGTAATCGTGCGGATCGATGTCGCCGATGAGGTGGCGGAGGATGGTTGTTTTCACTTCGCGGCCCTGGTAGGTTCCGTAACCCCTCGAACTGACCATGACGCCTTCAATTTTTTTGTCGTAGAGATTGACCAGGTAAACATTCCATACCCGTTCGTCGCTTTCATTGGTTTCGGGAATTATGGCGATTACAATATTCTCTACAATCAGGTTAGGGATATCTTTCAGCATGCTGCAACAAAAATAAAATCAGGAGGACCGGTACATCTTCAGAACTTCTCCCATATACACATCGAGGTCTTCCAGGTGATGGCCGGGGCCGGGCAGCGGATTGCCCCGCTTGCGACCCAGCCTGACCATGACAATGCGTTGGTCAGGAATCACGACGATATATTGCCCGGAAAGCCCGCGGGCATAAAAAATTTTGTGACCGTCGTATCGTGTAATCCACCACTGGTAGCCGTAGCTTTCGTTGGGCCTGCCATCCTCGTCAAGCAGGGGAGCGGGGGTCGTGGATTCGACCACCCATTTTTTAGAAAGGACCTGGTTGCCTTTCCACATACCGCTGTCAAGGAATAGCTGTCCGAGGCGCGCGAAATCACGTGCCGTAGAATAAAAACAACAGAATGATTTTTCCTGGCCGTCGTAATGGTCCAGCGACCATTTCGCGGAAAATTCTGCGCCCAGGGGTTTCCATAATTTTTCGGATGCATACTCCGATACATTTTTCCCTGTGGCTTTTTCTACCAGCATGGCGAGCAAGACCGTACAGCCGCTCTGGTAATTAAAAACTTTGCCGGGCGTGCCTACCACTTTCAGCGAATGCGCAATCTTTTCCAGGCTGTTTCCGTAGTATGCTTTCGTGGTGATGGAAAACAGGCTGCTGTATTGTTCGTCCCAGTTCAGATCCGCGCTCATCGTAAGCACCTGGCGGATCGTCAGGTCAGCGCTTTTGCCGGTTGCAAGCCAATCCAGGTAATTCGAAATGGGCTCGTCAATACTTTTAATTTTTCCTTCATCCACGGCAAAGCCTACCAGGGTTCCGATGATGCTCTTTGCAACGGAAAAAGAATTGCTCAGTGAATTAGCCTGGTACCGGTCCCAGTACTGTTCGCAGCTTATCGAGTCATTTTTTACAACCAGGAACTCAACTGTTTCATAATGCTCGAGGGTGGATTTCAAAGAATCCGGCATCGCGCGCTTGTTATAGTCCGAACTCATGGCCCAGGGCTGCGGCTCTCCGTGCGGGACCTGCCGGGAATCGAAAATATCGAGATCGTCGATATCCGCATACGTATAAGCCAGCGCTTTGTATACAAAACCGTGATCGGTGATTTGAATGGCTACATTCAGGCTGACAATAATGATCAGCAGGCCCCAGAAAATTTTTACGGGCAGTGAAATTTTTGTGTTGTTTGCCAATTCCTCGAAAATTTATTTACCCAAAATACGAAAAAGGGAAGGCGAAAGTTTAAAAAAATCATGAAAGTTGTACAAAGCGGCTGTGAATCTGTTAGCGGACACTGGATGCCTGACGATGGACAGAAAAAGGAGGGCAGAGGAATGAAGACAGAGGGCAGAGTTTACAATCAGAGTTAGCCAAAAAGAGAAAAGTATTAAATGTCCAGCATCTTCAGTCCTCAGTCCTCCGTCCTCCGTCTTCTGTCTGCAGATTTCCGTGCTCATCCGATACCAGCTTCATTTCAAAAAGACCGGCCAGGTGGCCTTTCAGCTTTGCTTTTACTTCTTCCATATCCATTTTTCTTCCCAATTCTTTTTCCATGGAAGTCACGGCTTTATCTTGGATGCCGCAGGGAACGATGTTGCCGAAATAATCCAGGTTGGTATTTACATTGAAAGCAAAACCATGCATGGTCACCCAGCGGGAGCACCGGACTCCGAGGGCGCAGATTTTCCGGGCTTTTGTTTTGGATGTGGGATCCAGCCAGACACCCGTGAGGCCTTCCACGCGACCGCCTTCAATGCCATATTCTCCAAGGGTCAGCATGACGGCTTCTTCCAGCGTGCGCAAATACCGGTGAATGTCGGTGAAGAAATTATCGAGATTCAGTATCGGGTAACCGACGATCTGGCCCGGACCGTGATAGGTGATGTCGCCGCCGCGGTTATTCTTGTAGAACGTGGCGTCAAGAGATTTCAGCGCTTCGTCGTCGACCAGCAGGTTTTTTTCATCGCCGCTGCGTCCGAGCGTATAGACGTGGGGGTGCTCACAGAATAACAGGTAGTTCGTGGTGGCAGCGTCGGGATAGGTGTCCGGAATCGGGGCCGTATCATGGGCCATTGCCTGCGACCGCAAAGCCAGCTTCTCCGCAACGATAGAGGCATGGAGTTTTTCCTGCAGGTCCCATGCAGCCTTGTAATCGATCAAACCGAGATCACGGAAAATTACGGGTGTCATCTACGAATATTTTATCCTCCGAAGCCTTACATTTCAATCCGAAGCTTTAGCTTAGAATTGGCGCAGGAGGACGGATCTTTAGGAATCTATGAATTTACGAATACGCTTTTGCGAAGATCAATTCAAGCTTTGAAGCGTATCAGATTTTCGCCAGTGAACCTTTCAGATGATTGATGATATTGACTTCCACGGCATCGATCCCTTTATAATCGGCGAGATAGCAGGATACCCAGTCGGTGAGGTGTATAAGGTAGAGGCTGCATTCCAGGCGGGAATCCCCTTTCGACCAGATCTCATGAACGGAACCGGCATACTTCGCAAAAACTTCCTTGCTGATTTCAATGCGCGCCTGTGTCCGTGAATAATCCGAACGGTTGCGCAGAATAACGACAGCGCATGCTGGATGTTCTTCAGCCCAGCCTACCAGTTCATTGTGATTCATCTCGGGAAGGATGTGATGCCAGCAAAGCATTTTACTGTTTTCATTGATTTGCTGGCGGAAACGCGTGGCCACGCCGTTGTAACCGTCGACGGCATAGATCACGGGAATTTTTCGATAGAGGCTTTCCGCAAGCTGCTTCGCTTCATTCCGGATGGCTTCCGATTCAGAGGTAATACGGTCAATCGCCTGCTGAAGCTGCTTCGTGAAGGAAGTGCCGATGAGTCCTGCTTTGCTGAGGATATAAAACAGTTGCGTCAATGAATAGCCCAGGCAGGAACGCGGAGGCATTCCCGGAGGAATCAGGATCAGGTCGCAATTATTTTTCCTTGCCAGTTCGGCAACAGTCCCTCCCGATGTCACACAGACAATCGTTGCTTTTGCTTTCAGGGCGGCTTCAAATGCCTGGAGGGTTTCTTCCGTATTGCCGGAGTAAGAGCTGACAATAACCAGGGTTTTTTCGTTTACGAAAGCCGGAAGGAAATAATCTTTATTGACAAGAACAGGGACCTTGCATTCTCCAGCAACAATTTCAGAAACAATGGTGCCACCGATGCCGGAACCGCCCAAACCGGTTATGATACAATGCTGAAAGTCAGCGGATCCAAGATGCATGGGCTTAAATTTTTCGCCAATTTGAATGGCTTCCTGCAGATGCCCGGGAAAGTTTTGTACTAAATTTTTCATATCACTCATGGCTGGTTCCGTTCTGATTCAAAGGGCAAAGATATAAAAGGGACTTGGAGGAGGAAAAATGGGTAATCGGGTAATTAGTTAATTAGGGTAATTAAGGTAATTAAGGTACGCCGGGTAAATAAAGTTGTGCAGAGGAGTTGATCGTGGAGGCTTTGATCCTCTTTCGGAGAAATCAAATCCATTAATTTTCAAACAACTAATCGAACCTGTACGTTATCACATAATTACCTTAATTACCTCAATCACCTAAATTTGATTTTTATCTTTGCCACCCAATACTTGCACTCCCATGGAACTGAGCGAACAGGAAATTATCCGCCGACAAAAACTCGAAGAACTTCATAAGCTGGGCATCGATCCCTATCCGGCTCCCCTGTGGGAGATCACAGCAAGTTCCAGGCACATCCTCGACACCTTTGAAAGCAATCCCGATGGCCTTCAGAATCTTTCTTTTGCCGGTCGTATCATGAGCGTGCGGGATATGGGCAAAGCTGCTTTTGCCGTTTTACAGGACAGTGCCGGCAAGATCCAGGTTTATGTGAAACGGGATGAGATCTGCAAGGGCGACGATAAAACGTTGTATGATACCGTCTGGAAAAAAATGCTTGACATCGGCGACATCGTAGGGGTTAAAGGATATGCCTTCCGTACGAAGACCGGTGAAATTTCCATTCATGTTTCCGACCTGCGCCTGCTGGCCAAATCGCTGCGGCCGCTGCCTGTTGTGAAGCAAGATGCCGACGGACAGGTGCACGATGCCTTTACGGATCCCGAACAGCGCTATCGCCAGCGTTATGTTGATTTGATTGTAAACCCGGGCGTAAAAGAAGCGTTTGTCAAACGGACCCAGCTTACAAATTCCATGCGGTCTTACCTGAACAGCAAGGGATACATGGAAGTGGAGACGCCTATTCTACAGCCCATTTACGGCGGAGCTGCGGCACGTCCGTTTAAAACGCATCACAATACGCTGGACATGCCCTTATACCTGCGCATCGCCAATGAGCTTTACCTGAAGCGCCTGATCGTGGGAGGATTTGACGGCGTCTATGAGTTTGCCAAGGATTTCCGCAACGAAGGCATGGATCGTTTCCACAACCCGGAGTTCACGCAAGTGGAATTGTATGTTGCTTACAAGGATTACGAATGGATGATGAACCTCGTGGAGGAGATGGTGGAAAAGATCGCCCTGGATGTGACCGGTTCCACGGAGGTGCAGGTAGGTGAACATCTCATCAATTTCAAGCGTCCGTGGAAGCGGTATTCCATGTATGAAGCGATACAGCATTTTACCGGCGTTGATATCAGCGCCATGAACCACGAAGAACTGGCGAAAACCGCGCGGGGCATGAATGTGCCGATTGACAAGACCATGGGAAGAGGAAAGATCATCGATGAAATTTTCGGAGAGAAATGTGAAGCCCAATTGATCCAGCCTACCTTTATTACAGACTACCCCGTTGAAATGAGCCCGCTGGCAAAAAAACACCGCACCAAGCCGGGCCTCGTGGAACGATTCGAAGCGATCTGCAACGGCAAAGAAATCTGCAATGCCTTCAGCGAATTGAACGATCCGATCGATCAGCGCAAACGTTTTGAAGAGCAACTGAAACTGGGATTGCTCGGCGACGAAGAGGCCATGGTGCTGGATGAGGATTTTCTCCGTGCAATTGAATATGGCATGCCGCCCACATCCGGACTGGGCATGGGCATTGACAGGCTTTCCATGATCATGTCGAACTCGGCGTCTATCCAGGATGTTCTCTTCTTCCCGCAGATGCGGCCAGAGAAAAAGGCGGAAGTATAAAACCCGTTCATCTCTGTGCTTCTGTGCCTCTGTGGTGAAAAAAGAATTAACCATATATTACGGCAAAATACAGGCTATGAGTATTGGAAAAAAAGTTGCCCAGGTTGCATTTGTTGTGGCAGGCCTCCTGGTTGCCTGCTCCTCGCCAAAACAGGCGGCCCGCACTGATGACGAACTCCGTGCGAACTTGAAGAAACATATTACGACCTTATCGTCCGATGCCTATGAAGGCCGCGAGCCGGGTACGAAAGGCGAAGAAATGGCCAGGGATTATGTCGTCGGCCGTTTCAAGGAAATCGGGCTGAAGGCCGCAGGTACCAAGGGATATGTCCAGGAATTTGAATTTACCGAAGGCGCAAACATGGGCCCGGGGAACCAGCTGTACATTAATGTGTCTAAATTTAAAGTGACCGGTGATTTTTACCCGTTACCCTATTCATCCAACGGCACCTACACCGGGTATATCGTCAAGGCCGGGTACGGCATCTATGCACCGACACTGAATCACGACGACTACAAAGGCAAGGTCAACCTCGAAAAAAAGATATTTGTTTTGGATGCAGGCTCCCCCGACGGGAATGACCCGCATGGAAAGTTTGGCGATTACGATTTGCGCCAGCGCATCCAGTATGCCGTATCCCGCGGCGCCCGTGCCGTGATATTTATCCAGAAGGATACCGCTTACCCGGCGCCGAAAGCGGATTTTGATCATCGCATCACACCCGGATCCATCCCCGTAATTTTTGCAAGCGGCAAAGCAGCCTCCTTGTTGCGCGACAGCGTGGTGACCAATTGCACGATTGGCACCGACATTCAGCGGATTACGAAAAAGGGACACAACGTAATCGGCCTGGTAGACAACCATGCCGCTACCACGGTGGTGATTGGCGCGCATTACGACCATCTCGGCTATGGCGGTGAAGGTTCGGGTTCTCTGCACCGCGGAGAAAGAGCCATACATAACGGCGCCGACGACAATGCCAGCGGCACAGCGGCGCTGATCGAGCTGGCCGCGCAGTTGAAAAATTCGCCCGACAAGAAAAACAATTACCTCCTGATGGCCTTTAGCGGGGAAGAAAAGGGATTATTGGGGTCCAATTATTTTGTGAAACATCCCACCGTCGATTTAAGGAAGGTGAATTACATGATCAACATGGACATGGTAGGCCGCCTGAAACCGGACGAGAAAACCCTTCTTATAAATGGCACAGGTACGTCGCCGTCATGGAAAACGGCGTTGGACACCGTGATGCAGGGACTGAGAATAAAAACCACAGAATCGGGCGTAGGTCCCAGCGACCATACTTCGTTTTACCTGGACAGTATTCCCGTCCTTCACTTTTTTACGGGAACGCATTCCGATTACCACAAACCATCCGACGACGAACCCCTGATCAATTACGAAGGAACGGTTTCAGTCATGCATGTCATCCTGGAAATCATACACCGGCTGAACGACACGCCGAAGCTGGCTTTCGTGAAAACAAAGGACGACAGCAACGAAGATGCGCCAAGGTTTAAAGTTACATTGGGCGTCATTCCCGATTATGCCTTCGAAGGGGAGGGCATGCGCATCGACGGAGTGACTGACGGCAAGCCAGCATCGAAAGCCGGACTGCTAAAAGGCGATGTTGTCATCCAGCTGGGTGAAAATAAAGTCACGGATATGATGAGCTATATGAAGGCCCTGGGGAAGTTTTCCAAGGGAGAAACGACGAAGGTCAAAGTGAAGCGAGGAAGCGATACGATTGAGAAGGATATTACATTTTGATTAGCCACTTAGCCAATGTGTTAATGTGCTAATTAGCCAATTAGCCAATTAGCCAATGAAAGAATGCACATTCTATGAATAAACCAACAATAGCAGTAATTGGCGGAGGAAGCTGGGCCACGGCGATTGTGAAGATCCTGTCAAACAACTGCGACCGGATTCTCTGGTGGCTGCGAAAGCCTGAAACGGTTGATTTTGTAAAAAAGTATAATCATAACCCCAATTACCTCAGCGATGTGGAGCTGGACCTGGTGAAGGTCGGGCCCACCAATGATTTGAGAAAGTCGATTGAAGGCGCCGACATTGTTATCCTCGCTGTGCCTTCTGCTTTTTTGAAACCCACGCTGGAGAAAATAAAACCGGAGCATCTCAAAGGCAAGCTGATTTTTTCGGCCATCAAGGGAATCGTGCCGGAAGAGCTGATGATCATTGGCGACTTCCTGCATCATCAATATCGCATTCCGCTCGATGAAATAGGCGTCATTACAGGACCGTGTCATGCGGAAGAGGTGGCGATGGAGCGCCTGAGCTACCTGACCATCAGCTGCACCAACACAACCCATGCGTCGGAGCTGGCCACCCTGATGAATTGCCGCTATATAAAGACGACGGTGAGCGACGATATCTACGGTACCGAATATGCCGCCGTATTAAAAAATGTGATTGCCATTGCCAGCGGCATCTGCCACGGCGTCGGTTACGGCGACAACTTCCAGGCCGTGCTTATCTCCAATGCGATCCGGGAAATAAAACGTTTTGTGGATGCCGTACATCCAATTGACCGTGACATTAACGATTCCGCCTACCTGGGTGATTTGCTCGTAACTGCTTATTCGCAATTTTCACGTAACCGCACCTTCGGCACCATGCTGGGGAAAGGATACTCTGTTAAGAATGCCCAGCTGGAGATGAACATGATTGCCGAAGGGTATTATGCCACCAAGTGCATCTATGAGATCAATAAGAAGTTCAAGGTAAATATGCCCATTACGACGGCCGTCTATAACATCATCTACGAAAAAATTGCCCCGCGCGTGGAGATGAAATTATTATCCGATCAATTGAGTTGAGTTCATTTTTATTTATTTATGCCAGCCCCGGGTTTAAACCCGGGGCTGGCATAAAACCTCCGTGGTTTTTTCTCCGTGAACTAGTGATGAACTGCTTATTTATTCATATCGGCATTTGCTTTGCTTTCGTATTCTGGAAGAAACTGACCATCATGGTTGCGTGCAGAAAAAAATTCATTCATCATATCGGCATTTCTTTGCTTTCGTCATTCTGGAAGAAACTGACAATCAGGGTTGCGTGGAGAAAACAGTTCATTCATCGTAATATAGCATGATGCTGCTTCAACCCTCCGTGCGAAACAGTACGCGGAGTTCACGGATTATAGCTTGCCGAAATGCTGCAGCACCAGCTTGCTTTTCGCCGGGCCAATCACCGCTTCCAGTTCCGGGAGTTCCGCTTCTTTGATACGCTTCACGGACTTGAAATGCATAAGCAGCTTACCGGCAACTTTTTCGCCGATGCCTTTAATTTCGGATAATTCTGTTTTAACCACTCCCTTACTTCGGCGTTTACGGTGGTGGGTAATACCGAAACGATGCACTTCATCACGCAGATGCTGGATCACGTGGAGCGTCTCACTTTTCTTGTCCAGGTAGAGCGGTACTGAATCACCGGGGTAATAAATTTCTTCCAGCTTTTTGGCAATGCCGATGACGGCGATTTTCCCCGTGAGATTTAATTTTTCCAGGCTGATCATGGCCGAACTGAGCTGGCCTTTGCCGCCGTCGATGACGATGAGCTGCGGCAGTTCACGTGCTTCGTCCAGCATGCGCTTGTACCGGCGGAAGATCACTTCTTCCATGGATGCGAAATCATCGGGACCTTCCACCGTGCGGATATTGAAATGCCTGTACTCTTTTTTTGCCGGCTTTCCATTGATAAATACACTCATGGCCGCCACGGGGTAGGCGCCCTGTATATTGGAATTATCAAAACACTCAATATGGCGCGGCAGTTCCGTAAGCCGCAGCTCCTTTTTCATCAGCTCGAGCAGCCTCAGCGTACGGTTCTCCGGGTTTATTTTCTCCAGCTGCAGGTTTTTTTCGCGGATATAGTTCTGCACATTTTTTTCGGAAAGCAGCAGGAGATGTTTTTTATCGCCGATTTTTGGAACCGTAAATGTGATTTCCTCGTCTTCCAGGTGCATGGGAAAGGGCACAAGAATTTCTTTCGACTGGCTCTGGAAGCGGGAACGCATATCGGCCATGGCTATTTCCAGCAGTTCTTCCGGCGTTTCTTCGAGTTTCCTTTTCATTTCCATCGTATGGCCCTGGATGATGGAACCGTTCATCACCTTCAGGAAATTGACATAGGCAGAATCTTCTTCTGTGACCATGGAAAAAACATCGACGTCGTGGATGGCAGGATTCACCACCACGGATTTGCTGCGGTATTTTTCTAGCTGCTCTATTTTCTCCTTCACTTCCTGGGCCTCTTCAAATTCCATTTCGACGGAGTGCTTTTGCATCCTTTCTTCCAGGTGACGGATCACCGTCGTGACATTCCCTTTCAGGATCTGCCGGATTTCACGGATGGCCTGGTCGTACTCTTCAAAGGACTGAAGACCTTCGCACGGGCCTTTGCAATTACCCAGGTGATATTCCAGGCAGACTTTGAATTTTTTCTTTGCAATATTTTCTTCCGACAGGTTCAGGTTGCAGTTGCGAAGCTTGTAGAGATGGGTAATCATCTCCAGCAAGGTATTCACCATTTTGACGGATGTGTAGGGTCCGAAATATTCCGAACCGTCGCGAATGAGCTTGCGTGTGTAAAAGACCCGTGGGAAACGTTCGTTTTTAATACAGATCCAGGGATAGGTCTTGTCGTCTTTCAGGTTCACATTGTAACGCGGCTGGTGTTTCTTGATCAGGTTATTTTCCAGCAGCAAGGCATCCATCTCCGTATCCACGATCAGCGTCTGGATGTCGGCGATCTTGCTGACCATAACGGCTGTTTTGCCGTAGTGCCGGTCTTTCTGAAAATAGGAGCTTACCCGTTTCCTCAGCGATTTGGCTTTGCCGATGTACAGAAGTTTCCCTTCGGCGTCAAAGTATTGGTAGACGCCGGGTTTGTCGGGCAGAGAGGAAAGGATACTTGGGATGTCAGCCATAGAAAAAGTTCACAGTTCACGGTTCACAGTTCACAGCCATTTGGAATGTGGATTCATATTTCGCCTCTGTCTTCTGTCCTCCGTCATCTGCCCTCCGTCCTCCGCCTTCAATTCACAGGAACGTGTTTCCGGATCCGGATGACGACCGACTTGGAAGTAGGCGTGTTGCTTTTTTCCGCCACGCTGCCGATGGGAACCAGTACATTCGTTTCGGGGAAATAGGTAGCGGTACATTTTTCAGGGATGTTGTATTGCACCACGACGAATTGCCGTGCCACGCGGTCTATACCGTCATGGTCGTTGTGCAGGTCAACAATGTCGCCGCCCTTCAGTCCTTCCCGTGCGATATCTTTTTCATTCATAAAGACGACACGCCTTTCATTCAGTACACCCCGGTAACGGTCGTCCAGGCCATAGATCGTGGTATTAAACTGGTCGTGGCTGCGGACGGTCATCATCAGGTATTCATGTTCGGCCAATGCATGCCCGGTGACATGGGCAATATTAAATTCAGCTTTGCCGGATAAGGTTACATACTTGTTTTCGCGCGAAGAGTTGGGCAGGTAAAATCCGCCCAGCTTACGCACGCGTTTATTGTAATCATGAAAGCCCGGGATAACTTTTTCAATATCGTCGCGGATGGCATCGTAATGATCCAGGTACCGTTTCCAATGTTCGCCGCTGCGATTGCCCAACGTCGCCAGGGCCAGTCGTGCCGCAATGACGGGTTCGCTCAGCAGCTGATCGGAAACAGGCTGTAGATTTCCTTTGCTCATCTGGATGACACCCATGGAATTTTCCGTCGTGATAAACTGCTCTTCGCCGTTCACCACATCCCTATCGCTGCGTCCATACGTGGGCAGGATGAGCGCTTCTTCGCCCGTTATGAGATGGCTTCGGTTCAGTTTTGTGGATATCTGCACCGTTAATTTGCACCGTCGGAGCGCTTCGGCAGTATAGGTGGTGTCAGGGGTGGCCGATAGAAAGTTGCCGCCCATAGCCACAAATACCTTGGCCTTCCCTTCCCGCATGGCATGAATGCATTCCACGGTGTCGTACCCGTGATGCTGTGGCGGATGGAAAGAAAAAGTTTTCCCCAGCCGGTTCAGGAATGTGTGGGTTGGCTTCTCGTAGATGCCCATGGTGCGGTCGCCCTGCACGTTGCTGTGTCCGCGAACCGGGCAGGTGCCGGCGCCGGGCTTGCCGATACTTCCTTTCATGAGCAGGAGGTTGACGACCTCCTTGATCGTATCGACGGCGTTTTTATGCTGTGTCAGGCCCATGGCCCAGCAGGCGATGATTTTATTTTTTGTCTTCAGGATTTCCACAACTTCCCGGAGCTGCTCCATGGAAATTCCGGAAACTTCGAGCAGTTGATCGAGCTGAACCTGGCTGAGATGCTTGCGAAAATGTTCGTACCCTGAAGTATGTTCCCGGATAAATGAAGGATCCAAAACATGTCCCGGGTTTTCTTCCTCGGCCTGAAGCAAAAGGTATTCTATGGCCTGCAGCAGAGCCATGTCGCCGTTGATTTTCACCTGCAGAAAAATATCAGTAAGTCCCGATTTAATCCCGAGTATACCTTTTACTTTTTGCGGGTTGTTGAATCCCAGCAGACCGGTTTCGGCCAGTGGATTCACGGAAATAATCTTGCAACCGTTTCCTTTTGCTTTTTGCAGGGCCGACAACATCCGCGGGTGGTTGGTTCCCGGATTTTGGCCGAGGATGATAATCACTTCCGCTTTATAAAAATCTTCCAGCGTAACGGATCCTTTTCCGATGCCCAGGCTTTCGGTAAGCGCCACGCCGCTGGATTCATGGCACATGTTACTGCAGTCAGGTAAGTTGTTGGTGCCGAATTCGCGCACAAAAAGCTGGTACAAAAACGCGGCTTCGTTGCTCGTGCGGCCACTGGTATAAAATACGGCCTCATCCGGCGACTCCAGCGCATGGAGGTGTGCGGCAATTTTCTGAAATGCCTCATCCCAGGAAACCGGCTGATAGTGCGTGGCGCCTTTGGCAAGAAACATGGGCTGCATGATGCGGCCTTTCTTCCCGATTTCATAATCGTTGTGTGATGCCAGCTCAACGACAGCATGCCTGGCAAAAAAGGCCGCATCCAGTTTTTTAGTGGTGGCTTCTTCGGCAATGGCTTTGGCGCCGTTCTCGCAGTATTCAGCAATGGAGGACCGCTCCCCGTCGGGATCAGGCCAGGCGCAACCGGGGCAGTCGTAACCGTCTTTTTGATTCAGGGCCAGCAGCGCTTTCATTCCCCGCGCCGCAGGCATCTCATTTTGAATGTGCCTGACGCTGGACAATACGGCAGGGATGCCCGCCGCAGCCTTCTTCGGACGGATCAGCTTCAGTTTTAAAAGCGATTCCGGGTTTTCGGCATTGGGCAGGTTTTTACGGCCCGGACGTTTTTCCGGAGGAGTCGTATTTTCCTCAGTTGCCATTCTTTTGCGCTAAGGGGTTTTCGTAATTATCGCTCTGGTCTTCCGTGGTATTGTCGAGGCATTTAAAATCTTTTTCGAGAAGGAGATACAGCTTTTTTCCCTGGCCGATATTCATTTCGCTTTCCAGGCCTACGCGTTCTGTTCCTGTCCAATCTTTCGCCAGGTGTTCAGGCACGTGGAGGGTCATTTTGTTTTCCGCGAAACCGGCAGAAAGTTCATTTCCATTTTCGGAACGCTGCAAAGCATATCTAAAAGTGCTGTTGCCAAACTCGGTGGATTCTTCCAGGTAATTGAATTTACCGAAGTAATCCACTTCGCTGCGTGTAAGCCGGAAGCGGACGGAGTTGCCTTTGATTCGAATTTTCATGAATATGAATTGAGTTATAGAGAGCTTGAGTTTTTACCGCAGAGTTCCGCAGAGTTGAGGACGCAGAGTTTCGCAGAGATATTATGCTTCGACGTATTTGTTTGCGACCCGTCTTATTCCATCTTTTAGTTTTAACACATTGAAATTTATCAACAGACCGATTTTGCAATCGGATAATTTCAGATAGGTTAGAACCTGAGCGAGATGGATATCGTTTAGTGTATCCACTGATTTTATTTCGAGGATTACCTTATTCTCTACAATAAAATCAGCCCTGTATCCGCATTCGAGATGCACCTCTTTGTAAATTAATGGCAGAGGAACCTGTTGGAAAACAGTCAAACCACTCTGCATTAATTCATAAAACAAGCACTTTTCATAAGCAGATTCCAGGAGCCCGGGCCCTAGTGCCGTATGAACGCTCATCGCGCAACCAATTACTTTTTCAGTGATTTCATTCTCTCTCATATTTCTCTCTGCGCTTCTCTGCGGGCTTTCCTCTGCGCTACTCTGCGGTTAATTTTAAATCACGATTCTTTCCGATCCACAATATATATTGAACCGTTCATTTCTAAGAAACCCCACCAGGGTCATAGCGCTTTCTTTTGCCAGTTCAACTGCGAGGCTGGAAGGCGCACCCACCGCAGCGACGAAAGGGATACCGGCCATGGCCGCTTTCTGGATGAGTTCGAAACTGGCTCGACCGCTCAGCAGCAGAACTACTTTTTTAAGCGGAATCATATGTTGTTCAAGAGCAGCACCTACCAGTTTGTCCAGGGCATTGTGGCGTCCCACATCTTCACGCAACATCAGCAGCTGTCCTACCGGGTCAAACAGCGCCGATGCATGCAATCCGCCGGTCGATTCAAATACACTTTGTTGCTTTCTCAATAAATCCGGAAGCCTTGTCAGGACAGAAGATTCAATCTCCATGCCGGAATTGGGTTCCGTTTTTTCAGTCAGCGTCTTTACGGCATCAATCGACGTTTTGCCGCATACACCGCAACTGGAGGAAGTATAGAAATGCCGTTCCAGCTTTTTCAGGTCCACGTCCAGTGCGTCGTCCAGTTCAATCGTCATGATGTTTCCATCCAATCCGCTTTGCGAAACGGAAAGCACATCGGATGGCTTCTTCAGGATGCCTTCAGTAAACAAAAAGCCTACAGCCAGGTCTTTGTCATTGCCCGGTGTGCGCATGGTGATGGAAATATTTTTAACCGTTTTGCCCGCGGCGCCGGTATATGCAATGCGGATCTCCAGGGGTTCTTCCACGGCCAGGCAGTCCTCTGCGTGGTTTACCCCTGAGGCATTTACTTTTTTGATGTTTACGGAGTATACCGGAGACTGGATCATCTCTCAAAGTTAACGCTTTTACCCATAGTATTTGCCGGATGCATGCAGCGCCCGGCGTGCCTTTTCATAGCCTTGCGGGTCGTCGACGCTCGTTAAAAAAACCGATGAAGGGGGCAGGATCACTTCCGTATTTGCATCCCCCAGCAGGTAGCGCAACGAATATTTTTTTTGAATAAATCGGGTTGTCAGCAACGAATGAATGCCGTTTTCATAAAGCGCCAGCAAGGGCTCGTCGAAGCCCGTATCGGGATTCCGGAAGCAAACGGCCTGTTTGGACGGAGACCGGTACTCCACCAGGCGCGCCAGGTGCGATTTGTCTACAAAAGGATAATCACAGCCGGCGACCAGGAAAGAAGCGCCGGGAAATTTGTCGAAGGCAGTCAGCAGCGCCGCCATGGGACCGATGCCTTCATAGTTATCCGCATCCGGAAGGATGGCCGGTACATGTAAGGCAGCGACCTGGTTGGGATTGCAGGATATCCATACGCTGTCACAGACCGATAGCAGCAATCCGCGAACATACGCATGTTGCGGCATGCCGTGGTAGTTGAGCAGGCTTTTGTCCTTGCCCATACGGATACTCTGGCCTCCGCAAACAACTAAACCGATTAATTCAGACATCCCTGTTCGTACGGGCTGCTCCAGCAGCTTACATCGAATATAAGCATAATAATCCTTCCCTCCACGCGGCTTTTTGTTTTTTCAGGATTGCCGAAGGTTCATGCTAATTTGATTAATTTGCCATCAAAATCCAAACATGCATTTTTCTTTCCTTCGAAAACACCTGGTCCTTGTTCTCCTGTTTTTTTGCGCCGCTGCGCATTCCAAAGAACTTGAACTGGAAGGCACTTGGCAAGGGAGGATGATGGTTATTTTTTTCAACGAAGACTTGCGGCTGGTTTTTCATATCGGCCATGACAGCGCAGATCATGCATGGGTCGGTTCCATGGATGTTCCCGACCAGGGCATTAAAAAGATGGACCTGGATGTGGAAGTCACGAATGACACCCTGATTCTCAGTATTCCTGAAATAACCGGGGAGTATGTGGGTAAATACAATCCTGACAGCGGCGCCTTCTTCGGTTATTTTAAGCAAAGCGGAATTAAATTCCCGTTGAAGCTGATAAAAGGCGAGGCCAATGACCTCGTTTATTACCGTCCGCAAAAACCAAAAAAACCTTATCCCTACAAGGAAGAAGAAGTAACGATTGAAAACAAAGCATCGAAGCTGACCCTGGCAGGAACGTTTACCAAACCGGAAGGCAAGGGCAAATTTCCGGCCGTCATCCTGATTACCGGCAGCGGTCCGGAAGACCGTGACGAAACCATACTCGGCCATAAACCGTTTCTCATCCTCGCCGATTACCTCACCAGGAAAGGTTTTGCCGTGCTTCGCTGCGACGACCGCGGTACGGCAAAATCAACCGGTGATTTTTACGCTACGACGGCCGATTACGCAACCGATGCCGTCGTCCAGCTGGAGTACCTGAAAACAAGAAAAGATGTGGATCCAAAAAAGATCGGATTCCTCGGGCACAGTGAAGGTGGAATCATTGCTCCCCTGGCCGCCGCACCCAGAAAGGATGTCGCTTTTTTGGTTTTATATGCCGCGCCTGCCGTTGATTTATACAATCTGCTTATTGTTCAGGATTCGCTGATCCAGGCATCGGAAAAGAGAAGCCAGAAGGAAATAGAAGCGTCCAGGGTAAAGAATACCAAAATTTATGAGTTTATCCGCACCACGCCGGACTCAGCTACTGCCGCCGACAGCATTGACTTGTATCTCCGTGGCCTGAATGCCGGCGACATGGAAATCACAGCCGTCCTCCGCCAGATGAATGGCCGCTGGATGCGATGGTATTCAGGTTACGATCCCAGGGCCACGCTGGCGAAAATTCAATGTCCCGTACTGGCCATTAATGGCGAGAAAGATGTGCAGGTGCCTGCCCATGAAAATATTGAGTCCATTCAGCAGGTGCTGACTGAGAATGGAAATAAAAATTTTAAAACGTTGATACTTCCCGGTCTCAATCACCTTTTTCAGAAATGCAGAAAGTGTTCCACTTCGGAATATGTGAATATAGCGGAGACCCTCAACCAGGCCGCGCTGGATGTTACCGGAGCATGGCTGGTAGAAAATTTTCTTCAAACAAAATAGCGAATACGAGAATATCTTATTGGTCCAGCCTGAACCGATAGGCCAGGCCGGTAGCATAGACGCCCCCATCCAGGTTTTTTCCATACACCGGGTTGTCGGCTACAGGTTCATGACCGGGTGTATAGATTTTGTATAAGCGTCCATAGGTAATGCCTCCTTCCACAAACCAGACCAGGTGCTTGGTAACATACAGATGGAAGTAGGCTTTCAACTGGTCGTATCCCCAGAACTTATCTCCTTCCCTCACATAGTTGCCGTTCTCGAGGCGGTAGGAAGAAACGCCTGACTGGTACATGGCGCCCATATAAAAGGAGGGACAAATTTTATATTCCAGATTGATGCTGGAAGGAAGATCGCCGAACAAGTGGAACTTTGAATTTATTTTCCAGTCAATGCCGACCAGCGGCATAAAGTAATTTCCGAAAAACTCCCTGTTGTAATAAAAGCCGAAATGAAATTTCAGGCTGTCACTTTTTTTCAAAGTCGACAGCACGAGGCCTCCCATCTGGAAGTCGTCGGAAGTATTCGGCTCGAAATCCGAATTGATCCGGGGAAGCGCCAGGAAGAGCATTCGCCAGGCCGGGTTTTTCAACTGCCTTTCATAACCCACGGCCAGCAAGGTGCCGTATAGTCTTTTTTCCTGCGAAGGGCTTCCGCTGTAGTCAAAATCAAGGCAATAGAAATTGCCGCCAACCAGGATGACATCCTTGTTTTTTTGTTCCAACGGCAAGAGGAAGGATGCTTCGTAATTGCGGGTTGACAAAGAATCGGAAATATCGCCATTGGTATGATTGGCAGGAAAGAACTGGGCTTTCAGATTCAGGATGTCTACGTATGGCTGTGCGGCGGATACGAAGTACAGTACCAATCCGGCAAGAAGCAGTAATCCGTTTTTCTTTCTCATTCGCCCGGGAATTCGCGGCAATCTACAAAAGTCTTTGACATCGTGTTGCTTACGAGAATACGCCAAAAATGTTATCCGGCATGCAAAAGCGTGGTTTCCGCTACATTCTCCTTTCTTTGACGTAACTTTACGTTACCAAACACATCAGGCAATGAACCCGATTTTTCAAATCAGAAAGATTTTGATCCCGCTTGATTTTTCAAAGACTTCCCTCAAGGCGTTGGATCACGCTGTTTTTATGGCTAAACTGTATAAGGCAGAAATCACGCTGTTTCATGCCGCTGAAGGACTCCTGGTAAATACCGAACCGGGGTATTTTATTCCTCCCGAATTTCAGCAGGATTTTGAAAAACAAATGATGGATCAAAGCGACAGGCATTTAAATGATATCGCGGAGCGGATAAGAAAGAAGGGTGCGGAAAATATCAAATGTCTTTCCGTAGTTGGAGCTACGGCGAAGGCCATACTCGATGCTTCAAAAAAGCTGAAGGCAGACCTCATCATCATGGGTACGCACGGCGTTTCCGGTGTGAAGGAGTTTTTTCTTGGCAGCAATACCTTCCGGGTAATCCGTGATGCGCGCTGCCCCGTACTTTCTGTGCAGCGTACCATCCGGAATCCCGGGTTTAAAAATATCCTGCTGCCATTTCGTGACAGGCCGCATTCACGGGAAAAGGTAGATTATGCCATCGACCTGGCGAAAACGTACAAGGCCCAGCTGCATATCCTGGCCGTCGATACGGAATTTACCAAAGCACACCGGAAAAAGGTAGCCTTGCAGGCAAACCAGATCCAGGAAATTGCTTCCCATCGCGGAGTCAAATGCAGCCTGAAAGTCATTGAACATGTATACCTGATGGAAACCATACTCAAGCATGCAGAGAAGGTGGAAGCCGACCTCATTGTATCTATGGCCAGGCTGGACCGGGAAGACATTACGGAATATTTTACGGGTCCCGTTTCCCAGCAGCTCGTAAATCATTCGCCAATACCTGTATTGTGTATTCATCCCAGTTACAATCCGGATACTATCGATCTGAGATTCTATTAGCGGTCAGTCCACAGTATACAGTCCACGGTCCACGGTTCACAGTTCACAGTTAGAAGTTACTAGTATCAACTCAAGCATCTGTCCTCCGTCTTATGCCCTCTGCCCTCCGTCTTCCGTCGTCCGTTCACAGTCCGCAGTCTAAGCTCTGGAGTCCAGAATCCAGCATCCAGCGTCTGGTGTCCAGTGTCGCGCTTAAAGGATTAATATTAATTTTATACCATTAATCTACTTCAACCCGATTGCCATGAAAAATTACTACTCCGTTTTGTTTGGGGCTGCTTTTTTATTTTGCAACGCCTGTTCAAATCCTACCCAGCTGGCCGGCAAGAAACAAGCCGGCGGTGAAGGGATGGAAGAAGATCTGCGACTACGAAGGCAATGGGATATGGAACGGCTTGCGAATCCAAGGACGGGAGAAATTCCTGCTTCGATCCGGGAGAAAGAACTGGCATTTGCTGCTACACTTCCTGTCGCGGAAGATGTGATGATGCAGCGTGGAGGCGGCTCTACCTGGAATTTCCGTGGACCTTCGAATGTCGGCGGTTGCACCCGGGCCCTGGCCATTGATGTAGCGAATGAGAACAATGTTATTGCAGGAAGCGAAAGCGGCGGCATGTGGCGGAGTACGGATGGCGGAGTCAGCTGGACGAGGACCATTCCGTTGATCGGGTTTCCGGGAGCCAGTGCTGTTGCCCAGGATAGAAGACCGGGTCATCAGCATGTGTGGTACTACCTGACCGGGGAAGTATTCTGGAATGCGGCGGGCGGCGGATCCACGGCCTATTTTGCAAATGGCATGGGCAAAAGTATTGACAGCGGAGCAACCTGGACATCCCTTGCTTCCACGGCAAGCGGAACTCCCCAGTCTTTTGACAGTCCCTGGGATGTTTGCTGGAATGTAGCGACCGATGCCGGCAACCTGGCACAGGATGTGGTCTATGCCGCTGCGTACAATTCCATTTACAAAAGTGTAAACGGCGGTACTTCCTGGACGCTTGTGCGGGGAACCGGCGTGACGGCTCCGTATTCTGAATATACGAATGTGGCCGTGACTACCACCAGCGTCGTCTATGCTTTGCTGAGTACGGGCGGCACGCAAAAAGGAATCTGGCGCGGTCCCGGCGGCACATCCTTTACCAATATTACGCCTGCCACTTTCCCGGCAACCTTTGAAAGGATGGCCATCGGCATAAATCCGAACAATGAAAACATCGTTTACTTCTTCGGATCCACACCGGGTTCCGGCCGCATGAGCACGGACTTCCAGGGTGACACGCTGTGGAACAGCTTGTGGAGGTATGAATACCTTTCAGGAACAGGCGCCGGCGCCGGCGGGGTATGGACGGATCTTTCGGCGAACCTGCCCGGAAACATCGGTGTCTTTAACGGGCTGAATACACAGGGCGGTTATGATGTCGTCGTGAAAGTGAAACCGGGAAACTCCAATGTGGTTTTTGTCGCCGGCACCAATATTTTCCGTTCCAACACCGGCTTCACCGATTCGCTGAATACGGAAGTGGTGGGAGGTTATGCCCCCGGCGCCACCTTGCCTTTTGTTGGCGAATATCCCGGGCATCATCCCGACCAGCATGAACTGGTCTTTCTTCCTTCCAATCCGGATGTGATGTATTCAGGATGTGACGGAGGGATTTCGAAAACCATGGATAACACGGCTACTCCGATTGTCTGGAATGAAATAAACGATGGGTATATCACCTCCCAGTTTTATACGGTGACCCTCGATCATGGATTGCCCAGCGATGTCGTTATCGGCGGTTTGCAGGATCACGGCACGTATTATACCAACACGCAGAATCCAGGCGTTCCCTGGGTGCATACGTTTGACGGCGACGGATCGTATTGCCAGATTGCCGACAGCGGTTCTTTTTATTATATGTCAAAGCAAAACTGCAAGCTGCTGAAAGCAACCGTGGATACGGGAGGAAACATCACCGCGTACAGGCGGTTTGATCCCATCGGCGGAAAGGGTTACCGGTTCATCAACCCGTTTGTGCTTGACAGGAATAACAACAACCTGATGTACCTGGCCGGCGGAAAATTTATCTGGCGCAACGACGATCTTTCGGCGATAGCCCTGACCAACCAATACGACAGCATCTCGACCAACTGGACACAGTTGCCCGACAGTGTTCCCGGCGCTACGGAAGCCATTACGGCGCTGGCGGTTTCCACCACCCCGGCCAACCGGTTGCTCTATGGAACCAACCAGGGACATGTATATAAAATTGACAACGCGAATACCGGCACTCCCTCTCCTGTGAATATCACCGCTGTTGGAACGTTTCCGGCGAACGCTTACGTTTCCTGCATTGCTGTAAATCCGCTGAACGCGGATAACATCCTGGTGGTGTTTTCAAATTACTCCGTGTACAGTCTTTTCTATTCAACCGATGGAGGCGTAACCTGGATCCGCGTAGCCGGCAACCTCGAACAATTTTCCAGCGGCTCCGGTAACGGCCCTTCCTGCCGGTGGGCCAGTATTTTGCCGGTAAGTAACGGCACCGTTTTCCTGGTGGGTACGAGCACGGGCTTGTACGGCACCGACACGCTTATCCATAACGGTACGGTATGGATTCAGCAAGGCGCCGATGTGATCGGACGTGTTGTGGTCGACATGATGGATGTCCGCATGAGTGACGGCATGGTAGCCGTAGGCACGCAGGGCAATGGAATTTACACGGCAACTATAACAGGCACCAACCTGATTACCGGAATACAGCCGGGTATAAAACCCACGGAATCCCCGGTTACGCTGTATCCCAACCCCGTTACGTCAGGTTTCAGTTTCCGTATGAAAGTAAAGCCCGGCATTAAAATTCGGGCTGAAATTCTGAATGAGCTGGGTCAGAGCATTAAAATTCTAAACCCGGTTTTTGATGCAAGCGGAAAATGTGACGTGGACGCTGCTGCCTTACCGAGGGGAATTTATTACCTGAAGGTTACGGATAGCCAGGGTGTGCACACCAAATCATTTGTCAAAAATTAAAACCGGATTTTTCGTTCATCTTTTTGAGAGGCTGCCCCGGTAAAATAATCCGGGGCAGCTTTTTTTACAGGAATTTTATTCCCACCCGGTTTGCCGGGGCGGGGAACCTGCTATCTTCGTAACGAAATTCTTCCGCCACCCACGTTTCTTCCAGCGTATGAAATCGAAATCAAAACAGGCTAAGCCCGCCAGGCGAATTCTTATCATTTACACCGGGGGCACCATCGGCATGGCCCACGGCCGCAAAGACAAAACGCTGGTGCCGCTTGACTTCCGCCAGATTGCCGAACAACTCCCGGAACTGAGCCGCCTGCATTGCCATCTCCGGTTTTATGCGTTCAGCGAACCCATTGATTCGTCGAATGTGCATCCCGTATTCTGGCAACGGCTGGCTGCCGTTATCGAAAAAAATTATCCGAAATACGACGGCTTTGTCGTCCTGCATGGCACAGATACCATGGCCTATACGGCGTCGGCGCTGAGTTTTATGTTCGAGAATCTTTCGAAGCCCATCATCCTTACCGGCTCGCAGGTGCCGCTGGGTACCATTCGCACCGATGCGCGCCGCAACCTGATTACGGCCGTTGAAATTGCATCGGCTGCAGGGGCCATCCCGGAAGTGTGTATTTACTTTAATAACTTTTTATACCGGGGTAACCGTTCCGAAAAATTCACCTCTTCCAAATTCGACGCTTTCCAGTCGCTGAATTATCCGCCTTTGGCAGAAGCCGGCGTACATATTGTTTATTTGCAGGAAGCGGACAAAAAGAAAAAGGCGAAAAAAATGAAGGTGCATTACGGCTTCAATACGGCCGTGGCGCTCATCAAGCTGTTTCCCGGTCTTGCTCCGGAGGTTTTGCAGACCATGCTTTCAGATACCCGGCTCAGGGGGGTGGTCTTTGAAACGTTTGGCAGCGGCAATGCGCCCAGCGACAAAAAGTTCCTGGCTGTGCTGAAGGCGGCATCCAAACGAGGGTTGTTGCTCGTCAATGTTTCCCAATGCAGCGGGGGACGTGTAGAGCAGGGCAAGTACGAAACCAGTATTCACCTGAAAGAAATCGGAATGATCAGCGGCGCCGACATGACGACGGAAGCGACCCTGGTAAAGCTCATGTTCCTCCTGGCGCAACGAAAGGGTCATGCGACAGTAAAAAAGCAGATGCAGAAAAACCTGCGTGGAGAGCTTACCGCCTGACATGCTAGCCGCGCTGAAAAAATATATTTCAAACCGTTTTACACTCTTCAACCTCGCATTGTGCCTGCTGGCTATTTACGGGGTCGCATTTCTGGACTGGAATCCTGCACGCATCCTTACCTTTTACTGGGTCGATGTCTGTATTTTTTTGCTCTTCTTTCTCCTGTATATGAAATGGGCTGGACATCTCTACTGGTATGCGGAAATTGTCGTCGGTTATTTTATCCTGATGTTGCTGATGTTGGCATTCCTGGTGATGCTGATCGGCTTTTCGGATAATTTGGGATATGATTCCGTAACCAATTGGAATTGCAAGGACTGTGATATATTCAAGGATAAGCTGCCTGCCTTATTTTACCCGTATTACGACTTTTCATTTTACATAAGTCTTGCCGCGCTGGCCAATGCGTTCCTGTTATTAAAAATCAAACGCGCCGGAGGCGGTCCTACGGCCTATGCATTTTACATGAATATTTCCGCCTGGTCTATATTGAGCGTGCCGGTATTTCTTTTCATATCCGCGCTTATCTCCGTGCTTACTGCACTGCCGATGCATGTCAGCGCAGTGCTTTGGTGTTTCATTTCCCGCTTTTTATTCGATCTCCTGCAACAGCATTATTTGCGGAGGATTTTGCCGGTGCAGGAAGCCGTAGAAAACCCATAAAGCTAACGCATTCCCGGTTTCGACGATGCGCAGATCCCCCTCCGAAGGGATTGCGATCTGTTTTTCAATCTAGTATATTTGTCTATTCACAAGAACCCATGCCAGACGATAAAAAACTCTTCCTGCTCGATGCCATGGCGCTGATTTACCGCGCCTACTTTGCATTCAGCAACAACCACCGCATCAATTCCAAGGGTCAGAATACTTCGGCCATTTACGGATTTACCACCACGCTGCTGGAAGTGCTGAATAAGCAAAGGCCCAGCCATATCGCCGTGGTGTTCGACACCGCCGCACCCACATCCAGGCATGAGGAGTTCACCGATTACAAAGCAAATCGCCAGGAAATTCCCGAAGACCTGGCCCTGGCCATACCATACGTCGAAAAGATCTGCGAAGCATTTAATATTCCCGTACTGGCCATGGATGGTTACGAAGCCGATGACGTAATCGGAACACTGGCGCGCACGGCGGAGAAGCAGGGATTTGAAACGTACATGATGACTCCGGATAAGGATTACGGTCAGCTTGTCGACGAACACACCTTTATTTACAAACCTGCCCGTGGAGGCGGCGCCCCGGAAGTGATGGGCGTGAAAGAAGTGTGTGCACGATGGGAGATTGAACGGGTAAGCCAGGTCATCGATATTCTCGGATTGATGGGTGACGCCGTAGATAATATTCCCGGCATTCGCGGTGTGGGAGAAAAAACAGCGATCAAGTTTATCAAGGAATTCGGCTCCATCGAGAACCTGCTGAAGAATACCGATAAGTTGAAGGGCGCCATGAAGGACAAAGTGGAAGCCGGAAAGGAAGCCGCTATCCAGAGCAAACGACTGGCTACGATCATTACCGATGTGCCCGTCAAGGTGAATCCGAAAGATCTGCAGCGCCAGGAATGGAACAAGGATGCCCTCCGTGAATTATTTACCGTACTCGAGTTCCGGAGACTGGGAGAACAAATCGGCCTCACCGAGCCTGTGCCTTCCGCAGCCCGGCCGAAAGCCAAACCGGAGGAAAAAAAGAACGCCGTTTCAGGAACACAGGGCAGTTTGTTTTTTTCCAACGATCCCGATGTAATGGTGGCTGCGGAGACGGAAGAAGAAGGCCTGCCCACAGAAGAAAGCCAGGAGGTTGGAGCGCATCTGACCATCCATGATGTGAAGCATGATTATGAACTTACCGACACACCGGAAAAAAGAAAAGCGCTGGTGACTCTACTCACGAAAGAAAAGCTGTTTTGTTTCGATACGGAAACCACAGGCCTCGATGTGCAGCATGCGGAACTGGTGGGAATGAGTTTCTCCGTCAAACCGAAAACAGGCTATTATGTGCCTGTGCCGGCAGATGCTACCGAAGCTAAAAAGCTAGTGGCCGAATTTAAATCCGTTTTCGAAAACGAGAAGACGGTGAAAATAGGTCAGAACATGAAATACGATATCTCCATGCTGAGACAGTCGGGCGTGGAAGTGAAGGGGACGCTCTTCGACACGATGATCGCGCATTTTCTCATCCGACCGGAGATGCGGCACAATATGGATGTGCTCGCCGAGACGTACCTGAACTATGCTCCCGTATCCATTGAAACGCTGATCGGCAAAAAAGGAAAGGAGCAGGGCACGATGCGCGATGTACCGCTGGAGCAGATCAAGGAGTATGCAGCCGAAGACGCCGACATCACCCTTCAGCTTCATAAAAAATTCGCCCCGGAGTTAAAAAAGACAGGCGTTCAGAAATTATTTGATGAAGTCGAGATGCCCCTCATTCCCGTGCTGGCCGATATGGAAGCCGAAGGGATTACCGTAAATAAGGAGGCCTTGTATGAGCTGTCGGGGGTGCTGGAAAAGGATATCGTGAAAGCCGACAGGGAAATACAGGAACTGGCCGGCGCGTCCTTTAATGTTTCTTCTCCCAAACAAGTGGGGGAGGTGCTTTTTGAGAAGATGAAAATCGTGGAGAAGCCACAGAAAACCAAAACAGGTCAGTATTCAACGGCGGAAGATGTGCTGAGCAAAATTGAAAGCAAGCATCCCATTATCAAGCGGATTCTCGATTACCGCGAGTTGGTCAAATTAAAGAACACCTATGTGGATGTATTGCCCGAAATGGTGAATGCGAAAACCGGGAGAATTCATACTTCCTACAACCAGGTAGTGGCCGTGACGGGGCGCCTGAGTTCCGACAACCCCAACCTCCAGAATATTCCCGTTCGCACCGAGCGGGGCAGGGAAATCCGGAAGGCTTTTATTCCCCGGGGCAAAGATTTCATCCTGCTGTCGGCCGATTACTCACAGATCGAACTGCGCATCATTGCGGGCCTGAGCGGCGATAAGGGAATGATTCAGGCTTTCAAAAGCGGGGAGGATATCCATTCCGCCACGGCATCCAAAGTGTACGGCGTAGCGCTGAAAGACGTAACGTCCGATATGCGTCGCAATGCCAAGATGGTGAACTTCGGAATCATCTACGGCATCTCGGCTTTCGGCCTGGCCGACCGGCTGAACATTACACGCACGGAAGCCAAGGAAATCATCGAGAATTATTTCCGCCAGTATCCCGATGTGAAGGAATATATGGACATGAGTATTGAAAAGGCGCAGAGCAAAGGTTACGTGGAAACGATTTTGGGAAGAAGGCGTTACCTCCGTGATATCAATTCCGCAAACCAAACCGTCCGCGGGTTTGCCGAACGCAATGCGATAAACGCCCCCATCCAGGGCAGCGCGGCCGACATGATTAAGGTTGCCATGATCCGCATCCACGGAGAAATGAAAAAAAGAAAACTGGCCTCGCGCATGTTGTTACAGGTACATGACGAACTGGTGTTCGATGTCCATGAAAAAGAACTTGCGGAAGTAAAAAAACTCGTGGAGGAGAAAATGTCAACGGCGCTGACCTTGCCGGTGCCGGTGGAAGTCAGCCTGGGAACAGGCCGCAACTGGCTTGAAGCGCACTAGGATTAATGCGCGACCAGGAGGCGTTCGATGTGTATGCCTTCGTTATCCTGCAGCCTGATAAAATAAATTCCGCCAGGCAGGTTGGCTCCTAGCGTAAATTCATGGAGACCACCGTTTAATATTCCTGAATATATATTTTCAATCGTACGTCCGGCCATGTCCTGCAGATCCAGGGTTGTCGTGGTTTTTTTGTCTGAATAAAACCGGACGGTAGACGGTCCGGATGCAGGATTGGGATATACGGAAAGCGCTTTCCCCGCTTCGCCGATCTCTTCCATTCCTACCGGAACCGTGGTGATATTAATTTCGTCGACATATATATTATTGCCTTCTTCCGACGTGTTTTGAAAACGGAACCGCACATTGGGCTTATTGCGCATGGTCCAGAAGGTTACCGATTCCTGGCGCCATTGCGTGGCGGTTGGGATAAAATTTCCCGTATGTAGGGTGCCTGTGGTGGATAAGTTGGCGCCGTTTTTCTGGTAACGTGTCACCCAGGTCTTGCCGCAGTCGTCGGAGGCCGAAACCGTCAGCATATCATCCAGGCTGGTGTCCCGCTCGCTATACGCCACTTTAAAAGTCATCACGGGAGCCGTCATGCCGGTCAGGTCGAATCCACCGGTGACGAATTCATCTTTCGCCCCGGTCATGTTCCCGGAATAGTTATTGATCATCATGCAATGGGATCCGGATGATGCCGCATTCGAAACACGCTGCCAGGTGTTTCCATTGTCGTAATTCACCACATGGGCATCGGGACCCGGGAAGCTGCCGGCAGGCTCAAAACTTTCTGCATAGGGAATGGCATTTACGGAAGGTCCGCCGACGCGCACGACAGCCGTTTTGGTTACGGTATTGCTGCCCGTTGCATTGCCTGCAGTGAGTGTGGCATTGTAGGTACCTGCGGAAAGATACTGGATAACCGGCATGGAATCGGAAGATGTTGAAGGCAAGCCACCGGGGAAGGACCAGGACCAGGTTGTAGGATGTCCGTTCCAGGAAAGATCGCGAAACTGCACGGTGTTTCCTTCACATACGGCGGGAAGGTTCGGAAGAAAATCAGGGTTCGGCGCACAGGGTACAGGGGAGGTTCCGTTGGTACCTGTGGCGGCCAGGTTGGCCGGCGTCCACAAGTTGTCACGCCCGCCAACAAAAGAATTCAGGGCGTCATGCATCCTGATTTTTTGTCCGAGGGTAAACATCTTGTCGCAATACGCATACTCCATGTAATTCTGAACGTTGTCGAGCGTGTTGCCGCAGGAAGATCCGCTGAGGTTGCAGGAAGTCCAGCCTTCGGTAATGGGGGTGTCGGAAACGCCGTCGTCGCCGCAGGAAACGCCGGGGTCGTTCGTGTCTCCCCAAACATGGGTGAGGTTTAAGCAGTGACCGACTTCATGGGTCAATACCCTTGAGGTGTTAGGGGTCCCGGTACCGATGCTTCCGATGTACCGGTGCTGCGAAATGATTCCGTCGGCTCCGGCGGGCGCCGTTCCCGGGTAATAGGCATAGGCGGCCACGCCGCTCCAGGCCAGCGATTTCACGACCCAGATATTCAGGTATTGATTGTCGGGCCAGGGATTCAGCTTGGAATTATCACCGGCATTTTCGGTGAGGTTGGAAACGATGCGATCGATACCGTTCGTGCAATTGCCCTGGGGATCGATCGTAGCGAGGCGAAATTCAATTTCGCAGTCGGCGGCAATACTTTTAAATGCAGGGACGATGGAAACCGTATCCGCATTCTGCAAGCGGAAATCTTCGTTGAGGATACGTACCTGGTCCAGCACCTGGGCATCGGAAATATTTTCCGGTCCGTAGTTGTGTACAATGTGGAACACGATAGGAATTACCCGTACCGTACCCTGTGTGCGCTGCATGCCGGCCAGGGCTTCCACCGAAGGATGACGGGTTTGTTTTTCCAGCGTGCGTTGTGCAGACAGAATCTCCGGATGATTTATAATCAATTCCCTGTAGATCTCCGTGGTGTAACAACGGTCGAATTCCTGCGCGCAGGAAGCGTTTGTCCACAGCAGGTTGAAGACTGACAGGATTGCAGCAGTTAATTTTTGCATGAATGGATTCAGTTCGAAGGGCGCCGGCAGAAAGCAAAACGCCCCGGAAAATCCCGGAGCGTTTCGTGAGGCATGAATATTATTTTACGATGAATTTAGTCGTCAGCGAACTGTTTGGCGTTTTCAGGGTCAGGAAATAAATTCCCTTGCTGAGGCTGCTGACGTCGATATATTTTTCGTGAATGCCCAGTTCTTTTTTATCCTGGACGATAATCCCGACTTCGCGCCCGATCGGATCGAGGAGGGTAAGCGTTACGTTACCGGGCGTAGCGAGATTGTAACGGACCGTGGCTATGCCGGCTGCCGGGTTCGGGTAAACCTGGAACCCGGAGGCTTCAAATGCGGTTTCTTCGATACCCACGACCTGGGAGGCGGTGATATTGATGTCATCAATATAGGTGTTGTTACCGTGATTGCAGACGTTCTCAAACAGAAACCTCGCGTTGGTCGCTCCGGTGATGCCGGGGTTCACCGTGATGAGTCTCCATTGGGATGCATTCGGGGTGAAAGGCGTAGTTACGATACCGGCCGTGGCAAGGGCAGAGCCTGACATCCGCTTTTTAGCCACTCCGTAAGTAGCCCCGCAGTTGGTGGAAACAAATACATTCAATTCATCCGCCGAGGTGGCTGAACGTTGCGCATTGGCAACACGGAATTTCATCTGGATGCCAAAGAGATGGGAAACGTCATAAGAGGCCGAAACATATTTGTCAATGTCACCGGAGAAGTTCGTATAGTTATCCATTTTCAGGCTGGCAACACCGGAGTAACCGGCCGTAGTCACACGCTGCCAGGTAATGCCATGATCGGCGTTAACCACATAGCCGTCGCCGGGGAAGCTGGACGCCAGTTCAAAATCTTCCATTGTAGAAACTGACCAGAGCGGGTTCGCGGCAGGACCGTGTACCGTGACACCGTTGCTATAATAAACGGAATCGGTACCGCCGCTGGAAGTCACCGTGAGTGAGTACCCGTAAACACCGATGGTATCGTAGGTGATGGCAGGATTTGAATCGGTTGAAAAGGATGGGTTTCCGCCGGGAAACTGCCAGCTGTAGGTAAGCGTATCCGCATTGTAAGAAGTGCTGGTAAAAATTACCGTGCCGTGCTGGCAAACATTATTGCCATCACCCTGGCAAACGGAAGCTTTAGGCGCGCAAACAACAGCCGGTGTTCCGTTTGTCCCTGTGGCTGTGAGATTTCCGTTTGTTATGATGAAGCCCCTGTAGGTCGTGAAACAGGCGTCCATTCTGCCTTTTTGATTGTTGGTGAATATATTCTGGCAGGCACCATCGGTATAGTCCATGTAATTCATATACATAATACCATTGCCGGAAGGGGTACAGGCATCGAAATAAGGAAACGTTGCCGTCGCTGCAGTTCCGCCCGGGCAACCAAAGATCATATCCGCTGACCGGGGCGTATCATTGCAATTGTCATCCTGGGTGCAAGCTCCGTTATCGTCGCCCCAGATATGTGTTAGACCAAGCCAGTGGCCGACTTCATGGGTGACTACGCGGCCGTTGTTGCCGGAATTCTGTGCCGTGCCGATCGAACCAAAGTAATCATGACGGATAACCACCCCGTCTGTAATAGCACGATGAGTCGTATCCCATGGAAAATGCGCATAGCCTAAAACAGTTAGTCCGCTGCCGTTGGCATCGTTAATACCCTTCACCAGCCAGATATTCAGGTATTTGTTCGTTGGCCAGTAGCTCACTCTTTTTAGCGAGTCGCGGGGCGCCCAGCTATTCGTACGCATGGACTCAACACGGACAATACCATCGGTACAGTTTCCATTCGGATCGAGCTGTGCCAGGCGGAATTCAATATTGCAATCGGCGGCAACAGACTGAAAAGGTACGGGTGTGTATGCCGCATCCGCATTCAGTCTCCTGTAGTCTTCGTTCAGGACACGGATGCCGTCAAGGATCTGGGCCTTCGAAATGTTCTCAGGGCCGCATTCATGAAGCACGTGTACGACTACCGGAATGACACGAGGGACCGATGTGGTTGCAGAAGTTCCGGACGTACGCTGTTGTTGCTGCTGGTTGATCTGTTCCATCCGGGCCTCAAAATTCCTTCGCTCTTCAAGTAGGGCAGGATTGCTCTTTGCATGATCGTTAAATTCGGATTCCGTGGCACAACGGCCCGGAGTGCGCGCATCGTTCTCATTTAAAGTCTGAGCAAAAGTTGAAGCAACGGCGAAGAATGGTACAATAAGGAGGACAGAAAGTATTTGTTTTTTCATTGGTTTCTGATTATTCGTAAATACAGGATGATTTTTGGAGGCCCTAAATTAGGGAAAATTCCTGATTCTCAGGGGGTCCGATTGTCTGCAAAATGTAATTATTGCAAGGCTTGCTTCAGGTCGTCCACGAGGTCGGAAGCATCTTCGATGCCTACGCTAAGGCGAAGGAGGGAATCGATCACGCCTGATTTTTCCCTTATTTCCCTGGGAATTGACGCATGCGTCATGGAGGCCGGGTGGCCAATCAGTGATTCGACGCCGCCCAGTGATTCTGCCAGTGAAAATATTTTAGTGCGGGAAGCCATGGCAAAAGCTTCATCCATATTGTTTCCTTTCAATGTGAATGAAATCATGCCGCCAAAGTCACGCATTTGTTTTTTGGCTACAGCATGATGCGGGGAATCCGGAAAACCAGGCCAGTATACCTTGTCAACCTTCGGATGGTTTTTAAGGAATTCGGCAATAATTTTTCCGTTTGAACAATGACGATCCATGCGTACCTGGAGCGTCTTAATGCCCCGGAGAACCAGGAAGCTATCCATCGGTCCGGGATTCGCGCCGCAGGAATTCAGGATGAAGGCCAGCCGCTCATGGAGCTGATCGTCGTTGGTGCAGGTAAAGCCCATGACTACATCGGAATGTCCTCCCAGGTATTTGGTTGCGGAGTGCATCACTATGTCGGCGCCGAGGTCGAGGGGATTTTGCAAGCAAGGTGAGGCAAAAGTATTATCGACAACGGTGATCAGGTTATTTTTTTTCGCCAGGTCTACACAGGCGGCAATGTCGATGATTTTCATCAGCGGGTTGGTAGGCGTTTCCACCCACAACATCTTTGTAGCAGGCGTAATATGGCCGGCAATCTCTGAGGTCTTTGTCATATCCACATACGTGAAGCGAATGCCGAATGCCGAATATATCTTTTCAAACATCCGGTAAGAGCCGCCGTACAGGTCGTCGGTCGCTAGCACTTCGTCGCCGGGTTTCAACAGCTTGATGATGGCGTCGGAAGCTCCCATGCCGCTGGAAAAACACAATCCATGTTTGGCATTTTCCAGGGCGGCCAGGCAATTTTCCAAAGCTACGCGGGTTGGGTTTTTTCCGCGTGCATAGGCATATCCTTTATGTTTTCCAGGGCTTTCCTGGACATAGGTTGAAGTCTGGTAAATCGGAGTCATAATGGCTCCGGTTGCCGGATCGGGATGCTGCCCGGCATGGATGGCTTTTGTTGCAAATTTCATCGTAAAAAATTTTGGGGCAAAAGTAACTAACTTCCTGTATGAAGGCGAGCAAATAATCGGGCATAAAGCGTGATTTCTTCTGTTTTAAGGTCCTTCCATTCGCTTTCTTTCCCCTGGCCTGCAGGGCAGACCACTGATAACCGTCACCTTTTTCCTCCATTGAATCTTCGTACATTTGCAGCCGAAAAGAACCCCAAAACATGTACGTACAACAGCTTTATACGAACTGCCTTGCCGAAGCGGCTTATTACATTGAATCCAATGGTGAAGCGGCTATTGTAGACCCCATCCGTGAAACGGAGCCTTATATCGAGCTTGCAAAGCAGCGCGGCACCGTCATTAAATACATTTTTGAAACGCATTTTCACGCGGATTTTGTAAGCGGACATATTGACCTGGCCAGAAAGACCGGCGCCACAATCATTTACGGTCCCATGGCAGATACACAATATAAAGTCCACAATGCAAAGGACGGCGAAGAGTTTTCATTAGGCAATCTCACCATCCGCGCCATCCATACTCCCGGCCATACCCCGGAGTCTACCTGTTATTTATTACTGGATGAAAACATGCAGGAATACTGTGTTTTTTCCGGCGATACTTTGTTTGTTGGCGACGTAGGTCGTCCCGATCTCCTGGATGGCAAAATGACGAAGGAAGAACTGGCAGGCATGATGTACGATTCTTTGAATACTAAAATAAAGCGCCTTCCCGATGAGGTAATTGTATACCCCGCCCATGGTCCGGGTTCTTCCTGCGGTAAGAGCCTTGGAAAAGAAACCTGGAGTACGATTGGTCACCAGAAGCAAACGAATTACGCCCTGGCGGAAATGCCCAAGTCTGAATTTATCAAAGTACTCACGGAAGGACTCATCGCCCCGCCGGCCTATTTCTTCAGTGATGCACGCATTAATAAGCAGGGCTATGAAGCGATCGACAACGTGATGAAGAAAAATGTGAATGCGCTAAGCGTCGAAGATGTGGAACGCGAAATAAAGAACGGCGCGTTGGTTCTGGACACGCGTATCAATAATAATTTTGAAAAAGGGTTTATAAAAGGTTCCATGTGGATAGGTCTTGAAGGGATGTTCGCCATCTGGGTGGGCACACTCCTCGACATCAACCGTCCCATGGTCGTTGTCAGCGAGCCCGGCCGTGAAGAAGAAGCGATCCTTCGCCTGGCGCGGGTGGGCTATGAAAATGTGAAAGGGTATTTGAAAGGCGGTTTCGAAGTCTGGAAAAACGCTGGCAAAGCTACCGATTCGCTTGCCGGCGTGGATCCCGAATACTTTGCAAAGGAAGTGGCCAAAGGAGCCGGCGTGCTTGACGTGAGAAGAATGACGGAAGTGGAAAACGGGCATATTAAGGATGCTACCGTCATTCCGCTGGCAGACCTTCAAAAAAATACAGAGTTTGTTGAAAAAGATGAGACGCTTTATATACACTGTGCCGGCGGCTACCGCTCTGTCGTGGCCGGAAGCATTCTGAAAGCCCGGGGTTTCGACAACATCGTGAATGTTCATTGTGGCTGGAACAAAATCAAATTAACCGACGTGCCCATCGAAACCGGCGCTCCTTCCAATATGACTTTATCGTAAGGAAATGAAAAGGAACAACTCCTTCGCGGGTTTTCTCGTTGCATTTCTTTTAGTTGCCGGCGCCTGCACATCCGGTACGCAAAAAGATGCTTTGGATCCTGAGGAATTTAAGCAGAAGCTTGAGCATAAAGACGCCGTTTTAATCGACGTGAGGACGCCGGAAGAGTTCGGTGAGGGATTTATTGCCGGTGCCTTGCTTGTTAATTTCGAGGATACCGCTTTTCAAAATACCATACTCTTTACCGTTCCCAAAGACGCAGACGTACTGCTCTATTGCCGCTCCGGAAACCGCAGCGCCCAGGCAAAATCGCTGATGTTATCCCTGGGATACAAGAGCGTCGCTCACCTCCGGGGAGGCCTCCAGGCCTGGACGGCAGCTCAATTACCCCTCACACATTAGCCGTGGCGCAAAAGGATTTCAGGAATTTAATTTCCGGCAGCCATCCCGTGCTTATCAGTTTCGGAGCCCGATGGTGTGAACCCTGCAAATGGCTGGAGCCTATCCTGGGTGAAATTGCCGAGGCGTTTACAGGAAAATTATCCGTTCACAAAATTGATGTAGACGAAGAACCCGGATTAAAAAACGAATATTCTATTTTCAGCGTTCCCACACTCCTTCTTTTCAAAGAGGGAAAGGTGTTGTGGAGGTACCAGGGATTTGATACGGCACCCCGGATGAAAAAGATTATTCTTGAGCACCTGGAAGGGGTGTGAACATCTACGAATACGAATCTTTACGAATCTACGAATTTACGAATCGAAGAAGGCGCTATCTCCTCTTTGAAGGCTGGGGTGTGAACCAATGCTCCCGATAGCTAACGGGAGCGAATCTTTTTAAACGCAGAGGCCACAAAGGGGAGAACCGCAGAGAAGACACTGAGCTCATTAGCTAATTAGCACATTGGCACATTGGCTAATTCCTCCATTCTCTCTCATTTCAACGCATAGGAAGCGCTTCCGCTGAGGTTGCCGTCGATATAAATTTCGATCAGGTAGGTGCCGGCAGGGAACATTTTATCCTGCTGTTCCTCGTAGTTCAGGCATACGTTCTGACGTGCGCCGTTATATGTGACCGTGCTGCTCGCTGCGAACATCATCTCTTCGCCGGAGGAGGTTTTAAAGGAACCGGAACCCGTGCCTTTGTTGCCGATGGGTTTTCCTCCCGGTTCGGTAATCTTCAGGTAAATGGTTTTTTCACCGGTGCGGGCAATTTTATTTTCCAGGATATCAAAGCACACATCCATTTTATGCGTGCGTTTGGCCAGGGAGGCCACGGTATACGTACCGTTGCTCTTGCGCTTGTACGCTGTGACCTTCAGGTATTCCGCTTTCAGGGCAGAAGCGGTGCTAACGGTCGTCTCCAGGTTCTTGCTCAGGCTTTCCACCGTTCCCGACAGTTGTTTCTTTTCAGCCTGCAGCTTCTGGTTTTCGGTCAGCAGTGAATCGATCCGGGTCAGGTATTCGTCACGCAGCGCCTGGAGATCGGCCAGTTGCACCTTCAGCTTGGCAGAAAGTTCGGCGGAGTTTTTTGACTTGCGGGTGATATCCTTGATGGTTTTTTCCTGTTCCGCAAGTTTTTTATTGGCTTCGTTCACCGTGCTGTCAAGTTCGGCAGAGAGCCCGCGGTACTTGTCCAGCTCATTCCTTGCATCCGACAGTTCTTTTTCAATATTGACACGCTCCACGACGAGGGTATCTACTTTTTGCTCGTAGGAGGTCACCACGGTATTGCGGTTCATCAATTGGTATACGTTGAGCAGCGCCGATACGATGAGGAGCACGATCCAAATGGTGCTCTTGTTGCTTTTTTGATTTTGTTCCTGGGCCATGATAAGAATAGGTTAGGCCGGCAAAGTTATAAATTGATTTTATTTTCAGACCGATGTTATCATTTTGTGATCATTCGCATCCTTTCTTCCCCGGCGTTCCCAAAGCCGCCTGAAAATAGTTACTTTTATATCCGTAAACCAAACAATGAGTAAATCCCGAAAATCCAGTCCGCTTACAGCCGGCGAATTCCTTCTGGCGGAAATTCAAAAAACATTTCAACGTTACCCGAACCGCAACTTCAATTACAAGCAACTTGGCAAGCAAATCCGGCCTGCTTTTATCGCCTTTCTGACTGAAGCAAGAGGAGAGGTTCCCGACGCCCCCGAAGCCTACAAAGAACTGAAACAAGAACTGGCCGATGCCCTCGACCGGCTGAAAGAGAAGGAGGAACTCATCGAAGTGAACCGGGGGAGTTACAAACTCAAGCCTACACACAGCTACCAGGAAGGCATCATCGACATCACAAACTCCGGCTCGGCATACCTGCTGAGCGAAAACGGAGAAGAAGATGTGTTTATTGCCCCGCGGAATGTGAAGAATGCGCTGGATGGGGACCGGGTGCGCATCTACTTGTATGCCCGCCACCGCAACCAGAAGATGGAAGGGGAGGTGGTGGAAGTGCTGGAGCGCGCCCGGACGGAGTTTGCCGGGCTTGTACAACATTCGGGGCGATATGCTTTTGTAGTCCCCGACAGCCCGAAAATGGGCGTTGATATTTTCATCCCGCAAACCAACCTGCTTCATGCACAGCAAGGGCAGAAGGTCATCGTTGAAATTGTCGACTGGCCGGCCGGAGTAAAAAACCCGGTGGGTAAAATTACCCGTATCCTGGGATGGCCCGGCGACAACGATGTAGAGATGAACTCCATCCTTTCGGAGTTCGGATTTCCGCTCGATTTTCCCCCTCGCGTGGAAAAGGACGCCGCCAGGATTCCGGAGCATATTTCCGCTGATGAAATTGGAAGGCGTCGCGACTTCCGCGGCATCACCACGTTTACCATCGATCCGGAAGACGCCAAAGATTTCGACGATGCCTTGTCCATTCGTAAAGCCGCGAACGGAAACTGGGAGGTCGGCGTGCATATTGCCGATGTGTCGCATTATGTGACGCCCGATTCTTTTCTCGACAAGGAAGCCTATAGCAGGGCCACTTCCGTCTATCTCGTCGACCGTGTGATTCCCATGCTTCCTGAAAAGCTTTCGAACGGCGTGTGTTCCCTCCGGCCGCATGAAGACAAGCTTTGTTTTTCTGCCGTCTTTGAGATGAACGACCGCGCGGAAGTGTTAAGCAGGTGGTTTGGAAAGACCGTGATCCATTCGGGACGCCGCTTCTCCTATGAGCAGGCACAGCAAATCATCGAATCCGGAAGCGGAGAACTGTCGGCTGAATTACTGACTTTTCATCACCTGGCCAGGCAATTGCGGGCCGAGCGGTTTCGCAAGGGCGCCATTGCCTTCGAAAAACTGGAAGTGCGTTTCCGGCTCGATGAAAAGGGAAAACCCATCGGCATCTACCTGAAGGAAAGCAAGGAAGCCAATAAGCTGATCGAAGAATTTATGCTGCTGGCAAACCGGTCGGTCGCCGAACTGATTGGAAAGAAACATAAGGTAACCGGCCTGAAAAAAGATCACGCAAAGAATAAGACACAAGTGCTCGTGGAAGAACGCCCGTTCGTTTACCGTGTTCACGACGGACCGGTAGCCGAAAGGCTGAACAACTTCGTCAAATTTGCCGGCAAATGGGGCTACCAGTTGAAAACAGGGAATGACAAGGAAATAGCCCATTCGCTGAACGACCTCATGAAAAACCTGCATGGCAAGAAAGAGCAGAATGTCCTGGAGCAGATTGCCATTCGCACCATGTCGAAGGCTACTTACACGGTGGAGAACATCGGGCATTACGGGCTGGCATTTGATTTTTATACCCATTTTACATCCCCCATCCGCCGTTATCCCGACGTACTGGTGCACCGGTTGCTGGAACATTACCTCCAGGGCAAGGATGCCGTGGATAAAAATGCCCTGGAAGAGCGTTGCAAACACAGCACGCAAATGGAGATCCGCGCCTCCGAAGCCGAACGTGCATCGATCAAATACAAACAAGTGGAGTTCCTGCAGGATAAACTCGGCGAAATCTTCGACGGTATCATTTCCGGCGTGACAGAATGGGGATTGTACGTGGAGATCGTGGAGAACAAATGCGAAGGGATGATTCGCCTGAGAGACCTCGACGATGATTTTTACGAGTTTGACGACACGAATTACTGTGTGATCGGCGCACGCACCCGGAACCGCTACACCTTAGGCGATGCAGTAAAAGTCCAGGTCATGCGTTGCGACTTGCTGAAGAAACAGATTGACCTGAAGCTGATCACCGATCGCCCTCCCGCTCCGCACAGGGATTCCCATTCCGCCACAAGCAGGGACAATGGGCGCAGCTATGCCCCGGCGCCCCGCGGGAAAGGACTGAAGAAAAAGCAGCCCCCCGTTCGCGGAAAACGGAAAAAATAATCAGCAGCATCGCATCCCGCGATTGTTTACTATCCTTGCAGATATCTCTATTGTGTGACCGAGGAAAAAAAGGCTAAAGTATTTTTCCCCAACCTGGACGGATGGCGCTTCGCCTCGTTCCTGGCCGTGTTCCTTGTTCATGTTTTCCATACCGATTTCGATTTCCAGAGAGAAACGTTCGCTTACAACTTCTTCCGTCACCGGCTTTTTAAAAACGGGGACCTGGGCGTTTATTTCTTTTTTGTCCTCAGCGGTTTCCTGATTACCTACCTGTTGTTGTCTGAGCAGCGGCTGAAAGGGACGATTCATATCGGGTCGTTCTACATCCGTCGCGCCCTGCGAATATGGCCTTTGTATTTTTTCTGCCTCTTCTTTGGGTTCATCCTGTTTCCCTGGTTGAAAAGCAGTTTCGGTGAAGTGCCCGCAGAAACGGCCAACCCGGTTTACTATTTTACTTTTTTGAGCAACTTCGACATGATCCGGAACGGCGTCCCCGACGCTTCCGTACTCAGTGTGCTGTGGTCGGTGGCTATTGAAGAACAATTTTACCTGGTGTGGCCTTTGTTGCTGTTTTTTACACCGAAGAAATATTACCCGGTTGTCTTCCTGCTTATCATCGGTGGTTCCGTAGTGTACCGCTTTTTTCACCGCTCGTATCCCACCATCGAATGGAACACATTTTGTGTGATTTCCGATATGGCTATCGGAGGATTGTCGGCCTGGCTGATGCTGAATTCCACCGCCTTTGTACGCTGGATTAAGGCGCTGCCCCGGAAGGCCCTATACGTGCTCTACCTCTCCGCCATCGTCGTGTTTATTTTCCGTGATCTGATTTTTGCCGGTACATTCATGGTGACGGTTGAACGGTTAATCGTAGCGGCCATTTTCGGACTGATCATCCTCGAACAGAATTTCTGCGACCATTCCTTTTTTAAGATGAAAAATTTCAGACTGGCCACATTCCTTGGCAAATACGCCTACGGATTATATTGCCTACATTTTATCGGCATCCTGATCCAGATAAAGATCGGCCAGCTCCTGGGATTCACATCCCAGGGTTGGATCTTATTTTTCGGGCCCTTGCTGGCCTTCGTGCTGTCGGTTGGAATAGCGCTGGCCAGTTATCACATCTATGAAGAGCGCTTTTTGAAGCTGAAGGATAAGTTTGCCTTTATTACCCGGGGATCGTAAAACCTTGTGATCAGTCTTCTTTCGCCGCACCGAGAATCATTCGTTTCGAAACCAGTTTTTTGGCAGGGTACCAGGCGGCAAAAAATCCAATCGTAAAAACGGTAAGCAGTACATAGAAAAAATCGGCCGGCTGCAGTTTCACGGGGTAGGCGTCAATGACAAAGCTGCCGCTGCTTCCCAGGGTAATAAATCCATAGTGCATTTGTAAAAGGCAAACTACCGTGCCCGCCAGCAACCCGGCGGCTGCGCCGATAACGGTTATAAAAAACCCTTCCGTAAAAAATATTTTACGGATCAGGGGCTGATCGGCGCCCATGCTGTGGAGGATGCGCATGTCCTGTTGTTTTTCAAGGATCAGCATGCTTAAGGAACCAATCACATTGATCGTGGCGATAACCAGGATGAAAGCCAGGATCAAAAAGACGGCCCATTTTTCAGACTTCATGATGCGGTATAGAATTTCATGCTGTTGAAGCCTGTCTTTTACGATGAAGCCGGGTCCCGCCGTTTGCCGGATCAAAGCCAGCGTTTTTTCCGGATCGGCACCGGGAGCAAGTCCCACTTCGTATGCGCTTAAAACATGTTCCGATTCAAAAAGGTCACGCGCGAAACGCAACGGTACCAGGATGTACTTCGAGTCAAAATCCTGCTGGATGGCAAAAATGCCGGAGGGAGAAATAAAACGGCGGTTAAAGGCCGACGTCGGATCCGTGAGCGAAGCCGCGTCTTTGCGGGGAACATAAATATCCAGCTGCCGGACCTGGTCACCGGTATTCAGCTGGAGATTGTAGGCGATGCCACCGCCTACCACGGCATAGTCTGTCTCTCCTTTTTTTAATTCCATGGTGCCTTCCACAACCATGGTGTCCAGCCGCGTCATCGGGATAAATTCATCACTGACGCCTTTGACGATGCTGATGTATTGTTTTTCTCCATACCGAACCAGCGCGTTTTCTTCCAGCACGGCGGTAACATAACGTACGCCGCTGATGGCTTTGAGCTGCGCTACAGTCAGTTCCTGGTCTGAAAAAGTTTTTCCTTTGGCCGCCGTAACTTTAATATCGGGATCAAAGGAATTATAGAGGGAAATCACCAGGTTCTCAAATCCGTTGAAAACAGAAAGCACCGTGATGAGTGCGCCCGTGCCAACCGTCACGCCGATCACAGAAATCAGGGAAATGATGTTAATAGCCCGCTGGCTCTTCTTCGAAAAGAAATACCGTCGGGCAATAAATAAGGAGAGGTTCACGCAATCGGTTTATTCCTGACGAAAATACGAAAAGAGAATCGACTTAGCCGGGAGTCAGGAGCCGGGAGAAGAAATGTAAACGGATTAGGTTTCTTCCCCGGAAGATTGATTAAATTTTCTTACCCGGATGCGATTGCTTCGTCGTCGGCGATTATGCATCTGTCACTTATTCAGGCGATTGGCGCCATCTCCTCGCAATGACGGGTCGCTTGTAGTTAGTAGGTCAAAAATCACTGAGGGAAAATCCGTGGCAACGCATTTTCCCTCAGTGATTTTTGACCCAGTCTCGCACAACGAATCGTCATTGCGAGGCAATTGCGCCAGCATGTCGAATTGAGCTTGCAATAGGATCGCAATTGCCGAAGCAACCTCATCCGGCTTTGCAGAATGTTTCTATGTCAACAATCAAACATCAACATTAATGGTCTTCTCCCGACTCCCGGTTACTTCCAGGCTTTTACAATCAAGCCGGTGCCGGTTTTGTGCGTTAGGGCTGTGTCGAAATAATTGAGGATAAAGCAGAACGGATACACGACGATGTAATAAAGAGGCAACACCACAAAAAACAATTTGCTTACACCCAGCGCCTGGATGGGATATTTCATGGAAAGTCTCCAGGAGATTTTGCCCGGCGTACCGTAGGCATATCTTCCTTCGACCTTGCTGAAGCCTGCCGTTTTCAACTTATCCTGGATATCCCCGATGTTGTATCCGTCGCGTACATGTTCTTCGATGAACGACGATTCATCTCCGTCGTGCACATCGCTGCCACCCTGGTCGGAGGGGGTGCTGATCAGGAGCATGGCTCCCGGTTTCATGGAAGCATGGAAATTCCTGAAAACCTGCACGTCTTCCAGGATATGTTCCATCACATCGACGGACAATACGAGATCGTAGGCGTTGGCTTTCACGTACTGCGTCAGGTCGGCCACTTCAAACTTTACGTTGGCGGCTCCTGCCGATGCAAAAAACCGGTTGCAATCCGCCACTTGTTCTTCCTTCACATCGACAGCCAGGATTTCGCAGTCGGCAAAATGATTTTGCATCCAATAGGAGTACTGGCCGAAACCCGCGCCGGCATCCAGGATGTAAAGACGGCGGTTTTTCAGACCGGTTTCACCCGCAAATTTTCTCAGTTCTTTATGCACATGCCAGCAGCGCAGGAGCAGCAAATCCAGCAGGCGGTAAAAAATTTTTCTCAGCAGCGGCGCTTTATTGAAGACATTGCCGAGCGATCGTTTGATAGGGTCGTATTGCATAAGAAGAGCGCAGGAAGAATTTATTCAGGGTTGGAAGGCGGCTGCTTCGTGTCTTTCAGAAGCTTTTCGATTTTATCGACGTAATCGAGGGAGTCGTCGAGGAAAAATTTCAGTTCGGGAATGATCCGCGCCTGGTGGCGGATTTTCATGCCGAGTTTTTTACGGATTTCTTTGTGATGTTCCTCAATCTGGTTCATCACCACGGCCGTATCTTTCACGCCAAAGATGCTGAGGTAGATTTTCGCAATACCCAGGTCGGGGCTAACCCGGGCCATGGTGACGGTCACAAAGGCCTTGCCGTACATGGCAAAACCGTCGTGCTGGAAAATATCACTGATTTCTTTCTGTATCAGCCGTCCGTATTTCTGCTGTCTGGTTGAATCCATCCGGCGAAGGTAACGATTCATCTACGAAATACGAATTTGTACGAATCTACGAATAGAAGGCGTTGAGCGTTAGCTCCGGAGGCTACCTATTTGTAGGTGCCTCTTTCAGACGTCAATATCTTTTAGGTAAAAATCCTTCTGATTCCCCCACTTTTCATCCAGGGAAATCATCCGGGATTTGTCGGCAAATTCCGGTGGTTTGGACTTAACTGTAAGCCGGATGTAATGATGGTTAAATACGCCCCAGGCAATATGCATGGGTTTGATATCGCCCTGTTCCAGGTTTCTTCTTTTGGAACGGATATAAAGGTCAAAATCCGCAGCCTGTATTTGTTCATCCCACCATCCTACTTTCTCCAGGGCCGATCGTTTCATCACGACCGTATTTCCCACGAAGCCCTCGCCCACGCGGCCGTCGTACCGTTGCATCCGGCGGGAGCAATAGGATTCCCAGCTGCCGTACATCAGCCTGTGCATCCATTTAAGTTGTCGTTCATTCCTTCCGAAAACCGAGACCAGGTTTTTTATGGCATTCCATTTTCTGCGTATCCTTCGTGTGCCGGCTACCGTTTCCTGGCGTTCGATACCGCTGGGAGACAGGATCTCCAGTCCGTGCATGCCTGCAATATCCAGCAGGTGTTTGTCCCATTGCGGCGCTACGATAATATCGTTGTTCAGGAAGGCAAAAATATCATACCGTGCCTGCCGGATGCCCTGGTTCTGGCAGTACGGGTAGGAGTAGTTCTTTTCGTTCCGGATGACGACGGCATTTTTGGATTCAAAAAACTCGCGGCTGCCATCCGTGGAGTTGTTGTCGACAATAATCAGTTCATACGGATGCGCCGTGTAACGTTCCAGGTACTCCCAGAAAATTTTATTCATGGGTAGCCCGTTATGGATGGCTGTGATGACGCTGATCATACTGTGAAATGCCAAAAATAGAGAACAAATCGCAGGTGAAGGCAAACAATTTATATTTGTAGCTTCGTGCCTCAAAAGACACCTAAACCCACGGTTCACCCGGTCTTCCTTTGAAAACCTACTTCCGCCTTCTTGCTTTTGCCCGTCCATACGGCCAGTTTATCACGCCGTATGTGTTGCTGGTGGTGCCTGCCGTACTATTTGGCGCGCTCAATTTCTCGCTGGTCATTCCGCTGCTTGACGTCCTGTTCAATACCCGGGGCGATGCGGCCGCCGTTGTTTCGGCACCGGAGTTCTCGCTGTCCTTTGATTATGTGAAAGAGGTGTTTAGCTACGGTTCCTGGTACTTCGCCCAAACCGCCGGGAAACAGGGCGCGTTGATTTTTATTTGCCTGCTCATCCTGGTAAGCGTATTCCTGGCCAACTTCTTCCGCTATTTCTCCCAGCGTGTGCTCACCCGCATGCGAACCTGGGTGGTGTACCGCATGCGAAAGGCGGTCTTCGAAAAACTGAGCACCTTTCACCTGGGATTCTTCCATCGCTCACAAAAAGGCGACCTCATGTCTGTGGTGTCCAACGACGTGCATGAGGTGGAGAATTCCGTAGTCAGTTCCGTGCAGGTCATTTTCCGGGAACCCCTGATGATCCTGGTTTATTTTATCATGCTGTTCTCGCTGTCGGCGAAGCTCACCCTTTTCACCATCCTCTTTTTTCCTGTATCAGGTTATGTCATTACATCCATCTCCAAAAAATTAAGACGCAGCGCCGACATCAGCCAGGGGCTGCTTGGAAAGATTCTCAGCGTAGCGGATGAAACCATTTCAGGGATTCGTATCGTGAAAGGCTTTAACGCCGCCGGGTTTGTGCAAAAGAAGTTTGACGAGTACAATGAAGGGTACCGTAAAATATCCAAATCCATTATCAACAAAAGGGAGCTGGCCTCACCGGTTTCTGAATTCCTGGGTGTGCTGGTCGTAACGGGCGTCCTGCTTTACGGCGGCAACATGGTGTTGAATCATGATGCTGCGCTAACGGCCAGCGAGTTTATTACGTACATCATCCTTTATTCGCAGATCCTGACTCCTGCTAAAAATATTTCCTCGGCCATCACGAACATTCAAAAGGGCCTGGCTGCCGGCGACAGGGTACTGAAAATTATCGATACGCCAGTTGATTTGGTGGATACGGAAGGTTCCATCCGGGTCGAATCCCTGGACGATGCGATCGAGTACAGGAGTATCTCCTTTGCGTATGAAAAAGAAGACGTGCTTCGCAATATTTCATTCAGCGTTCCCAGGGGCCATACCGTTGCCCTGGTAGGACCCTCCGGTTCGGGCAAATCGACCCTGGCCGACTTGCTTCCCCGGTTTTACGATGTGTCGAAAGGAGGCATCTTTATCGACGGAAAAAACATCCGCGACATCCGGAACGATAGCCTCCGGCAACTGATGGGTATCGTAACGCAGGAAGCCATTTTATTCAACGACTCCGTTTATAACAACATTGCTTTTGGGATGCCCAATGCCGACGAAGCATCCGTGATGCAGGCCGCTAAAATTGCCAATGCCCATGAATTCATTGTGCAGATGCCGGAGGGATACCATACAAACATTGGCGACCGGGGCAGCAAGATGAGCGGCGGGCAGCGGCAACGGATCAGCATTGCGCGCGCCATCCTGAAGAACCCACCTATACTCATCCTGGATGAAGCGACTTCTGCGCTCGACACGGAAAGCGAACGGCTGGTGCAGGAGGCGATTACCAAGCTGATGCAAAACCGTACGACGCTGGTTATTGCACATCGCCTGTCGACCATTCAGCATGCAGATGAAATTATCGTCCTGCAAAGAGGCGAAATCGTTGAGCGCGGCAAACATGCCGTGTTGCTCGAAAAAAATGGCGTATACAGGAAGCTGCACGATTTGCAATCCTTCTCTTGATTGGGGGAGGTTTTTCACCGCAGAGGCGCGCCCTCCCGGCTTCGAAATAATAAATTGAGTTATTTAAGAGTTACATCATTGGTAATATTTTTGTTTCGTAGGACATGAAAAGAATCTTGATCAGTTTAGCTTTCTTTCACAGTTTCTTGTTTTTACTTCATTCTGAAAAAGCAAAAGGCCAGGACAAACCCCAAAGCCCATACAAGCAACTTTCCTGCGCGGAAAAACGGTGGGTGATTTTTCATCCTTTTATCGCAAAGAAAACGTACCGCCTATCCCTGGCTGCGCGTGAGGCTTCGAAGGAATTATTAAATGATCCGGCGCTTGATGGCGATGAAAACGGCGGGCAGGTTGACGCCTTCCGCCATGCCTATTGGATGGCCTTGCTTTCTCAAAATATCTGCTGGAAAAAAGCGCGGAGTTTGGGCAAGGCCCATGAGAAAGGAAATTACAAGGATTTTAAGAAAGGCAAAACGGAAGAAGGGCAAAGGCCGGATTCGGCAATGAATGCAATGGATTTGTATAACAACGGTGTGGGGCTGGAAATCGGGAAATCAAAAAAGAAAATTCCTGTCAACGATCTGAAGCGCATGGTTCAGGATTCCGTGCTGGCAGGAAGGATGCAAATCATTTTGAAGAATGCAGACAGGTTGCCGCTTGATTGTGAACGCAACGTGATTGACACCGCTTTGTACAGGCATCAGTGGAATATTCCGAAATGCCTGGTGGCGTCGGACGTGAAGGCCCGGTGAGTTTGTGCAGGAAGAGGTTCACAGTTCACAGACGATGGTTTCGAGACTTTAACTACCAATTCACAATTAAATTCTCACTAATTCAAATTCCCTCCTGGAATTCAGTTATTCCTGCATGGGAAATGGATGGTTTCGCACGGAGTTCACGGAGGAAGACACACGGAGATCATGGTTATTAATAAGTAAAAAATGGGTTGTAATCCCAGTGACCTCCGTGGGTTTTTCTCCGGGTCCTTCGTGCGAACTCTGCCCTATATTATGTTCTCAAAATCTGAATTCCGGAAGAAGTTCACAGTTCACGGCCGTTGGTATCGGGAGTCTTGACTTCGGTTCCCAGGTAACTTCCACAATTAATCTGTAGCAGACAGCTAAAATCCAGCGACAAATAGCTGTGAACTGTGAACCGTGAACTATTCCACAACAACCTCATCAGCGAACAACCACGCATCCTGACCGGCTCCTTCAAATCCTTCCGGGATTTTACCTGCTGAAGTTGCAACCACGCGGATGAACCGGGACTGGGTGGAAGGGATTTCTGCGAGTGCATTGACGATGGAATTCGCAGCGCCATCCGAAACGACTGTTACTTTTTTGACCGACTGGTAATTGTTGCCGTCATCGGATGTGAAGAATTCGACCGTTGTTGGAAGAAAAATCCAATCCCTGTTCTTGTTGTAAAAGTTGACGCTGATTTTTTGTACGGGCTGCTTTTCCCTGAGGTCGATCGCAATATCCAGGTTGTTGCCTGAAAACCCTACCCAGGTGTTGTATTGGTTGACGATACCGGATACGCCATCGGTCAGACCAAAGGCATTGCCGCCATCGTATTGTTTCCATGGATAAGTCAGCGTGTATTTTTTGGCCGTTGCCTTGTGTACGGTAAATTTCCTAGTCAGGGTATTGCCGATTTCATCCTGGTGGTAGAGGATTGCCTTTACTTCGCTGCTTTTTGTGAGCCGGAACGGGCCTGTATAAATGTAAAATTTCCTGTAGGGTTCGGTTCCGTTCGTGGTATAGTGAATTTCCCCGGCCGGGATTGATTTTTGAAACGTAACAGTTAATTGATTCTTCACAGTATCCGCTGATGTGGTTGCCGTCAGGTCGAAAATACTTTTAGCATAATTGACTTTCAGAGCATCGAGTCGCTTGAAGTGCTTCAAAAGACGTTTAGAGAAGTCATCCCAGTTCCTTGTGCCGGCGGGCGACCACAGCACTTCCGACAAAGCGCAGGCGCGCGGGTAGGCCATGTATTGCACCTGCTTAAAAGAAGTTAAGTATTCACTCCACAGGTTGGCCTGTGCGCCCAGGATATGAGTTTGTTGTTCGGCGGTGAGCGAATCAGCCGGTACAGGGTCGAACGCATAGACCTTTTTAATCGGCGTATAGCCGCCAATGGCCACCGGCTCGGTGGCAGGGTCGCTCTGGTAATGATCGAAATAGCAATGGGATCCCGGAGCCATAATTACATCGTGGTCCTGGCGTGCGGCAGCAATGCCCCCATTGATGCCACGCCAGCTTAATACCGTGGCGCCCGGAGCAAGACCGCCGTCCAGGATTTCATCCCAGCCAATGATCTTTTTACCTTTTGTTGCCAAAAAGTTTTCGATGCGGCGTATAAAGTAACTCTGCAATTCATGTTCGTCTTTTAACCCTTCCCGCTTCATCAGTTGCTGGCAGTAGTCGCTGTTTTTCCAGCGTGTCTTCGGGCATTCATCGCCGCCGATGTGGATGTAAGTCCCGGGGAAAAGCGTGCATACTTCGGTAAGGACATCTTCCAAAAAATGAAACGTTTCTTCCGTCGGACAAAACACGTCGTCAAACACACCCCATATGGTAGCTACTTCATAAGGACCGGGAATGCAGGCCAGGTTGGGATACGCAGCCAAAGCGGCCAGCGCATGTCCGGGCATTTCAATTTCCGGGATGACGGTGATGTAACGTTCCTGCGCATAAGCAACGACGTCACGGATTTCATCCTGGGTAAAAAACCCTTCATAGGGAATGCCATCCTTTTTGTTGTCGTCGTATCGACCGGCCATCGTTTCTTTCCGTTTCGAACCTACGGTGGTGAGCAGCGGATATTTTTTGATTTCAATTCGCCATCCCTGGTCATCGGTAAGGTGCCAGTGAAACGTATTCATCTTATGTAGGGCAAGCAGGTCGATGTACTTTTTTACTTCGGCCACGGTAAAGAAATGCCGTGCCACATCCAGGTGCAGTCCGCGGTAACCGAAACGCGGGGCATCGGTAATTGTACAGCAGGGAATGGACAGGGTTCCGGAATAGGTATTATCTGTGGCATAGATCAGCGGTGGCATAAGCTGCAGGAGCGTCTGCAAAGCATAAAAATGGCCACGGGGGGTGTTGGCATGTATGACCACCATTTTTTTTCCGACTGCCATCCGGTATCCTTCGGGACCGAGTGAAGTGTCGGCAGTTATAAAAAACCCCAGCGAGTTGACCTGTCCTGTTTCACCCGTAGTTTCCGTTACCGGAACCTGGATGCCGCCCGCCCGGAACAAGGTTTCAGCCAGGAGCTCAGCGGTTTTTCTTACCTGTTCGTTCGTTGAACCAACCAGGATCTTCGTGGCGGAATTAATTTTAAATGTTCCCTTTTGGGGAATGAGTTCTTTCGGCTGGGGGATCAGGGCATATTGATTTTTTGACCATCCCACATTCGTACTGCAGCATAGCAGCAGCAACAGGAAGATTTTTCGAAAAGACATCAGGTGAAAATTATTTTACGTAAGCGGAGGAATCGAAATGCAGGTTTTCTTTTGCCCGGTACAGGGAATACTGAAAGTCCTTCTGAATGGAGTAGGCGCCGAATTCACCTTTTTTATTCAAGGCCACGTAACCTACCTGCAGTTCTTTGTACGGATATTTTTTTACGATGCGATGAATGGCTTCTTCCACAGCTTCCTGGGGAGCGCGCCCGTTGCGCATCAATTCGACTACGAGGAAGGAGCCCAGTGTTTTTAAAACAAATTCACCGAGGCCTGTGGCTGCAGCGCCTCCCACTTCGTTATCGACATACATGCCGGCTCCCGGTACCGGGGAATCACCGATGCGGCCATGCATTTTATAAGCCCATCCGCTGGTGGAACAGGCTCCTGAAATATTGTTCTTTTCGTCCATCGCCAGGATGCCGATAGTGTCGTGATTTTTTTCCGAAATCGCCGGTGTATAGTTCGTATCTTTTTTCCATTGCTCCCAGGCTTTTTTGGCCTTGTCGGTAAGCAGGTTTTCTTTTTTGAACCCCTGCGACAAAGCAAATTGCAAGGCCCCATCGCCGCTGAGCATGACATGCGGAGTTTTTTCCATCACTTTTCTCGCCACCGAAACAGGGTGCATGATGTGCTGAAGAAAGGTAACAGAACCCGCATTACCCAGGTGATCCATCACGCAGGCATCGAGGGTTACAAATCCGTCACGGTCGGGATTACCACCGTATCCTACACTGGTATCTTCCGGATCCGCTTCGGCCACGCGTGCGCCGGCTTCCACGGCATCCAGGGCCGAGCCGCCGCCCAGGAGGGATTGCATAGCCGCTTCCGTTGCCTTCAGGTTTTTCCAGGTGGCAATGACCATGGGACCCGGAGCAGCAGTCAAGTATACGGGTAACGTGGCTGCGGCCTGCCCGCCTTTCATTAGCAAGGGTGCAGTCATTCCCGCCAGAGCGGCCAGGGATGTTTTTTTAATAAAGTCTTTTCGTGTGAGCATAGGACCAACGAATTACGAATTAACGAAATGGAACCAACGAATTACGAATCAGTTACGATCCCGACACCTCGGGACGAATTGCGAATCAGTTATTGCATCCTCCGAAGCCCTTGCAGTAATTTCAGGGATTCGATGAGAATGATGGGCGAAGGTGGACGAATTAACGAATTAGGATGTGGAATTTACGAAATTGGTTTTTATGTTGAGCGCTCATTATTATTCGGTCAGGAAGAGTTTTCTGACGGATTCATAGGCTGGTTTTTTCCGGCCGTAGTAATCGATCAGGCTCCAGGAGACCGAAGGCCAGCAATCGTTCAGTTGCCAGACCAGGCTTCCCATACAGTAAGGCCTGGCATCCAGGTGGGCCGTGACGCCTTTTATCATGGCTTCGGACTGGAGTTGTTCGCTGCGTTTTATATAATCGGATAAGTTCTCAGGAACCGACCCGAACCTTTTTTGCATGTAGGCATTGATGATGGCAAAGCCCCGGCTGTGTTTCTGATGCGTTTGCATGGCTATGGATGTCAGCGATAAGGCGGAATCCGGAAGAAACATCTTCAACGATTTCAGGTCGGGCAGGGACTGGAATCCGAATTCACTCATAAAGCGCGGAACCTTTTGTTCATAATTTTCAAAGGGCTCCCCGTCATGCCAGACAAACCAGTTATGGGCATCGCCTTCCAGGGTATGGCGTGCATCGCCGCGTCCGAATTCGGGCGATGTTTCCCAATAGGCAACCTGCGAAAAGCCTGCGACGGCATTGGGCATTATATCGTTGAATATTTTCTGGTAGCCGAACCATATATCAGCACGCTGCGCGGAGTCCAAACCATCCTGCCATCCCCAGCGGTTCCAGCCTTCCGAACATTCGTTGTTGCCGCACCACAAGGCCATGCAGGGATGATTGCTGAGACGTTTCACCTGGTATTGTACTTCCTTCCGCACATTATCCTGGAATGCGGAATCCATGGGATACATCCCCCCGGCAAACATGAAATCATGCCACACGAGTATGCCGTACTCATCGCAGAGATCGTAAAACTCATCCCGCAGATAAGCTCCGCCACCCCACACACGGATCATATTCATACCGGCATCTTTCACATCTTTCAGCAGGGCCGCATAGTTATCGCGCGTCACCCGGTTCAGGAAAACATCCTGGGGTACATAGTTGGCGCCTTTCATAAAGATGGCACGGCCATTCAGCTCAAAGTAAAAAGTAGTTCCTGCCGAGTCGGGATCATTGACCAGGCTAAGCGTTCGCATGCCGATGCGCGCATCCTTGTTTTCTGACTGGTTATTTTTTCCTTTAACATCAAAGGATAATTCGTAGAGTTCGGGATTGCCGACACCATTGCACCACCAGGTACGGACTTCATCGATCGTGAACCGTACCCGTACCATGTTCGTCCCCGGAATGACGGCTTCCTGTGTTTCGGTCAGCTTTCTTTTTGTGCTTTTATCCCGGACGACGATGGTGATTGGTGAAGCAACGGCGGCTTCGATTTCCAGGACGGCCATCATCTGGGCCTTGTGCGGGTTCAGGTAATTCTGTTTCATCCGGACAAAAGCAACTCGAAAATCATCCCAGGCATCGAGCTGGACATTTTCCAGGCCGCAGGTAATAAAACGCGGTGCCCAATCCCACCCGTACTGAAACTGCGCCTTCCTTGTCATCACGCGTTCTTCCCCGGGAAGCTTGTATGGATAGGCTGCATAAAGCGCTTTTGATTTTTTTTCAGCGGAATGAAACAGGAGGCGAAGGGAATTGCCGTTTTTCTTCAGCAGTCCTTTACATTCGATACGCCACTCCCTGAACATATTTTCGGCACGAAGAACGAGGGAGTCGTTGAGGTAGACATCGGCGTACGTGTCGAGTCCCGTGAATACCAGTTCCAGGTGTTTCTTGGAAAAGTCGGAATCTGTAACGTTGAAGGTGGTTTTATATTCCCAGTCCTGCTGCCCGATCCATTGCAGGCGGTTCTCATTATCCGCATAAAAGGGATCGTCAATGAGCTTGTTTTGGAGTAAGTCGGTATGAATGGAAAACGGTGTTTGTGCAGGGTACCACTTTTCCTTGTAATGAAATTGCCAGGGAACGGAAATTGCCGTGCTGCCGGCCCGGGCCGAAGGAAGCCGGGTCGCGCATATGACGAATACCAGGAAGAGTAGTTTAT